>Ga0265295_1000971_pt1 | contig 53789 bp, 61 predicted proteins | sample Munlansysbiofilm_FD_192503 | JGI IMG/M metagenome (GOLD analysis project Ga0265295, IMG submission 192503) | Leachate microbial communities from a municipal landfill in Southern Ontario, Canada - Methane capture system biofilm | ecosystem: Engineered > Solid waste > Landfill > Unclassified ... | reverse complement strand
ACAGGGAGCCTGAATTGAGCCCGCAAGGCACCCAATGGAATGCCCAGGCAGGCAGCCACAAGCGCTACCCCTATGCCGGTACCCATTGTGTTTCCAAGCAATGTCAGCGTTGCCGGATCAGAGAAAGTTGAGGAAACGGCCCCAAACGGGTGCTGCCAGGAACCGGCACCCAGGTTGGGGAAGATGGCTTGCAGCACGACGAAACCCATCGGCAAAACGACGAGTACCCCCAGCGCCGCCAGCGTAATAAAAGCGATGACGGAAGCAGATCTCATGGGAAATTAGTGGCGATCGATGAGTGTATTGAAGCGTTGTAGCGCGTCGCTACGTTCAGTACCGGTCTCTGCCTGCTCGGACGGAAGGACATTCAAGTCTTTGAACAAGGGGCGACGGGCGCCAACATCGCTACGGGCGGGCATGAGCCATGCATCGGCAACCGTTTGCTGCCCAGCTTCAGACAACACATAATCAATAAATTGACGCGCTTCATCTTGCCGCTTTGAAGACTTGAACACCATCATGGGGCGTGGGGCAATCACGGTTCCGCTGGTTGGAAAAACCACCTTAACGCTCTCGCCTTGAGCGATACTGTTATAAGTAACGTAATCTACACCGCCAAACACGGCGGCTTTGGCGCCTTGCAGTACGGGCGTCAAAGCCTGGGCGTTAGGCCCGGAAACCACCATACCGTTATTGCGTAACTGTTCAAGCAATGCCCAGGCACCTTTTGGATCGGCTTGTTGCAGCCCCAAAAGCAAGTCAAGGGTAGCCCCCGACAGGGACGGATCAGGCATCGTCACCTTGTCGCGGTAAGCGGGCGCAAGCAGGTCAACCCAATCTTTGGGCTCGGGCGTACCACTATTGGTATTCCAGACGATACCCAGGGCGGTAATACCCTGCGCGATGTAGTTGTTTGCCTTGAACTGCTCTGGTACATGCACGGCATTTTTACTGTGATGCGGTGCCAGTAAGCCCCGTTGCTCCATGTTTACAGCCGTATCCCAGGAGGCCGAAATCAGCAGGTCAACGCGCGGGTTGGCCGCTTCAGCTTCAAGCCGGGCCATTACTTTTCCGGTGGTGGCTTGGAATACATTGACCTTGATCCCTGTTTCACTTTCAAAGCCAGAAGCAAGATTTTTGATCAGGGTGCCGGGACCGGCCGTATAAACAGTTAAAGATTGTTGGGCTTGAGAAGTAGAAGCGAATAACGAAATGGCCATGAAAATGCAGCTGGAAACAATGTGCTTGGTTTTGATAGAAGTAAACATTTTATTGGGTATCCTTAAATGGTGCAAGAGAGAGCCGGGTGATGCGACCCAGCTCCATATGAGCGATCTGATGGGCGAGAGCCAAAGCCTCTTCGTGGTCATGGGTAACATAAATAGCAGTAATGCCCAGTTTCCCCAGCAATGTGCCGATTTCCCGGCACAGTACTTCGCGAAGGTTACGATCCAGGTTGGAAAGAGGTTCGTCGAACAACAACACACGCGGTTGCGCCACAATGGCACGTGCCAAGGCGACGCGTTGTTGTTGTCCACCGGAAAGCTGTGCGGGCCTGCGCCCGGCGTGTTCATCCAGTCCAACCATGGCCAGGGCATCGCGCACTTTGCGCTCCCGTTCTGCGCGGACCATGCGACGCATTCGCAACGGAAAACTCACGTTATCCTGAACGGTCATGTGCGGCCACAGGGCATAGTCCTGGAATACCATGCCTAAACCCCGGTTCTCAGGTGGTTCAAAATGGGTTCCGTTACACATGACCTGGCCATCAAACTGAATGGTGCCGGATTGCGGGTGCAGCAGTCCGGCCACCGCTTTAAGCAAGGTGCTTTTGCCGCAGCCCGACGGTCCCAACAAGGCAGTAATCGTGCCCGCTGGTACAGTCAGGTCCACATCATTCAGTACAACCCGGTCGCTAAACGCATGACGCAGGCCACGTAGAGTCAGGGTCGTTCCCTGTTTGCCTGAGGTCATCATCAGAAGCGATGGCGCATGCCAAGTTGCAGGCCGAACTGGTTATGGCCAGGTTTAACGTTGGCGCCATAGTTACCCCCTGCAACGCTCAGCGAAGAGCCGTGCTTATTGATAGCGTAAGCGCCAAGTGCATACAGCGTTGTGCGTTTGGACAGGTCGTATTCTCCGCCCAGTACAAACAGGGTGGGCTTCTGGTCTTTGCCAGCCCCTTGCAGGGCGGGGCACATGGCGTTGTTCAGGTTGTCGCAAACGGTACCATTAACATGATAAACAGCCAGCGAAAGACGGACGGGCTTACTGGGACGGTACTGCACGCCTGCCCAATACATATCACTGCGCAGGTCTTGATGCGTCAGGCGTTGTTTCAACCAGCGATAACCGCCGTATACACTGACATTGTCAAATTTGTATGAAGCGCCTGCAACGATACGGTCTTCACGGTTGCTGCTGTTAGCCCCCGCTTTGGGTGCATTGGCATGCTTGCGATGGTAAAGCACCGCTGCATCCAGCGGGCCGTTGGCATAGCGCAAACCCAGGCCAAACATGCGGCCCAGCTTTCGATCGGTCAAAGATTGCTCGTTGTTCCAACCCGTGCTGTAGTAGGCCCCAACATTAATGTTGCCAAATTTGCCAACATATTTTATGGAGTTGTCCATACGGTCGGAGAAAGCAGGATCAGCACGCTTGCCCGAAAAATTGGCATTGCCGAACGGATTGTATTTGCTCATCCAGTCGATCATCAGCGTATTGTGTCGGCCTAATGAAACCTGCCCCCACTCTTTATCGGCCAGGCCAACGTAAGCCTGGCGACCGAACAAGCGACCGCCCTGTAGCGATTTGCCGTTAGTCATATCGAAGCCTGATTCAAGTACAAAAACGGCCTTGAGTCTGTCACCCAGGTTTTCACTGCCTTTAATCCCCCAGCGTGAACCACTCAGGTTGCCAGAGCTAAGGCGGAATTTTCTGCTATCACCGGGGTCATTGCTCAGGTACTGCATGCCGGTATCAAGAATACCGTACAGCTGAACGTTAGACGAAGTTTGTGCTTGGGAAATTGCGGGGGCCAGAAGTAACAGGGCGCAAGAAAGCCCCTTGCCCACTTTGGGAAAAGAAAAATGCATGATAAAAGTTGTCCTCTTTGGGATTTAATCTGAGCCGTCAGTATAGTCAGCACGCATGACAAAAGCGTGACATTGACAGGGGGTCAAATTTGAGAAGAGGACAGCATTTATTGATGCCTTTGAGACGAAACACTATTACCAGGATAATACTACCCCTATTTCCTGGCAACCCACCAGCCCAAAGGTTACTATTCACAGGGTCAGTTCACTTCTTATAACCCCGGTAAATTAATTTAATACTTACCCTTGCGTAAGTCCCAATTTGGGACTAAAATTAAAAAAAAATGAAAATCATTGCCATCAGTTATCTAAAAGCGTTCTGGGAGCAGCACCCTGATGCAGAACAATCCTTATTAGCGTGGCTTGATGAAGCCAAACAAGCCAATTGGACTAGTCCCGCTGATATAAAAAAACAGTTTCGTAATGCGAGCATTCTTAAAAATCGCAGGGTTGTTTTTAATATCAAAGGTAACGATTACCGACTAATAACCGCTATTGCATACCAATTTGGCGCTATTTACATCAAATTTATAGGCACACATAAGCAATACGATGCCATTGATGCCAACACAGTTGACATGGAGTAAGCAAATGAAAATTCGTCCCATTCATACCGATAGCGAATACCGTGCAGCACTCAAGGAAGTATCCGTACTATTCGATAATGAGCCCGAACCAGGTTCGCCTCAAGGTGACGCATTTGAAGTCATGATTACCCTGATAGAAGCCTATGAAGCGAAGCACTTCCCCATAGACCTGCCTAACCCTATTGATGCAATCAAGTTCCGCATGGAACAATCAGGCCTGACTGCTGCAGACCTGGCTCCTGCCATTGGAAGAAAAAATCGTGTTTATGAAGTACTGAATGGTAAACGCGCACTGACGTTACCAATGATCTGGAAGCTGCATAACATGTTCGGCATCCCGGCAGAAAGCCTGATAAAACCTATGCCTCGCTCATAGAAATTGATTCGCAAATCAGGATTTTGGGCTTGTGAAATATTTCAATGCTGAATCCCCCAGCGCCGGATAGTGACCCGTTCCAAAGTTTTAAAAACCAGCCCTTCCACCAGCAGGCCCAGCATAATCACCATCGCCAGGCTGGCAAAGGCCCAGCCTACTTTCAGGCCAAACAAAATGGAAGGCAAGGCAGCAGGAATAAGGATATGCACCACATAGCCAATGCCACTCAAGCCATAATTGCGCCCGGCCATGCGCAAGGTAGCTGACACTCCCGAGTTCGACAGTTAAAAATGCAACCTATTGATTTGTAATGAATTGCTTTAAAAACGCTCCACTACAAATTAATTTTTTTATTGATTTTCTGTTATCTTCTTTGAAGACGCTTCTATTGTGAATTTTTTCTTGAATTTAGTCAAGACATCTAAAAATGTAGTGGCATGTTATTTGTTCATTTAATTCAAATGGTTATAGGCAAACAGTCGAACTCGGGTGCTACGAAACACATGCTTTCAGCATTACAAATGCCTAAGCAAGCATAATTAGTGCCATCTGAATCGCCTAACAGCCTGCTTATACCCAATACTTGGGATAACTATTTGCATGGCGCGCATTATTGACAATCCACGCAATTATTACAATCACTAATGACCCGACCAAAACAGGTGAAATAAGATAAGTTACCGGGGCATGAGCAAGAATGACAATAAGGGGATCAGCTCCTGCTGGCGCATGGACTGTACGGGTTATTTGCATCGCAGCCAATGCAAAACCAACACCAAGCGCACAAGCAAGCCAACCATCACCAAAAACCGCAAAAACAGTTAAGCCGATCGCAGTGGAAACCAGATGTCCACCGACAATCGCACGTGGCTGTGAGAGCGGTGAATCGGGTAAGCCAAATGCCAATACACAGCTTGCTCCAAAGGGCGCCATCAACCATGGCGTTTCCGATAAAACACTTAACCAACCCATAATGGCGATCGCTATCATGGCTCCAATGGAAGAAAGCAGGACAAATTTCAGAGGTGGAGCAGGTGGAGAATCGGAACGCAGCAAACGATGAATGGGCATGATTTATCCTTAATAAAATAACTGGAAATTGAAACTTGGTGTAAAGCGTGTTTTAGTGTAGTATACAGATTGGTATCCTAATGTCAACCGATCGGTATCCTTTATGAGTACAGCACAACACATTCTCGAATTTTCATTAAAATTATTTAATCGTTATGGATTTCATGCCTCTGGGGTTGATTTTTTAAGCCAGGAAGCAGGCGTAACAAAAAAAACGCTTTATCGTCACTACTCAAGCAAAGATGCGCTTATTGAAGCTGCATTAGAATTGCGACATAACCAGTTTATGTTAAAAATGCGTGCTTTTATAATGGCTGCCATTGTTGAAAAACGTCCTCTTTCCTATATTGACTTCATAGTCAGTTGGGTTCAGGAAGAGGGTTTTTATGGGTGTGCTTTCATTAATGCTACGGCTGAGTTTTCAGATCCAGATACTTCTCCGCATCAACAGGCAATTAAACATAAAAAAGAAGTTCAATCTTTTTTGCATAATATTTGTTCTGCTGTTGATGGGGTGTTGCATCCGGAGCATATCGCCGAACAACTATTTATGATTGGTGAGGGCATAATCGTTATATGTCAGGTTCAAGGCTATGAGGCAAAAAAAATAGAAACAGCTCAAGAATTGGCTCGTCTGGCATGGATTTCAGCAGCAAGATCTTGAGCCGTTATACTTAATTTATACATTAATCCTCTTATACGATGCTGATGAAAAACGCAAGTACATCACAAGCAAAATAATATCCCTAATGAGCAAAATGCGTAACTGCTTTGGGCTCCCGAGTTCGACAGTTTGCCTATAACCATTTGAATTAAATGAACAAATAACATGCCACTACATTTTTAGATGTCTTGACTAAATTCAAGAAAAAATTCACAATAGGAGCGTTTTTAAAGCAATTCATTACAAATCAATAGGTTGCATTTTTAACTGTCGAACTCGGGTGGAAAGATCAATATGCGTGATTTCAGCACCCAGGGCAGGTAATGGATTAACGGTAAAAGACTGGCCAATTTCATCATTAACCAGGTCATTGATTGTTTTCAGTGAAGCCGCCATAATAAAATGTATTTACATACACTATAAATAAGGTTTAATGGCACGCAAAATACAAGAAAATCATTTAGATATTTTTGTATTAGCTTATTTTTTCCGGTAATTGGATCACTGTTTTTATCATACTACCCCAACAAATAGTAGTATCGGCATATACCAAAACCTGACAGACTGCCCCGATTATTTTCGTACGCTAAGCGTTAATTCAGGATTCGTGATCAAGCAGTTCACTAATTAGCGCCTGAATATCTGCTTGCAGGCTAATTTCATAACAATAGGCAAGCGGTAAAGATTTGCTCTTCGTTGGTGCAGACTCATCCAAAACCATTAACATGGGTTTATTAACCATTGCCTTTTTAACCGCTGCGTTAAGTGGAAGCACCACCCTTTCAAAATCATAAGCCATTTCACTCATGACAATAGCATTCGCCCACGCATAGCCCTGCTCAACCAAATAGGCTTCTTTTTGATTGGCAAGACAAGTCGCATTGACATAAGCACTTAAACCGTGCTGTAAATGATTATCCGGCTTTGGCGTTTCATTGAGTGTATGTCCCAAAGCCAGTACTGGCAGCATCAACAAGCAAGTGAATATAATTTTTTTATACATATAACGACTTATTATTTAAGTTCCCAAAAAACTTTTTTGAGTTCTTACCGCTGGATCCAATTGATTTATATAACGTGAAAAATCATCATAACTTGGCTCCCGATATGTATGACCATTATATAAATTCATGAAAATAGGCTTACTCATTTTTTCTAAAATTAACATTAAGAATGAAGATTATTTTAAGTAAACAACATTACATTCTCATGTCCTCATTAGAAAATGATTGGCATAAAACTCCCTTACCTACATTTTTCCAAAGCATCAAATTGATGCCAACACGATTGATACAATCCTATTTTGGACAATTACCCGTCTTCTGAAACCCAGCTGCCTGGATTTCCTTTGTTTTACATGCGACTGTAAAAAACAGCTTACAGTGTCTTAAATTACTTGATCACGGCAGCATTAGAAACCGCCTTTTCTACCTTAAAATGGCGCAAGTCATCACACACTGCGCCACTTTCCTGGTTAAATCTGGCGCAATTTAATAAACTGCGCCATAATTGCGCCATATAAACCTAGAATGGCGCCACAACACTATGTCATCCACAACAAATTTACTGAACAGCCTCCGGGTATCCCCGAACGGATTGTCACTGGCCGAACTGCTGACCATACACCCTGATATTGCCAGGCGAACAGCACAGCGTTTGATCGCAAAGCTGATCGATAGCGGCCAAATCACGGCAACAGGTAAAAGTCGGGCACGTCGCTATTTCTATGCTGATACCCAGGCTGACAACAGTGTACTGATCGCTAAAGCAGATCGCTTCCCGCCTTTTATTCCCCTGTCTGCCGACAGCCAGGACATCCTGGCCTATATTGACCAGCCAGAGGAAGCACGCAAGCCGGTAGGATATCAGCGGGATTTTCTGGACGCTTACCACCCGAATGAAACCTGGTATTTGTCTGAGCCGCTACGCCGCCAATTACAAAAAATGGGCAGAACCACTGACGCTGACAAACCAGCGGGCACCTACAGCCGCGCCATTCTCAATAGATTACTGATCGACTTGTCATGGGCCTCAAGCCATCTGGAAGGTAACACCTACTCCCGACTCGACACGCGCGAACTCATTGAGCATGGCAAGGCCGCACGGGGCAAGGCTGCCATTGAGACGCAAATGATTTTGAATCATAAGACGGCGATTGAACTTCTCGTGGACAACATCGACAGCGCAAGGCTCAACCACTACACCTTAATGAATTTGCACAGTACTTTGGCAGAAAACTTGCTGCCCAATCCTGCTGATGAAGGACGAATTCGCCAGCATGCTGTCGATATCGGCAAAAGCGTTTATCGCCCGCTATCAACACCACAACAAATCAAAGATACGCTGGAAGTGCTTCTGGGTAAAGCCAATCAGATTAAAGACCCATTTGAACAATCCTTTTTCATGATGGTGCATTTACCCTACCTGCAACCCTTTGCCGACATCAACAAACGCACCTCACGCCTGGCCGCGAATTTGCCGCTGTTCCATGCAAACCTTTGTCCGCTGACTTTTCTGGATGTACCTGAGCAAGCGTACAGCCGGGCCACCCTCGGCGTATACGAAATGACCCGCGTGGAACTGCTGCGCGACCTGTACGTTTGGGCCTACGAACGCTCCACACAAGAATATCTGGCGATCAAACAAGACCTGGCAGAGCCCGACCCCCTTCGTTTGGCCTGGCGTGATTTAATCAAGCAGACCATCCGCGAAGTCATCACACATCCAGAACTTGAGCCACTCTCCTGCATTCAACAAGCCGTGGCAAAACATGTTCCTGAAAATGAACAGGCAAGTGTCCAGGCACTGGCGGTCGAAGAGCTACGCAGGCTGCATGAGGGCGTGCTGGCGCGCTACGGTTTACGACCTTCCGAATACACAGCCTGGAAGATAGTCCATGGGCATTAACAAGCACAGAAGGCATAGTTATTTAGGGCAATTACCCGCCTTGCGAAAACCGGCTGCCTGGGCCTCTTTCTCTGTTTTAAAAGGCTGCACATTTTTAGGGCTCATCGCGGTATAGCCCGGGCAGTTGGATAAATGGTAAACCTTGGAATTTTTGTTGCCCCGCACGTCACCGTTTACCACTTTAGGGCCTGTCTGGCTGGCAGCCCGCGCGGTTGTCTGACCCTTGCGCCAAAGCCATGGCGGCACCGGATTGGCATCGGCCCACAAACCCTTGCGCGCCTTTTTGGCCTGGCTTTGTACGCCATACAAGCTTTTATCCTTGGCATAACTGTCGTACACCCAGGCCATGCCACGGCGCACCTGCTCTACAGTGGTATCCACGCCATTACAGTTCACTCGGCCCACGACACGGCCATAACGGTCGATATCCTGCACCTGTACCACGGCATTCTGGCCACCACACAGCTGGATTAATGACTCTTTTGAGCGCTGCCCGAAAGCCTGTTTGCTTTCCGGCGCATCAATTTCCCCCAGGCGAATACGCTTTTGGGTTTTATCAGGTTGAAGAAGGGTTAAGGTATCACCATCGGCAATATTAACCACCTTGCCTTTCAGTTGCGCGGCCTGCGCCTGCCCAAACAATGTATTCAATACCACCACGAATACAGTCAAACTTTTTTTCATCTTGATTACTGCTTATATTCCAGTCAAAGGGCCCCCGGTTATACCATAGCCAGTCATTAATAATGATTAATCCGCATCAGCTTCCGCTTTTTTCCTGGCCTCCAGCATCGCCAGCACGGCACGCTGCTTGCGCATCTGGCACAAACGGATCACTTCCCGCTTTTGCGGGTCAGAATAAGTCTGCCAGTTAAAACGCTCGTCACGGCTGCGAAAACAGCCTTTACAGTAGCCCTTGGCATTGGCTTCACAAACACCAATGCAAGGGCTGGGAATTTCAAAGAATTCCAGTTGTTCCATATTAATTACAAACCACCCTGTGTCAGTTTCATCGGGTTCAGCAGGCGCAGCAGTTCATCGCGGGGGATATCGGTTTGCTCGGCCGCCACATCCACAATGGGACGCCCTTCTTTATAAGCCTGTTTGGCAATTTCAGCCGCTTTCAAATAGCCAATAACCGGGTTCAGCGCCGTTACCAGAATTGGGTTGCGGGCCAGGGCTTCTTCCAGACGGGCCTCATTCACCTTGAAGGTTTTAATGCTTTTATCCGCCAGCAAAACGGTAATATTGGCCAGAATTTCAATGCTATTAAGCAGGTTGTTGGCGATCATGGGCAACATCACGTTCAATTCAAAATTGCCAGCCTGACCGCCAATGGTAATGGCCGCATCGTTACCAATCACCTGGGCCGCCACCATGGCTGCCGCTTCAGGAATAACCGGATTCACCTTGCCCGGCATGATAGAAGAGCCCGGCTGCAGGGCTTCAAGCTCGATCTCGCCCAAACCGGCCAGTGGCCCGGAATTCATCCAGCGCAGGTCATTGGCGATTTTCATGATGGATACCGCAGTTGTTTTTAACTGCCCTGACAGTGAGACAGCAATATCCTGCGAACCGATATGGGTAAAAAAGCTTTCTGCCGGCGTAAAGGCAATACCGGTAATTTCAGCAAGCTGGCTGGCGAACTCTGCGGCAAAAGCAGGGTCGGCATTAATACCCGTACCCACTGCCGTACCACCCTGTGCCAGACTGTGCAGCAATGGCCGGGTCGCCTTCAACTGGCTGATATTCTGTTCAATTTGCACGGCCCAGCCTGTCAGGCTTTGGCTCAGGCGCACCGGCATGGCATCCATTAAATGGGTACGGCCGGTTTTTACATACTGGTCTACTGTCGCTGCTTTCTCACGAATGGTCTTGGCCAAGTGGGCAAGCGCAGGCAATAGTTTTTTATCCAGCTCTATGGCCGCACTGATATGAATGCTACTGGGGATGATGTCATTACTGCTTTGCCCGAAATTAATATGATCGTTGGGGCTGACTTTGCTTTCATAGATTTGTGTTGCCAGCGTTGCCAATACCTCGTTAGCATTCATATTGGTGCTGGTGCCTGAACCGGTCTGGTAGACATCAATGGGAAAATGCACCATGAAATTGTCACTGGCCAGCAGTTCATTGGCTGCCGTCACAATCGCCTTTCCCATTGGCTCGGGTATATAGCCCAATTTAGCGTTAGCCTTGGCTGCGGCCGCCTTGGCGGTTAGCAAGGCAGCAATAAAAGCTTTCGGCAAACGCTGGCCGCTCACCGGGAAATTGTTAATGGCCCGTTGCGTTTGTGCCCCATAAAGCGCCTCTTCCGGCACTTCAAGTTCACCCATGCTGTCCCGTTCAATGCGAATTGTCATTTCAGATTCCTTAACTCTTTCATTTTAAAAATAGCTGTCAGGGTTCCGGTTATTGAACGCATCATACTACGCTTAACATGATGCGTACCGGTTCCCTGTACGTACAGGAAAACCGCTTATTAACTATCAGATTTATCGTTTCAAACATGTTATTCACCCGGCAATCATGCCACCAACCCCCGTTTGGGGTGATATTTATTGATTATACGCGTTACAAGCCAATTTCATTGAACATCCCCAAATACACCCCGGCCTTTTCCGCCAAGGGTTTGGGATAGGCCCGCGATGAAGAGGGCATTCGGTAAAAACGCATTTTTCTTGCCTGCCACAAAAACTCAACAAACCCGCCAACGGCAGGCGCGGCAGGAATACCGGGCAGAATGGAAAGCAAGGTATCGCTCGCTTTCTGCCCCGTGGTCACAATGGCATGGCAGTGCGGCAAGCGTTCCAGCAAGGCCGCGATATCCATGGTTTGCACGATTTGCAGGTATTTATCAGAGGCATTTTCTTTCAGGCGTATTACCTGCCTGGCGGTATCACTGATGGCAATCCCCTTTTCCTGCAGAAACTGGCGGATTTTGTCTTCTTCATAAGCATTTTTTTGGGGTGTCAGGAAATAATCGCGTTCGTTGAAAAAGCATAAGCCCATGATACGCCACATATCATTATTCAAATTAGGATAGTAAAAATCCATCTTCCAGCGATGCCTGCCCGGCGGGAAGCTGCCCAGCATTAACAAACGGGCGTTTTCGGGTGCAAAGGCAGGCAAAGGGTGGGTTTCTGGCAAAAGCTCTGGCGGGTTCATGGCTTACATCTTCAATATATCTATGCACAAGAAGCATATTTTTCAATAAGACTATGACTGTACTGGAATTATGGTTTTATTTCCTTTAGATTGCATCTTGTACGCATCTTGCCCAACGTTAAAGCCCGGGCAAACAGCGCTGCAAACCCAGTGATACACTACCATAAACAGTCACACAGGCAGATGCCCGGGAGATATCCATGCAAACCAAACTTCATTATATTTACGACCCGCTGTGCGGCTGGTGTTATGCGGCAGAAAGCCTGCTGGAAACCGCCATTGCATCAGGCAGTGGCCTGTATGAACTTGAGTTGCATGCCGGTGGCCTGTTTCAGCGCATGCACATTCCTGCCATCAAACGTGACATGATCCGGCAATCCGATGCCCGCATCAGTCAAATGACAGGGCAAATTTTTGGCGATGCCTACCTTAACGGGCTGTTGGATAACCCGCAAACCATTTTTGATTCCCTGCCCCCCATTGCCGCCATCCTGGCCGCGGAAAAATTGCAGAAAAACCATGCGCCTTTCATGCTCAAGGCAATCCAGCATGCGCATTACCGTGACGGGAAACATATTGTCCAGGCGGACGTACTGGCCGATATTGCCGAAGCCATCGGGCTGGACCGCCATGAATTTGCCATGAGTTATGAAGAAGTCCTGTCCGGCCCAGTCCAAAGCCATATTGATGACACCTTAAGGCTTATGCATCATGCCGGTGCCAACGGTTTTCCGGCCTTCGTCCTGCAAAAAGGTGACCGGCTGGAAAAACTGGATCATACCCGCTACTACGGCCAGCCCGAAATGTTCAGAGAACTCATACAAAACAAGTTTGAAACACCGCCAGCATAACAGCCAGCTGTATTTAAGGCAGAAGATATATTCTGCTCCGGTCACCCTCCCAACTTGGATACAGCCAGCTGTGGCAGGTTTTCCTTGAGCTCTACATCTTGAATCTGAATCATATGCCGGTGCACTACGCAAACTACCCCGGTTCTCTTTCGTCTGGCTCCTAGCTGACTCCTGGAATTGGGGCTTTCTGGAGCCCCAACGGCAAAGATCAAGCTGAAGCCCACAAAGCCCCCCCCACTGTCAAGAAACTCTGCTCGCAGTTCATGGAAGACCACTCCAAAGTACATAACAAGCCCAGCACGCAGAAATCATATCAATATCAAATCGACACCTTCATCGTACCGGCCTTCGGTATCAAGAAGGCGCATGAAGTTACACGCCACGATATTACCGCATTGATGAAACGCATGAAGAAATCCCCTCTACAGGCGAATCGCATCCTGTCCTGCCTGCGAAAAATGTTCAACCTGGCAGAATTATGGGGATACCGCCATGATATACAGATGGATGACCATATGAGCAATGGATACTTAGGCCAGCAACCCGTTGGACGACGGCTTCATGCATGATCCCCGTTAGCCATAATTCATAGCGATCAGCGACACAGTGCGCGCAGAACGTTCGCCAGCTTCTTGACGGCGATTTCCATTTCATGGGGAGCGTAGGCGGCGAACCCCATGAGAAAGCCAGACTTATGCCGACTCGACGCATGGAGCGACGTCAGCCCCAATAAGTCGATTCCAGCCCGACGCGCAGAATCCACTGCCTCGTTTTCGGGGATGTCCCGGATGAACACGCAGGGCATCTGCATACCTCCGGAGGGCACTCGTGGTTCCACGAATTCGGCCAGATGCTGGCGCACCAGCCGCGCCAGCACGTCGCGCCGTTCGGCATAAACAGCACGCATGATGCGCACATGCGCACCGAAGTGGCCGCCTTCAATGAAACGCGCCAGTGTAAGCTGCGGAATAGGCGCGCTGTGTCCGTCTAGCAGAGTGCGGGCTACGATCATGGGTGCTACCAGCGGCGACGGTAGCACCATGTAGCCAATGCGTAGGCCGGGGAAGAGTGATTTGGTGAAGGTGCCGATGTAGATCGTCCGCTCATGCGAATCTAATCCCTGCACGCAGGCGGTGGGTTTGCCTGCGTAATGAAACTCGCTATCGTAGTCATCTTCGATGATCCAGCTCTGATATTGCCGAGCCCATTCAATGACAGCCAGACGCCGATCCAGCGCCAATGTTGCCCCCGTTGGGAACTGGTGCGACGGCGTCAGGAACACTGCCTTGACTGAATCACTGAAGGTCTTCGCCGCATGATTCAGATGCTCCACCTGCATCCCATTAGCATCGAGTGGCACGGGCACGCACTCCAGGCCAGCAGCGTCGAACGCTTTGCGCGCTCCTTGATATACCGGGTCTTCAATAAAAATTCTGTCGCCAGGATCGAGCAGCACGTTGGCGCATAACGTCATAGCTTGTTGCGAACTGGTCAGCACCAGTACCCGCTCGGGTGTGGCATGCGCCCCGCGTTCAAGACTGACGTAATCCGCAATGGCGCGCCGCAATGGTTCGAGCCCTTGCGGATCGCTGTGTGTCAAAACCTGAGTCCCATATTCCTTAAACACCTGCCGCTCCAGACGTTCCCAAATCTGGAGGGGAAAGTTGCGCGTCTCCGGTACGCCTGGAGCGAATGGGCGTGGAGCCAGAAAGTCGCGGAGGCCGCCCCCCTGGAACATAGTGCCACCGCGTTGGCTGAGGGCCAGCGTTTCATTGCGCGTTCCCGTACGCCGCATCGCACTACGCCTTGGGAGACGTTTTGCACGCTCCGATACAAAGCTGCCGCTGCCAACACGCCGCTCAATGAAGCCTTCCGCATGCAACTGGCTATAGGCCGACTCGACCGTATCGCGGGAAACGTCCAGCGATTTCGCCAGAACACGCGAGGCGGGCAACGGCTTACCGACGCCAAGCGCGCCATCAAGGATCAGTTGTCGGATGCCACGCTGTATGCGCGCATACAGCGGCAAAGCGCTCTGCATAGGATCGCTGATCCAGGCTTTGACGGACTCTAGTTGGGCATGCTTGAACAATTGGTCTGTATCACTTCAAAAAAATGGTAGGGAACATCCATCCATTTTAAGGCTATAAATGCGTTTATCAACTCTATCCGTCAAATTTTTTAGGAACCACTGTCAGACTATGCCATCCGTCCCCTCATCTTCATCCGTTCGTTGGAGCGATCTTACCCATCCCGTTGTAGCCGGTCTGATATCGGTCATCGTCAACTACGGCGGTACGTTTATCTTGATATTCCAGGCCGCTAAGGTGGCTGGTCTCAGCCCAGAACTGACGGCGTCATGGGTGTGGTCAATTTCCATCGGCGTGGGCTTGACAGGGATCATTTTGAGCTGGATTTCCCGCGAACCGATCATCACGGCCTGGTCCACACCAGCGGCGGCCTTTCTCGTCACAGCACTGGCGACTACGCCTTACGCAGAGGCAGTCGGTGCCTACCTGATCTCAGCCGCAGCCTTTGTGATGCTCGGACTGTCGGGCTGGTTCGAGCGCGTTATCCGCCTGATTCCCCCTGGCGTTGCGGCTGGGCTGCTGGCAGGCATCTTGCTCCAGTTCGGTATCGGGGCTTTCAGCGGCATGAGCATAGACCCATTGCTCGCGGGACTCTTAATCGTCGCCTATGTAGTGCTCAAGCGTTTCACCGCACGCTATGCGGTGGTGGGTATTCTGGTGTTGGGACTGACGTTCCTGCTTATTCAGGATCGCGTCGATCTATCGGGGCTGACCTTAAAGCTGGCCTCACCTGTTTTTACCATGCCTGAGTTTTCGCTAAACGCTTTGCTGAGCGTGGCGTTACCACTGTTCCTAATCACCCTGACCGGGCAATACATGCCAGGCATGCTGGTGCTGCGCAACGACGGCTTCAGAAGCAGCGCGAACCCTATCGTGACGGTCACCGGCCTCGGCTCCCTGCTGATGGCACCTTTTGGTTCACACGCCTTCAATATCGCCGCCATCACGGCTGCTATCTGTACCGGTCGGGAAGCGCACGAAAACCCGGACAAGCGTTGGATCGCCGGTATTGCTGCTGGCGTGTTCTACATCCTGGTCGGTGTGTTCGGGGTGACGCTGGCTGCTGTATTTATGGCTTTCCCAGCAACCTTTATTACTACGCTGGCGGGCTTGGCCTTGCTGGGCACCATCGGCAGTAGCCTTGCCAGCGCCATGGCTGATGCCAAGGCTCGCGAAGCGTCGCTGATTACATTCCTTGCGGCCGCCGCCAACATCACCCTGCTGGGTATTGGTGGCGCGTTCTGGGGCTTGGTGATCGGCTTGGTCGCTTATGCGATGCTTAATGGCCAGTTGCCACAACGAGAACCAAAGTCAGTCATGACTTCAACACCTGCCCATAAAGAGGTGAACTAATGCCAGTACCTTCCCACACGCAGACTCATCACGACCAACACGGTCGGTATCCAGAAGCCGTTACTGTTGAAGACTTCCGGCGAAACCTGTCGGGAGTGCAAGCGCGTATCGAGACGGCTTGCCGTCGTGTTGGCCGTGATCCGGCAGCGGTGCGCTTGTTGCCCGTCAGCAAAACCAAGCCCGAAACCAGTCTGCGCATGGCTCATGTGGCTGGCTGCCGAATGCTGGGCGAAAACAAGGTACAGGAAGCCTATCGCAAGTGGGAGGCCATGCAAGACTTGACCGACTTGCACTGGTCGGTCATTGGCCACCTGCAAACCAACAAGGCCAAGCTGGTGGCGCGCTTCGCCTCCGAATTCCAGGCACTGGACAGCCTACGCGTGGCCGAGGCACTGGATCGCCGACTGCAAGTCGAAGGACGCTCGCTAGATGTGTTCGTGCAGGTCAACACTTCCGGTGAAGCTAGCAAATACGGTTTGGCTCCCGAGGAAGTGCAGGGTTTCATCCAGGCGCTGCCTGCGTTCTCGGCGTTGCGTGTGCGCGGTCTGATGACGCTTGCGCTGTTCTCCGGCGAGGCCGAGCGGGTGCGCCAGTGTTTCGTGCTGCTGCGCACCTTACGTGATCGGCTGCGGCAGAGTGCGCCCACCGACATCGACCTGAATGAGTTATCAATGGGCATGTCTGGCGATTTCGAGATCGCTATTGAGGAAGGTTCCACCGTGGTGCGCATCGGACAGGCCATCTTCGGTGCCCGCGCCTTGCCAGACAACCACTACTGGCCGGGTGAAACACCAGGGGGACTGCTATGACCGAAGAAGCTTTTTTCTGCAATTCGGGCGCAGAGGCCAACGAAACCGCCCTTAAGCTGGCGAGACTTCACGGTCACCGCAATCAGGTAGCGGAGCCGAAAATTCTAGTAATGGAGAATGGTTTTCATGGCCGCACCATCGCGACGCGTTCCGCCAGCGGAAATCCCAGTAAGCAACAAGGCTTTGAGCCGCTGCTACCCGGCTTCCTGCGAGTGCCTTATAACGATATTGAGGCGGTGCGCCAGGTGGCAGCCGAGGAGTCCGACATTGTGGCCGTACTGATCGAGCCGGTACAGGGTGAAGGTGGAGTTCGGATTGCGAGCACCGACTACCTGCGCGAACTTCGTATGCTTTGCGACCAACATGGCTGGCTGCTAATGCTCGACGAAATTCAGGCCGGAATGGGTCGCACCGGCGCTTGGTTCGGACACCAGCACGCGGGTATCACACCGGACGTGATGACCCTGGCGAAGGCGTTGGGCAATGGTTTTCCCATTGGTGCTTGTATGGCGCGTGGTACGGCGGCTGACTTGTTCTCTCCCGGACAGCATGGCTCGACCTTCGGCGGCAATCCGCTGGTTTGCGATGAGATGCAGATCGACGACATCGTGGCGCGTATCGCTCACTTGCTATCGCCGAGCGTGGCAAACAATGCAGTAACGGCTGAGACGGCAGCACAGACGGAACCGGTGATATGACGCAGAAAACCAAATACAATCAGCCTGACGCTGAAGGCTTCTTTGGTCGCTTCGGCGGAAGCTTCATCAGCGAAACACTATCGCGGGCTGTTGAGGAACTGCAAGCTGCCTACCAGCGCTATCACGACGATCCTGCTTTCATTGCCGAGTTCAAGGAAGAGCTGGCTGATTACGTTGGCCGTCCCTCTCCGGTGTACTACGCCCGGCGTCTCAGCGAGAAAACGGGTGGAGCACACATCTTCCTCAAGCGTGAAGACCTTAACCACACCGGTGCTCACAAGATAAATAACGTAATCGGCCAGGCGATGCTGGCCAAACGTATGGGCAAGCGGCGCATCATCGCCGAGACCGGTGCAGGCCAGCATGGCGTTGCCACCGCGACGATCTGCGCCCGCTACGGCCTGGAATGCGTGATTTATATGGGCAGTGAGGACATTCAGCGGCAGCATCCCAATGTCCAACGTATGGCGCTGCTGGGTGCGACAGTGATGCCGGTTACTTCCGGCTCGTGCACACTGAAGGACGCCATGAACGACGCGATCCGCGATTGGATCACGAACGTCGATCACACCTTCTATCTGATTGGCTCGGTAGCCGGTATGCACCCGTACCCGACAATGGTGCGGAACTTCCAGACCGTAATCGGCAAGGAATGCCTAGTTCAGATACCCGTGTTGTTCAAACGTTTGGGTATAACAAAACAGCACCCTGATGCCGTCATCGCTTGCGTCGGTGGCGGCAGTAACGCCATCGGCATTTTCCATCCGTACATCGAACACGAGGCGGTACGCCTAATCGGCGTCGAGGCGGCTGGGCTGGGGCTGGATACCGGCCAGCATGCAGCGTCAATCCAACGCGGCAGCCCTGGAGTATTGCACGGCAACCGTTCGCTCATCCTCCAAGATGATAAGGGTCAAATACAGGAAACTCACAGCATCAGCGCTGGGCTGGACTATCCCGGTGTCGGGCCTGAGCACGCTTGGCTGCATGAAACTGGCCGCGCCGAATACGTCGGTGCCACCGACGACGAGGCGCTGCATGCTTTCCATCATCTCAGCCGCGTGGAGGGCATTATCCCCGCACTTGAGGCCTGTCACGCCGTCGCCTACGCGATCAAGCTTGCGGCTACGTTACCCAGGGAACAGGCCATTCTGGTCAACCTGTCTGGCCGAGGAGACAAGGACATGGAGACTGTGATGGCTCAGACGGATGTCATGGGGGATCAGCTATGAGCCGACTTAATACAACGTTCCTGCATCGGCAACGACAGGGCCGCAAGGCGCTGATCCCTTATATCACTGCTGGCTACCCAGGTGTGGACATCACTCCGGCGCTGATGCACGTTATGGTCGAAGCTGGCGCTGACATCATCGAGCTGGGCGTGCCATTTTCCGATCCGTCGGCCGATGGTCCGACCATCCAGGCCGCCAGCGAGCACGCCCTGCGCCAAGGCATCGGTTTGCCGCAGGTGCTTGATCAGGTGCGAGGATTTCGTAAGTCGGACACGGACACGCCAGTGGTGTTGATGGGTTATGCCAACCCCATTGAGCGTTACGACCTGTTGCGCCAGTCGGGTGCCTTCGCCGAGGACGCAGCCAGTGCGGGTGTAGATGGCGTTCTGGTGGTTGATTACCCGCCCGAAATCTCCGGCAATCTGGCGGCGCAACTACGCCACCACGGTATCGACCTGATTTTCTTGTTGGCACCGACCTCCACCGAACGGCGTATTCAACAAGTCGCCGACCACGCCAGCGGCTACGTCTATTGCGTCTCGATCAAGGGCATCACCGGTGCCACAACACTTGATATGACCCAGGTACGCGACACGCTGGCACGCATCCGCCGCCATGTGCGTATTCCCGTTGGTGTTGGGTTCGGCATCCGCGATGCCTGCATGGCAAGGGATGTCGCCCAGGTGACCGATGCCGTCGTGATTGGCTCCTGGCTCATCGAGAGCCTAGCCGACAAACCAGCTGCCGCGGCGCTGGCGGCGGCCAGCGACTTGATCCGCGACGTACGCCATCAACTGGATCTGGACGCACCCGAGCCGGATCACGCCTTCACACCCGAACATCCCACAACCTAAATTCCAGAGCAAAGGACCAATCTATGTATGACACCTCACTGACCCTAACCGATTTCGACCCCGAACTGGCGGAAGCCGTCCAGCACGAAGAATGCCGCCAGGAAGATCACGTCGAACTGATCGCTTCCGAGAACTACGCCAGCCCGCTGGTGATGGCCATCCAGAATTCTGTATTCACCAACAAGTACGCCGAGGGCTATCCAGGCAAGCGCTACTACAGCGGTTGCGAGCATGTGGATGTAGCCGAGCGCTTGGCCATTGAACGGGTCAAGACACTATTCAACTGCGATTACGCTAACGTCCAGCCCCATGCTGGTGCCCAGGCCAATGCAGCGGTATTCCTGGCGCTGACCAATCCCGGCGATACAGTGATGGGCATGAACCTGGCACAAGGTGGGCACCTGACCCATGGCAATCCGTCCAACTTCTCCGGCAAACACTACAAGATTGTGCCTTATGGACTCGACTCTGAGACGGGCCTGATCGACTACGATGAAATGGAACGCATTGCGCTGGAAACCCGACCGAAGATGCTGATCGGTGGCTTTTCGGCCTATTCCCGCTACAAGGATTGGGAGCGCATGCGTGCCGTTGCCGACAAAGTGGGGGCCATCTTCTGGGTGGACATGGCGCATGTCGCTGGCCTAGTAGCGGCAGGCGAATACCCAGACCCATTGCCACACGCCCATGTAGTGACCAGCACTACGCACAAAACCCTACGCGGCCCGCGCGGCGGCATTATTCTGGCTAAGGGACAGGATGAAGATTTCTATAAAAAGCTCAATTCCGCCGTATTCCCTGGCATCCAGGGCGGCCCGCTGATGCACGTCATTGCCGCTAAAGCAGTAGCCTTCAAGGAAGCGTTGCGTCCTGAGTTCAAGACCTACCAGCAGCAGGTGGTAGCCAATGCCCGTGCAATGGCCGCAGTGCTTCAGCAGCGCGGCTACAAGATTGTCTCAGGTGGTACGGACAATCACCTGATGCTCATCGACTTGTCTGCGAAGCCGTACACAGGTAAGGATGCGGACGCCGCGCTGAGCGAAGCTTATATAACCGCGAACAAGAACTCGGTACCCAACGATCCACGCTCGCCATTCGTCACGTCGGGGCTGCGCATCGGTACGCCTGCCGTGACTACACGCGGCTTCAGCGTGGCTGAGTGCGAGCAACTGGCGGGTTGGCTGTGCGACGTGCTGGATGCGCTGGAAGCGGGTAGCAGTGCGATGACGACGGTTCGTGGAACAGTGCAGAAACAAGTGGTGAACTTGTGCCGTCGTCATCCTGTATACCAATAGCGGCCACCTGACACATGGAACTGCGGCATCTGCGTTGTTTTCTGCCCGTGGCTGAAGAACTTCACTTCGCCCGCGCTGTCAAGCGTTTGCGCATAGGGCAATCGCCGCTGTCGCGAGCTATCAAGGAACTTGAGGAGGAGCTGGTGTCCGCAGGTTTCGCCCTGAGACTGGCGGGTGCCTCGCAAATTGCCGCCTACCTTGAGCGAACCAATCAGTATGGAAGCCGCTGCTTTTTGGACCGACTGGCTCAAGCACCATCACGCGAACGAGGTCATGCTGGGCTTCGGTCTGCGCTGGTGCTTTTTTGTTAGGAGAAACAGGTTTACTGGACAAGCGAAGGGTCACAACGCATTGGGTTTATGCCGAACTGTTCCAGAACCGCTTTCCGAACGCGACGGGTATGACATCAACGGAATACTGCCGCAGGTTCCACACGGATTAACGACTCAAACAGAAAAGCGTAACAAGATGAATTTTAAGGCTCCCTTTTAAGCTGCTCTTTTTCCTTGCCCAGCCACTTCAATTTGATTTCACTAATAATAACCGCCAGCACAATCAACGCCGCCCCCAATAGTGCCAGTGCAGGCAAACGCTCGCCATAAAGACGGCCAATAATCCCAGCCCAAACCGGCTCTCCGGCATAAATCAGGGTGGCCCGGGTGGCCGACACATGCTTTTGCGCCCAGTTCATGGTGACCTGGATTACCGCACTGGCCACACCCAGTAATAGGACACATGAAAACAGCAGCCAGGAAAAATCAGGTACCGCTTCACCCACCCCGGCAGATACGCCAAAAGAAACCAGCGAGGTTACCGCCAGCTGAACCACCGTCACCCTGAACAGATTGATTTTTCCAGCAAAACGGCTGATCAGGATAATTTCCACCGCAATGGCAAGCGCCCCGAAAGCGGTGATCATTTCCCCCCAGCCTACCCCGCCACGGGTACCCTCCGGCCCGGCCAACAGCGCCAACCCGATAAAAGCCAATAATACGCCTGCCCAGTTCATGACAGACGGTTTTCTTTTAAGAAAAACCCATTGCAGCAAGGGCACCAGCGGCACATATAAAGCCGTGATAAAAGCGGACTTGCTGCTGGGTATGGTTTGCAGGCCAACGGTTTGCGAACTGTAACCCAGGAAAATACAAATCCCGATTAACAGGCCAGCCCACAATTCCTGTCGCGTCAGCCCCTTAAGCGCCCCCAGGCTGCAGGCGGCAATAGCCAGGGTGGCACAGCCAAAACGCAAACCCACAAAAAAGAAAGGCTCACTGACCGTCACCGCCAGCTGTACGATCAGGAATGTGGCCCCCCAGAACACAGTCACCAACATCAACGCAAGTTCTGGCTTACCAAAAGATTTTGAAGCAGACTGGGTATTCATATTCATTGTGGATGACTTACAATAAAAAATCCGCACGGGGACAGGGAGAAAACAAGCGCTTATCATAGCAGAATCCTGCCTGACAACCGTCCCTGTTGCCAACGTGTCCAATCCACCTTCAGGAGCCCCATGAGCTATTGCGAATATGTTGCCGTTTTACCTGCCCACCAACCCTCGGTTCACCGCGCTTACCATGACTGCCAGTACGGCTTCCCGCTAGATGATGACAATGAACTGTTTGGCAGGCTGATTCTGGAAATCAACCAGGCAGGACTTAGCTGGAACACCATTTTGGTGAAGCAGGATAATTTCCGGCAAGCCTACGACGGTTTCAGCATAGAAAAAATAGCGGCCTATCAGGAAACAGACCGGCAACGCCTGCTAAGTGATGCCGGCATTATTCGCAACCGTTTAAAAATCAACGCTGCCATTGAAAATGCCCGTACAGTGCTGGCATTGCAGAAAGAATTCGGTTCGTTCCAGGCGTGGCTGAATCACCATCACCCTTTATCAAAAGAAGAATGGACCCGCCTGTTTAAAAAAACCTTCAAGTTTACTGGTGGAGAAATTGTGAATGAGTTCCTGATGAGTACCGGTTATTTGCCCGGTGCCCATGATGCTGATTGCCCGATTTACCGGCAGGTACTGGCCAGAAAACCGGTCTGGCTAAGTCATACAGGCAATGACGGGCCCAAGTAAGCCAGTAATGGTCATTACCGGCCATTACCGCTTACAGCGGACCTAGCTTTACTCAATCCCGATATCCAGACACACAATCTGCCCGCAATAAGGCTTGGCCTGTGCCAGTAAATGCGCAGGCTTGTAAGCAGCAAAGGCATAACTGATGTCGGCCCTGAATGTATCTGCATCAGCCTGCCCGGTATCGCAGTTCAACCCTGTTGGCATATCCAGGGCAATCCGGGTGCCGGGCATAGCATTCAATTGAACCATGCACTGCCTGACCGCATCGCTTAACTGTCCGCTAAAACCGGTTCCAAAAACCCCGTCAATCAATAAATCATACGGCTGCTGCCGGGAAACCTGCTGCATGTTGATGATGTGCAGCTTATTGGATGGTGGCAAGCGCTGGCGATTCAGCTCCGCCAGTTCAGTCAGCTGCTCACCCAGCAAAAAAACAATATCCACCTGCCAGCCCTGCGCATGCAGGCAGCGGGCAATGACCAGGCCATCGCCCCCGTTATTGCCCTTGCCACACACTACCAGGCAACGTCCGGCCACCGGAAAACGCTGCATAATATCACTGGCTGCGGCTGTGCCGGCATTTTCCATGAGTTGCTCAAAGCTGCTGCCGGCATCGACCGCAGCCTGTTCACGTTCACGCATTTGCGCAGAGGTATACACTTTCATACTGATAGTTAATCAGGCAACAGCCAGGCGCCCCCAATAACGCGCACGCAAACGATCATACACCAGGTTATAAACATAGGTATAGGGCAAATAAAACATCACCAGCCCGAAATCCAGAATAAGTGCTTCAACCAGGCCCATATCCAGCCACCAGGCAATAAAAGGAATGGCCATCACCAGCAGGCCAAGCTCGAATCCGGCCGCATGCACACAGCGCATGAACACGTTTTTTACCCACCCGAAACGCTTGAGCAGGCGATCAAAAAAGGTGTTATAAACCATGTTCCAGAGCAAGGCCATCACGGCAATCACAACCGTCACCACCCCCATATCCACCATGGATTCACCCGAAATCCAGGCGGCCAGGGGCGCACTAATGCCAATCGCCAGCACCTCAAAACAGAAGGCATGCAAAAACCGTTCAAGCACCGATTTGTCTTTTTCCAATTGCACAGCAAAAATCTCTTATTTAACGTTACGGCGTACCAGTGTACTTTGCCCAAACAGACTTTCCACCATATCCAGCACAATTTCCGCCGTTAAATTGCGCACATCCAGGGCCGGGTTCAATTCAACAATATCCAGTGATGCCATCATACCGGTATCGGCAATCATTTCCATGCATAACTGGGCTTCCCGATAATTGGGCCCGCCCCTTACCGTGGTACCCACACCCGGCGCAATATCCGGGTCCAGAAAATCCACATCAAAACTGACATGCAAATGGGTGTTCTGGTCCAGGCCATACAAGGCTTCTTGCATAGTCTGCCGCATGCCGGTTTCATCAATATGACGCATATCAAAAACCTGTATGCCCGCTTCATGGATAAAACGTTTTTCACCGTTATCAACACTGCGGATACCAATCTGGCGGATCATGTCCGCGTCAAGGGCAGGATTGCTACCCGACATATTAACCAGCGCATCGGGCCCATAGCCAAACAGGCAGGCCACCGGCATGCCGTGGATATTGCCTGTCGGCGATAATTCAGCCGTATTGAAATCAGTATGGGCATCCAGCCACAACACCCGCAGCCGCTTTTGCTGTTCCCGGCAATAGCGGGCAACCGCACTAATGGAACCCACACCCAGGCAGTGGTCGCCCCCCAGCATGACCGGCAAACGGCCTTCCTGCAATTGGGCATAAATAACATCATGGGCCAGCCAGTTCCAAGCGACAACCTGCTCAAGATGGCGGTAACCATTGACGGGTGCCTGCCAGGGATTGGCCGGACCGTGAATATTGCCACAATCGCGCACATCAAGCCCCAGTTTCTCAAGGGACTGGGTAATACCCGCCACCCGTAAAGCCTCGGGGCCCATGCTGGAACCCCGATGACCGGCACCAACATCAGTAGGTACGCCAATCAGGCTGACGTTTCTGTTCAGGAGATCCACTATTCATATCCCTAAAATATAGGTGAAAGTATTCTCGCACATTAGATCATGGCTGGCAAAATCCTTTACGTTTGGCAAATCAATAAAAAACACCCCAAAACCGGATGTCGTTCCGGGTTTGGGGTGTTTTTGAGTTTACCAAGGAAACAGTGGCATGACGCAAAGAGCCTAAAAAGACCCCGACGCCGTTTTTTTATTTCACCCTGTTATTTGCCATGGTCAGGGCCAAATCCTCGATCATGTCTTCCTGACCGCCAACCGTGCCCCTGCGGCCAAGTTCAACCAGAATGTCCCGGGCAGAAACACCGTATTTCTGCTCTGCCCGTTTGGCAAACAACAGAAAGGATGAATAAACACCCGCATAACCCAGCGTCAGTGCATCCCGGTCCACCCGAATGGGTTGATCCATAATGGGCGTGACCAAATCTTCGGCCACATCCTGTGCCTTGAACAGATCGATACCCGTAGGAATTTCCATCCGGTTCAAGACGGCAACCAGAACCTCAAGTGGTGTATTGCCAGCCCCAGCCCCCAACCCGGCCGAAGCGGCATCAATCCGGTTGGCTCCTGCCTTAATGGCAGCCACCGAGTTGGCGACCCCCATGGCCATATTATGGTGACCATGAAAACCCAATTCTGTTTCCGGCCGTAAACCATCCCTTAACGCGGCAACCCGGGCAGTGACATCTTCCGGCAACATATAACCGGCCGAATCAGTCGCATAAATACAGTTGGCTCCATAGGATTCCATGAGTCTGGCCTGTTCCAGCAGTTTTTCAGGCGTGGCCATATGGGCCATCATGAGAAACCCTACCGTATCCAAACCCATTTTTCGGGCAAAGCCAATATGTTGTTCAGAGACATCCGCCTCGGTACAATGCGTGGCCACGCGAATGGTTGAGACCCCTTTTTCACATGCCATTTTCAAGTCATCAACCGTACCAATGCCGGGTAACAGCAAGGCTGAAATTTTTGCCTGTTTCATCAAGGGTATGACAGTTGACAGATATTCTTCATCGCTATGGGCCGGAAAACCATAATTGACAGAGCTGCCCCCCAAACCATCACCGTGAGTGACCTCAATAAGGGGAACACCCGCTTCATCAAGCGCACAGGCAATGGATTTCATCTGTTCTAAAGACATCTGATGCCGCTTGGGATGCATCCCGTCACGCAACGTCATGTCGTGAATCTTGATTTTGTTCATGTCGACCATTTTTGTTTAATCCTTTATTATTGCGCTACAGCCGTATTTGCCAATACATTTTCAGCAAACATTTCGGCTGTCCGGGTTGCCGCAGCGGTCATGATGTCCAGGTTTCCGGCATACTTTGGCAAGAAATCACCCAGGCCTTCCACTTCCATAAACATGGATACCCGGTTTCCGTCAAAAACCGGCCCATTGACCAGTTTATAACCCGGTACATATTTTTGCACTTCCCGGATCATTTCCTGTACGGAAGCCGTAATAGCCTGCTGGTCGGGTTCTCCGGCAACCAGGCAATGCACCGTATCACGCATCATTAATGGCGGTTCGGCCGGATTAATAATGATAATGGCCTTGCCTTTTTTAGCCTTGCCCACTTTTTCAACCGCACTTGCCGTGGTCCTGGTGAATTCATCAATATTTTTACGCGTACCGGGTCCTACCGAACGGCTGGATACCGTTGCAATGATTTCCCCATATTCAAGTTCTTGCACCCGGGAAACGGCCGCAATCATGGGAATCGTGGCCTGACCACCACAAGTAACCATATTCACATTCATGGCCCCCTGCTTCAGACAGGCATCCAGGTTAACCGGCGGCACACAAAAGGGCCCAATGGCCGCGGGTGTCAGGTCAATCATCAGGACACCCAATTCGTTAAGCTTGCGACTATTTTCCGCATGCACATAAGCGGAAGTGGCATCAAAGGCAATCTGGATATTGTCTTCTTTGACATGCGGCAACAGTCCATCTACCCCTTCGGAAGAAGTTTTCAGGCCAAGCTCACGGGCACGGGACAAACCGGCAGAATCAGGATCAATACCCACCATCCAGACCGGCTCCAGACAATCACTACGTTGCAATTTATAAAGTAAATCGGTTCCAATATTACCCGGGCCGATAATTGCACATTTAATTTTTTTCATCGTATTATTCAAGAAAAGCAATTTATTATTCAAACACGGTGTTAACCGTACCGAGCCCGTCAATGCTAACGCTGTAAGTGCCAGCCGATGACACGGCCACCATTGGCCCCAGTGCCCCCGTCAGGATAATGCTGCCAGCCGTCAAGGGACGCCCGCATTGCACCATGACATCCGCCAGCCAGACAGCCGCATTCAATGGGTTTCCCAAGCAAGCAGCCCCTTTTCCGACCGATACCTGCACGTTATTGTGCATCATGGACATATCGCATTCAGTCAGGGAAAAATCTTTAAGCAAAACGGGCTGACTACCCAATACAAACAGGGCACTGGACGCATTATCTGCCACGGTATCCGTAATACTGATTTTCCAGTCGGCAATACGGCTATCCACAATTTCAATGGCTGCCAGCGCATATTCGGTTGCACCGATAATATCCGCATACGTATGCCGTTCATGGTTCAGGTCTTTACCAATAACCAGTGCGATTTCGGCTTCAACCTTGGGCTGGATAAGACCGGACAACTGTACGGGAGCGTTTTCCCCAACCGCCATATCTGCAAACAACATACCAAAATCGGGTTGATCCACCCCCAACTGTGCCTGCACAACGGGCGAAGTCAGTCCGATTTTCCGGCCTACCAAACGGCGGCCCTGACTCAATGCATATTGCGTATTTTGCTCTTGAATGGCATAAGCCGTTTGTATATCGGCCTGCACAAGACGGTCTTTAATGGGTGCTACCGGTTTGCCCGATTGCTGTGCCTCGCGCAAAAGCGCGGCGGCACTTTCTATACTTAACAATTGATCACTCATAATTAATGTGTTTCCTTAGTCTTTATGACCATTTAACAGGAAATCAATATGTAGTGTATTAAACGTTTCCGGGTCTTCATATTGTGGCCAGTGACCGCAGTTTTCCATCACGGCCAAACGGCTGTTTGAGACCAGCGAATGCAGCTTTTCACCCACGCTGACTGCAGCGGTAGGATCATGGCTGGTCCAAAGCACCAATGTTTCGGCTTCGATTTTGGCCAGTTCTTCGGGGGTCAGCAGGTTGCGCAGGCGTACGTCCATATCCTGCAGGCACATAATGCTTTCAATGGCTTCAAGCATGCCCGGAGAACGATAAGTGGCATATCGGGCTTCAACCAGATCTTCGGTAACAATTGAAGGATCCGCCATCAGGAATTCAAGCCGTTTACGGGTTGCTTCCCGGTCTGGGTTTCTGACCGCGTTCAGGCTAAGGGTACGTAAACGTTCCATCACTTTGGGGTCTGCAATCATGCCACCGCAGGTATTAAGCACCAGACGCTTAACCCGTTCAGGATATTTGGCCGCAAAACGGGCACTGACCCAACCGCCCAGAGACTCGCCAGAAAGATGAATTTTTTCCAGCCCCAATACATCCATCAAATCACGCAGATGCTCTACATAATCGATAACTTCATAATTGCATTTGGGTTTATCGGTAAAACCATGCCCCAGCATATCAATGGCCAACACACGAAAATGTTTTGCATGCGGCAGGATATTACGCATATAGGCTTCCAGATGACCTGAAATACCATGTAGTAAAAATAATGTTTCGGGCCCTTCTCCGGCCTCAAGGACACGGGTTTTGACCCCTTTTACGTCGATATAATGCAAACGGACACTGCCATCGGCCACGGCAGACCATAAAGAACGCAGTTCTGGCTGGGCATTATTCTTATGATTATTTTCCAAAGTGCTGGATGAACGACTCACTGACTTTATCTCCAATAGATGATTAACAATATCTTAAGTATCAAGCATGTTAAAAAACATTGATTTAATCCAATATTTATTTTGTAGTTATTGATAGGATAAAAATCTAATTCAATTTTTTTTATTCATTGCCGCAACAGGAAACCCTGAAATTCTGTTCCATCAAAGACAGAAAATACTGAAATTCTCCCATCTCGCAGTGGTCATGCCATGACATATATAAATTGATATTGGGTGGCGTAGGACTCACTATCTTCCTGAAACAAATTGAAGGATTAAGCAATGTAATGACATAATCCGGTAATATGGCAACCCCCATACCCATCGAAACCAGATTCAGGGTGAGCAACATATTGGATGCATTCTGGATTTTCTTGTATTTGATATTGTTTTCTTCAAGGTATTGATTGGTCAATATACCCAGCGCCCCAGAAAAATTAGGGTCAGTAACAATAATATTTTGATCCTGTAACAAGTTTACGGGGATTTCATTTTCCCGAGCCAGGGGATGTTCAACTGACATCACCAACACCAGCTCCTCCTGATATATCAGATTATTTTTAAATCCCTCTACTGTTTGTCTCAAAAAAGCAACATCAAGATCCCCCTTGACCAAAGCTTCTTCCTGTTCAATTGTATTAATACTTTTCAAATCAACATTCAGGGACGGCATTTTCTGCCTGATAAAAGGCATAATTTTCGGGAAGATTTTTACTTCAGCCGAAGGCACAAATCCTATTTTTATTTTCCTGTTAGATTTCTTGACCGAGTCCCGGGTTACCTGGATAGCAAGATTGGCCTGCTGCAATACCAGCCTGGCCTCCTTAAGAAATACCTCTCCGGCTTTGGTCAGTTCTACTTTACGTTTCGTTCTGCTAAACAGTTTAACGCCTATTTCATTCTCTAAATCACGGATCTGCTGACTCAGTGAAGGCTGGGCAGTAAACAGCTTTTCAGCCGCCCTGGTGAAATTCAATTCTTCGGCGACAGCAATGAAATACCGTATGTGTCTAAGTTCCAAATCACCCTCCAGTAATCTTTTTTAAATATTAATTCAAATAAAAAAAGTATTTCACAGTTGTTACAACTGCAACGATCATATCGGTTGTTACCACACAAAAGAATGATCCTAAATACGACTACAGGAGGCCATCGTTAATGAATAAAACAATAGACATTCAAGCTTTAATAGATTCCAAGAATGGGCAAGTAACTCCTTCAATTTATACTGACCCTGAAATATATGAACTGGAACTGGAAAGAATCTTCGGGCGCTGCTGGCTGTTTCTTGCGCATGAAAGCCAAATTCCAAAAGCAGGGGATTTTTTTAATACTTACATGGGTGAAGACCCCATTGTTGTTGTTCGTCAAAAAGATGGTACCGTGAAAGCATTCTTAAATCAATGCCGTCACCGTTCCATGCGAGTCAGTTATGCCGACTCGGGCAATACCAAGGCCTTCACCTGTCCCTATCATGGCTGGTCTTATGCCACCAACGGTGACCTGATCGAGGTTCCGCTTGAGCCGCGCGCCTACCCGCAAGGTTTATGCAAATCAAAATGGGGCCTGCAAGAGGTCACCAAAATTGCCTCTTATAAAGGCCTCATCTTCGGCACCTGGGACGAAAACGCAGTCAGCCTTGAAGAATATATGGGCGATATGGCCTGGTATCTTGATGGTGTTCTTGACCGTCGTGAAGGTGGCACCGAAATTGTTGGCGGCATCCATAAATGGACGATCGACTGCAACTGGAAATTTGCCGCCGAACAATTCGCCAGCGACCAGTACCACGCCCTGTTCTCACATGCCTCCGCGGTACAAGTGCTAGGCGCCAAACCCGAAGACGAGCAAAAAGCACTGGGCTCGGGCCAAACAGCCCGCCCTGTATGGGAAACGGCAAAAGACGCCCTACAATTTGGACAGGATGGTCACGGTAGCGGTTTTTTCTTTACCGAAAAACCTGATGCCAACGTTTGGGTCGATGGCGAAGTATCCGACTATTATCGTGAGACCTATCCCGAAGCCCTTGAACGCCTGGGCGAAATCAGGGCCCTTCGTCTGGCCGGTCATAATACTCTTTTTCCCACCCTGTCTTGGTTGAACGGTACTGCCACGCTGCGTGTCTGGCATCCCCGTGGCCCCAACCAGGTTGAAGTCTGGGCATTCTGTATTACCGATAAAAATGCTCCTGAAGAAGTCAAGGCCGCCTTTGAACGCAGCGCTACCCGTGCATTCGGTCCTGCCGGTTTTCTGGAACAGGATGACTCTGAAAACTGGGTTGAAATCCAGAAAATCCTGCGTGGCTACCGTGCACGCAACAGTCAACTGTGCATGGAAATGGGTATGGGCAATGAAAAAATCCGTGATGATGGCGTCCCGGGAATTACCAACTATATTTTCTCGGAAACGGCCGCTCGTGGCTTCTATCAGCATTGGGCAAATTTGTTAACCAGCAAAACCTGGCAAGAAGCCAAAGCCAAAACCGATGCTTATCAGAAGACCCTGGTTGAAAACAGCAAGGAGACTGCATAATGACACAAGTTATCACGCCCGTTTCCATGGAATTACACCATGAAATCAGCCAATTCCTGTTTTATGAAGCTCAAAAGCTGGATGACTGGCAATTCCGTGACTGGCTCACCCTGATCGCAGAAGATATCCACTACACCATGCGCACGGCAGTAAACGCCCAAACCAGGGATCGCCGCCGCTGTGTACAACCGCCTACCACCTGGATTTTCAACGATAGCAAATTACAGCTTGAGAAACGGATTGCCCGACTTGAAACAGGTATGGCCTGGGCCGAAGAACCTCCTTCCCGTACGCGTCACTTTGTCAACAATATCCAAATATCTACCACCGAACTGGAAGATGAATACGATATCCGTGTGAACTACTTGCTTTATCGCTCACAAAAAGAGAAAGATGAAACATTCTATGTTGGCATGCGCAAAGATCGTCTTCGTCGAACCGGAAACAATGACATGGGTTGGGAAATTGCCAATCGTGAAATTATTCTGGATCAGGTTGTTATTACCTCTCATAACCTAAGCATACTGTTCTAATCATGGAAAAGATTTTTGTTTGCTCAAAAAATGACTTGCCCGAAGGTGAAGCTATCAAGGTGGACTGCCAGCCCGAAGCGATCGCCGTATTTAATATTGGCGGCTCATTTCATGCCATGAATGACAAATGCAGTCATGGCAACGCGTCCATGTCCGAAGGCTATATTGAAGAGGATGGCACGGTGGAATGTCCATTACATTCCGCCCTGTTTTGTGTCAAAACCGGCAAGCCTTTATGCCTGCCGGCAACCGATCCTATCGCCACCCATCCGGTTGTGGTTGAAAATGATTCCATCTATGTCCTTCTTAAGGAGCAGCAACAATGAGCTGGTTACAAGACCAAACGGTTCTGATTACCGGTGGCGGATCGGGCCTGGGCCTGGCCCTGGTGGAACGCTTCCTGAATGAAGGTGCCAATATCGGTGTCTTGCAACGCTCCGCGTCAAAAGTCGAGTTACTGAAAGAACGTTACGGCAATGATATCGTTGTTGTGCAAGGAGACGTTGCCAATTACGCAGACAACCAGCTTGCGGTTCAGGAAACCGTCAAGAAATTTGGAAAACTGGATTGTTTTATTGGCAATGCCGCCGTCTGGGATCATGGCGCCAGCCTTATGAGCCTGTCAGCCGAACAGCTGGATACAGGCTTCAATGAACTGTTTTCAATTAATGTAAAAGGCTACTTGCTGGGCGCCAAGGCGGCCAGTCAGGAACTGATCAAATCAGAAGGCTCGATTATTTTCAGCTTGTCCAATTCTTCCTTCTACCCTGAAGGTGGAGGCCCTTTATATACATCAAGCAAACATGCCGCCGTTGGGCTTATACGTCAGTTGGCCTTTGAACTGGCACCCAAAGTGCGTGTTAATGGGGTTGGCCCATGTGGCATGGCCAGTGATTTGCGCGGGCCTGCTTCCCTGGGACAAGACCAGTTGCGAATCATGGACTCACGAACACCTGAAGCCATTGCCAGCATTTTGCCGCTACAGTTTTTTCCTGATGCCAGTGAATTCACCGGGCCTTTTGTTTTATTGGCATCCCGTGAAAACAACCGTACATTAAGCGGTGTCATGATTAATGCCGATGCCGGCCTGGGCATCAGAGGCATCCGTAATACTGCCGGTGGCATGAACCTGTAAACAGTTCAAGTTTTAATAATAATTAAAGAATGGCTATTATTAAAATGGCCATTCAAGGACATACCTTATGACCGTAAAATTAATATGTGTGGCACACACGCCAATGATGGACCATTGTTCACCGGGAGACAAGATCGAAAAGGAAGCACGTGCCGCTTTTGCCAAACTTGCGGCCGAGGTCGATGCATACAATCCGGATCTGATCGTCGTTTTCGCTCCCGATCATTTCAACGGTTTTTTCTATGATTTAATGCCAGCTTTCAATATTGGCATTCGTGCATCGGCCGCCGGTGACTGGGATATTGGCAAGGGTCCGCTTAACATTCCTGAAGACAAGGCGCTGGCTCTAACCCGGGACGTGCTGGATCAGGGCATTGATGTCGCCTATTCCTATCGCATGCAGGCAGACCATGGCTTTACCCAACCCCTGATGCTTCTGTGCAATAGCCTGACCAAATACCCTGTTATCCCGATCTTTGTTAACGGCGCGGCAAAACCCCTGCCAAGCTGCAAACGTGCAGTTGATCTGGGCAAGGCAGTTGGAAAGCATCTGTCCAAATCCGATCAGCGTATTTTAATTATCGGATCCGGTGGCTTGTCACATGATCCTCCAACACCTCAAATGGGCTCGGTTCCCCCAGAAGTTGAAGAATTCCTGATAGCAGGACGCAACCCCACCCCTGAAGCCAGGAACAAGCGCCAGGCCAATGTAGTTGCCACTGGTCAGGCACTGGCCAAAGGTGAAGGGCCGTCCATTCCCCTGAACCCTGAATGGGACATGGCCTTGATGGAACAATTCAAAAAGGCCGATTTCAAGCGCATTGCCGCCTACACCAATGAAGAAATTCAGCGGGATGGTGGTAAAGGTGGGCAGGAAGTCCGTGCCTGGATGTCCGCATTCGCGGCCCTGTCTGAATTTGGTCCTTACGATGCCGAGATTGTCTATTATTACCCCATCAAGGAATGGATTGCCGGCATGGGCATGATGACAGCACAACCCATTTAAATTAATCCTGGAAAAATTCAATGAATAAAGAAACTATTATCATCATTGGAGCAGGCCAGGCAGGCGCAACTGTAGCAGTACAGTTGCGCCAGGATGGTTTCACAGGACGTATTATCCTGGCAGGAGACGAACCTCATTTGCCCTATGAAAGGCCCCCTCTTTCAAAAGAAAGGCTGTTAACGCCCGATACGGCCAACTGCCAAATTTTTAGTGCTGACTTTTATGCTGAAAAACACATCGAAGTCAGAAACAACGAAAAAGTCACCGGCATCAATACGCAAACCCGCCAAGTACTGTTGGCCAATGGCGAAAAACTGGATTATTTCAAGCTGGTGCTAACGACAGGCGCAAGTGTTAAACATATCCCCATGCTTGATGAGCTTGGTGACAGGGTTCATACACTCCGGACCATTGATGATGCCGATATGCTCAGGCTTTCCCTATCGCCAGGAAAGCGCATTGCCATTATTGGCGGTGGTGTGATCGGCCTGGAGCTGGCATCCACGGCCATTGACCTGGGTTGCCAGGTCAATCTGGTGGATACCGGAAACCGTGTCATGCGCAGAAGCGTTCCCCCCATTCTCAGTCAGTTCCTGTTTGAACGGCATCAAAAAAACGGTGTTCAATTCCATATGAATACCGTTTTACGCACTGCCAGCATCAACCAGGACAACAGTTTTACCCTGACGCTGGAAAACGGCACTTGCCTGCAAGCAGATGCCATCGTTTACGGAATTGGCGTTGAACCCAATATTAATCTGGCCATCCAGGCCGGCATCCAGGTTAACAATGGCATTGTAATTAACAGTCACGGGCAAACCTCCGACCCGAATATTTACGCAGCCGGAGACGTTACCGCATGCTGGCAAGGGCAAACACAAACATTTACCCGTACTGAAACATGGGAAAATGCCCAGAATCAGGCTATTACTGTTGCCAAATCCATTCTTGGGCTGGTAATCCCCGAGTTTTCAGCACCCTGGTTCTGGACCGACCAATGTGGATTAAATATCCAGCTTTGCGGTCAAATGAACGCAGAGCAATGGATTTGTCGCGGTGACATGAACGCCCCCGAAGGATTTATTCTTTTCGGTTTCTTGCAAGATATCCTGGTTGGTGCCATTACGGTTAACCAAGGCAGGGAAATGCGTAATCTGAAAAAAATGATCGCCCTGCAACATCCTTTTTGCAAGGCAACCCTTGAAAACAGGGAAACCAGTTTACGCCAATTAAGCACGGCTGTTTAATTGCGACTTTACAATTCAACAATCAGCCTGTCATGCTGGCATCTTTGACCGTATCCGTCAAAACCGGAATGGCAGGCCCTACACCCAAATATGAAAACAGGTCTTTCGGGTCGGCCAGATCGGGCACCAATGAAATGGACTGTATCAAACCCAATTCTTTTGCCGCATCACGCATGAACAGCATGGCGGAGTAGTCTTCCAGCGCAAACCCGACCGAATCAAAGATCGTAATGTCTTCCTCATGGCTGCGGCCCGGTTTCGTTTTGCCAAACACTTCCCATAAGTGCACCACCGGAAAGTCTGGCGCCATATTCTGCAATTCACCCTCAATCCGGGTCTGCTCTTCAAACTCAACAAAAACCGGACCCATTGACAGGATATCCGGATGTAATTCCGTCTTGCCGGGTGAGTCACCGCCTACGGCATTAATATGCATGCCCGGCTCTATCATATCCGGGGTAATAATATGCGCTTTGGCGTATTCAGCCGTTACCGTGGTAATAATATCCATACCCTTAACCGCACTGGCCACATCGCTGGCCATCACAAACTTCATGCCGGTATGGGCCAGGTTGCCCACCAGCTTTTCAGAAGCCCTGGGGTCTTTATCATACAAATGGATTTCTTCAATACCCAGCAAGTCATGAAATGCCAGCGCCTGGAATTCGGCCTGGGAGCCATTGCCAATTAAGGCCATGGTACGACTGTTCTTGCGAGCCAGATATTTGGCTGCCAAGGCAGACGTTGCCGCTGTCCGGAAAGCCGTTGTCAGGGTCAATTCTGAAATTGCCCTTGGCATGCCTGTGGCCACATCAACCAGGGCACCGAATGCAATCACGGTAGACAAGCCCTTAGCCGGATTATGCGGATGGCAATTCACATATTTAAATGCATAATGTTTTTTATCGGCAATTGGCATCAGCTCCATGACGCCATCCTCCACATATTTGGCGACCCGTTTGGATTTATCAAATTCATCCCAGCGCAAATAATCAGCCAAAATATAATTGGCAACCCCCTCAAGACAGGCTTTCATCCCTTTTTTTCGGGCAATGGCAGCAATATCCTGTGGACGGATCAATTCAGTCATTAACTGATTCTGTAATAAGGCATTCATGCGGGGCCTCCTGTATTTATAATTGTAATTCAAGCTATTAGCCATAGTTTGACGCATGATGCCATCAATTTACAGCCCGCATTTTGCATACTTTTGGGCAGTTTTCTATCATAATGACAGAACTACCTACCGGAATGACAATGATGGATACGCTAGATCAGATCCTGATTGCCCTTTTACGCCAAAATGCCCGTTATACCGTGGCTGATCTGGCCCAGAAACTGCAGGTATCGCGCGGCACGGTACGCAACCGCAGGCGGAAACGCTTGATGAACTGGGCCAGGCCCTGGAGCGGATACGGCTGATCAAGGCTATCAGTAACTCGGAAACGAGTATTCATTTGAAGAGTTATAAATGAATGGAAAATATTTATTCAGGGAAAGGGTTTTGTTGCGTTTTTATTATCCGGTTTTTCACATTCAGGATGTGACTTAAAAAATTATTTTAAATTTAAAAAACCTAAGATTGTATATTCATCAGCATCATTAATATATGCTTCTTTTGTACTGTTGGCAATCCAGCTTTTACCCAAAACAGGATCATTTACTTCCTGGTACCCCAACGATATTAAATACTTTTTAAGCACTTCAACATTCTGTTTTCCTGCGTACCGGATATGAAAACCGGAAGGTTTGGTACCGTCCCGGGCATCATAAAAGATAAGAGAAGCATCATCCAGGCCGGGTGCATTTTTTACCTCGTTGGATGTCAACAAAGTATACGGAACCCAATTCCTGCGCGTATAACTGTAATCCAATGAAAAAACATAAGGAATCACTGCATATCCCAACCAGGCAATAAAAAAGATACAAACGGTTATAAATGTTATAAGCGTTTTTTTCCGGCTGACTTTAACGACAGGCATATTTGGATCCATACATAAATGCCAACCCATCATGTCTACTGCTAGGCCTCTCAATTTCTACAACACCCTTATTAAAATTATTAAAAGGCTGAATAGCTGTCATAAATGAGGGTAAAGTACCATAGGATGGTGTGACTGCTTTATTCACTGTTGGTTCTGGAAACAGCAAAGGACGAAAAAGCTTATTTTTATACACACCAACAGCACCATAATAATCCCAGCGTTCAAGAGCCTTTGCTTTACTGATTAATTTCAAATGCGGAAAATAATTCATTGGTCGAACGACACGATAAAACCCCAATAAATTAGAAACCAAATCTTCCGCACTAAAGCCACTATCAGTAAACCAATTATAAGGAGCAGATACCTGCAATCCTTCGAATTGAAGAGAGACCTGCATCATCAAAGCTAAAGCAATACTATGCCTTTCATGTAAAGATCTTCCTTTTTTAACTTTCCATCTTATGCTATTACCCGCACAAAAACCTGACATATTCATTGATTGTGCATAAACAAGATCATAATAAGGGTCTGTATAAATTTCTCCTCTACGCATTTCCTCTAACAAATTTATAATATCTCTACCCTGAGCATGCCCTAAATCAATCCAGCCAAGTATTTCTGAGTAAACCAAACCTCTTCTTGCTCTCCCTGCCATTTCTGGCTCAATTATATCTTCACGTTTACTCATGAAATTTACTCGGCACAAATTAATTAATTCAAAACAATCCTAAATGTAATAATATTCTAATAAAAATACAGTTTTATGACATTAAACACGATACGTTGCAAGAATCATCGTTAATACCAAACGGGAATGATGCTCGGCATCACGGTAAACGGCGCCTGATAGAAACCATCCGGATGGGCATGCTGGACAGGTAACGGCTCCGGGCTCAGGCTCAGTTCATGACGCGGACGCAGATAGTAATTGCTCCATTCTATCTGCGGCAAAGGCCATTAAGTTTCATGATGCCATCAATTTACAGCCCGCATTTTGCATACTTTTGGGCAGTTTTCTATCATAATGACAGAACTACCTACCGGAATGACAATGATGGATACGCTAGATCAGACCCTGATTGCCCTTTTACGCCAAAATGCCCGTTATACCGTGGCTGATCTGGCCCAGAAACTGCAGGTATCGCGCGGCACGGTACGCAACCGCATGCTGAAACTGGAAGATGAAGGCGTGATTACCGGTTATTCGGTGCAGCTGCGCCCCACCAGCCAGAACCGGCCCATTACCGCCTGGATGAGTATTGCCATTGAAGGCAACGCCACCCGGCAGGCAGTGGCCAGTTTGCTGGGTGAGCCCTGCGTGGTTGCCCTGCATGACACCAACGGCCGCTGGGACTTGCTGGCCGAACTGCAGGCGCAAACCCTGGATGAATTGGGGCAGTCCCTGGAACGGATCAGGCTAATTAAGCATATTAGCAATTCAGAAACCAGCATTCATTTGAAAAGTTATAAATAATCACAGTATTTTGGCTTTAGTTAATGTTAAGTCTGGTTTATGATCAAATCAGCAATCGTATTATTATCAATGGTTTCACCGCTTAAATACTTCATTAAAACCTCACTGCCCATTTCAGGTAATGAAAACATATAATCAACATGCAAAAGTTGCAATTTCCGGCGATTACGTTCTTCATTAATCATGGTAATGGTTTTAACCTTATCACCCGCAATTTCCTTCACCGCCAATAAAATATAGGTATTTTCAACATCGCTCTTTTCCAATGCCATTACACAATACGCATCTTTAACAGAAGCCTTTTCCAGGGTCGCGATCTCGGTAACTTCACCAGACACAACAATTGCATCTAAAGGGAATAAATCCCGGTTTTTTTCATCACATACAATAACGGTCTGCAAACCCCGTTTTTTTAAGCCGTTATAAACAAAAACTGCCAATTGGGAAGAGCCTGCAATAACATAATGATTTTTCATCTGTAACAACCTTTTATGTACAATTTTACGGGTATCACTGGCTGCAATACCTGCCAAATACACAATTGAAGTCGTAAAAATAGTAATACCAAAAACAACAACACTAATCGCAAAAACACGTGCTTCTGTGCTTGCTGGCACAATATCCCCATAACCCACCGTTGTCATGCTGATGATAGAAAAATAAAATGCCTGGAAAGCATCCGTGATTTTTGGATTGAAATGCGGGCCCAAATATAATGAACCCAATACTGAATATATAATAAGTAAAACAATGCTGAATAAAGCCAATCCTGCCGTATTACTTATATTTTGATTCGGAAAATGTTTCCAGTTACGTATTAATAAAACCAATAAAACAAAAGAATAAACGCCATGAAAAAAATAGGCGCTACCCAATGTTATATCAAGGGAAACTAATAAAACCAGAGCAAGAATACTAAAAAAACAGGCCAGGCGAGCGCCTGCAAACATGAAAAAACCAAATAAAACCAGGCAAGTACCCAAGGCAAACCTGGGCAATTCAAGCAAATGGAAAAAACCCAATGTTTGCATCCAATGCACAAACTCTTCCGTATCTTTGACAAAATTACCAAAATACTTATATAAAACCGGTAAAGTCAGCCATAGCCCGTTAATAATACCCAGCAATGACAGGAAAACCCGTAAATTCAATATTGGTTGAATCAACGAGCCAATATGTTTTATTGCATTCATAACAGTCCAAAAAGGTATTCAATAACCAGTAATTGCCATCCCTGATTTATTCATTATTACGCAAAAAAGCGCTCACTTTTTCAATCAAGGTGGATACCATGTGCGGTATTGTACCAACCATCCTCTACCAGACCGTATTTATTCTTCAGGCAAGCTCACGCATAATAAATCTCACCTTCTGTCGCCAGGTTTTTTAACATGGCCCTTGCTTCCTTAAATGAGCAATAAATATAAGGAGAAGGGCCATGTTCATCTTGTGTTTTTAAATACCGCCCATGCATAAATATTTCACGACAAGATAGTCATCAAGCCCGTAATGAGAGCCTTCACGGCCAAGGCCCGATTGTTTTACGCCACCAAAAGGGGCGGCCTCATTGGAAATGATGCCTGTGTTAATGCCCACCATTCCATATTCCAACGCCTCGGAGACACGCCATACACGACCAATATCACGACTGTAAAAATAAGCCGCCAGACCAAATTCGGTATCGTTGGCCTGCTCAATAACTTCTTCATCGGAATGAAATCTGAAAACGGGTGCTAACGGCCCAAACGTTTCCTCATAAGCCACTTTCATTTCTGCCGTTGCATCCGCAATCACCGTTGGTTCGAAAAAAGACAATCCCAATGCATGCAGTTTGCCGCCGGCCAATATCCGTCCGCCTTTTGCAAGCGCATCAGCCACATGTTCCTCCACCTTGTTGACGGCCGCCTGATCAATTAAGGGCCCTTGGGTAACCCCATCGTCAAAGCCATTGCCCACTTTAAGCTTGCCGACGGCATTCACCAATTTCTGGCAAAATTCATCGTATACCCTGTCATGAACATAAAAACGATTGGTACAAACGCATGTTTGGCCCGTGTTCCTGTATTTGCTGGCCATGGCACCTTCTACCGCGGCATCCAGATCTGCATCTTCAAAAACAATAAAAGGTGCGTTTCCGCCCAACTCCATCGATACTTTCTTGATGGTGCCGGCACTTTGCTGCATTAATAACCGGCCCACTTCAGTAGAACCGGTGAAAGAAACCTTTCGTACCAAATCATTGGATGTCATTTCACCACCAATTGCCGATGCAGAGCCGGTGATGACTGAAAACACCCCGGCAGGCACACCCGCCTCTTCAGATAACACCGCCAGCGCCAAGGCCGAGTAAGGTGTCTGGGAAGCGGGTTTAACCACAATCGGGCATCCGGCTGCCAATGCGGCCCCCACTTTACGGGTAATCATGGACGAAGGGAAATTCCAGGGCGTAATAGCAGCACAAACGCCTATCGGTTCTTTGGTTACCACAATACGTTTATCGCGAGAAGGCGCTGGAATAGTATCGCCATAAACCCGCTTTCCTTCTTCGGCATACCACTCCAGATAAGACGCGCCGTAAGCGATTTCACCTTTTGATTCGCTTAACGGTTTACCCTGCTCTGCCGTCATGATACGTGCCAGATCGTCTGCGTTTTCTATAATGAGTTCAAACCATCTTCTAAGAATAGTTGATCTTTCCTTGGCTGATTTATTACGCCACGCTTTCCAGGCGGCATCCGCCCCCTCAATGGCCTGTCGTGCTTCAGCACTGCCCATTTTGGGAACCAACCCCAACACTTCTTGCGTTGCGGGATTAATAACCTGAATGGTTTCACCCCCATCAGCGTCACTCCAGATACCGTTTATGTAACATTGCTGCCGAAACAAACTTGAATTTTTTAACGTCAACATTATTTTCTCCATTTACTCTATTTTTCTGACAGTCAATGCCAATCTCAACTGGCCCTGAACCAGGATTTTTAATTTTTCTCCAACCACTTGCAGTACCAAGAGCTTTGGTAAGAGCGAATGCAAGCTACTTTATTGAATATTGTATTGGCAGGAAAAATATAACGCATTTATAAATGCTTGTGACTCTGTTTACTGGATAAAACCCAGGCACCATTTCTCAGGCGAAATACATCTTCACTGCGTAAAATGGTTTTTAACTGTAATCCCGATGTTGAATGCTGATTATCATAAACCGTCAGATAATAAATAACATTTGCCATTACCCCGTCTTCGAGCAGTTTAATATACAAATTACTAACCTGATGTGAGGTCACCCGCTGAGGGTCTCGCTGGTCCAGCGCTTCCAGAATTTGCTCTGGGCCCTTCAATGTTTTCCCTTGACGAACCCATACGGTATCCGCTTCAAGGCAAGCAAGCAAGCTCTCATTATCACGCTGATCCAAACCATGATAAAAACGCGCTATTGCTTGCGCACAATGACTATATAAAAGTGATGCTTGCATAAAAAAACCTATAAGTACAATTATAAGGTCACAGCTACCGAATCTGAAAGCTGCTTCAATGACTTGCCAGCATCAACCAAATCTGCGGGAAGAATTTTTGCAGCACGTTCCACCAACTGACGTGCAAACCGGAAATCACGCCCTGCGTTTACCCCAATCACACCAACGATCATATCGTCTTCATTTAAATAAAAATGCAGGGAACCATCACTTGCGAGTTGTCTTAATGCCAACCTGACATTACCATTCACATGGCCAAAAATCTGGATCCGCCAATCAAATTGCTCTGACCAAAGAAGCGGTATCGGATAGTAATCCTTCCCTGTATTCAATATGGACATTGCCGCGGCAATCCCCTGATCCTGGGCATTCTGCCAGGATTCCAAACGCATTTGAGTACCGGCTGGTAAAGTTCTTGTAATGGCCACATCTCCTGCCGCATAAATATCAGGATCACTGGTCCTGCACTGGCCATCCACGAAAACACCGTTATTACAATCCAACCCAGCTTTCTTTGCCAATTCATCATTAGCTATCAAACCTGCCGCTACAACTATATATGTACACAACAGGGCTTGGCCATTCGACAGACTGACAAGCAGCCCTTTTTCAGTCGGATTAACCTCAAGAACCTGGGTTTCAAGTTGAACCTTGACCCCCTGGCTGATATGCAAGTCAAACAACATGTCCGATATATCAGGCGCAACACTACGCTGGCAAAGACGGTCGGCATATTCAGCCACGGTTACCTCACACCCCATCTGTCTTGCTGATGAAGCAACCTCAAGTCCTATCCAGCCACCGCCAATAACCAACACATGACCGGCTTCATCCGTCAAGGCCTTTTTCAGATTCAAGGCATCATCAAGCGTTCGCAACTTGAAGACGCGCTCATGTTCAATACCACTAATTGGCAAATGCCGGGCACGTCCGCCTGTACATAGAATAAGCTTGTCATAAGCCAGCTGTTGGCCATTACCAAGCATTACGCTATGCGCCTGCCGGTCAATCTCAATGACTTCGGTATTCAGGCGAATATCAATATCCAGGGTTTTTAACGATTCATCATCCAAGATCGCCAGCGTGTCGGACGTACATGCGCCCTGAAGGATTTCCTTGGATAAGGGCGGGCGTTCGTAAGGAGGGTGTGCCTCCACGCCCACCAAAACAATATTTCCCGTATAGCCTTTATCACGCAGGGTACGGGCAGCCCACCCCCCTGCCTGTCCCGCTCCTGCAATGATAATACGGCCGGCTGTCATGCAGACTCTCCGGAAACATAAATGACGTCGTTCTCAATTTTTATCGGATACACCCTGATAGGCACTTTGCATGGTGCAGATACTGCCTCACCGGTACGAATATCAAAACAACCTTGATGAAGTGGACATTCAATCATCCCATCCTCTATATAACCTTCTGCCAAACTGGCATTACCATGCGAGCAGCGGTCTTGCGTTGCATGGATGGAACCATCCTCCAGTTTGTACAGGCATACCGCCTCACCTTCCACAACAACACGCAATGTACCTGTATCGGGGGAAATTTCCGCAGGTGCACCCACTGCGACCCAGTTCAATGTATCTGTCATAATCCCATCGCCTCACGGTAATATTGATAAAAGGCACGAATAAGCACCTCGCTGACCATATAATCAGCAGGCTCAGTATCCCGTCCTCCCATTTCCACCACACTCACGCTTTCCGGATAACCTGCAATGCCGGTCTGCACCTGCTTAAGCATTTCACTGTCGTCCATGGAAACAAATCCCGCCGGGCCCAACAGGTTGGCATGCTTCAAACGCAAACGTGTCATATCCTCATCATCATCTTCATAACCGTAATAAGTAAAGACCAGTTCATGGGCGTCAGGGCCTCTGGGAATAACATGACGGGTTTTCAATGAGTTAGCCTGAATGCCGAATTGAGCAGCCGGAAATACCCACGCCCCGCCAACACGTCCACGGTTGAACTCGGCACGTGGCGTAACTGTTTCGGCATCAAGAATCTGCAAATCATCACGAAAGCGCTCCATTTCCGCTGTCGCTTCTGTCTTTTTCTTGCCCTCATTATGGGAAACCATCACGCTATGAGCGCCCCCTCCCGTCGGAATACATTCAGACTTGGAGTCGGCACGCCATAAGCCAAAGGTGATATAAAACGAATGCAGCAACGTGGCATGATAAGGATCCTTCAGGTTTTCCAGATACATTTTCCAGTTACTTGGAATCAGCTGACGGCTGTAACCAAGCAGGCGAAGTTTTTTTCCAGGCAACATATGATCAATCTCAGCCAGAACTTCTTCACCGCAATAGGTTTCAAAATCGGGGGCCGTTTCAGAAAAAGTTGCCCATATGGACCCACCCCGGTTCACGGTACGCAAACGGGTGATGCCAAATTTTTTCAGATCAAAATCCTTGGGCATCCCACCTTTACCCAAAGCACCACGACGAAATGGAATGCCTTGTAAATTACCATCCAAATCATAATTCCATTGATGGTAAGGACAGGTAAAATCCTTTACCTTGCCTGTGTTTTGCCAGCAAATCTGTGCTCCCTTATGGGCGCAACGGTTTTCGATGACATTAATTTCACCTTCTTCGTTCCGGACCATAATGACTGGCCGGTCTCCGATCCACTGGCGTTTATAACTGCCAACTTCGGGTACTTCACATTCCAGCCCGACATAATTCCATGTATCACCTGCAAAGAATATGTCCATCTCTTTCTTGTAAACCGCAGGATCAGTATAAATCCACGCGGGAATGCGTGTATGGCCTTCCTCGGGCCAGCGACGGTTGATCGTAATGGGAACTTCAATCACATCAGGTTTATTCTCGTGTGTACAGCTCATCTTAAAATCTCCTTATATTGGGCATCAAACCGGGATAATCAGTGAATTACGAATACGATAGTTGTCGTACACGCAATCACGGTACTGAAGTTTGAAGCCCTCCTCCGTACGGATGATTATGTCCTGATATTGGCCGACAAGGTTCACGGTTGGTTCCTGATCAGACAAGGCTTCGGTAACCATAAAATTGGCTTGTGCCCTGATAACATCATCTTCAATACTATTAATATGCACACCACTAATAAAATGACGCAACATACGCGGCTCATACATCGTTGTTTCCCTAATGGCGGTAACACGATCAAGCAGCATGTTTTTATTCATGCAATAAATCAGACCCAAGGGAAGATTTGCCTGCTTGTTTTCATGTGAAATCACACGATAATGGCAGTCATCCGTAAAAAAACCCACCCAACCCTCAAGATTCCAGTCATCCAGACAAGTGCCGTAATCATCATAAAAATCGCGCAAGGCCGTGCGCAGCGTGGACATATGGTTCCAGTCAAGTGCAGCGTTCATAATCATATTCTCCTGAATTATTATCATTTAACCGGCAGCAACCAATTGCGCGCGATTACTTTCAAATCCGGCCTGACGACCCAGCGTTAAAATCGGCTCTTTAATCCGCTCTTGCCAAATCAGGGACTCCATTGCAATCTGCAAAGGATGGTCCTGAATCGTCAGGGCCGAAGTAACCTGGTCACCAGAATGATGGGAATGCATTGCCCAACCAGGAGCAGAAAGAATCAAATCACCTTCTTTCCACTCCAACCGCTCACCATTTACTTTGCTATGCCCACGGCCACGCAAATAATAGTTCATGGCCACCGAACTGTGACGGTGAGGCACATGGTGCGTATTTGGGGGTGAAGAGGAAATCGTGGCAAAGAAACTATGTGTTGTACCAATGCGCCGTTCTGTAGCCGGGTTATACAGGACAAATAAGCGACGACCGTTATACCCCTTGTCGATTTCCTCTACGGTTGGCAGATAAGTGGAGACCTTGGACCACGGCCAATGCAATGACTTCGATTCAATAACATCAATATCGATTAACCATTCATAGCCAAGCATCCATGCGCCTTCTTCTGTAATCTGCTCACGAAGGGCCAAATCACGGGCCCGCACCTCAGAAGAACCTGGCGTTGCCAGCATTGACGTCCCTGCATCAGCGGGTGGTGTCTCACCCTCAAACTCTTCTACATAATGAACCTCGAGTTTTTCCAGTAATGGTGCATTTGAATATGAAAGACGTACCCACGGTGTATTGCCATCGTTGTAATAGCTATGGACTGACATGGAAGGAGTATTCCAGACATCAAAATGGGATACGCGCGTGGTTTTCCCATCACAAATAGCCACTCCACTACCTCCAATACATATTTCCACCATATTGGAGTTTTTGCGTAAATTAAGGGTACGCTCACCCGGATTCAATACATTGATGGTGACATCAATACCCGGAGCCAAACCCAAGCCCGGGCCGGTAGACTGTGGATGCACAATCAAACTGGCGCGGCGGCCATTATCAGGACGATTAATATCCTGCAAACGGGCTATCTCAATATCAATCTCTTCCTTGGGAATAACGATAGATGGCCACATGTTTTGTTCACGTGATGCAGCACCGCTGATATCCACAAACCGATGATTCTGATTACTCATAATTTGTCTCCAATAAATTGTCTTTGCTTCTGAAGAATTTAATTCAACAACAGGTTTTCACGGGTTTGTGCTGGCAGTGTTATGCCAAGTCCCTGTTTGCTTGCGCGTTCATAGACGCAACGGGCAACAGCCAGATCCGACATCCCCATACCCATACCCTTGAATATGGTCAGTTTTGTTTCTGCTGGGCGAGCCGTTCCATTGGCCAATAACTTGCTCAGAATTGCCACTTCCGACCATGAAGCGGCCTCAGTTCCCAATAATTCACGCAACTCTCTTGAGCCCCGCATTGCGTTTTCCATATCATCTACCACAACCAGGTCAGCCTGCTTCATCACTGCCTGATCCAGCTCTGCCTTGGATGGCAGAATGGCACCGACCGCATTAATATGTTTACATGTATCCAAATGGTTTTGGTTCAGGAAGGGGTCTCCTGCCCGTGTAATCGTTGTTGCTATTTCGGCACCGTCCATGGCGGCTTCCAGCGAATCACATTCAATTAATTTAAATGGATAGCGCGCTGCAAGCCGGCTAATAAACGCCTGGCGTTTTTCAGGCGTAGGGCTGAAAATGCGGATTTCATTCCAGTCTTGAATCGCTGCCAATGCCGACAGTTGTGTTACCGCCTGTGGACCCGTGCCAATAAGCGCTGCCACACCATTGTTTGCAGAGGCAAGAACCCGGGTAGCAACACCACTAATTGCCGCTGTGCGCATCATGCCCAATGCACGTGCTTCGATTAATGCCAGTAACCTGCCGTTTTCACTATCAAAAAGGCTATACATGGAACCGCCGCCTTTCTTTGTATAAACCCAGGTTTTAAAACCACATTGCCCTTCTTCAGTCATGACAGAACCCAGCGCATGCATGGAACTGCCATCTCCCCAGGTCCCCAGTGCCTTGGGTACATTCTTTACCTTGTCACGGCCCTGCTGTGTCAACATAGATTGCAACGCGTCAATAGCCGCTGGCATATCCAGCACTGACACTACATCCTTTTCTGTTAAATAGAGAACACCATCGTGCATTTTTGTTTCCTTGATTAGAGTTGTTCGTTAATAACCGGAGTACGTAAAATTCCCACATTGGATACTTCAATTTCCAATGTATCTCCCGCTTTCATAAACAAAGGTGGAGTTCGCCTGAAGCCAATACCTTCCGGTGTGCCTGTCGCAATAAGATCCCCCGGACGCAGAACACAAAAAGTACTAATGTATGCAATCAACTGCGGGATTGAGAAAATCAGTTCAGACAGCGAGGCATCCTGCACTACTTGCCCATTCAGACGTGTCGTCAGGTGCAGCGTCGCCGGATCGGAAATTTCAGTAGCCGGTATGATCCATGGGCCCAAAGAGCCACTATGAAAAAAATTCTTGCCTGCGGTCACTTGTGCCGTATGCTTCTGAAAATCACGCACGGAGTTTTCACCCATGCAGGTATATCCGGCAACATGCTCCAGCGCATTTTCAACCGGAATATGCCGGCCTTCCCGACCAATCACCACTACCAGCTCGCCTTCATAATCAAACTGACCGGAATGGGCTGGTTTGACTATGTCCTGGCCGTGCCCGACAAAAGATTCAAGATGACGAAAAAAAAGTGAAGGATGTTCGGCTTGGGTGTTACCGGTTTCCAAAACATGCCGGCCATAATTCAAGCCCACGCACAAAATCTTGGAACTCGCTTCTACCGGTGGAAGCAATTCCACTTCGTTCAAAGGAATACGCATAGAAGCCAAAACATTCGCTACCCCGGACAAGGCAGACACGCTCTGGCTCAATCCTTCACTCAAAGTGGGCCAGTGGTTATCAAGAGCAACCACCTGTTCTTCATGAATAATGCCCCAGCGAGTTTGATCCTGATGCAGGAAACGAATAATTTTCATATGTCTCTTATCTTATTTAAATTGAAAAATATACTTTATTGCATACAATAAATAGATATTTTTGATATATATTAGCTATATAACGAATTATTGCATACAATTATTCTGTTTTCAACAAAAATTGTATACAATTTATCTTTTGTGAAATTATTGAATTAAAATCAGATATCCGTAACATCAAAGGTTTATTTATGGCCGTGCAAACTGACCGCGTCATTCTGGAACTGCGTAACCTGATCCTGTCAGGCGAGGCGCAACCGGGAGAACGACTAACCGAACTTGGCTATGCCGCCAAATTAAATGTATCCCGTACCCCACTGCGGCTGGCATTTGCTGAGCTTGAAAAAGAAGGGCTGCTAGAACGGTTGCCATCGGGTGGATACCGGGTACGTACCTTTTCCATCCAGCATCTTTCTGATGCGGTAGACGTCAGGGGTGGACTGGAAGGGATGGCAGCACGCCTGCTAGCAGAACAGGGGCTAAAACCCGAAGTGCAACAATCATTGGAGCTGTTGGTCCAGCTTGGTAGAAAACTGGTTGACGAGGCAACCCAGGCCGAAAGTCAAGTGATTGATGCAGAAGCCTGGCGTCACCTCAACCAGCGCTTTCACGAAGTTCTGGTTGAGTCATGCGGAAACCTGGCTCTTATTTCAGCACTGGAACACAATAATAAATTACCTTTTGTTGGCCCCGGTGCCCTGACGCTCCCCTTGGTTACCACCCAACTTGAAACTTCATTTGTTGCAAGGGCACAATATGATCACGAAGACGTATTACAGGCACTTATCAACCGTGAAGCCAGTCGCGCAGAGGCCCTGATGCGAGAACATGCACATCGCAGTCGCCAAAATAAACGCCAGCTTATAAGCAAGCTAAGAAAAGAACGAGAACAGCAAGGCGATTTGTCAGCAATCAGTCCTGCCGAAATTGCTTTACACACTATCAGTGCATAGTGTTTTTAATACCTGTCTGGATTAAACAGTGATCAGTAGGACCCATATTTTTATTTGTTAACTCGTTAATTATTAACTTAACATGATAACTTAATGGTGATAATATAGTCTAAATTTAAAGTGTTTTATTTATGTATTTGTTAATCGTTGAACCCGTTCAACCATATCGTCTACATCTTTATAGATGGACAAAAGCAATTTGGGGCCAATGGTTTCCTCAAATTGTTGATAAACCGCTTCGATTTGAGGACTAATGGATATCACTGTTTTTCGCCCTTTGGCACTTAAGCGAATTACTTGACGACGCATATCTTCGGGTGCTGGATGACGTTCTATAAGATTGGCATTCTCAAGGAAACGAAGCATGCGTGTAAGGCTTGGAGACAATAATTGTGCACGTTGAGCCAGTGTGGCCGCATCAAGATCTTTTTCTTCATGCAAGGTTCGTAATACTCGCCATTGCTGCTCGGTTAAGCCCGCATTACTTAATATGGGGCGAAAAAACTGCATCAATATTTCTCGAGCCGAGAGAAATAAATGAGGTAAGTTACGATGTTTAAAAGTATTCGACATGCGTGACGGAATGAAATTAATAAAAAGGAGTTATCAATGTTAGACCAGAATATTATTCAGGATATCGCAAACCAGCTCGAAGAAAGCGAAAAAAACAAACAACAGATACGGCAGGTGTCATTATTGTACCCTGAGATGACGATAAGCGATGCTTATGCCATCCAAAACGCCTGGGTATCAAACAAAGTAAAAAACGGTCGCTCTGTACGTGGGCACAAAGTAGGGCTTACCTCGCGCGCCATGCAGTTGGCGTCCAATATTAACGAACCTGATTTTGGGGTTCTGCTTGATGATATGTTTTATACAGATGGCGCCCAACTCCCTTTTGAACGATTCATCGTGCCTCGCGTTGAGGTTGAACTTGCATTTGTTCTGGGTAGCGACCTGAAAGGTCCCGATGTTAACCTGACAGATGTATTGCGCGCTACTGAATACGTTATACCTGCACTTGAAATCATAGATGCAAGATTTCACCAAATTGATCCTGAAACCAAAGCCACCCGCAAAGTGCTGGATACCATTTCAGATAATGCGGCCAACGCAGCCATCGTAACCGGAGGACGCCCTGTTTCAGTAGATGAGGTTGATCTTCGCTGGGTAGGAGCCGGCCTGCTACGCAACGGCATCATTGAAGAAACAGGATTGGCATTTGGTGTACTGAATCATCCAGGCAATGGAATCGTATGGCTCGCCAACAGACTTGCGCAAGTGGGAGTCAGCCTTAAAGCAGGCCAGGTGATTCTTTCTGGCTCATTTACACGACCGGTTTTTGCAGAACGTGGTGATGTATTCTGTGCCGACTACGGTGCGTTAGGCACAATCAATTGCCGTTTTGTTTAATTTTCCCTGGAATCCCATCACATGCAACACACAACCAACGCTTTCAAACAGGCCCTGAAAAAGGACGAAGTCCAAATCGGACTCTGGCAAGGTCTTGCCAATCCATACACCGCTGAATTATGTGCAACCGTTGGCTATGACTGGCTTTTGCTTGACTGTGAACATGTACCTAACACTATTCAAACAACATTAAATCAATTACAGGCCGTTGCTGCTTACCAGGTTGCACCAGTAGTTCGCCCTGCCTGGAATGATCCTGTCGAATTAAAACGCCTACTGGATATCGGCGCACAAAACCTGCTGATCCCCATGATTCAAAATGCCGAAGAAGCACAAGCCGCCGTTGCTGCCGTACGCTATCCTCCACATGGCATACGGGGCGTTGGCAGTGCCTTGGCACGCGCTGCGCTTTGGGGAGCTGTTGAAGACTACCTTGCCAAAGCCAATGACGAAATCTGTGTGTTATGCCAGGTTGAAACCACCGAAGCTCTGTCAGACCTTGATAACATCCTTAATGTAGAAGGTGTGGACGGAATCTTCATCGGCCCAGCGGATCTTGCCGCAAGTATGGGACATCTGGGCAACCCGGGACACCCTGAGGTACAGTCCTCCATCGAAACTGCAATTAAAAAAATTCGCTCCGCAGGAAAGGCGCCAGGCATTCTGCAAAGCAGTATAACAACGGCAAAACACTATATAGATAGTGGCGCACAATTCGTCGCCGTGGGAGTAGATGCCGTTCTTTTGCGCCGTGCAGCCAGCGATCTGCTTGCTGAGTTCAAACAGGATGTGAAGTTAATACACAGTCAACCAGGTTCAGCTTATTAAAATTAACTCATAATTTTAAAGTTGAATAGAAAAGGGAGGATTTTAAAATCCTCCCTTTTTTCATGATGTTTACCCATGCATATCAAGAAACACATGGGGGTTATTCATTTTTTAATCGATACGCGCACCCGCTTTTTTCACCACTTCACCTAACCGCTTGTGTTCATCTTTAACAAAGGCCAACAACTCTTCTCTTGATGTAGTGGCAGGTTCAGCACCTCGACTCTTGAACGCCTCAACCACTTCCGGCCTCTGCATACCTGCCTTGACAGCGGCATTCAATTGATTCAACACCTCAACTGGCGTGCCCTTGGGTGCATAAATACCATCCCATGCGAAAAAATAATAATCGGGTACACCCGCCTCAGACATCGTTGGAATATCAGGATATGACTCAATACGCTCATTAGTGGTAACAGCCAAAGGCAAAAGATTACCTGATGCAATCTGAGTCGTCAGATTTGGCATGACATCAATCAACATGCTGATACGCCCCCCTATCAAATCCGTCATGGCCGCTGCACCACCCTTATAGGGAATATGCTGTATTTCCAGGCCTGTCATTTGTTTGAAAAGTTCACAGGCAATATGTGAAGTGGTTCCATTACCCGCTGAACCACAGGTAAGCTTGTCTGGATTTTCTTTACCAAATGCAATCAATTCTTTAACTGATTTAACGCCCATATCAGGTCGCACAACAAGGGCCGCCGCAATGGTTGTAAGCCGTGAAACAGGCTCCATATCATCAATGGAAAAACCGGGATTTTTATAAAGCCAATGGTTAATGGCTGCTGTTCCATTAGTGCCATATGCCAGTGTGTAACCGTCCGGTTTGGATCTTGTCATTTGGGCCGTACCAATATTTCCACCAGCACCAGGACGATTTTCCACAACCATAGATTGATTCAATTCTTTTGCTATCGCATTGGTTGCCATACGGGCCAAGGTGTCTCCACCTCCGCCAGCGGTAAAGGGAACAATTACCGTAACGGGTTGCCCAGGATAAGTTCCAGCCGTTGCCGATACGCCAAAGCCAAGCGCAAAAGCAATTCCGGTTACTCGCAAAAAAGATTTCAACATTGTCCACTCCAATGATTTTAATTTTAACTGTCAGTCACGCTCTTGAACTTTATAAGCCTGCAAACCTGAATGACAAATAACAAATAACAAATAATTAATTAACGTGTTTACTAATATAGCATGCAAAATTATCCTGTTCAACTATTAATTTTCAGGATTACTTTCAATTTAAATTAAAAAAATTAAGCTTTATTTACAAAAAAGGTAAAAAATTCAGCTAATTGGCAGTCTGGAAAATCATGTGAAATGAGGTCTTCTCAGCATTAATTTTACTTATTTACTCACCAAGATTGTTATAGCTAAAAAGACCACATCCTGAGAAAGATATCCAGATAATCAATCAATGGTCACACCAATTTCCTTAACAAAGTTCCCCATTCGTTCGTATTCTCTATTAACAAGATCAGCAAATTCGGTACGGGACATTTTATCCATGATGGTTCCACGATCAGTCATGTCTTTGTTAAACACTGGATCACTAATGGCAACTTCAACAGCTGCATGCAATTTATCCAAACGATCAACCGGTGTTCCTTTCGGGGCAAATATGCCATACCAGGGAAAAATTTCAAATTCCGGGAATCCACTTTCAATCATGGTTGGCACCTCGGGTAATGCAGGCGTTCGCTTGTTCATTGTTATCGCCA
>Ga0265295_1000970_pt1 | contig 53791 bp, 53 predicted proteins | sample Munlansysbiofilm_FD_192503 | JGI IMG/M metagenome (GOLD analysis project Ga0265295, IMG submission 192503) | Leachate microbial communities from a municipal landfill in Southern Ontario, Canada - Methane capture system biofilm | ecosystem: Engineered > Solid waste > Landfill > Unclassified ... | reverse complement strand
TCTTGTCTCGGGCTTCCTTCCCACAACACCTCGCGGTGCCGCAGTTGCCTCCGACTCGTGGTTCCGCACATCACGGCCCACAGGGGACTTGCACCCCATAACTGAAGCGCCATGCCCGGCGCACAAAGGAAGATATCGTTCTCCATGGAACGATATGGCTTGTTGAGGAGCTGGTTCGAACAGAAAAAATATCTGTTCATGTTGCCAAGTCCGCTTATCAAAAAATGGAACACTCGAGCCGAAGATTACCTTGGAAAACTGCGATAGATCGACTCAAGAGGCTGTGATCCCGTCGCACGAGACAGCACACAGTCCTGGCGTCCACATCCCCTGCAAAAGCGTGATCTCTGCGGCATACCCCGGCAATTCGTTGGGTGTTTCCAGATAGAACGGCAAATGCCTGAGACGGGGATGATTGATGATGCGCGCCAGTGCCTCCAGGCCGATGCGCCCTTCCCCGATGCGGGCGTGGCGATCCTTGCGGCTGCCTCTCTCGTTCAGGCTGTCGTTCAGATGGATGGCGCGCAAACGGTCCAGGCCGACGACATGGTCGAACTCCTCCAGCACCCCGTCAAGATCGTTGACGATATCGTATCCGGCATCATGGACGTGACAGGTGTCCAGGCAGACGCCGAGCTTACCCGATAGGTGCACGCGGTCCATGATGTCCCGCAACTCCGCGAATGACCCGCCCACTTCGCTGCCCTTGCCGGACATGGTCTCCAGCAACACGGTGGTGGTCATATCCGGCCAAATGACGGTATCGAGCTGCTCCACGATGAGCGCAATGCCCACCTCGATTCCCTGACCCACGTGGCTGCCGGGATGGAACGTGTACAGATTGCCGGGCAGGCTTTCCATGCGGGCCAGATCGTCGCGCATGACCTCCAGGGCGAAGCGCCTCACCTTCGCGTCTGCCGAACACGGATTGAGCGTATACGGCGCATGGGCCAGAAACGGCCCCAGGTCGTGCTCCCGGGCCAGCTCAAGAAACGCGGTCACATCAAGCGGGTCCAGGTCCTTGGCCTTGCCACCGCGCGGATTGCGGGTGAAAAACTGAAAGGTGCTCGCGCCGATCTCAAGTGCCGTCCTGCCCATGGCCAGAAAACCCTTGGAAGAGGAGAGATGGCAACCGATGTTCAACATGCTGCGTCCCCAAAATTTCGATTAAAAATGTCACTGTGAAAAGCCGGCATGCTCTTGGCGGCGGAAAGCCCTTTTTACCACTCGGCTCCCGGGTCTTAAAAAAGAAAGCCGCCTGCAGGGCGGCCTTCCTTCTCATTTGATTGTGGTGCGCGTCAAAGGCGCGCCCTCCTAGATCTTGAACTTGCTGACCATGGTGTCGAGACTGGCGGCCAGGCCGGACAGATTCTCCGCGTTCTGGTGCACGGCCTTGGCCGTGGAGGTGACATCGACGGCCACGGTGCGGACCTGTCCCACATCGCGGGCGATGTCGCGCACCAGGGAGTCCGCGTGAGCCACGCTCTCGTTGACCTGCTGCACGCCCACCGAGGCCTGTCCGACGTTCTCGGCGATGTCGCGGGTGGTCACGGACTGCTCTTCCACCGCCGCCGCGATGGAACCGACAATGGCGTCCACGTCGTCGATGACACTGGTTATCTCCCCGATTTCCAAGACGGTCTGACTGGTGGCCTGCTGGATGCCCTGGATGCGGGTGCGGATCTCCTCCGTTTCCCTGGCGGTCTGCTGGGCCAGCTCCTTGATCTCGTTGGCGACCACGGCGAAACCGCGCCCGGCTTCTCCCGCCCTGGCCGCCTCGATGGTCGCGTTGAGTGCCAGAAGGTTGGTCTGGGAGGAAATGGCGGTGATGGACTCGGTCACTTTGCCGATGTCCCGCGTGGCCGCGCCCAGTTCGCTGACCTGGGTGGTGGCCTTGTGCGCGGCGGACACGGCCCGGACCGTCATTTCCTTGGCCTTTCCGGTGCTGACCGCGATCTCGGAGATTGTGGCGCTCATCTCCTCGGAATTGGTGGCCACGGTGCCGATGTTGACCGTGAATTCCTCCATGGCCGCGGCCACGGTGTTCATGTTCGAACTCATCTCGTCAGCGGAGGACGCCGCCTCGGTCGAAGTTTGCGTCATGGCGCCCGCATAGCCGTTCAGGCTTCCGGCCAGCTGCAGGAGACCCTGGGAGGCACCCGCCACCTCGTTGGAATTGCGGGCCACATCGGCGAGCATGGCCCTGATCTTGTCCATGAGCTTGTTGAACCAGGAGCACAATTCGCCGATCTCGTCGCTGGACCTGACCGCGAGGCTGTCGGTCAGGTCGGCCCGGTCCTCCGTGATGTCGACGATGCGCGTCTTCATGGAGGCCAGGGGCCGTATGACCAGCCGCATGAGCACAAACGAGCTGAGCATCCCGGCGGCCGCGAGCACCACCGCCATGAGCGCGAAGATGTAGAACCCCACGTCCCGAATCGCCGTGGTCCAGGAAGAGGCGTCGAAAGCGTAGACCAGCACGCCGACCTGACCGCCGCCGTAATCCCTGACCGGAAAGGCGGCCAAGGCCAGGTCGCCGAACCTGTCGTAAACCGTGCCCTGCCGCCCCTGGCGCAGAAAATCCGGGGTCACGAGACTCTCGACCCGACCGTCCTCCGTGGGCGTGACCAGCACGAACTCGTCTCCGACCAGGGGGTTCTTTTCCGGATTCTGCAGGGCCGTGGCCACGGAAAGGTTGTCGGCGTTCATGTACACGACCATGCTCTGCCCCTCGCCGGAGGCGGCTCCGGCGATGACGGACTCGAAAGATTCAAGGGTTTCCACCGAACCCAGCTGGTTGCCGTCCCCATCCACGACGGCAGCAATGCCCCGGATGGCGAAGCCGCCGCTGCCGACCTCGATTCCCTTGATGGGCTTTCCGTTCGTGTTGACCTGGACGACCGTCTCCCTGAAAGAGGTCAGGTCATCGGAGATGTCGACCCACTCCCCGCCGCGCTTGGTCTGCTTTTCCCTCCACAGGCGCACGAGGCTGCGCGCCTTGGGCAGATGGAAATGCAGCTGCATGGCCTTGCCCGAGATGCTCTTGAATCCGGCCAGATCGTCATTGAGCAAACGTCGCAGTTCTTCGCGGGCCTGCTGGAGCATCGGATCGGCCTCGTTATCCATGTTGCCGAGATGGGCCAGCTCAAAGGCCTGCACGACATCGGAACGTCTCGAAAACAGGGCGGCTTTCTCCAGACCCTGGGAAGCCAATGTGGCGATGGCCGTATCCACTTCCCGCGACTTCTCCTCGGCGATGGAACGCAGCAGCTGCCCCTGGAAGTCGGTCAGTTCCGACCGGATGAGCAGGCTTCCCGCCAGTCCCAGGATCACCACCGAGAGGAAAAGGGGAAGAATGAATTTTGTTCTGAGTTTCATGGGCCCACTCCATTGAATTGATTTTCATGGTGGACTTTTGTCCAAATCGGCATCTAGCACGGCATTGGACCAACATCAACATCCGTCAAAAAGCGGCTCGAAGATGAGCAGCATTGGGTTGCGGTCATGTTCAAACATAAAATCCCCTGGATTGGATTCAACCCAGGGGATCCTTCCCGCGCAAAGCAGGATCGCTATTTTTTACGCTCCAGAGTCAACGCGTGGGTCGTACAGGCCGTCACGCACGCAGGCTCCAACCCGGCATCCAGGCGGTCCATGCAGTAGTCGCACTTGCCGACGATGTTGCTTTCCTCGTGCAGAACGGGGATGTTCCAAGGACATGCGGAGATGCACGATTCACATCCGATGCAAAGCTCCTTGATGACATAGACAAGCCCATCGGACTCACGACGCACCATGGCTTCCGTTGGGCATGCCTTGACGCATTCCGGGTCCTCACAGTGATAGCAGCTGCGAAAAGACGCTTTCATCACGACTTTTCCGGCCTTGAGCTCCGGCTTGCCGGAAGTGTGCACGGCATACTTGATGCCTACCGGATTATTATTCTTGACCTTGCAGTGCACTTCACAGGCTTTGCAGTGAATGCAACGATTCTTGTCAAGTTTCATTCTGTAATTGCTCATCGTTGCCCCCTAGATTTTGCGCACGCCGACAAAATGTTCCTGCATGGAGATGCCTCCGCCCCCCTTGTCCCAGCACTCGAGGCCACCGGGCATGAGTTCATGGTCGGCCGCGCCCTTGCCGATGGCTCGTGATTCAACAGGCAGTTTGTGCCCGAATCCGTGAACCATGAACAACGCTTCCGGGTGTACGCATTCCGTCACGAAGGCCCGCAGCTTGCCGCTTTCGCCTCGGGGGGAGAAAACCTCGACCCAGTCGCCGTCGGCGATGCCCAGTTCGGCTGCGCGGCTGGTGTGGATCCAGGCCACGTTCTCGGGCATCTGCTCCGCCAGAAGCGGATTGTTGACCGTGTGCCCCTGGGTGTGCACGCCGACCCGGCCAAAGGCGATGCGAAACATGCCTTTCGGCGGATGCGCGGGCGATTGGTACGGAGGCAGGGTCTCGTGGCCGGCCTTGGCCCATTTGCCGCTGACCATCTCGATCTTGCCGGACGGGGTGGGCAGCTTGACCTCGGACATGGGCCGATACAGCGGCTTGTCGGCCAGCTCTACAAAACCCTTGGCCTTGAAGTCGTCGATGCCGACGCCGGTGTCTTGCAGCTGATAGTTCCAGAGGTCCTCGATGATCTCGAAAGCCAGGGCATCGACGCCCAACCGCTTGGCGAGGCCGCAGATGATCTCCCAATCGGCCTTGGAATCGAAGGTCGGCTCCTGGGCCCGGTGGCGGACAAAGAACTGCGGCTTCAATCCGCCCTTGCCGGCGATGATGCTCTCGCGGGCCAGGTAGGTCGACAAGGGCAGGACCACGTCGGAATGCCAGGCCGTGTCGGACCAGGAGAACGTGATGCTGACCAGAAGATCGAGCTTTTCCCACTTCTTTTTCAGGGCCTCGGGATCGGGCATGGCCATGAGCGGATCGTGGCGGAAACAGAGGTAGGCCCTGATCGGATACGGATCACCGGTGACGATGGCATCATAGGCCAGGTTAACCAGGCCCGGTCCGCCGTCGAACTGCGGGTATTTCCAGCCCACTCCGTCGGCTCGCTTCTCTTCCGGCTTGGGAAAGAGGTCGACGAGCTTCTTCAGGCCCTTGCGGCCCACGTCCTTGGCCGCATTGACGAAGGGCAGGCCGCCCTTGGCGCCGATGGAGCCGAGCAGGGCGTTGATCATGTACGCCGTGCGGCAGACCTGGAACGAATCGTTGTAGCGGGCCACCATCCAGCCCGGATGCCAGACCACGCTCGGCGCGGCGTCGGAAAGCTGACGAGCCAGATCCCTGATGCCTTCGGCCGAGGCGCCGGTTTCGGCGGCCGCCCACTCGGGGCTGTAGGGCTTGACGAATTCCTTGAGCCGGTCCAAGCCGTCCACGAATTGCTCGACATATTCCTTGTTGTAGAGGTCGTCGTAAATGAGCGCGTGAATGACGCCGAGGTTGAAGGCGTAATCGGTGCCGGGGCGGATGAGGTAGAAATTGTCGGCCTTGCTCGCGCTGACATTGGCGCGGATGTCGATGACGGTCAGCTTGGCGCCCCCGGCCATGCCGTCCAGGGTCGCGTTGACCTCGGCCACATTGATGGCCTCCATGATGTTGCGGGTCTGGAGGATGATATGCTTGGCGTTGCGCAGGTCGTAGGCCACCATCTTGCGGCCCACGCCGATGACCGACTGCGCGCCGTGCTGCACGTTGCGCGCGCAGGAGGCGTCATGGTTGCAGTAGTTGGGCGAACCGATGCCGCGCATGAAGGCCTGGTGAAGATCCGGAAAAGGGCCGCCGCGGTCGGACCAGAGCACCGAGCGGGGCCCGTGCTCGGCCATGACGCCCTTGAGCTTGTCGGCCACGTAGTCCAGGGCTTCATCCCAGGACACTGCCCGCCATTTGCCTTCCCCCCGTTCGCCGACGCGGATGAGCGGAGTCTGGGGTTTCTCCGGATCCTGCTCCAGGGCGATGCCGGCCGCTCCACGGGCGCACAGGCCCTTTTTGAGCGGAGAAAATTCGTTTCCCTGGATGCGGACAGCCTTGCCGTCCTGCACATCCACCTGGATTGGGCAGCGCACGGTGCACATGCCGCAGACACTGAACACTGATTTTGTTGCCGTCATGGCTATCTCCCGCTGATAAGGCGCGAAACCCGGAGACGGACTTCGCTGCGTGTTTGCCGATATGGTTGATTGTCACTACCCGCAGACGCGAAACAAGGAAAACACACCCCTATTTCGTTCTTTTTTTCACAACCGCGACATCCCCAACCGCCTTTTTTATCCCTCATCGCGTTCCAGCTTGTATCAATCAGCTCAAGCCTACTCCCCCTCCGACCCGGCAAACGCCCGATCGCCAGACACGGCCATCCACAAGCGACGGCCTGCGCGCGGCCTATTTTGCGGACGCGTCCGGCCCGCCGATCAACGTCAGCCCGCGAACCTTTTCCAGAAAGGCCCCCCGGCGCACATCTTCGCGCTCCTCGCCCGGACGCAGGGTGGAGATGACCAGACGTCCGATCACGGCCCGCCCTTCGCCGCCGTCCGGCAAGGTTGTGCGCACGCCCCACAGGTTATGCAGCATGAGCGGTTCGCCGAGGTCGTCCGTGCCCAGGTAGAGTCCGATATGCCCCGGCAGCCAGATCAGGGAGGCAAACGGCACGCCCCGGGCGCGGATGACGGAAAGCTTGGAACGGACATCCATGCCTTCCAGGGAAATATGCTCTCCCCCCGTCCGGGCCTGCTGGGCGGAGTTGCGAGGCAGCCAGATCCCGAAAGGCAGGAACAGATCGCGCATGCTGGAGGAGCAATCCCGGTTCTCGAACATTCCTCCCCAGCCGTAGAGCTGTCCGAACATGGCGTCGGCCAGTTCCGCCACCACGCGGGACGTGAAGGGCAAGGGCATGAGCGATGCCTGGGGATATCCGACCTCCGCCGGAATCACCCGCGCCTGCCCGCTTCCGGTCCGGACCGGCACCCTGACCGTGAATGCGTGGCCGCTTCTGTGGTGCAGTGGGAACATGGCCCCGATGTGGGTTTGCCCCAGGAACATGCCCTGCCCGAGCAGGGACACCTCATCCCGGCGCAAGGCCACCATGTCCGACGACTCGTACTGCGCGCAAAACCGCTTGTCCGCCAGCGCCACGTCCTCGCTGCGCACCCACCCGTTGGCGAATGCCGTCTCCACGTAGTACCAGGCCCGATCCAGGGAAGCGTGGGTTATGAAGACAGGCGTTCCCATCCACAGCGCGGTGTTCTGAAAATAGTCGAAGGGAAAGCCTTCCCCGGGCCGGGACGGATCCAAAAAGAAGGGGCGGGTCGAGGGCAGCGCCCGCAAGGCGGTGTTGCGCACCGTGATCGCCGGTCGGCTCATGGATGGATAGTTCGCCAGATCCTGGAGTGCCACGACATGCACCCACCTGTCCTGCGGATACGGTTGCAGGTTTTCGGCGTAGCCCTGTTTGGAACCCAGGCTGCGCACGGCCCAGGAAATTTCGGTTGCCGACAGGGACGCCCGGATCTGCCGCCACGGAGCGAAAAAGCGCTCCAGCGCGCTCCTGTACAAGGCGGTCTGCTCCGCCGGCGCCAGGAGCTGTCGATCCGAAACGGACACGGCCTGGGCAATCCGCTGGGGCACATCAAGCGCGACCTCTGAAAGCAGCTCCGGGCCCCGGATGACGACCTCCGGCTCCACGGCTTCCGGTTTCCGGGCGGTACCGGCTTCGGGCGCGGCCTTGCCCGCGCAGGAGCAGACGAACAGACCCGCGGCCACCACGCACATCCAGACAATCAGTCCCCGCAAAAAACGTTTCATGCTCTCCGGTCCGTAGGTTGATCAGAAATTAGCGCCACAGACCCCTTCCTTCAGGTAGGGGAAACGGCGCTCCTGGCTGGGGCGCGAGCTGGCGCAGCGATTTAGCCAGGTGTCTGCTGGTTCTCCACATATTGTCGGATAACCGTAAGCGGTGCGCCGCCACACGAGCCCGCAAAGTAGCTCGGGCTCCAGAGGACGCCTTTGTAATAGCGGCGCTCGATCTCTGGAAACTCGCCGCGAAGGCGTCGCGAAGATGTGCCCTTGAGCGCGTTCACGAGCGTCGAGACCGCCAGCTTGGGCGGATAGTTCACAAGGATGTGGACATGGTCTTCCTCACCATCCATTTCCATCATATCGGCATTGAGTTCCGAGCACAGGCGGGCGAATAGTCCGCGCATGTACTCGATGTGCCGGGCTTCGAAAACTCGTCGCCGATACTTGGTTACGAAGACCAAGTGCACGTGCATGAGGAAGACACAATGGCGTCCAGTTCGAATTTCTGTTGCTTTTTCCATAGACCGATACTATAAACAACTTATGAAGAAACGCAAGGCTTATCTTTTCACGCTAAAGACCGATTTGAGTCTTGAGCGCCAGATGTCCCGCTATGCGGGCTCCTGCCGGTTCGTTTGGAACCGGGCGCTGGCGCTGGAGAAAGATCGTCTTGACGCCGGTGAAAAGATCTTGCGGTACAATGAAATGGCCACGCAGCTCGTCGCCTGGAAGCGGGAGTCGGAAACGGCATGGCTTTGCGAGTCCCCGTCTCACACTCTCCAGCAGACGCTTCGCAATCTCGATCGCGCACTCATGGAGGCCTTTGACAAGAAGAACCCGAAACGGTTTCCGAAATTCAAAAAAAAAGGCATCCATGACAGTTTCAGGTTTCCGGACCCGAAGCAATTTTGCTTGGATCAGGCCAATGGCCGGATCAAGCTCCCAAAGCTCGGATGGGTCCGGTACAGAAAGAGCCGCGACGTCGAGGGGGACGTGAAACAGGTCACCGTGTCTCGATGCGGTAAGCGCTGGCGCATATCCGTCCTCACAGAGCAAACGGTTCCCGAGCCGCGGCACGCGTCGACCTCCGAGGTCGGCATCGATCTGGGCATCCGTGCCTTCGCCGCCCTCTCGAACGGGGCGATCGTTGAGTCTTTGAACAGCTTCCGCGCTATTGAGAAGAAGCTGGCCAAGGCCCAGCGCAGCCTGGCCCGAAAGATCAAGTTTTCCGCCAACTGGCGCAAGCAGAAGGCGCAGATCTCGGCCATCCATGAGCGCATCGCCAGTGCCCGTGGCGACTTCCTGCACAAGCTTTCGACCGATGTGTGCAAAAACCACGCACTCATCGCCATCGAGGACCTGCGGGTGTCGAACATGAGCCGTTCGGCCAAGGGGACGGTCGAGGCCCCGGGCCGGAACGTCAGGGCGAAGGCCGGGCTCAACAAGTCGATTCTCGACCAAGGCTGGGGCGAGTTCCGCCGCCAGCTCGAATACAAGGCCCTGTGGGCAGGGGGCGTACTGGTGGCCGTGCCACCGCAATACACGTCCCAATCCTGCCCGGAGTGCGGCCTGGTCGATGCCGGCAACCGGTATAAGACCAAATTCAGATGCCTTGGCTGCGGACACACGGCGGACGCCGATGTCAACGCGGCCATCAATATTCTCGCGGCGGGGCACGCCGTGTTAGCCTGTGGAGCGGTAAGGGCTCAAGCGACCGCAGCGAAGCAGGAACCACTCCATGCCGCTTAATGCAGCATGGAATCCTCGGTCTTTAGGCCGGGGAGGATGTCAAGTCCTGGGCGTTTCCGGGCGTTACCGACCCGGCGCGACGTTTTTTTCCGGCAACGAGCCGCTCAGTAAACCTTGCGCCGGGAAAAGCCCTTGCCGATGACGTTGAACGTGTTCTCGAAAATGACGAAGGCCTCCGGGTCCAGGGTGAAGATCAGCTCCTCGAGCTTCTTCTGCTGCACGTTGTTGACCACGGTCATGACCACCTGCTTGGGCTGGCCAGTGTACCCACCCCGGCCCTCCAGCAGGGTCACTCCGCGATTGGCTTCCTTGATGATCACGTCCGAAATGGCCTGGGCGTGGTCCGAAACGATGAACACAAGCTTGCGCTGATTGAACATGCTCAGGACATAGTCCATGATCTGGCCGGTCACGAAAACCATGATCAGGGAATAGAGCACCAGGTCCGTTTCGAGCAGGGCGAAGCTGACCGTGAACAACGCCATGTTGAACAGGAAACTGATCTGCCCGATGCGAAATCCGAAGCGCTGATGCAAAATGATGCCGATGATGTCCAGGCCGCCGGATGAACCCAGGGAACGCATGCAGATTCCCCCGCCGGCTCCGAGCAGAGCACCGCCGAAAATGGCGGCCAGCAGATTGTCGTCGATGGGCAGGGTGAAGGCGATGACCTCCATCCAGAGGGTGATGGCGGCCATGCCATAGGCCGTATAGAGCACGAAGCGACGGCTGACCATGACCCAGCCGAGCACGGCGATGGGTATGTTGAGCAGAAAAAGCCACAACCCGGGAGTCAGGACGCTCGTGAAGTAGTAGATCAGGAGCGCGATGCCCGAGACGCCGCCGGACACGAGGCCGTGCGGCACGGCCACGGACTTGATGCCCATGGCGATGAAAAAGCTGCCCACGGTCAAAAGGAAAATGTTCCACGGGACGGAGAAGGCGTACAGACGGAGTTTGGAGTTCATGACCGGCAACATGCCGGGTTTGAAAAAAATGTCCAGCCTTTTGGACGCAGACGCTGCTTCGCGTCATCCGCGCCAGGGGATGAACGCGCAGGAAGAAAGGGAAAACCGGATCGGGAAGCGGCTAGTCTTCGGCCCCCCGGCGCAAGCTCTTGAGGCGCGACTGCCTGGCCTTGGATGCCAGCCGCCGTTCCTTGGACGCTCGAGTGGGCTTTGTCGCGCGGCGGGTCTTGGGACGCACGGCGGCCTTCGCCACCAGGCGCGCCAGGCGCTCCAGGGCGGCCTTGCGGTTGCCTTCCTGGGTGCGATGCGTCTCGGCGCGGATGACCAGTTCGCCGTCCACGGTCAGACGCTTGCCGGCCAAGGCTTCAAGGCGTTTCAGCCCATCCCCGTCCAGGCCGCGAATGGCGTCCAGGCGCACGCGCAGGCGCGCGGCCGTGGCGACCTTGTTCACATTCTGGCCGCCCGGACCCGAGGCGCGAATGAATTCAAGACGGATGTCCTCGTCTTCGATGTGTATGCGGGGAGTGATGAACATGATGGATCGGATAGCTCAAATCATCCCGGGCCGAAAGTGAAAAGGGCGGCCCGGGCCGCCCTTTGTCGATGCGTCATCAGCCGCAGCTTCCGCCGCATCCGCAAGAGGAGCAGCCGCCCCCGTCCTCGGGGAAGACCATGCTCGATTCCACGGTGAAACCCATGTTCTGGTCAAAAAGAACCGTCATGGGTTTGGCCTGCTCGAACAGGGCTCCTTCGACCAGGAAGGAATATCCGTCCACATCAAAGACCTGGTCGTTATCCTTCTTCTCGTCCAGGGCCAGACCGAGGCGAGGCCCGCCGCAGCCCGAAGCCAGATATATGCGAATGGGTTCCTTGTCCTTGCCGCCGAAATGCTCGTCCAGCTGCGCCTTGGCCGCCGGTTGGAGAGTAAACATAGATGCCTCCTATAGATTGAATAGGAGATTCATTAATTCCTTCATCCCGGTTGTCAACACGTCCCTTTCCATGGGCAGGCGGCCGTCCGCGTCGAGACCGCAGGCCGCGCCGGCGCTGCGAAAAAAAAAGCAGGCTCCTGGGCCTGCTCGAAAAACAAAGCGCGCATCATGTTCAGCGCATCAGATAGAACCCCAGATCGCTGTCGTAGCTCTTCTGATCCGCGAACTGGCATCCGACATACCTGTCGCTGAGGTATTTGACGCGGGCCAGGCGGGTGACCTCCGTGCGCCGCGAGTCATCCAGCCTGAACCGCACCTTGACCACAGCGCCCTTGTTCAGGCGATGGCCAAGCAGGGTCGTGAAGCCCACGCCGTTCAGGGACAGGTTGTCCAGCAGAAAATCTCCGTCCTCCCCGCTTTCGGGGTTCTCAAACCGCCCGGCCAGCTGCACGTTCTTGCGGTAGTACTGACGCCGCTCCATGGCCTGCTTTTCCTCATTGAGCAGCAGCGCCAGATTGGCGGCGACGCTCCGGAACTTGCGGAATCCCTGGGCCGCGGTCCTGCTGGTGTCGCACAGGCCGAGCAACGGAGCGACATCGTCCTGCACGCCGGAAAGCACGTCGAGGGTCACCGAGAAATAGGGCATCCGTCTGGCGGCGCTCTGCTGGGCTATCCTGGCGTTTATGCGCTGGCTGGCGTCGAGGGCCGCGGGCTTGGCCGTGTTCGGCATGATCACCGCGAACGTGTTCGAGGCCGTACGGCACGGTACATCCACCTTGCGCACCTCTTCGGCCAGCACCCCGGCGAGCATCTGGATGATCTTGTCCACGCTCGAAGGGCCGTAGTCCTCGTTCAGCCGGCGAAGATTGTCGATGGTCACCGTCAATACGCTTGCAGGAGTGCCGTAACGCTTGCAGACCTCTATCTCGCGCTCCATGTAGCGGTCGAACGTGCGCTTGTTGGGGATTCCGGTGAGCTGGTCGGTTTCGGCCATGCGCCGCATGGCCTGAAAATAGTAGGCCCGCTCCAGAGCCACGGCCGTGATCTCCGTGATGGCCGCGAACTCCGTCAGATCAGTGCCGGTGAAGGGGACGCCGCGCCGGTTGTCGATGGCCTCGAGCACCCCGTAGACCAGATCCCCGCTCTTGAGCGGCACGACCATCATCGTGGAGCAGCCTTTGGTCTTGGCCGTCAGGAACTGCGCGGCGAAGCGCGGGTCCTGCGCGGCGTTCTCGATCAGCAGGGGATCACCCGTCTCGGCGACCCACCCGGCCAAGCCCGTGCCCTTGCGCAGCTTCTTCCCGCTGACCAGATCGGTCTTGTCGCCCACGACGTGATTGAACGTCAGGTCGCCGGTATCCGGATCCACCAGCATAAAAGCCAAATGCCTGGGAGAAAAATAGCTCTCCACGTGAATGCAGATTTCTTCCAGGGTTTTCTGGATGCTGGTCCGGTGCGAAAGGCCTCTGGAAATCCCAAGCAGCACATTTATGCACGACGGCGGGGTGAGCGGCTCCATCTTCGACTCCTGCTGAAGAGCGGAAATACGTATACTTGTACAGCGTAAATTACATGGAGAAAAAGCAGGATTTTGTCAAATATCTTGAATTTTACAGATAACCACGCTCATGTCGCGGCTTTTCGCCCATGATTCGAGCGCCGACAATGTCGCCGGATAGGGATGTCCGATGGCCACGGCCAGTCCGGTGCGCTTGGCCAGAGACTCCGCTTTCCTGAGCTGCAATAAAATCGCGTGCTCCTTGGCCGTGTTATCCAGAAAAATATGCCTTCTGTAATAGCGCATGCCCACCGACTTGCTCACTTCGCGCACGCAGCTTTTGGGCGTGGTCAGGCTGTCGAGAAAAAACTTTCCCCGCCCCCGCAGATGCCCGAGCACGACGGTCATGGCCGCCCGGTCCTGGGTCAGCAGGGAGCCCATGTGATTGTTGACCCCGTCCACTTCGGGCAATCTGGCCAGATTGTCGGCCAGAGTCCGCTCCAGCATGGCGGGGGACATGTTCACCCGCAAGGTCCCGGGTCCGGAATTGGCGGATTTCGGATACCCTTCCGGCTCGCAGGGCAGGTGCAGAAGCAGCTCGCGGTTCTTTTGGCGGGCCAGGTCGGCCACCTGCCGCGCCTTGGTGTTGTGCGGCAGGACCGAAAAGCCGACCGGAAAAGGAAGGTTCGCAAGACGCTTGGCCGCGGCCATGCTCTCGCCGAGATCATCGATGACGATGACCATGCGCGGCCTGGACGTGGTCGGAGCGGCAGGCTCCGGCACGATGGAAAGGGGCAGGAAAATGTGGTGGGTCGGCTCGTTGAAAACGGAAATTTCCAGATCACGCGGGTTGTTGTCCACGGTCCTCAGACTGAATTCCGGCCCCAGCTGATCCAGGTTCTTTTTCAGCTCGGCGAGAAACGGAAAGACTTCGTGCCCCAGGCTGATGGTCAGGTTCTGATAGTAGAACTCCTGCCCCGCGTGGCGGCGGACCTCCACGGCCCGATGGCGCATGATGCTCTGGGATTCTCCCTGCGCGGCCAGCCCCATGAGTATGGCCAAATCGACGCTGCGGACCTTGGCGTCAAAGTCGTCGATCCGGGTTTCGTACTTCTGGCTCGGCTTGTTCTCCGGCGACACGGCCCCGACCGGCGTCTTTGACGGCGACGCGGGCTTCCCGGCCCTGGCGGCGGGCTTGTCCCGATCCTGTTGCGCGACGGGTTCGGAGCCGGACCTGTCCGGAGCCTGCCGAAGCGGCAGATGCATGGCTACGAAAAGGGTCAACCCGGTCAGCAGCACGATGCAGATCCAGAGCAGGGATTTGAACAGCGGCAGCCTGGGCGCCTTGGCCGAGGATTTCTTTTTCTTGCTTTTCTTGGGGGGCATGGGGATGGGACAGGCGCGGGGCGGCAGGAGCCGCCCCGCTCAAGGATATGGATTAGTTGGTGAGTTGCATGAAACGCGGCAGAGACTTGACCATGCTCAGACCGATGCGCAGCTGGTTGTCCTTGGCCAGCGCCTCCCTGGCCTCAAGCTCTTCCGTGCCGAGTTCGCCATCCCCGTTGGGGTTGTCCAGATGCCTGGACAGATTGGCCTCGCGGAAATCCTGCCGTTCGGCTCCCTCCTCGGCCGCCGCCACGAATGGAAGCTCCACGTCGGGGTCGATGCCTTCGGCCTGGATGGACCTGCCGTTTGGCGTATAATAGAGCGCGATGGTCAGCTTGACCGCCGAGCCGTCGGACAGGGGCATGATGGTCTGCACCGAACCCTTTCCGAAAGTGCGTTCGCCGATCAGGATGGCCCGCTTGCGATCCTGCAGGGCTCCGGCCACGATCTCCGAGGCGGAAGCCGAACCGGAATTGATGAGCACCACCACCGGGCAGGTCACGTCGGACGCCTGGCGGGACGCCATTTCGTCCTTCCTGCTCTTGGGATCGCGACCCTGGGTGTAGACGATGAGGCCGTCGCGCAGAAAGGTGTCTGTCACGGAAATGGCCTGGTTGAGGAGGCCTCCGGGATTGTTGCGCAGATCGAGCACGATGCCCTTGAGCTCCTGCTTGGCGGAGTATTCCCGCAGCTTCTGGTGCATGTCGTCGGTGGTGTTGGCCTTGAAGTCGGTCAGCCGCAGGTGCACGTAGCCGGGTTCGAGCTCCTTGATCTTGACGCTGACCAGCGGAATCGTGCCGCGCACGATGGTCACTTTTTCCGGCGCCTGGGAATCCTTGTGCAGAATGGTCAGTTCCACGGCCTTGCCCTTGGGCCCGCGAATCTTGGAGACCGCATCCTCCAGGGAAATGTCCAGCGCCGAGACGCCGTCGATCTCGAGGATGATGTCTCCGGCCTTGAGGCCCGCCTTGTCGGCGGGCGTGTCCTCGATGGGCGCGATGACGGTCAGGCGCTTGTCGCGCACGCCGATCTGGATGCCGATGCCGCCGAATTCCCCCTGGAATTCCTCCTGCATCATCTTGAACTTTTCGAGATCGATATATGTGGAATGCGGATCGATGGAATTGAGCATCCCTTCGATGGCTCCGTGGATGAGATCCGTGCGGTCGACTTCCTGCACGTAATTTTTTTCAATCAGATCAAGGACCTGGCTGAACTGCTTCAGCGCCTGGTAATGGTCCGTATCCCGAGCCTGGCTGGATGAGGCCGTGCCGCAAAGACCGGCCAGAAGAATCATCGTGCCAAGAAAATGGCTGAGACGCATGATTTCCTCCCTGAGGGAATGGCGAGAAATTGTTGGAATCACTTAAAAGCGGACAACGAGGCGCGGTCCGGTCCGGGAAAGCACGAACCCACCCGTCACCCCGTCTGTAACCATTTCAAAGGATTAATGACTTTTTGCCTGTGACGCAATTCGAAATAAAGACCTTCGCCCTTGGCGGCGGGATAGAACCCGCACACCCCGATCTGTTCCCCGCGCTCCACTTCCCGGCCCACCGGCAGAGGCGCATCGGACAGAAAGGCATACAGGGAGTAGTAATCCTCGCCATGAAAAACAATGACCACCTGGCCGAAACCCCGCAACTGGTCGTTGTGCACGACCTTGCCCCAGGAAACGCTGCGCACCGGAGTACCGGCGGACAGGGCGAGGCCGATCCCGTTGCTGGCGGGGTTGCCGTCGGGCGCAAAGGACACGACCCGCTTGCCCTTGGCCGGCCAGGACAGCTTGCCCTGCAATTTTGAAATCTTCTTGGAGGATTGCAGGCTGATCTTGTGGCGCAACCCGGCGATGGAGGTCATCAGACCCTGGATTTCCTTCTCGCTTTCCTTCTTTTTGACCCGCACCTGGGCGATCTGGCGCTCGTACTGGGTCTTCTTCTTCTCAAGATCGGCCCTGGAGGCCTTGACGTTTTCCAGCTTTGCCTCGGCCCGGGCCGCGTTCTGGTCCAGGACCGACTGCTGGTCGGCCACGATCTGGCTCTGCCGCTCGATGTCTTCCCGCAGGGTCTGGGCCTGACGGTACAGGGATGTCAGCCACTCTTCCCGGCGATTGGCCTCGGCCCACTGTTCGGCCGACGCGAAGCCTTCCTCCTTGGCGGTCAGGTAGATGGGCCACAGGGAGCGCATCAGCTCGTTCAAGCGATCCGTCGTCTTTTCCCGCTCCGCCAGCAGGGCGTCGAGCCGCGCGGCTCCTTCGGCCTGCTCCTTCCTGAGCGCGGCCAGCTCGTCTTCCAGCTTGTCCAGGGATGCGGCGGCCTGCTTGACCGAACTTTCAAGCTTGGCCAGATCCTTGTGCAGACGCCTTTCCTTCTCGGTCAGGCTCTGGATCGCCTTTTTCCTTTCGGCCAGCTGCTTGTTCTTGGCCGCCATCTCCGCCTCCAGGGAGGCGAGACCGCACGTCGCCGTCACGGCGAGGGCGCCCAGAAGGAGCAGAATGATCGCGCACAGGCGCGGCACGAGGCGATATGACGGACGATTCATGGGTGAGGGATGATGCTTTTTCCTACGCAGGTCAAGGGGCTGGCGTCATCCCTGAAGCGACCCAGGGGACACTGCGGGCATTTTCCCGCCCGCTTGGCGCACCAGCCTTTTCCCGTGCGCACGATCAGGGCGTGGAATTCATTGTACAGCGCGATGTCGACAGGCAGGACATCCATGAAGAAATCGCGCAGTTCCCCGTATCCGATGTCTTCGGGCACAAGGCCGTGTCGGCTCAGGATGCGGCGGGTATAGGCGTCGACCACGAACGAGGGCAGGCCCAGGGCATAAAGCAGGATGGAGTCCGCCGTCTCCGGTCCGATGCCTGAAACCTCCAGCAGCGCCGGGCGCAGCCGCTCCACGGTCAGCGCGCGCAGGCCGTCCATGTCCAGATCGCAGGTCCGGCGCAGAAATTGAAGAAAATTGCGCACCCGCGCCGCCTTGACCCGGAAAGCCCCGGCCGGCCGGATCAGATCCGCCAGTTCCGCGTCGCTCAAGCGGGACAGGGACTTGGCGTCGAGCACCCCGGACAGGCGCAGGTTGCGCATGGCCTTCTCCACGTTCGCCCAGGCCGTGTTCTGGGTCAAAATGGCGCCAAGCGCTATCTCGAACGGCGTCTCTCCGGGCCACCACGCGCTCGGCCCCAAGGCGGCGAGCATGGCGTGGTGGTATTCAAGCAGCAGTGCTTCCCGCTTCATGCCCTGAAGACAAGAGAGGTCCATTCCCCGGAATGGGAGACATGGGGAGCGGCCAACCCCTGCCCGACATAGGCCTGAACCACGCGGTCGGCCTGCTCGCGCAGGATGCCGGACAGGATCAGCACGCCCGGGCGGGCCAGGCGGGCGCAGATGTCCCCGGCCATGTCGACGAGGGGGTTGGCCAGGATGTTGGCCAGGATGCAATCGAAACGCCGCCCCTGGGGAATGTCTGTGATGGTTCCCGTGGACAGCGTGAACGCGTTCTCCACCGTGTTGAGGGCCGCGTTCTCGCATGCGTTGTCCACGGCCACCGGGTCGATGTCGAGCCCCTGCCCGACAAGGCCGAGCTTGACGGCGGCGATGCCCAGGATGCCGGAGCCCGTGCCCAGGTCGAGAAAGGACTGCCCCGGCTGCAAAACCCCTTCCTCCGCCAAACGGTCCAGGGCCTCCAGACACAGGGCCGTGGTCTGGTGATGGCCGGTGCCGAAGGCCATCTTGGGTTCGATCAGAATGGGCTGGGCCGCGCAGGGCTCATCCTTGAGCCAGGCCGGCAGGACCACGAAGCGCGACCCGATGGGGATGGGCGTGAAGTATTTCTTCCAGGCGCTGGTCCAGTCGGCGTTGTCCACGGTGGTTCGTTCAAGTTTCGCCTCCGGGCAGGCGGCCTGGATCGCGGCCTCGGTCTCGGCGGACTGCTCCGGCCGGTCGAAATGCACGGTCAGGCGGCGCAGGCCGTCCTTCGATCCGTCATCCTCCCAACCCCACGGAGTGTGCAGGAACAAAAGGCCGACGACGAGGTCCTCGTTTTCCGGCGCAAAGGCGATGGCGAGACGGGCAAGTTTATTCGGCATGATCCACCTTGATAACGGTTTGCGCACCGTTTGCATTTGAAATGTTCCAAGAACACGGCCCGCGCAATTTCTGGCGGGCCGTTGAAAAAACACGAAAAACCTAGGCCTTGGCCAGGATGGACTCCAGAGTCCGGCAGAAGGCCTCCAATTCCTCTTCGGTGATGATCAGGGGTGGCAGCAGGCGCAGCACCGTGTCCTGGGTCAGGTTCAGGACGAAGCCCTTATCCAGCAGGGCCCTCCAGACCTCGGCGCCGGGCGCGGCCAGCTCGATGCCGATCATCAGGCCATGGACCCGCACATCGGCGATTTTCTCCGGAAACCTTGATCTGATCTCGTCCAGCCGTACGCGCAGCCAATCGCCCAAGCGTTCCGTCCGGCCGCACAGGTCGTCGCGCTCGATGATCTCGATGACCTTGTCCGCCACGGCGGAAATGAGCGCGTTGCCGCCAAACGTCGTGCCGTGGCTACCCGGAGGAAAACCCTTCGACACCTCTTCGGAGCACATGACCGCGCCCATGGGCAGGCCCCCGGCCAGGCCCTTGGCCACGGTGACGATATCGGGGGCAAGGCCCAGATGCTGATGCGCCCAGAACCTGCCGGTCCGACCCACGCCGGTCTGGATTTCATCGACAGCCAGCAGCACGCCCTTTTCGGCGCACAGGGCGGCCAGGCCCCGGGCGTATTCGTCGGGCAAGGGCTTGACCCCGCCCTCGCCCTGGATCATCTCCACCAGCACCGCGGCGGTGCGCCCGCTCATGGCCCGCTCCATGGCCGCGAGATCCCCGAAGGGCACGGTGATGAAACCCTCGGGCAAGGGGCCGAAGCCGGTCTTGATCTTGTCCTGGCCCGTGGCGGTCAGGGTGGCCAGGGTCCGGCCATGGAAGGACCCGCTCAAGGTGATGATCTCGAAGCGATCCTCCCCGCGCCCCTCGCGCATGTAGCGCCGGGCCAGCTTGATGGCTCCCTCGTTGGCCTCGGCCCCGGAGTTGCAAAAGAAGACCCGCTGCAAGTGCGTGGTTCCAAGCAGCCGCCTGGCCAGGGAGACCTGCTCTTCCTGGTAGAAGAGGTTCGAGACGTGAACGAGTTTTTTCGCCTGGTCGCAAATGACCTCCGTCAGCTCGGGATTGGAATGCCCCAGGTTGCAGACCGCGATCCCGGCCAGAAGGTCGGTGTAGACGCGGCCCTCGGGGGTGAAGAGCTTGGAGCCTTCACCCCTGCTGACGGCCAGGGGGTACCGCGCATAGGTCCGGCACAGGGCCGAGGCTTCGCCGCGTTTTATATCTTCGCTGTTCATGAGATTCTCCTCGAAAAGTGCGTTGATTCAGATCGCGCCGGTATGCCCGAACCCTCCGGCTCCGCGCGCCGTGTCCGAGAGACTGTCCTGGGGCGTTATCACCGCGCGCACGATGGGCTGGAAAACAAGCTGTGCGATGCGCTGGCCCCGGGTCACGATTCGGGTCTGATCCGAGGTGTTCAGGAGACTGACCAGTATTTCGCCCCGGTAGTCGGGATCGATGACGCCCACGCCCTGGCTGACCACCAGTCCGTCCTTGGTTCCCAGACCGCTTCGGGAATAGACAAAACCGGCCACTCCCGGCATCGTGCATTCCACGGCAATGCCCGTGGGGAATCGGTGACGGTCTCCGGGAGGGATCGTGATCTCCTCTTCCTCCATGCAGGCCCGCAGATCGATTCCCGCCGAACCTTCAGTGGCGTACCCGAACTTCTCCGGCGGGCACGTTTCCGATAAAAACCGGACCTTGACCGGCACGGTGACAATTCCGGGACAGGGATTCATTTCTTCTCCTTGGCATGCTAGCTTGACTCTCAAGCGCACATGCAGGGACGCGTTACACATTCATGACAGGGGGATTTATGCAGCCATTGCATGTCTATACAGTTGTACCCAAGCTTCCGGAAAAGCTCCTGCCGCTCAAGACCCTGGCCGGCAACCTCTATTTTTCGTGGCAGCACGAAATCGAGGAGCTGTTTGCCCAGATCGACCGCGAACTGTGGGAAAAAAGCGAACACAACCCGGTCTGGTTCCTGAACCATCTGCCGCAGAGCATTCTGGAAGAACTGGCGGAGGATGAATTCTTTCTGGACCGTCTGTCAACCATTGCGGCGGGATTCGAAAAATACATTTCCAAGCGCGGCCCCATGACCGGACTCGACGCCCAGGAAAGCGGCCCGGTGGTCGCCTATTTCAGCGCCGAATACGGCATCGCGCAGTGCCTGCCCGTGTACTCGGGAGGGCTCGGGGTGCTGGCCGGGGACCATCTCAAATCCGCCAGCGATCTGAACATTCCCCTGGTCGGCATCGGCCTGTGCTACCAGCGCGGCTTCTTCCGCCAGTATCTGACCCATGACGGCTGGCAACAGGAACGCTACCAACCCAACGATTTCGACCAGATGCCGCTGTCCCCCGTTCTGGACCACGACGGGCAGCCGCTCAAGGTCCGCTTCCAGATGCAGGGCAAGCCGCTCTACTTCCGCGTCTGGCGGGCCGACGTGGGCCGGGTGCCCCTTTTTCTCATGGACACCAACATCGCCGAGAACGCCCCGGAACGCCGGGAGCTGACATCGCAGCTCTACGGCGGAGACCTGGAAATGCGCCTCATGCAGGAATATCTGCTCGGCATCGGCGGCATCAAGGCCCTGGAGGCCATGGGCCTCTCCCCCCGGGTCATCCACATGAACGAGGGGCACTCCGCCTTTGCCGGGCTGGAACGCATCCGCGTGCTCATGCAGGACCGGCAGATGCCCTTCGAGGCGGCCCTGGAGCTGGTCGCGCAGAGTTCGGTCTTCACCACGCACACTCCCGTTCCGGCGGGCAACGACCGCTTCTCCCCGGACCTCATGGCCAAATACTTCCAGGAATACTCCGCCGATCTGGGGCTTTCCTGGAAGGTCTTCCTGGCCCTGGGCCGCGAGAACACCCGCGACGAGGCCGAGCATTTCTGCATGACGATCCTGGCCCTGCGTCTGTCGCGCTTCAACAACGGCGTCAGCCGGCTGCACGGCAAGGTCTCGCGCAAGATGTGGTCCAACGTCTGGCCCCAGTACCCCGAAGAGGACGTGCCCATCACCTGGGTCACCAACGGCATCCATTTCCCGACCTGGGTCGCCCCGGAAATGTCGGTCCTCTTTGACCGTTTCCTGGGCCAGTCCTGGCGGGAAGACCCGGACTGCGAGCGGGTCGGGGAAAAATTCGGCTCCATCCCGGACATCGAGCTCTGGCGCACCCATGAACGTCTGCGGGAACGCCTGGTCGACTTCGTGCGCCGCCGCCTGCAACAGCAGATCATGTCCCGTGGCGGACGGAGCTGGGAACTCGAAGTGGCGGACAATGTCCTGAATCCCGAAGCCCTGACCATCGGTTTCGCGCGGCGCTTCGCCTCCTACAAGCGCGCCTACCTGCTCCTGAAGGACGACGACCGCCTGAAGCGCCTGCTCACCGACCCCGCCCGGCCCGTGCAGTTCGTCTTCGCCGGCAAGGCGCACCCCCGGGACAACGAAGGCAAGAAGATCATCCAGGAGCTCATAAGCCTCTGCCAGTCCCCGGAGAGCCGGGCCTCCATGGTCTTTCTGGAGGATTACGACATGCAGGTCGCCCGCTACCTGGTCCAGGGCTGCGACATCTGGCTGAACAACCCGCGCCGCCCCCTGGAAGCCTGCGGCACCAGCGGCATGAAGGCCATGGCCAACGGCGTGCTCAACCTGAGCACCCTGGACGGCTGGTGGGACGAGGCCTGGAGCCCGGACAACTCCGTGGGCTGGGCCATCGGCAACGCCGAGGAATACGACGACGTGGAATACCAGGATTTCGTGGAGAGCCAGACCCTCTACAACATCCTGGAAAAAGACGTCATCCCGCTCTTCTATGATCGCGCCCAGGGCTCTTTTCCCCGGCGCTGGGTGCAGAAAATGAAGCAGGCGCTCAAATCCCTGGGACCGATCTTCAACGGGCACCGCATGGTGGAAGAATATTCCAAGCGCGCCTACCTTCCCTCCAACATCAGCTACGGCAAGCTCTCCGCAGACGGGTACCGCCCGGTCATGGAACTGGCCCAGTGGCGCATGGGCCTGCTCACACACTGGAGCGGGCTGGACATCCGCAATGTGCAGTGCGTCACCGCGCACGAGATGTTCGTGGGTGAAAACCTGGAGGTCAGCGCAGAGGTCCGGATCGAGGGCCTGGGTATCCAGGACGTGAGCGTGGAGATCTACACCGGCCCCCTCGACCACACCGGCAGATTCGCCAGCCGCGCCACCTTCCCCATGAGCCCGGAGGAGCGCACCGACGACGGTTGGTATGTGTACCGGGGCAAGGCCACGCCCATGGCCACGGGCAAGTTCGGCTTCACCGTGCGCATCCTCCCTCACCACCCCCTGCTGCGCGACGCGCACAGCCTGGGACTGATCTTCTGGGCCGACCAACCCGAAACGAACAACCAGGCGTAGGACGATGGGCAAGAACGCGGACCGGGCCGACGTGATTCTGGCCGAGCAGGGGCTGGCCGAAAGCCGTGAAAAGGCCAAGCGGCTGATCATGGCCGGGCAGGTCTTCCTGCTCCAGGGCGAAAACAGAATTCCCGTGGCCAAGCCCGGCCAGCAGCTGCCCCGCGCGGCGCGCCTGGAAGTCAGGGAATCGGAGCGATTCGTCTCGCGGGGCGGCTACAAGCTGCTCACGGCCCTGGAGCATTTCTCCCTGGACGTGAGCGGCCTGGTCGCGCTGGACGCGGGAGCCTCCACGGGCGGATTCACGGACTGCCTGCTGCAGTTCGGGGCCGCGCGGGTCTACGCCGTGGACGTGGGGCATGGGCAGCTGCACTGGAAGCTCATCCGGGACCCCCGCGTGATCAACATGGAGCGGGTCAATCTGCGCCACGCCGCGCCGGATCTGCTTCCCGAAAAGGTGGATCTGGTCGTGGCCGACTGCTCGTTCATCTCTCTGCGGCTCATTCTGCCCCCCTGCCTGCAATTCCTCAAGGAGGACGGGCAGGTTCTGGCCCTGGTCAAGCCCCAGTTCGAACTCGGGCCCGAACATGCGGTCAAGGGGGTGGTCCGCTCCGAGGAGATGCAGCTCAAAGCCGTGGCCGAAGTGCAGGCCTTTGCCGGTCAGGAGCTCGGACTGCGAGCCCTGGGCGCCGTCGCGGCGGGGATCAAGGGACCCAAGGGCAATCAGGAATACCTGCTCCATTTGCGGCGCTGAGAGCCGCTTTGCCAAGACAGGCAAGTCAGGATACTGAAGCCCCCACGCCCTGCAACCGCAACCGGATTTGGACCCATGCCCGACAGATTCATGACCGAAGACCGCAAGACCAGACTCAGATCCGTGCTGGCCAAACGCCAGCCCGACCTGACCCTGGTGCTGAACAACATCCACGACCCCCACAACGTGTCCGCCATCCTGCGCAGCTGCGACGCCTTCGGGGTGTTCGGCGTGCACTTGTACTATACCAAGGAAAAATTCCCATCCCTGGCCAACAGCTCCTCCGGGTCCGCCAAGAAATGGATCGACCTGACCAGGCACCGCGATGCCGGAACCATGATACAGGGCCTTCGCGGCCAGGGCATGCAGATCGTGGGCACGGGCTTCAGTCCCCTGGCCCGGCCCATCATGGACATCGACTTCACCAGACCCACGGCCATCATCCTCGGCAACGAGCACCGCGGCATGGACCCCGACGTGAAAGTCCACGTGCCGGACGAAATCTACATCCCCATGTTCGGCATGGTGCAGAGCCTGAACGTGTCCGTAGCCGCGGCGACCATCCTCTACGAGGCCATGCGCCAGCGCCTGGCCGCCGGGATGTACGGGCAAAGCCCGCTGGATGCGGACAGATTCGAGGAAATATACGCCGACTGGTGCAAACGCGGCAAAGACTACTAGCCGGGGCGCGGCCCCTGGAGAACCAATGGCTGGAAACACGTTCGGCAGCATTTTCAAACTGACGACCTTCGGCGAGTCCCACGGCCCGGCCCTGGGCGGAGTGGTGGACGGATGCCCCGCCGGCATCGCCCTGGACGAGGCGACGCTTCAGACCGAACTGGACAAGCGCAGACCCGGCCAGGGCGGCCTGGCCGTCACCGCCCGCAACGAACCGGACGCGGTCCGGCTTTTGTCCGGGGTCTTCGAAGGCCGCACCACCGGCACGCCCATTGGCTTCGTGATCGAAAACACGGACCAGCGCTCCCGTGATTACGGGGAATTGAAGGACATCTTCCGCCCCGGACACGGGGACATGGCCTACCAGACCAAGTACGGCCTGCGCGATTATCGCGGCGGAGGACGCTCCTCGGGACGGGAAACCGTGTCGCGGGTGGCGGGCGGGGCCGTGGCCATGGCCTTTCTGCGCACGCTTGGCGTCACCGTGAAAGCGGCGACGGTGGAGCTCGGGGGCATCGCGTCCGAAACCACCGACCTGGACCACGCCGCCGACCGCCCTTTCTTCGCGGCCGATGATGCCGCCGTCCTGCGCTGGCAGGAGCTGGTCAAGGACGTCGCGGCCCGAGGCGACACCCTGGGGGGCATCGTCGAGGTTCGCGCCGGCGGCGTGCCGGCGGGGCTTGGCGAGCCCGTCTTCGACAAGCTCGACGCCCGCCTGGCCGCTGCGCTCATGAGCGTGGGCGCGGTCAAGGGAGTCGAGATCGGAGCCGGATTCGCAGCCAGCCGCATGCTCGGCAGCGAAAACAACGACGCCATGGGCGCAAGCGGGTTCGCCTCCAACAACGCGGGCGGAATCCTGGCCGGGATCTCCAGCGGCCAGGACATCGTGCTGCGGGCCGCGATCAAACCCATTCCCTCCATCGCCCTTGAACAGCAGACCGTGGACCGCTTCGGTTCGGCGCGTACCATCCGCGTGGGCGGCCGCCACGACATCTGCGCCATTCCCCGGGTCGTGCCGGTGCTTTGCGCCATGGTCCGCCTGGTCCTGGCCGACATGGTCCTGTTGCAGCGGCGCATGGGAACCGGCACATGAACGCGGGCGCGGGCTTCATTCTCAAAAAAGCCCTGGGCACCCTCTTCATGCCCCTGTCGGTCTGCCTTCTCCTTTTCGCCCTCGGCCTCGTCTACGTCGTCCTGCGCCGCTCCAAGGAGGCCGTCGCCCCCTTTGTGCTCGGCACGCTGCTGCTCTACGCCTTTTCCCTGAACACCGTGTCCGGCTACCTGATCCGCCCCCTCGAACGCGCCTACCCGGCCCTTGACCTGACCAGCTCGGACATCGCCGGAAAGCGGGTCAAATGGGTGGTCGTGCTCGGCTCGGGGCACTGGACGGACCAGAGCCTGCCGCCCGGAGCCATGCTCGAGCCGGCCGCACTGTACCGGCTGAGCGAAGGCCTCCGCGTGGCCTCGCGTTTTCCCGGCTCGATCCTGGTTCTTTCGGGCGGCAAGTTCGCGGACCGTCAGTCCAACGCGCAGGTCATGGCCGCGACCGCCGTGGGAATGGGCTTCGATCCGAGCCGGATCATGCTCTCGGACAAGGTCCTCGACACCCACGACGAGGCGTTGCACATCAAAAATCTGGCCGGAACCGACGACTTCGTCCTGGTCACCTCGGCCTCGCACATGCTGCGCGCCGTGAAGCTGCTCGAGAACCTGGGCCTGAAACCCATCCCCGCGCCCGCCTATTACCGGGCCAAGGGTGAAGCCGAATATTTCCTGCCGGCACCCGACAACATCACGACCTGCCACATGGCCGTGCACGAATACCTGGGTTTGGCCTGGTCATTTCTGCGCGGACAGGTAACCCTGCCCTAAGTGATAGACATTCTGCCCACCCTGGCCCTGGCCACCTCGAAACACAGCCCCGACAAGGCCACCGTCCGCGTCTGGTCCCTGGTGCTGTCCAGCCGCAGGCTCCTGAACCGCGTCGAGCATGGGCGGCTTCTGGTCTCCCCGGCCCTGGCCGAACTCGCCATGCGGGAGATTCTTTCCTACGAGCAGGAAAACAGGCTCCTGCCGCGCAAGCCCCCCCTGCCCGACAATTCCTGGGTCAGCCTGCTGATCATCGCCGTCTTCCTCACCCTGACCGTCTGGCTCGACCAGGAACCCGGTCGCCGCATGTCCTGGCATCTCTCCGGCCGGGCCGACGCCGCGCTCATCCTGGCCGGGGAGTGGTGGCGCTGCGTGACCGCGCTCTTCCTGCACGCCGACGCCGGGCATCTCCTGGCCAACGCCGGCGCCCTGGCGGTGCTGGCCTCGCTTCTGGCGCGGCGCATCGGATCGGGGCTGACCTGGGGCCTCTTCGTGCTGGCCGGAGCCCTGGGCAATGCCGTCAACGCCTGGGCCCAGGCCCCGGACCACCTGAGCGTGGGGGCGTCCACGGGCGTCTTCGGACTCATCGGAGTCCTGGCCGGAGGCGCGGGACGGGCCGGGCACGGCTCCAGATGGCAGACGCCGCTGCTAGCCCTGGGCTTCGGGTTCAGCCTGCTGGCCATGCTCGGTGCGGGCGAGGAGCGCGTCGATCTGGGCGCGCACCTTTTCGGGCTGTGCTGCGGATTGCCGTTCGGATTTCTGGTCGGAGGATGGCACGGCGCCACGGGATGGAAGGCGTGGGTCGGAAATCTGGGCGGAGCCGGGGTGCTCGCCCTGTCGATCTGGGCCTGGATTCTGGCCCGGGGAGCGGTTGGAGCATGAGGCCCGGGGAACCGAAAACGGTTCCCCGGATGAAGACTAGAATTGCCCTGTTCTGAGCATGACCAGCGTGCAGGCGTGCTCCCAGGGAATGCCCGCCTCTGTCAGGGCCTGTTCCAGGGCCGGAGATTCCGTGCCGGGGTTCAGGATGACGCGGCCCGGCTTAAGGGCCAGGATCGCATCCTGCAGCTGGGCGCTGCGTTCGGGGCCCACGTAGAGGGTCAAGGTGTCGACCTTGCGCTCGATGCCGCCCAGGTCCGCGGCCACGGGCAAATCCTCGATCACGGCCCGCCCCGGCGTGACGGGGATAACCTCGTGCCCGTACTCCTTGAGCATGCGCACGGCCTGGTTGGAATAGCGCTCTGGCTTGTGGCTCGCACCGAGCACGGCGACGGTCTGGGCCATGACCTATGCCCCCGCCTTGCGGCTGACCATGACCTTGGCCGGACGCAAGAGCCGATCCTTGAGCATGTATCCCTTCTGCAACATCTGGCAGACCGTGTTCTCGTCCACGTCGTCGCGCTCGATTTGGCCCAGGGCCTCGTGACAGGCGGGGTCGAAAGGCACGTCCACCGCCGCGATCTGCTCCAGCCCGTGTTTCTTCATGGTGTCCAGGAAGATGTTCATGGTCATTTCCACGCCCGTGACCAGATCCTTGCAGGCTTCGGCCTGCCGTCCGTGGGCCAGGGCCAGGTCCAGGTTGTCCATGACCGGGATGATCTCCTCCAGGATGGCGGAGGTGGCGAATTTGAAGAATTCGTCCTTCTCGCGCAGCAGGCGCTTCTTGAAGTTCTCGCTGTCCGCCAGGACGCGCAGATTGTCCTTTTTCAGTTCTTCCACGTCGGCCAGGGCCTGCGCGTACTTTTCCTCCAGGGTCAATTCCCGGGTCTCTTCGACGGGGGTTTCGGTCTGGATATCTTCCGGGGCCTGAGCCTCTTTTTCCTTGTTGGACATGAAAAACTCCTGATCCTTGAAATATTTGAGAAATCGCTTCACGCCGATTCCTAGAAGCGTGATTTGAGGCACTGACTAAGTATTTGAGCGGCAAAGTCAACCATGGGCACGATGCGCGCGTAGTTCATCCGCACCGGGCCAAGCACGGCCAACGTGCCGTGATTGCTTGAAAAGGCGCTGTAGGGAGAAGCCACCAGGGAGCAGGCCGCAAGACCGGGCATGTCCTGGGTCAGGCTGACCGACACGGACTGGCTGGCCGAGGTCTTGTCCAGCAGTTCAAGCAGGCGGGAACGCTCCTCGATGAGCCGCAGAAGCTCCTGGATGGTCTCCAGTTCCGTGAATTCGGGCTGATCGGTCAGATGGCTCGTGCCCCCGACAAAGACCTCGGGCTGTTCCTCCTCGGACAGGGCCTGCGCGGCCAGCTCCCAGGCCCTGCGGTAGACGTCCAGGGTCTTGCGCGCGCTGGCGAGCTGGCGCTCGATCTCGCCGCGCACCTCCTGGGTGGTGCGGCCCTCGAACAGCCTGTTCAGATAGTTCCCGTAACGCACGAGATCGTCGGCGCAGAGGTTTTCGTCCATCTGCACCAGGCGATTGCTGATCAATCCGCCCTGCATGACCAGCACGGCCATGATCATGCCTGGCCGCAACAGGATGAAATCGATCTGCCTCCAGCGGGCCAGATCCTGGCGTGGGGCCATGACCACGCAGACCTGATGGGTCAGGGAAGACAGGGCGCGGGCCGCGCGGCGCAAGACCTGGGTCAGATCGCCCTCGCCGGGCTGGATATGCTCGTGCAGCCGGGATTGCACCCGGCGCGGCAGGGGCCCCATCTGCAAGACCTGGTCGAGATAGTAGCGGAAGCCCGCAACCGTGGGAATGCGCCCGGCGGAGGCATGCGGCTGCCGCAGATACTCCTTTTCGGTCAGCGCGGCCATGGTCGCGCGCAGGGACGCGGGGCTCAGCCCCAGACCGGCGGCCAGAGACTGGGAGGACACGGGTTGCGCGGTTTCGACGTAGGTCTCGACCACGGCGGAAAGAACGGCGGTTTCACGCTTGCTTAAAATCATGACAGGCAGTCTTCCCGTGAAAAAAGAAACTCGCGCAGGGCCTGCGGCCAGGGTCTGGGGGTGATGCCGGTGACGGCGGTGAATGCGTTCAGATCGAGAACGGAATAGGCCGGGCGGCACGCTTTCTGCGGGTATTCCGATGACGGGATGGGCGAGATCCGACAGGGCAGATCCGCTCCGCGCACGGCTTCGGTGGCCAGCTCGCACCAACTGGCCCGCCCCGCGTTGGCCAGGTGAAACATGCCGGTCGCTCCCTTATCCAGGAGCGCCAGCGAATTCACGGCCAGATCCGGGGTGTACGAAGGGCTGCCGATCTGGTCGTGGACCACGGAGAGCTCCGGGCGAGACGCGGCCAGCTCCAGAATGCGGGTCACGAAATTGGTCTTGCACGGACCGAAAAGCCAGGAGGTGCGAATGATGAGCAGGCCGGGCAGGCCAAGGGCCAGAAGCTCCCGCTCGCCCTGCAGCTTGGTCCGGCCGTAAACGGAGCAGGGCGCGGGCTGATCCTCGGGGGAGTAGGGGCTTGTCTTTTTGCCGTTGAAGACGAAATCCGTGCTGTAATGCACAATCCTCACGCCTGTGACCAGCGCGGCCTTGCCCAGGATGAGCGGCAGCTGCCGATTGAGCCGGGAGGCTTCGGCGGGCTCGTCCTCGGCCAGGTCGACCTTGGTGTAGGCCACCGTGTTGAAAAGGACATCAGCCCCGGTCCGCGCGAGATAGTCCTCAACCGCCGGACGGTCGAAAAGATCAAGCTCGTCACGCCGGGGAGCGTGCACGTTCCAGCCCTGGCGAATCAGGGCCATGCTCAGGGCCTGTCCCAGCAGGCCGGTCATCCCGCCCAGCACCACGGCGTTTTTCATGCCTGCCTCGTCGTGTACCATTCATCCATGAACCGCCGATAGGCGCCGCTCTGCACTTCGTCAAGCCAGGCTCCGTTGGCCTCGTACCAGGCCAGGGTGTCGGCCAGCCCCTCCTCGAAAACGATTCGCGGCGTCCAGCCCAGATCGCGGGTCGAACGCTCGAAGGCCATGGCGTAGCGCTGATCGTGGCCGGGCCGGTCCGTGACAAAGGTGATGAGTTCCTCGCCTCTGCCCGTCAGACGCAGGATGGCGCGAACCACGTCAATATTGGCGCGCTCCGCATCCCCGCCGAAATTGTAGACCGCGCCGGGCTCGCCGTTGAACAGCGCGGCCTCGACGCCCCGGCAGTGATCCGAAACGTGGATCCAGTCGCGCACATTGCGCCCGTCGCCGTAGACGGGGACGGCCTCGCCGCGGGAAGCCTTCAGATAGACCAGGGGGATGAGCTTCTCCGGAAACTGGTAGGGACCGTAGTTGTTGGAGCAGCGGGTGACGATGACCGGCATCTTGTAGGTGTGGAAGTAGGCCCGGGCCAGCAGGTCCGAGGAGGCCTTGGACGCCGAGTACGGGGAGTTGGGCGCCAGGGGCGTGTCCTCGGTGAACTGACCCGTGGGTCCCAGGGAGCCGTAGACCTCGTCGGTGGAGATGTGCACGAAACGGGGAATCCCGGCCCGCCGGGCGGCTTCGAGGAGGTTCTGCGTGCCCAGCACGTTGGTCGTCACAAAGGGGAAGGGGTCGCTGATGGAGCGGTCCACGTGGGACTCGGCCGCGAAATTGAGCACAGCGTCGAAGGGGAAACGCTGCATGAGGCTGGGCACGAGCTGCTGGTCGCAGATGTCGCCATGCGCGAAATGATAGCGGCTGCCCAGGTGCAGGCGCTCCACTTCGGCCAGATTGCGGCGGTTGCCCGCATAGGTCAGCTTGTCCAGGTTGACGATGACCACGTTCTCATGGACGGACAGCATGTGCTGGATGAAATTGGAGCCGATGAAGCCGCAGCCTCCGGTGACGAGCAGATACATGAGTTCTCCCGGCTTCGCTGTTCTTGACGGAAGCGGATTTGAAAGCCAAGTGGATAAGGCGCGGTCAGGGCCATCCCGCACCGGCCAAGCCATAAAAATACGCAAAGAGAACTGAAGATGCAAATCGCCCTTTACGAGCCCGAAATTCCGCCCAACACCGGCACAATCGCTCGGCTCTGCGCCGCCGCCACCACCCGCCTGAACCTGATCGAACCCCTGGGCTTCAGCCTGGACGACAAATATCTCAAACGCGCCGGGCTCGACTACTGGCCCCACGTGGATAAGCGGATCTGGCCGTCATGGAAGGCTTTTCTGGAAGGCCGCGACTCCGGACGACTGGTGTTCACCAGTGCCCGCCAGGGCACGGCCCACCACCGCTTTTCCTTCAGACCGGACGACATCATCGTGCTCGGCCCCGAAACCCGGGGATTGCCCCCGGAGGTCCTCGAGGACGCGCAGGACCTGGTGCGCATCCCCATCTGGGGACAGGTCAGAAGCGTCAATCTGGCCAACGCCGCCGCCGTGCTGCTCTACGAGGCCTATCGCCAGACCGGGGAACTGGACCTGCGCGAAGGCCATCCCGCCGCCACGTAACCAACGGAGACGCGCATGCCGGACACGCTCTACAACCTGCCCCTGAACCTGTCACTCTTCGTCTTTCTGCTGGGCTGCATCATCCTGGACCTGCTCTTCGGCGATCCCCGGGACTGGCCCCATCCGGTGCGGCTCATCGGCAAAGCGCTGGAGCGCCTGGAAGCTCCGGCGCGACGCTTCTTCCTCGGCCCACGCCTGGGCGGGGCGCTGAGCGTGGCGGCCGTGACCATGGGCTGCGCCCTCCTGGTCCTCCTGCTGACCGGCCTGCCCCTGGTCGGCGAAATCCTGGCCCTGTACCTGGGCTATGCGGGCCTGGCCCTGGGCTGCCTTCTGCGGGAGACAAACACGGTCCTGCGCCTGCTTGAAACAGGTCGGCTGGCGGCGGCCCGGGCGCACCTCGCCGGACTGGTCAGCCGGGACACCGAGGACATGACCGAGGACGAGGTCTGCCGCGCCCTGGGAGAAACCCTGACCGAAAATTTCAACGACGGCTTCGTGGCGCCCCTGTTCTGGCTCTGCCTGCTGGGGCCGGCGGCCTTGTGGGCCTACAAGGCCGTAAGCACCGTGGACTCCATGTGGGGGTACCGCAACGAGCGTTTCGAGGAACTGGGCAAGGCCGGGGCGCGGGCCGACGACATCCTGGCCTGGATGCCCGCCCGCCTGGCCGCCATCTCCATCTGGGCCACGGGCTGGCTGCTGCTCCGACCCGCCGCATGGGAACCCATCGCCCGCGACGCACGCGGCATGGACAGCCCCAACGCCGGCTGGCCCATGAGCGCCGCCGCCCATGTGGCGGGAGTGAGCATGGGCGGGCCGACCCGCTATTTCGGGGAGATCAAGGACAAGCCGTTCCTCGGACCGCTCGGGGTGAGTTGGTCCGTACGGCGCATCCGCGGCATGATGCGCGTCATTCTGGTGGCAGCCCTGCTCTGCGCGCTCGCCCTGACCGCCACGGGAAGCTACCTGAATTGGTGGACGCTGGGCTGAGCGCGGTCCAAGCCGGCGACTTTTCGCAGCGAGCTCCTCAATTCCAGATTTGAAATTTCAAATCTGAAATTAAAGATCACTTCGCCTCCCATCTCCCCCAGGTGCCGCTGGGCAGGTCCAGGACGCCCGGCGCTCCGCGCAGGAGCATCTCCCCGCAGCCCAGAACGCCCTGCCCGAAAGTCTGCTCCAGCAGGTTCCTGAGCACGATGGGCGAAAAGCCCGGAGTGTGGGAGGTCAGAATGATGAAAAGCGGGGTGTCGCTCAAAACCTGCCGCACCAGATCCAGGGTCTCCTGCACGTTTTTCTCGACCTTGTAGAGTTCGCCGCGCTTGCCCCGCCCGAAAGACGGGGGATCGAGCAGGACGCAATCGTATTTCCGCCCCCGACGCACTTCCCGTTTCAAAAAGGCGCTCACGTCGTCGACGATGAAGCGGGTTCCCGAGTCCCCAAGGCCGTTCAGGGCCGCGTTGCCGCGCGCCCAATCGACCATGCCCTTGGATGCGTCGAGATGGCAGCATTGGGCCCCGGCCAAAGCAGCGGCCAGGGTCGCCCCGCCGGAATAGGCGAAGAGATTCAGAAAACGCGGGGCGTGTCCCCGCTCCTCCCCGGCCCGGCGCACGGCGTCCGCGATCCATTCCCACAGGTCGAGGGTCTCGGGAAAGATGCCGAGATGGCCGAAGTCCGTGGTCGAGAGCCGCATGCGCACCCCGCGCGCGCTTATGATCCATTCCTCGGGCAGGTGTTCCCGGCCATGCCAGTTCAGGCCGTCCTTGCGGTCAAAGGTGGCGCTGGCCGAATCCCAGAGTTCGGGATGCGAAGGTTCCCACACGGCCTGGGCGCAGGGACGGGACAGAATGACGGGGCCGAAGCGTTCCAGCTTCCGCCCGTCGCCGCTGTCGAGAAGTTCGTAATCATCGGGTACGCGCATTGGTGCTCCATAAGCGAAAAAACCCTTCCGGGCGGCTGCCTGAAAGGGTTTGTGCGGTCGGTGGTGGGCGATACAGGATTTGAACCTGTGACTTCCACCGTGTGAAGGTGGCACTCTCACCGCTGAGTTAATCGCCCCGAGGAGATGCGTTTAGCTCCGCCCGCCGCGTCATGTCAAGACATTCCCGCCACCCGATCCGCCCCGGATCACAGATTTTTCTGCAACTCGAGAAATGCATAGCCGCCGCTTCCGAACAAGCGATCCCCGCTCATGCCCGTGACCTGCGAAAACCCGAGCCTGATCCAGAACCGCAGGGCGTTCCAGTTCCGGAGCCCAACGCCCACGCGCACTCGGGACATGGGGCCATGGCGCAGCAAGGACTCAAGGCCCAGATAGGCCTCGCGGCCCAGCCCCACTCCCTGGAGGCGCGCGCGCAGAAAAAGCTCACCGACATAGGCGATGTCCGCCTTGGGGTATCCGGCGTAGAAGCCGAGGATCCCCACGATGTCCCGCGAATCGGCTCCGAGCAGCGCGAGGTTGTGCAGACGGGAGGGCGTGCCCCTCGGCGGCAGATTGCGCCCCTCGGCAAAGCGACGCGCCAGCAAGGCAGGATCGTTCTCGCGGTCCAGCAGAAGCAGGAGCTCCCTGTTTCCGGCGTAGACGGCTTCCACTTCCGGAGTGTCGTCCCCGGTCACGGGCCGGGCTATCATGCGTGCGCTGCGGAATGAATAGGGCATAAAAAAGGCGGCCCCCGGCCGCCCTAGTCCGCAAGTTCCTTGCTGCGCTTGGCGGCCGCCAGAACCGCCTGGGAAAGCGCGAACTTGAAGCGGTGCTCGTCCAGGGCGTTCAGGCCCGCGATGGTCGTGCCGCCGGGAGAGGTGACCATTTCCTTCAGAAGCGTCGGATGAGCGCCCTCGGCTTCGGACATGAGCGCCGAACCCGAAACCAGCCCCGCGACCATGCTCGTGGCCTGGGCCCGGGTCAGTCCGAGAGTCACGCCCGCGTCGATGAGCGCTTCCATGAAGGCGTAGACATAGGCCGGGCCGGAGCCGATGAGGCCGGTGTATGCGTCGAAGAGCCTTTCCGGAAGCACATGGGCCTGGCCGATGGAGGAAAAGACATCCAGGATGGTCCGCCGGCGGGACTCGTCCACCCGCTCATGGTCGAAGCACAGGGCGTAGACGCCCCTGCCGACCATGGCCGGAGTGTTGGGCATGATCCTGACCACGGGGCAGACGTTTCCGGACCAGTCCACCAGCTGGGCCAAGGTCACGCCGGCGGCGATGGAGACGAGGCACGTTTCGGGTCCAAGGGCCGGAGCCAGCCCGGTCAGCACCGGACGCATGACCTGCGGCTTGACGGCCAGCAGGACGTAGTCCGAATTCTTGACCAGTTCCGGGGCGCTCGGATGGATGGCCATGATGTCCGCGTGCTTGCGGCACATGCCTTCGTTGGGATCGAATCCGTGAAGAACGAACCCTCCGCCGCAGGCCAGCCCGCGAGCGATGGCCCCACCCATGTTCCCAAGGCCGATGAACCCGAATCGTTTCATTATCCCACCAGCTCCAATGCGTTGAAGAAGTACGCGATTTCCACCGCCGCGGTATCCTGACCGTCGGAACCGTGGCAGGAGTTCTTTTCGATGTCCAGCGCGTATTTCTTGCGGATGGTTCCTTCGGCGGCGTTGTCCTTGTTGGTCGCGCCCATCAGGTCGCGGTACTTCTGCACGGCGTTTTCGCCTTCCAGACACATGACCACGCAGGGGCCGGAGCACATGTAGTCCACGAGGCTGCCGAAAAAGGGGCGTTCCTTGTGCACGGCGTAGAAGCCTTCGGCCTGGGCCTTGGTCAGCTGGATCATTTTCATGCCTTTGATGCGCAGGCCCGCGCTCTGGATCATGGCCATGATCTCGCCCTGCAGGTTGCGGGCGACGGCGTCGGGCTTGATGATGGAAAAGGTGCGTTCCATAGATACTCCTGTAAAAGATTTTGGGGCCTCGTATCCTCTGCATGTGGAAAACTCAATACTTCCATGGAAAAAGACAACTTGTTTGATTATTCAATTCGTAAAAATTTATCCACATCCGAAAAGAGGTTGTTCTCTTGCGTCGAAGTCGGATATGCACTTCGCGAAGTCCCAGACATGAACGGAGGAAATCATGAGCACAAAACGTCTCTATGAAATTATTTACGAAGTCAGCCGGACGGTGAATTCGAGCCTGGATCCCGGCGAGGTCCTGAGCCGCATCGCGGAGCAGGTGACCCGGGCCATGGGAGTCAAGGGCTGCTTCATCCGGCTTCTTGACCGCGGCGGCAAAGTCCTGAAGCCCGCCGCCTATTACGGGCTGAGCGAACGCTACGCCAAAAAAGGCGTGGTCGAGGTGGCCAAGAGCGGCCTGGACCGCGAAGCCTTCACCGGCAAGGTGGTGCAGATCGCCGACGCCGGTTCGGACCCGCGCTTCCAGTACGGCGCCGAAGCGGCCACGGAAGGGCTCGTCTCGGTGCTGGTGGCTCCCCTCTTCGTGGAGGGCAGCCGCCCCATCGGCGTGCTCAGGGTCTACACGGGAGAGCGCCGCGAGTTTGACGCCGAGGAGATCGGCTTTCTGCAGGCCATCGCCAACATTTCGGCCATAGCCATCGAAAACGCGCGCATGCATCAGACCTTGAAGCGCCAGATGGAACTCATCAACGCCTACGACTACCAGGTTTTTGAAGACTAGGGAGCATCTCATGGAAAAAACACGCATTGGCATAAACGGCTTCGGCCGCATCGGTCGCCAGGTGCTCAAGACCATCTGGCAGCGTCACCGCGACACCCTGGAAGTCGTGGCCATCAACGACCTCTTCGATACCCGGACCAACGCCCACCTGCTGCGTCACGACACCTCCTACGGACATTTCGCGCCCACGGTCGAGGCCGACGCCGAGACCATACGCATAGGCGGCGAATGGGAAGTGAGGAGTTTCGCCCAGCGCGACCCCAAGCTCATCCCCTGGAAGGCCTGCGGCGTGGACATCGTCATCGAGTCCACGGGCATCTTCCGCACCGGCCCGACAGCCGGCCAGCATCTGGAGAGCGGAGCCAGGAAGGTCATCATCACAGCGCCCTCCAAGGACGAGGACCTGACCGTGGTCATCGGCGTGAACGAGGACGCGTACGATCCGGCCATCCACCACATCGTCTCCAACGCCTCCTGCACCACCAACTGCCTGGCCCCTGCGGTCAAGGTCATGCACGCCGAATTCGGCGTGGCCAAGGGCGTGCTGACCACGGTCCACGCCTACACCAACGACCAGCGCATCCTCGATCTCCCGCACAAGGATCTGCGCCGGGCCAGGGCCGCCGCCTGCAACATGATCCCGACCTCCACGGGCGCGGCCAAGGCCGTGGCCAAGGTCATCCCCGAAATGGCCGGACGCTTTGACGGCTATTCGGTGCGCGTGCCCGTGCCCGCCGTGTCCCTGGTGGACTTCGTGGCCGTGCTCGAACGCGACACGACGGCCGAGGAACTGAAAGCCGCCTTCAAGGCCGCCGCCGAGGGCGAACTGAAAGGCATTCTCGGCTACGCCGAAGAGGCGCTGGTCTCCTCGGACTTCGTCGCGGACCCGCATTCGGGCGTGGTGGACGCGGATTTCACCACGGTCCAGGCCGGAAACCTGGCCAAGGTGCTGATCTGGTACGACAACGAATGGGGATACTCCTGCCGAGTGGCCGATCTGGCCCACCTCATGGCGCAAAAGGGTCTCTGATCCGCCGCCGATCCGACAAAGCCCCCGCCGACAGCCGCGGCGGGGGCTTTTCTTCCCCTGACCCCGCAGAGCGCTCCCTGCTCGCAGGGCCTCCGGGACGCGCATCTGCGCGCCATCCTTCCTCCCGCCGTCCAAAAAAAATCGCGCCCGCACCCTTTACAAGCCATTTTTAGGCGTTAATTTGTGCCCGATTTTTACGCAAATATTTCAAATTTCGCAGAGGAGACCACAATGGGCAAAATTATCGGAATAGATCTGGGTACGACCAACAGCTGCGTCTACGTCATGGAAGGCAAGGAAGCCAAGTGCATCACCAACCCCGAAGGCGGACGCACGACCCCATCCATCGTCGCTTTCACCGACCAGGACCGCCTCGTGGGCGAGATAGCCAAGCGTCAGGCCGTGACCAACTCCGACAAGACCGTTTTCGCGGTCAAGCGTCTCATGGGCCGCCAGTTCGACGATCCCAAGCTCAAGGACTGGATCGCCAAGAGCCCCTACAAGATCGTGTCCGGAGCCAACAACGACGCCTACGTGCAGATCGGCGACAAGAAATTCAGCCCGGCTGAGATTTCCGCCCTCATCCTGCAGCGCCTCAAGAAGGACGCCGAGACCTATCTGGGCGAGACCGTGTCCGAGGCCGTCATCACCGTGCCGGCCTACTTCAACGATTCCCAGCGCCAGGCCACCAAGGACGCCGGACGCATCGCGGGCCTCGACGTCAAGCGCATCATCAACGAACCCACGGCCGCGTCCCTGGCCTACGGCTCCGACAAGAAGGCCAATGAAAAGATCGCCGTGTTCGACCTCGGCGGCGGCACCTTCGACATCTCCATCCTGGAAGTCGGGGACAACGTCGTCGAAGTGCGCGCCACCAACGGCGACACGTTCCTGGGCGGCGAAGACTTCGACCATGAGATCATCAACCACCTGGTGGCCGAGTTCAAGAAGGAGAACGGCATCGACCTGGCCAAGGACAAGATGGCTCTGCAGCGCCTGAAGGAAGCCGCCGAAAAGGCCAAGAAGGACCTGTCCTCCTCCATGGAGACGGACATCAACCTGCCCTTCATCACCGCCGACCAGAACGGTCCCAAGCACATGACCATGAAGCTGTCCCGGGCCAAGCTGGAATCCCTGTGCGAGCACCTCGTGGCCCGCACCATCGAGCCCTGCCGCAAGGCACTGGCCGACGCCGGACTCAAGGCTTCCGACATCAACGAGGTCATCCTAGTCGGCGGCATGACCCGCATGCCGCTGGTACAGAAGAAGGTCGGCGAATTCTTCGGCAAGGAGCCCAACCGCAGCGTGAACCCCGACGAGGTCGTGGCCATGGGCGCGGCCATCCAGGGCGGCATCCTGGCCGGCGACGTGAAGGACGTGCTGCTCCTTGACGTGACCCCGCTGTCGCTGGGCATCGAGACCCTGGGCGGCGTGTTCACCAAGCTCATCGACCGCAACACGACCATCCCGACGCGCAAGAGCAACACCTTCACCACGGCCGCCGACAACCAGCCGTCCGTGTCCATCCACGTGCTGCAGGGCGAGCGCCCCATGTGCTCGGACAACATGACCCTGGGCCGCTTCGAGCTGACCGGCATCCCGGCGGCCCCGCGCGGCGTGCCGCAGGTCGAGGTCACCTTTGACATCGACGCCAACGGCATCGTCAATGTCTCGGCCAAGGATCTGGGCACGGGCAAGGAGCAGTCCATCCGCATCACGGCATCGAGCGGCCTGAGCGACGCCGACATCGAGCGTCTGGTCAAGGAAGCAGAGGCCAATGCCGAAGAGGACAAGAAGAAGCAGAAGCTCATCGAGGTCAGAAACAGTGCCGACACCCTGATCTACACCACGGAAAAATCGATCCGCGATCTGGGCGAGAACATCGACGCCGCCATGAAGGCCGACATCGAGGGCAAGGCCGAAGCCTTGAAGAGCGTGCTGCAGAGCGATGACGCCGAGGCCATCCAGAAGTCCATGGACGAGCTGGCCCAGGCCTCGCACAAGCTGGCCGAAAAGCTCTACGCCCAGAAGACCGACGCCGGAGCCCAGGCCGGGCCGCAGGACGCCGGACAGGGCGGAGCCAAAAAGGATGACGACGACGTGGTCGACGCCGATTACACGGAAGTGAAGTAAGTACCGATCGCGTCAAGCATTGGCTTGACACGGCAATTTACCGGTCCCTATACTCCATGCCTGGCCCTTGACGGGGCCAGGCTTTTTTTATTCAACCGGGACACTCCCACGTCAGACCTTCGTCAGGCTCCATATCATATGAAAATCAAGCACCTGTTTTCCTGCATCCTGGCCCTGGTCCTGGCCCTTGGCCTCGCCTCCTGCAGCAAAAAGATCGTGTATTCCACGCCCGGAGCCCAGGCCCCCGCCGGACTGCCTGGACACAAGGCCGCGGACCCGCAGAAGGCCCTGCAAAAATACACGAAGTATCTTGAAACCACGCGCGCCGGAGATCCCGGACGCAGCGAAGCCTGGCGCAACACCGTCGGCAGCGCGGTCCAGCTGGGCGAATACGAACTGGCGGAAAAGAGCCTCCAGACCTGGCAGGCCGAGAACAAGACCGCCGCCTCCTCCTGGGACTGGAACCAGGCCAACGCCCACCTGCTCCTGGCCCGCAAGGGAAAGGACGCCTATGCCAGCTATCTCATCGATCTCGTCGGCCGCGCCGACCTGGACCGGACCACGCGCATGGCGGCCGGGATCGAACTGGCCGACCATTTCTGGGCCATCCCGGAATACGGCCTGGCCTTCGAAACCCTGGGGCTTGTCTACAGGGCCGTACCGGACGAAGACACGCGGGGAGCCCTGGAAGTCGACGCCCTGAACCGGGCCGAATCCCTGCCCGCCGAAGAACTGGACAGGATTCTGAGCAGCGCCTTGGGCGCGGACCCGAACGCCTATCCGTGGTCCATGGTGGTCTGGGCGAAAAGCATGAAGCTCCTGGCCCGGGACAAGGCCAACTGGGCCTCGGTCTGGCCCAGCCTGTCCGGCATCGTGCGCAGCGGCGACCTGGCCAACAAAGACTTCTTCGCGGGAAACCTGCGCGCCCTGGAGCAGCAGATGGGCGTGGTCAAGCAAAGTCTGGTCCTGCTCCTGCCGCTGTCCGGGCCCTACGCCCAGGTCGGATGGAAAATCGCCAAGGGCGCCGACACCGCCTGGCGTGAAGGCCGCGCCCAGACCGAAGCGCCGGCCATAAAGCTCATCAACACCGAATCCCCGACCTTTCTGGATGAACTGCGCGCGGTCGGCGACGTTCCCGTCATCGGCGGCCCCCTGCGCAAAGAGATATGGGAACAGATCCGGCTGGCGGGCCTGCACCGCTCGTCGCGCTTTCTGACCTTCATGCCCAGCGTCGAAGACGAGGGCGCGGAGGCGTGGCGCTTCTTCAGCACCCCCGCGGACCAGGTCCGGGCCGTCATCCGCGGCTGCGAGCAGCTCGGGATCACGTCCTACGCGATCCTGCACCCCCAGGACCGGTTCGGCACGGCCATGACCGACATTTTTCAGGAACAGGCCAGAATCCTGGGCGCGCGCGTCTCCACGGTCAGAGGGTACGACGTCCAGAACCCGCCGACCTGGAGCAAGGCCGTGGCGTCCATTCTCGGAGCCAGCGGCGCCAAGGACGCGCTCAACCCCGAGCCACCGTTCCAGGCGGTTTTTCTGCCGGACTCTTTCTTCCGGGTGCAGCAGTTGGCCCCGCTCTTCCACTACTACGAGGAAACCCGCCTTCTGCTTCTGGGCCCCCAGCTCTGGGGCCAGAGCCTGCCCGATGCCAAGCTGGAGGCGCACTACTTCGATTTGACGATCTTCCCCGGTGCGTGGAGCCCCGACCTGACCTCCCAGAACGCCAGGAATTTCAAGCTCGGCATGCAGGAAGGCGGCGAGGAGGCCCCGGACATGTGGGCGGCCCTGGGTTACGATTTCGTCCGCTTCACCGCCCTGGTCGGAGGCGCCCAGCGCTCCGCCGACGCCTTCAACCAGGCGTTGGCCGAGGCGGCCAGCCGCATGCCGTGGACCCTGGCGCCCATGCACTGGGACGCGGGCCGGGCCTCCCAGGACCTGTTCCTGTTTCAACCGGCGCGCGAGGGTCTGATCCCGGCGGACCCGGACAAGCTCCGCAAGACCCGGGAACAGAGACAAACCCAGCGCAATGCGCGCCGAATCCAACTCCAGGACAAAAAGAAAGGATGAGCATGAAGATAAGCCCCGAAAAAGCCCTGGCCATCGCCACCCTGGCCAGGCTGGAAATCAGTCCCGAACAGGCCGCAAGCCTGAGCGCCCAGATGGACGACATCCTCGGCTACATGGACAAGCTGAACGAGCTCGACACCGGCAGCGTCGAGCCCATGTACACCCCTGTCGACCAGCCCGGCTTCCTGCGCCCCGACGAGGTCAAGAAGGAACTGGATCGCGCCGACATCCTGCGCAACGCGCCGGAAAGCGACGGCGAATACTTCATCGTGCCGCGCATCGTCTAAAGTCCGGGACCATATCAGAACCGCTCCAAGAGGAACCCTTCATGTCTCGAATCTTCTCTCATTCCCTGACCCAGGTGCGCGACCTGCTGCGCGCAGGCGATATCTCGGCCCAGGACGCGACCCGCTCCTGCCTGGAGCGCATCGCCGCCACCGAACCGAGGCTTGACGCCCTGCTGCACGTCGCGGGCGAGGAAGCCCTGAACCAGGCCGCGGCCATGGACAAGAACGGCCCGGATGCGGACAAGCCCCTGTGGGGAGTCCCGGTCATCATCAAGGACGTCCTGGCCACGACAGGCATGCCCACCACCTGCGGCTCGAGGATCCTCGAAAATTTCACGCCGGTCTACGACGCCCACTGCGTGACCCGTCTCAAGGAGGCCGGAGCGATCATCCTGGCCAAGGCCAACATGGACGAATTCGCCATGGGCTCGTCCACGGAGAATTCCGCCTTCAAGGTCACCAAGAACCCCTGGGACGCCAGGCGCGTGCCGGGAGGCTCCAGCGGCGGATCTGCGGCCAGCGTGGCGGCGGGCCAGTGCTTCGCCTCCATCGGCACGGACACGGGAGGCTCCATCCGCCAGCCCGCCAGCTTCTGCGGCATCGTGGGCGTGAAGCCCAGCTACGGCCGGGTTTCCCGCCGCGGGCTCGTCGCCTACGGCTCGTCCCTGGACCAGGCCGGCCCCATGACCCGCACCGTGGCCGCCGCAGCGGAAATCCTGCAGGTCATCGCCGGCCACGACCCCAAGGACTCCACCAGCGTCAACGCGCCGGTGCCAAATTACCTGGAGGCGCTCACGCGTTGCGGCTCCCTGAAAGGCCTGCGGCTCGGACTCCCTGACCAGTACTGGGGCGAAGGACTTTCGGCTGAGGTCGACGCGGCCTGCCGCCAGGCCGTCGCCCTGGCCGAATCCCTGGGGGCCGAGGTCGTGCCCGTATCCCTGCCGCATACCGAATACGCCATCGCCACCTACTACATTCTGGCCATGGCCGAGGCCAGCTCCAACCTGGCCCGCTTCGACGGCGTGCGCTACGGCCGCCGCAGCGGCAATGCCCACGACCTGGCCACCATGTACACCCGCTCCCGCTGCGAAGGCTTCGGAGAGGAAGTCATGCGCCGCATCATGCTTGGCACCTACGTGCTCTCGGCCGGATACTACGACGCCTACTACCGCAAAGCGGCCCAGGTCCGGCGCCTCATCCGCCAGGACTTTCTGAACGCCCTGGAGAAATGCGACCTGATCTGCGGTCCGGCCTGTCCGACCACGGCGTTCGCCATCGGAGAAAACACGGCCGACCCCTTGCAGATGTACCTGACGGACATTTTCACCATCTCCCTGAACCTGAGCGGACTGCCGGGCCTCTCCCTGCCCGTGGGACTGGGCTCGGACACCGGCATGCCGGTGGGGCTGCAACTCTTCGCGGGCAACATGGAAGAAGAAGCCCTTTTGTGCGCGGCCCGGACCCTGGAAGCGCACCTTCCCAAATTGCCCGAAACGCCGCTTGCTTAAACCTGGCCGGATCTTCCGGCCTTTTTTACATGCATAACATCGCGATCGCACTGAGCGGAGGGGCCGATTCCCTCATGAGCCTGCTCCTGCTCCGGGAAACCGGGGCCAGGGTCATGGGCGTGCACGCCCGCTTCACGGACACGGACGACGCGCAGCAGCGTGATCGCCTGCGCGGCCTGTGCGAAGACCTGGGCGTAGCCTTCCATCTGATCGACCTGCGCGCCGAATTCGAAAACCTGGTCATCATGCCCTTTGTGCGCGCCTACCAGGCGGGGCAGACCCCCAACCCCTGCGCGACCTGCAACCCGGCCATAAAATTCGGGCTGCTTCTGGATCGAGCCATGGAGCTGGGCGCGGACCGCCTGGCCACGGGCCACTACGCCCGTCTGCGCGACACCCCCCATGGACCGGGGCTGTTCCGGGGAAACGACGCGGCCAAGGATCAGAGCTACTTCCTGTGCAGGGTGCCCCGGGAACGGTTCAGGCATGTCCTTTTCCCCCTGGCCGAATGGACCAAGAGCGCCGTGCGCCTGGCCCTGGCCGAACGCGGACTCACGCCGCCCGCCGGGCGGGAAAGCCAGGAAGTCTGCTTCATCCCTGCCGATTACCGGGAATTCCTGCGGGAACGAAAGATTCGACTCGGCGGTCCCGGCCCCATCATCCTGGCCAACGGCACGGTCCTGGGACGCCACGAGGGACTCTGGAACCACACCCTGGGCCAGCGCAAGGGCCTGGGCATCGCCTACAGCCAGCCGCTCTACGTCACGGGCAAGGATTTCGACGCCAACCGTCTCGTCGTCGGCCCCAAAAGCGAAACCCTGGCGGCAGGATGCCGCACGGACAGCCCAAACCTGCTCTGTCCGCCCGAATTCTGGCCGGGGGAGGTGCTCGCGCAGACGATCTACCGCCAGCCACCGGAACCCGCGCACGTGAGCGTGGACGATTCCGGCATGACCATCGTCTTCGTCCGGCCTCGCGCCATCCCCACGCCCGGCCAGGTGGCCGCCGTGTACTCCGCCGAAGGCCGGATCCTGGCCGGAGCGGTCATAACGGAGGCCATCCATGCGGCGTGAGCCCGGCCAGCTTTTTTTCCTGACCACCCAGGGCTGCAAGGTCAACCAGTATGAATCCCAGGCCATCCGCGAAGCCCTGGTCGCGGACGGGTTGATGGAAACCCACGACCCGTCCCTGGCCGACATCGTGCTTATCAACAGCTGCGCCGTGACGGAGCGGGCCGTGCTCGACCTGTCGAAACTGGTCAAAGGCTTCGCGGCGGCGAGTCCAAAACCGTGGATCGTCGTGGCCGGCTGCGCCGTGGAAGCGGATCGGGACCGCATCCTGGCTCTGGGCCTCGTGGACGAGGTCGTGGCGCAAAAGGACAAGGCCGCGCTGACCGCGATGGGCGCCCCCTCCGCCGCCTTCCCGGCGCTGTCCATCTCCGGCTACAACCGGGCCAGAGGGGTGATCAAGGTCCAGGACGGCTGTTCCCACGGCTGCACCTACTGCATCATCCCCTCCACGCGCGGACGATCCGTCAGCCGTCCCCCGGCCGAGGTCGTCGCCGAGGCGGCACGCCTGCTGGAATCCGGCATCCGGGAAATCTCACTCTGCGGCATCAATCTGCGCCACTATGGCCGGGATCTGCCCGGAAAAACGGATTTCTGGGATCTTCTGGCCGAAGTGGACCAGGCGCTCTCCCCGCGCTGGGCGGGAAGGGCCCGGCTGCGCCTGGGCTCCCTGGAACCGGGAGACCTGAACTCCAAGGCCCTATCGACTCTCGCGGCCAGCCGCCTGATGAGCCCGCACCTGCACATCTCCCTGCAAAGCGGCAGCCCGGAAGTGCTGCGGCGCATGGGCCGGGGACACTACGGCCCGCAAGAGATATTCGACTTTCTGGACAGGCTGCGCGCGATCTGGCCGGTCTTTGGCCTGGGGGCCGACCTCATCGCCGGCTTCCCTGGCGAAACGCAACGCCACGCGGATGAAACCCTCGACGTGGTGCGGCGCCTGCCCCTCTCCTACGCCCACGTCTTTCCGTATTCCGAGCGCCCCGGCACTCCGGCGGCGCGCTTCAAAGACGCCGTGCCGGGGCATGTCCGCCGAGAACGGGCCAAGGTCCTGCGTCAGGAAGTGGCTTTGCAGCGCGCCGCCTTTCTGCGCGGCCTGCTTCGGCTTCCGGCCATGTCCGTGGCCCTGGAGGAGGGCGGCACGGGCATGAACGAATTCTATGTCGAATGCTCGGTCGACGGCGCCCCGCCCCTGGCCGGAGAGTTGCTGCGCGTCGCGCCCACGGAGGCGGCTCCTTTTGGGCTCAAAACCAGGCTCCTCGACCTGCGGCGGGAGGAAGCATGAGCGCTCCCAGGCTCCCCCTGCCGGGACGCTCCTTTCTGTCGGTGCTTGCCTCCATGTGGGATGAATTCCGCCCCCTGCTTCGGCCCCAGCTGGAGGAACTGCTGGGCCCGGTCGACTACGAGTCGGAACCGATCCCCTTCACCCGGACCAGCTATTACGACGCGGAACTGGGCACGCCCATCCACCGCCGCGTCATGTCCTTTGAACGCCCCATGCCCCTTGACGGACTGGCCGAAATCAAGCTGGCCACCAACAGCCTGGAAGAGCGGTGGACGCGGGACGGCAAGAGGCTCTTCAACCTCGATCCGGGCTACCTCACCCAGGAACGCCTGGTCCTGGCCACGGGCAAGAATTTCACGCACCGCGTGTACCTGTCCCGGGGCATCTGGGCTGACCTGACCCTCATCTATCAGGGGGGAGATTGGCTCGATCTGCCCTGGACCTTTCCGGACTACGCCACGCCGGAGATCAAGACGCATCTGACCCGCATCCGGGAGATGTACCGGGATTCCCTCAAGCATCTAACAACACAAAAGGATACACCATGCCAAAGAGTATGACCGGTTACGGTCGAGCCGGAGCCCAGGAGGAGGGTTGGACCCTGTCCTGGGAAATCCGCAGCCTGAACAACCGCCACCTGGATCTGAAGTGGAAAATTCCCCCCACCCTCTATGCCCACCAGAAAGAGTGGGAGAACGAGGTGCGCGGGGTGGCCAATCGCGGAGGCGTGGAGCTGTTCCTGGGGCTCAAGATCAACAACCCCGAGCTGCAATCCTTGAGCCTGGACCGGACCATGGCGGCGTCCATGCTGCAGGAGCTGGAACGCATGGCCTCGTCCACGGGCATCTCCTATAGCCCGGACCTGAACCGACTGCTGAACATCCCGTCCCTGTGGAAGGATTCGGGCGGCATCGACAACCCGCAGCTCATCGAAAGCCTGACCGCGACCCTGAAAGTGGCCCTGGCCGACTGGGACGAGGCGCGGGTGCGCGAGGGGATGGCCCTGGAGGAGGATCTGCGCCTGCGTTTCGCCCGCCTGGCCGAACTGGTGGAGGAAATCCGCGCCCTGGCCTCCCAGACCGCAGGCGAACGGTTCGCCCTGCTGCAGGAAAGGGTCGGCAAGCTCCTGTCCGACAGCGGCGTGCAGGTCGATCCGGACCGGATGCTGCAGGAACTGGCCGTCATTTCGGACCGGATCGATGTTTCCGAGGAACTGACGCGCCTTGAGATCCACTTGAAGGGCATCGACGGGTACTTCAACCAGGCCGAGCCCGTGGGCCGCAAGCTTGATTTCATGGTCCAGGAATGCTTTCGTGAGATCAACACCTGCGGCAACAAGAGCCAGAACACGAGCATCAGCCAGCTGGTGGTGACCTTCAAGGCCGAGCTCGAAAAATGCAGAGAGCAGATTCAGAACCTGGAGTAGCCTGTGGAAAAGAAAAAGCTCCTCAACATCGGCTTCGGCAACGCCGTGGTCATAAACAGGGTGGTGGCCATCGTCGGCCCGACATCCTCCCCCATGCGCCGTCTGCGGGAGGAGGCCAGGCAGGCCGGTCGGCTCATCGACGCGACCCAGGGCCGCAAGACCCGTTCACTCATCATCACCGATTCCAACCACTGCATCCTGTCCGCCATCCAGCCCGAAACCATCAGCCAACGCTTCACCGCCGGAGACAGCGATGAATAACCCGCAATCCCCTGGCATCAACCCGGGCATGATGCTGGTCGTCAGCGCGCCCTCGGGCACGGGAAAAAGCACCCTGATCCGGCGCCTGACCGAGGAGTTCAGCGCCTTCGCCTTTTCCGTGTCCTGCACCACCCGCCACCCCCGTCCGGGCGAGGCGGACGGCCGCGAATACCACTTCCTGACCCGCGAAGACTTCGAGCGCCGCCGCGAAGCGCATTTTTTCGCCGAATGGGCCGAGGTCTACGGCAACCTCTACGGCACCCCGAGACAGGCCACCATGGATCTTCTGGCCCAGGGTCGGGACATCGTCTTCGACATCGACGTGCAGGGCGCGCGCCAGCTCAAAGAGAGCATGGGCCAAGGCTGCTACGTCTTCATCTTTCCCCCCACGCGCGAAGCGCTGGAGAAACGGTTGACCGGGCGCGGCACGGACAGCGCGGAAACCCTGGCCCGCCGCCTGGCCGCCGCGCGGCATGAAATCGCGGACAGCCAGTGGTTCGACCATTGGGTCATAAACGACGATCTGGAGACGGCTTACCGGCAGCTGCGCGCCATCTACCTGGCCGAAAAGACCAGGCCGACATACCAGGCCGCCTGGCGAGCCGCCATGGCCCGGCAATGGGGGCTGTCATGAACGCCGCTCCCGCCCTGATCGTGGCCCTGGACTTTCCCGAAGCGGCTCAGGCCTTGTCCCTGGCCTCGCGCCTGCGCGGCGTCGTGCCCTGGGTCAAGGTCGGCCTGGAGCTGTTCCTGAACGGCGGCAAAGAGCTGCCCGCCCGACTCAAGGACATGGGGTTCAAGGTTTTCCTCGATCTGAAGTTCATGGACATCCCCAACACCGTGCAGGCGGCCACGGCCCAGGCCACCCGCATGGGCGCGGACATGCTGACGATTCACGCCCTTGGCGGACGCGCCATGTGCGAAGCGGCGGCCACGGGTCGGGACCAGGCCCTGGCGGCGGGACAGACGCCGCCAGGCATTCTCGCCGTGACGCTTCTGACCAGCCTGGGGCCGGCGGATCTGGCCTGGAATCCGGAGGCGAGCGCCGACGACCTGCGCGATCTGACCGTGCATCTGGCCCGGTCGGCCCAAAACTGGAAACTCGACGGCGTGGTCTGTTCAGGCAGGGAAGTTCGTGTTATACGTCAAGCATGTGGAGCATCTTTTCAGCTCCTCACTCCCGGCATCAGACTGCCCGATGCCGACTCGGGAGACCAGTCCAGGGTCTGCACGCCGGCTCAGGCGGCACGCGACGGCAGCAACTACCTTGTCGTCGGCCGGCCCATCACCAGATCGGAAGACCCTGTGCAAGCAGCTCGCAACTATCTGGAGACAATAACATAATTCCTGCGGGGGCGCCCATGTCTGAAACAGAGAATCAACGCGCGCGGATCAAGGGGGTTTTTTCCTCCGAAAAAATTGCCAAGGTCGGGGCGGGCGCGACGGTGCGCAAGACCACGCAGACGATGTACTGGTTTGCCGAAGAGGACGAGCAAGGCGTGATCACGATTCAGCCCCTGAACCCGAACTACGTGCCTTCCGGCCCCAAGCAGGAGATTCCCAAAGAAGATTTTCTGGAAAATTACGCCCCCGAACCGGAATTTTATTCCAGCAAGGTCTACCCCAGCATCCGCAAGCTGAATCAGACCATCGCCAAGGCGGAGAGGCACCGGGTCAACGGGGACACCTACAGCGCGGAATACGAGTTCGGCAACGCCCTGCGCGTGGATGAGGAAAACATCCGGGCCAACTTTGGCCTGGGCCTGACCTATCTGGAACGGGGGGAAACGGGCAAGGCCGACAACATCTTCCAGCGCCTGATCAAAATCGATGCGGCCTTCGAAGCCGAGCACAAGCATCTTTTCAACGACTTCGGCATAAACCTGCGCAAGAATGAAATGTACGACCAGGCCGTGGAGTACTACGCCAAGGCCCTGGAACTCTCTCCGGCCGACGAGAACCTGCATTACAACATGGCCCGGGCCTGCTTCGCCAAGGCCGACATCGAAAAGACCATCGAGCACCTGCGCACGGCCCTAAGCCTCAACAACAAGCTGGAAATCGCCGTGAAATTTCTAGAATACCTCAAGAAGAACAAGCTGCTGCCGCAGCACCTCTCCGGCGTGGAGCCCAAGGCATCGGACTGACACGCAAGCGCATCCACCTCGGAGGAAACATGAACCACAGCGCGGAACCCAAGCGGGACAACAGACGCAGAATAGAACGTTTTCCAATGAGCATTCCTTCGAAAGTGAGCTCTATCATGCACAACTACTCGGACCAGGAGCTGGCCACGACAAACATCTCCGCAGGAGGAGTCTTTTTCGAAACCGGACAGACATACCCCGTCGGCACAGGCGTGATCATAAACATCTCCCTGGATTTCGGCGGCATCCGTTCGGGCCAGCCGCAGTCCCGGTTCCGGGTGGAGGGAACGGTGGTGCGCACGGAGACGACCGGAATGGCCATTTCCTTCGATCCGGAAAAGGTCACCGCCATTCGCACCGTCTCGGACAGAAAACCGGGCCAGTCCGGCCCGGCCATGCTGGGGATTGTCGGGGACGATCCGCTTTTGAACGACCTTCTGGCCGCCAGGCTCAGCCAGGAGACCGGCGTAAGTTGCAGCCACTCCCCGTCCCTGCCCAAAATCCTCGAAACCGCCCGGCCCGACCTAACCCTCGTCGACTGCGCAGGCATGTCCATGGCGGAGCTCCTGCAGGAGGCGAACGGCGAGAATTCGCCCTTCATGTCCACTTCCGTGGCCCTCTTCAACGTCCCGGAAGACCGCTCGCTGGAACTCGAAGCCATCAATTCGGGCATCCGGGGCATCTTCTACCGCAACTCCCCCTTCAAATTCATGATCAAGGGAGTCGCCGCCATGCTCGAAAACGAGCTCTGGTTCTCACGCGAAGCCATGTCCGCCTTTCTTCTCGGCAAGCAGCACCACCAATCAGAAATCATCGAAGTGGAGGAAGTGCAGAACGAACTCAGCCAGCGCGAACAGGAAATACTGCTCATGCTCGCGGCCGGGGCCACCAACAAGGACATTGCCCAAAAGCTTTTTCTGAGCCTCAACACCGTGAAATCGCACATCTACAACATCTACAAGAAAATCGATGTCCCCAATCGGCTGCAAGCCTCCCTGTGGGCGGCCAGAAATCTGGGGGCCAGAGAAAAGCCTTGAGTTTCACGCGCAACTATATCAAGGACCAACCCACGCCTTGGCTCCGTAATCCGGACTTCCCGATACCCTAAGACCCTACAGGTTCACGCAGATGAAAACGCTGTCCATCACGCAACTCCCGGTGAAACCGGAGTTCGATTTTTCCACATTTCTTTTTCTGTCCCAGATCGACGAACTCGGACCACGCGACATGATCGCCGTGCTCGACGTCTGGGAAAAATGGCTGCCGCACCTCAAAGTCTACAAGCTCGGCGACCGCAAGGAACACGTGGTTGTTTTTCTGGATGAGGCCGTGGAGGATCAGGTCGACGAGATCTGGAAGCAGTCCCCGTCGGAAGGATTCAAGCACGAGGCCATCGCTCAGACCATGATCATGGGCACCTTGAAGACGCTCATGCCCGAACTGGGGGAAAAGCAGTGCGCGCCGGTGCCGGAGCCTACCAAGCCGCTGGGCCGGACGCTGGAAAAAATCGGCCTGGACCTCCAGGATTCCGGGGCGCTGAACCGCAAATACGCGACCCTGACTCCCTATCCCCACCGCTACGGATGCGAACGCTGCCACCTGAAGGACAGCTGCATCAAGAACATGAATCTGGACCTGGGGGGAGTCATGAAACCGCAGCCCAAAGCGGACTGATCCTCAATAATGGCCCCGCCGCCCCTGACCGCCTCCACACGACGCTTCAACCCTGCGAGGCCCGCGAAGGAGTTCCGACGGGCCTCAAGGCCAGCTGTCGGCACGGTCTTGAGGACCGTCGGCTGTTTGACTGAGCCAGGCATCGTTTGTTGAGGCGTTGCCAAGCGTCCTGCCCAAATTTCCCGCTCGCCACGCAACGCTTCAACTCTACGAGGCCCGCGAAGGAGTTCCGACGGGCCTCAAGACCGTGCCGACAGCTGGCCGCTTACCACGAAGAGAGAGCCCCCTCGGTCAGGTCTCTCCACCAAAAGCCTGCGCCATGAGGTGTCGATACAACCCGCCCATATCCGCCGGAGTGCGCCCGAGCACGGCTTGCCAGACCTCGTCCGATTCCATGCACAGATACAGCTGTCGATCCAGCCCGCCCCGACGCAACGCATCCGCCAAAAAACGGAATTGCTCGACCCGCAATGGCCGCAGCAGGCGCTGCTTGCCGTCCAGCCCGGTGATGAATTCCCCGTAAATGTACGTCGATTCCGGAAAATTCTCGGTGATGCTGCGTTTGAGGTCCGGCATGTGCCGAAAGGATCCCATGCTGACGTAGGCGATCTGTTCCGGCCGCAGATGGTCGAAGATCATCTCCACGGTGCGGGCATAGCCGTCCTGCCAGCCGGGAAAATGGATCATGGGATCGAAATGCAGGCAGACCCTGAAACCCGCCTGGGCGCAGGTCCTGGCCGCTGCCAGGCGCTCTTCCAGACCGGCGCACTCCCCCTGCTCCTCACGCTCGGCAATGGCCGGGGCGTTCATGGACCAGGCCGGCAGGACCCTGGACGGGTCACGGACCACATCCATCCAGGACAGATCCACGACCTTGGACTTGAGTTCCAGGCAGACCTGGGGATAGCGCCCCAGAAATTCGATCAGATCGCGGCTGTAGCCGGTCAGGGCCTCCAGCACCAGCGAATCGGTGAACTCTCCGGTCCCGACCCGGTAGCGCAGGGCGGGGTGGGAGTTGAAAGCCTGGTCCAGCTCGCTCCACAGGTCGTCCTGGTTGGCCCAGACCTTGAGCACGCGGTCATGGAAATACGCCTGCAGGATGCAGTAGGAGCAGCGCAGGGGACAATTTTCGCCGATATGGATGATCTGGTAGCCGCAGCAGCGGTAATGGCTGGTGCCGGGGCAATGACGCAGAAAACGCCCGCGGTAGCGCTTCAGATAGAGGATGTCCTCCCGTGCGAGTCCCGGAGACAGGGTTTCCCCCTCGGGCAGGATCTCCGCCGTCAGATGCGGCAATCGTTCGCGCACGCGCCGGGCCACGGGGGATTCGGCCACGGAAGAGTCGACCACGACCCGGCTGATGCCGTGCAGGTAGGAAGGCAGGTTCTTCATTCGCGCCCCACCACAAAAAGATCGTCCAGATCCTCACGGGCGGCGATGCGGGCCAGTTCCGCGCTGGCGGCACGCACAGCGTCCGGGCTGGTCAGACGCGCGCAGACTTCCACCGCGTCGCTCTCGAACAGGTCCGGCTGCGTCACCCGCCAACGTGTTCCCGCCGACACCGCGCGGGCGGCCGTCAGAAAATCACGCTCCATCCCGGACAAGGCCGGATAACGCAGCAGCCGCACCTCCTGCGTGATGCGGTTCATGGCGTCCTTGGGCGAAAGGCCGCCCGCCAGGATATCCTTCACCCCCGCGCCATCGAGCACGTCGCCGACAGCGGCCTGGTCGCGGGCGCAAATCTCGCGAATCCAGGTCAGCACGTTGACCGCGCTTCCGCGCGACCATGACAAGGTCGTAAAAAGCGCTTCCAGCGCCTCAAGATCGCCCGGAGCAAAAGCCTCAAGCAGATCCGCGCAAGCCAGCGGCACAGCGCCGGCGCACAAGAATTCGTCCCACCGCCCGGGCAGCGACAAAAAGGACCGGACCAGGCGCAACCGCTTGGAACGCGGCTCAAGCCCCAGGGATTCAAGCACCGCGGCCTGATCGCAGTCCGGCAGCGTCTGAAAGTAGCGCATGGCCAGCACAACCTGGCCGTCGGAAACTTCGCGCCCGGCGTTGGACTGCACGTAGGCAAGGCCTCTGGCCTGGCCGTCCATGGCCCCCAGATCCAGGCACAGCGCCTCCCTCCCCAATTCCGCCAATACGCGGACCCGGGCCGCGCCGGCGACGAGCACGGGCCTGGCCCCGGAGGCATCGACCAGCACGGGGATGAGCTGGCCCCGGTTTTCCAGGCTGCGGCGCAAGGCCGGGGTCGGAGGAGCGGACCAGAAAAGCCAGGGTCCGCCGACATCGAGATCCGACGCGGGACAGCGCAGAAGCGCGGCGCGCGCGGAAGCATGAGTCAGGACATCGACCATGTTCATGATGTTCTCTCAACGATTTTGAAGAATTACGCAGTGCTTAAAATCCCCTTGCTCTTGACAACTTCCAAGGCCCCTCCCTATAGGGGTATTTCTTGAAAAAGTTCAGGATCGCAGGAGGTTTACAAGCGCTCAGGGACCGCCAAAGTCTATAGAGCGTGGGACTTTCATCCAATTTCTTCTCTTTTGCAAGCGAATTCCCGTCTTCCGTCTTGAAGGACGGGAACGATCTTATACCCTGTAGCCATATGGTTGCGTAATACTTTGCATAAGGGGGCTGTATGCAGGATCAACTTCAAAAACAGAGGACTTTCGCCCTGATAGGGCATGGAGGAACCGGAAAGA
>Ga0265295_1000969_pt1 | contig 53796 bp, 47 predicted proteins | sample Munlansysbiofilm_FD_192503 | JGI IMG/M metagenome (GOLD analysis project Ga0265295, IMG submission 192503) | Leachate microbial communities from a municipal landfill in Southern Ontario, Canada - Methane capture system biofilm | ecosystem: Engineered > Solid waste > Landfill > Unclassified ... | reverse complement strand
TTGCCTGCGGCTTCCTTCAGATTCCACCTCGCGATGGACACCCTTGCCGTCCGGCTAACGCTTCCCCCTGTCGGGTGCGTAGAGGACTTTCACCTCCAAGTGGGTGCGCCCTGCCGGGCGCACCGAACAAAAAAACCGCACTCGTGGCGAATGCGGTTTTTGCATGGGAAAAAGCGCCCTTCTAAAGGTTTCGGTACACCTTGCTCCTCGGAGCCACATCCTCCACGACCCAGACGTTGCCGCCGATGACCGCCCCCTCCCCGATGGTGATGCGGCCCAGGATGGTCGCCCCGGAGTAGATGGTCGCGTTGTCCTCGACGATGGGATGTCGGGCGATGCCCTTGACCAGATGCCCGTTCTCGCCCTTGGGAAAGCTCTTGGCCCCCAGGGTCACGCCCTGGTACAAGCGCACGTTCTTGCCGATGATGCAGGTCTCGCCGATGACCGTGCCCGTGCCGTGGTCGATGAAGAAGGATTCGCCGATGGTGGCGCCGGGATGGATGTCGATGCCCGTGGCCGAATGCGCCATCTCGGTGATGATGCGCGGGATCAGGGGCACGCCCAGGAGATAGAGTTCATGGGCGATGCGGTAGTTGGTCACGGCCCGGATGGACGGATAGCAGAAGATGGTCTCGCCGGGGTTCTTGGCCGCCGGGTCTCCGGCAAAGGCGGCCTGCACGTCGGTGGCCAGCATGTGGCGGATGCGCGGCAGGGTCTGCAGGAATTCGTTGCAGAGATTTTCCGCCCGCACCTCGCACTCCACGGAACAGGAATGCTCGTCTTTATCGCAGGCGAAGCAGAACCCCCGCTCCACCTGCTGCGTCAGCTCGCGGCGGACCTTTTCCAGCTTGGAACCGACGAAATAGGCCATGTTCTGCGGCGTGATGAAGGATTCCTTGAAAAAGCCCGGGAAGAGCACGGAGCGCAGCCGCTCCACGATCTCGGACAAAAGTTCCACCGAGGGCATGGGCGAGCCGTAGGACGGCTGGTGATAGACTCCCTTATAGGACTCCGGCGCGCAGAGACTCTCCACCACGCCGCTCAGCACATTGTCGATTTTCAGGTATTTGGCCATATTCAGCTCTTGGATGCGAAAAGTTCGGTGGACAGGTAGCGTTCGCCCGTGTCGCAGATGATGGCGACGACGAGTCTGCCCTGCATTTGGGGTTCACGGGCCAGTTGCAGGGCCGCCCAGACATTGGCGCCCGAGGAGATGCCGCAGAAGATGCCTTCTTCGCGGGCAAGCAGACGGGCCGTGGCCATGGCGTCCTCGTTGGATACGCCGACAACGCGGTCAACGACCCTGCGGTCGAGCACTTCGGGAATGAAATTGGCGCCGATGCCCTGGATCTTGTGCGGTCCGGCGCTCCCTCCGCTCAGAAGCGGCGAGGCGGACGGCTCCACGGCCACGGCCATGAAACCCGGCTTGCGACGCTTCAGGGTGCGGCCGACGCCGGTGATGGTGCCGCCCGTGCCCACCCCCGCCACCAGGACGTCGATGCGCCCATCGGTGTCGCGCCACAATTCTTCGGCGGTGGTCCGCTCATGCATGTCGGGGTTGGCCGGATTGGCGAACTGGCCGGGCATGAATCCGTCTTCCAGCGAAGCCAGGATCTTCTCGGCCTCGGCCACCGCTCCGGCCATGCCCGCCGAGGCCGGGGTGAGCACGAGCTCCGCGCCCATGGCGGAAAGGAGCATGCGCCGCTCCAGACTCATGGACTCGGGCATGGTCAGGATGAGGTGATACCCGCGCACGGCGCAGACAAAGGCCAGTCCCACGCCGGTATTGCCGCTGGTGGGCTCGACGACGACCGTCCCGGGACGCAGTCTGCCCCCGCGTTCGGCCTCGTCGATCATGTTCAGGGCGATGCGGTCCTTGATCGAGGACAGGGGATTGAAAAATTCGAGCTTGACCACGACATCGGCCACGCAGCCAGTGGCCATGCGGTTGAGGCGCACCAGGGGAGTATTGCCGACCAGATCGGTCATGGAGTTTGCGATCTTCATGAAGCCTCCGTAAAAAAAAGACTGATCCCGCAAAAATGAACCAGGACCGCATGTAAGTCCAGGCAAAAAAAAAATCCGGCCTGAGGCCGGACCTGATGTCATCAAAAATTTATTCTATTCCATGCCCTTGGTAATAAAATCAAGCGCCGTGAGGGCGTCTTTCAAGCGTTTGCCGGGAGAAAACTTGATATCCTTCCCGGCGGGCTGTTCCTCACCCTTGCGCGAGGCCCGTTCCACCACGGCCATGGTCCCGATGCCCGGCAGATTGATCTTGTCGCCCTTGCTCAGGGATTCGGTGATGCTCTCCATCATGGCGTCCACGACCTTTGCGGCCTCTTCCTCGGAGTACCCCATCTCAGCCTTGAGGCGCTCGATCAGATCAGCTTTTTCCACATGAACTTCGGCGTTGTCCGCGACCATAGGCTTCACCTCGCATTTGCATGATTTCACCATATAGACAAAACCGGGCCCGTGGTAAAGAGTTCTCCAAGCTTTGTGAAATATTTATTAAAATGGCCCTGCGCCATCCCTTTAGGATATGAGGAACCATTCTTCTTTCGCCACTTCCGGGAGATCCGCCATGAAAACACCCAGCCTGCTCGTCGAAGAGCGCGACGCCTGCGCCATCATCGCCTTCGTGGACAAACGCGGCCGCGCCACCCACGCCAACATCGTCAAGACCATCGACGCCCTGAAGAAAATGGCCCACCGCTCCGGGGACATCAACAGCGAAGGCGACGGCTGCGGCATTCTGACCGACATCCCGCGCTCCATCTGGGGGCGGCGCCTGCAGGACGCGGGGCTGAGCCGCCACCTGAGCGAAAGCCGGGGCTTTTTCGTCGGCCATTTTTTCCTGCCGGACCAGGGGCAGGACCGGATCGAGGAGCTGAAACATCGCCTGCGTTCCGTCCTCGCCGCCAGCGACGCGGAAGCCCTTCTTGAAGTGGACGACCGGATGAACGCCGCCGAACTCGGCCCCATGGCCAGGGCCGAAGCGCCCCGTTTCCTGCAAATCTGCGGTCTGGTCCGCGACGAGACCAGGCAGGAGGGAGCCAAGCGCCTCTTCAACATCCAGATGGAACTCGAACGCGCCCTGCCCGAGGCGCATGTCTGCTCGCTGAGCCTCGACAGCGTCATCTACAAGCTGCGCGGCACTCCGGACCTCCTCATCCGGGTCTATCCGGACCTTCAGAACCCGGACAGCAAGTCGCTCATCACCTTGGGCCACAGCCGCTACTCCACCAATACCCTGCCCACGGCCGAACGCGCCCAGCCCTTCTCCCTGCTCGGCCACAACGGCGAGATCAACACCATCGAAAAGCTGCGCAGCTCGGCCCGGGCGCTCGGCATCGTCCCCACGCCCGGCGGCAGCGACTCCCAGGATCTGAACCGCATTCTTGAAGGACTCATCCATCTGCACGGATTCGAGTTCATGGAAGCCCTCGAAATGGTCTTTCCGGCCATCCACACCGAAGTCGAGCGCATGCCCGCCGAGCTTCGGCGCATGTACGGCTTTTACCGCTGGTTCTTCGCGCCCTCGGCGCAGGGCCCGGCGGCGGTGGTCTCGCGCTTCGGCGACATGTGCATGGGCAGCGTCGACGCCCTGGGGCTTCGCCCGCTGTGGTTCGGGGAGAGCGACTACGACTATTTCCTGTCCTCGGAAAAAGGGGTGGTCGATCTGCAAAGCACCATCCACGACCCTCGCCCCCTGGCCCCCGGCGAAAAGATCGCCATCATCTCCGGCGCGGGCAAACGCGGCGAGGTGCTCGATTACTGCGCCGTGCAGCAGCGCCTGCTGCGCCTCTTCGAGCAGGGGCGCCTGACCCCGCTGGCCGACAACCTGCACCGGGAGATCCCCGAGTCCATCCTGAACTGTCCCGAAGGGGCCTGTCATGAACTGCGCCGCTTCTTCACGGACAGGCCCGTGTTCGACGATCGGGAGTGCCCGGCCACCTCCGCCCTGCTGGCCGCTTTCGGCTGGCACAAGTACGATCAGGACATGCGCAGGCATGTCGCAGCCACGGGCAAGGGACCCATCGGCTCCATGGGCCATCAGGGGCCGCTGGCCTGCATGGACACCGAGGGCCTGTCCAACGTCAGCGATTATTTCAAAGAGAACGTGGCCGTGGTCACCAACCCGGCCATCGACCGCGAACGCGAGGCGGAACACTTCTCCACCGCGGTCATCCTCGGCGACCGCCCGGACAACCCGGACCGCCCGCCCGTGGGCCTGCGCCTCAAAACCCCCATCCTGCTCGGCGGCGAATTCACACCGGCCCTGTCCTCCCTGGACATCCTGTCCGTGTGCCGAGAGCACGGCACCCACACCCTGGAGCAGGTCCTCGATTTTTTCACCGCCCAGCAACGCGACCCGTCGCGCATGACCATCCTCGACGCGACCTACGTTCCCGAGCGCGGGCTTGCCGCGCGCCTGGCGGATCTTGAAGACGAAGCCCTGCGGGCCGTCAGGGCCGGAGCGGCCATCCTCGTGCTGGACGACAGCGCGAGCTTCGTGGACGGGCGGGTCTTCATCGACCCCGGCCTGGCCACGGCCCGACTGCACAGCGCCGCCGAAGCGGGCCGCATCCCCCGTCTGCCCTCGCTGGTCGTGCGCAGCGGAGCCATACGCAACCTGCACGACATCATGTTCGTGCTGGGCCTGGGCGCGGCGGCGGTCAATCCGTACATGCTCTGGAAGCAGGCCTATGCCCAGGCCGAAAGCGCGGAAGGCTTGCAGCGCACCCTCTCCAACACCCTGACCGCGCTCCAGGCGGGCCTGGAAAAGATCATGTCCACCATGGGCATCCACGAACTGTGCGGCTACGGACGCATCTTCTCGTCCATCGGCCTGAAAAAGGAACTGGAAGACATCTTCGGCTGCGCCAACTTCTGCTCGTCGCAATCCGCGGGGCTCGGCTTCGCCGAACTTGAAGGCCAGGGCCGCAGGCGAGTGGAACTAATTCGGGAAGGAAACGAATGCAAGCTGCACTCCGACCCCAAGCGCAACGCCAAGGTCGGCAAGATTCTGCGCTCCGTGGCCGTGGGCAAGACCGGGTATCTCCAGATGGCCGAAGCCCTGGCCGAGGTGGACCGGGACACCCCGGTCGGCCTGCGCCATCTGCTGGACATCGCCCCCCGCGACGCAGCCCCCTTGCCCCTTGAAAACGTGGACATCTCCATCGGTTCCCACTCCATGCCGCTCCTGATCAGCGCCATGTCCTTCGGCTCCCAGGGGGAAAGCTCCTTTCGGGCCTACGCCGAGGCCGCGCGCAAGGTGAACATCATCTGCATGAACGGCGAGGGCGGCGAAATTCCGGACATGCTCGGCAAATACCGGGAAAATCGCGGGCAGCAGGTCGCCTCGGGGCGCTTCGGCGTGTCCATGGAGCTGCTCAACTCCGCCAACTACCTGGAAATAAAGGTCGGCCAGGGCGCCAAGCCCGGCGAGGGCGGCCATCTGCCCGGCTCCAAGGTCACGGACATGGTGGCCCAGGCGCGGCACTGCAAGCCCGGCATCGCGCTCATCTCGCCGTCCAACCATCACGACATCTACTCCATCGAAGACCTCTGCCAGATCATCACGGAACTCAAAACCGCCAATCCCTTCGCGCGCATATCCGTCAAGATCCCGGTCACCAGCGGCGTGGCCACCATCGCCGTGGGCGTGGCCAAGGCCGGGGCGCACATCGTCAATGTGAGCGGCTTCGAGGGCGGCACGGGCGCTGCCCGCGAGCACGCCAAAAAATATGTCGGCCTGCCCGTGGAGATCGGCGTGACCCAGGCCCATCGCGGCCTGGTGGAAGCGGGCCTGCGCCACGAGGTGGAACTGTGGTGCGACGGCGGCGTGCGTTCAGGAGCCGACGTGGTCAAGCTGGTCTGCCTGGGCGCGGACCGGGTCGGGGTGGGCACGGTGGCGCTCATGGGCGTGGGCTGCATCAGCTGCGAGCAATGCCACCTGGACGTCTGCCCGCGCGGCATCTCCACCCAGCTGCGCTCCGTGGAAGAGGCCCACAAGCGCGGCCTGAAACTCTTCAAACCCCTGCAAGGCGAGGTCGAGGCCGAAAACCTGGCCCGATTGCTGCGCGCCTTCGGCGACCAGATCCGCCACATCCTGGCCGGTCTCGGTGAAAGGCGACTGTCCGACCTGGTCGGGCGCACCGATCTTCTGACCCAGGCCAGGGGCCGCGAACTGGTGGACCTGACCGATCTGCTCATCTCCGCGCCCATGGATTCCGCCAAATCCTACTGCCCGGTGCCGCGCATCGTGCGCAGGCCGCTCGACAACCTGACCCGGCTCATCTCCGACATGGCCCTGTCCACCCTGGGGCAGGAGTGCGGATTCGTGCAGTACAAAGAGGAGAACGTACGTTCCGTGGACCGCGCCGTGGGCACGTACCTGGCCGGAGCCATGGTCCGGGAGCGCGACGAGCATGACCGGGGCAAGGTGGAGGTGCTGTTGACCTCGTCCGTTCCGGGCAATGGCCTGTGCGCCTTCAATGTGGACGGAATCGGCACCGTGGTCGAAGGCGGCGGCCAGGACGGCATCGCCAAGGGCGCGCGCGGAGGCGAGGTGTGCATTTTGAAAGGGGCCAACATCCTGGGCCAGCGCGTGGACGGTTCCGTGGGCAAGTCCCTGGCCTACGGAGCGCTTTCGGGCACGGTCATGGTCCAGAACCAGGCCGATTCGCGGGCCTGCGTGCGCATGTCCGGGGCCGACGCGGTTTTCGGGGGGCGCATCACCGCGCCCGTGCGCGACGATCTGGGCAACATCGCCTCCCGCGCCCATCTGAAGGGCTTCGCCTTCGAGTACATGACAGGCGGCCGGGCCGTGGTCCTTGGCGATCCCGGCCCGTGGTTGTGCGCGGGCATGACCGGCGGAGTCGTCTATCAGTGCCTGTACCCCGAGTGGGACTTCGGAAAGGATAATCTGGCTCGCCGTTTCTCAAGCGGCGCGCAGGTGGTCATCCGCAACCTGGACCGGGATGACGCGGAACACGTGCGAGAATTGCTGGGCAAGTACGTAAGCGCCTTGAGGCAAAGCTTTCAGAACGATGAGGCGGACATCGTGCAAGGGCTGGCCGACGAGGCGGAAAATCGATTCGTGAAGATCGTCCCGGGCTCCGGCTCGGCCATCAAGCCGGAGTAGACGGCGCCGGGAGATCTCCCGGCGCCTGCCGCTCGGCACTGCCGTGGCGCCGCCCGCAACGCATGGATCGCTCCCGCCTGCGGGCGGTGCCTCAAAGCGGCAGGCCCGTGACCACCACCACCAGCGCCAGCACGAAGGGCACTATGAGCGCGAAGGCAAGCAGCCTTGCCTCCGAGGCATCGCGCGCGCAGTCCGCGCATCGCTTCCCGTTCCCCTGCGCAAGAGGCGCTCCGCACTTCGAACAAATCGCTCCAGCCATGAACGCTCCTCCTTTTTGGAGACGATCATAGCTGATCCTGCAACCCCACTGAATGGGAAGCACTAAGTACTTTGCCAATCGCAACTGCGTAAAAACACGTAGTGGCGGGGTCGCCGGCCAGCGACGTGCAGGCCGCTGTGCGTGCGGATCTCAGGCGGGCCAGAACATGGGCAGCAGCCAGACCGACACCAAAAGCGACACGACGGTCAGCGGCACCCCGACCTTGACATAATCCGTGAACTTGTATCCGCCCGGACCCATGACCAGCAGATGGGCCGGATGGGACAGGGGGCTGGCGAAGCTCGACGAGGCGGCGATGGCCACGGTCATCATCAGGAGCTGCGGCGAGATGCCGAGCCTCGCCGCCGTGCCCAGGGCCACCGGAGCCATGAGCACCACCAGCGCCGCCGTGGGAATGACCTGGGTGCCCAGCACCGTGACCCCGAAAAGCGTGGCCACCACCCAGCGCGGGCCCAGATCTCCGACCAGGGCGATGAGGGCCTCGGCCCCCATCTGCGCCGCCCCGGTATTCTCGATGGCCACACCCAAGGGCAGCATGCTGGCGATGAGAAAGACCACCTTCCACTCGATGGCCTGATAGGCCTCCTCCATCTTCAGGCAACCGGTGACGACCATGACCGCCACGCCGGTCAGCGCGGCGATGGCGATGGGCACCAGGCCCAGAATGGCGCTGCCGAGCACCGCGATCATGACCGCGGCGGCCACGGGCGCCTTGTGCAGACGCGGAGCCTGGGCCGCGGCCTGATCCAGAACGAGGAAATCGTCGTCGCGGGCCACGGCCTCCAGGCTCTGACGCGGGCCATAGACCAGAAGGGCGTCGCCGAACTGCAGGGGCATGTCCTGCAAGCCCGCGCGGCTGGCCCGTCCCTTGCGCAGAATGGCCAGGACGCTCAGGCCGTAATGGTCGCGAAAAAGCAGGTCGTTCAAGGTCTTTCCAGCCAGGGTCGTGCGGGGCGAAAGCAGCACTTCGGCCAGGCCGATCTGCTGCGATTCCAGCTCCGCCGCCAGCCGCGACGACTGCTCCGAGACCTCCAGGTCCTGCAAACCCTCGAACACGTCGATATCGCGCTTGCGTCCCTGGACCACCAGCAGGTCACCGGCCTGCACCGTTTCCTCCGGCGCCGGCAGACAGATCACGTCGCCGCCGCGCGCCAGTCCCACCACGGTCAGCCCGAAAGCGTTGCCCAGGCGGCTCTCCACCAGATTGTGTCCGGTCAGCGCCGATCCGTGCGGGACCCGCACGGAACAAAGGCTCAATTCTTCGCACGCGGCCCGTTGGCCAGGGCCTTCCGTCACAGGCGCAAGGCCCTCCACCAGCCCCTGCCCGGCAAGGCGCTCCAAGGCGGTGGGCTCGCCCTGCAGGACGAGGCGGTCTCCCTCCTGAAAATGATGACGCCTGAATTCCTCCAGGCACTCTCCGGTGGACGTGTCGAGGGCCAAAACATGCACCCGGTGGTCGCGGCGCAATCCGCTTTCGGCCAGGGTCCGTCCCAGAAGGGGAGATCCCTTGCCGATGAAACCGCCGGCGACCACCAGCCTGCGCGTGACCTCGGCGGTTTCCGGTCCGCCTTCCTCAACCCGCAAATGGCGGCTGCCGTGAAAGCGGCTGACCTGATCCGTCTGACCGTGGACAATGACCAGATCCCCCGCCTGCAAGGTGTCCTGCGCCCTGGGAGCAAGAATCAGCTCTCCGGCGCGGTGCAGCCCGACCACCGTCAGGTACAGGGCCGACCCCAGACGGCTCTCGGCCAGGGTGCGTCCCACAAGGGGCGAAGCCGGTGGAAGCTCGATGGAAAAAATATGCGACCCGACCTGATAGGACGACTCGATGGTCCCCTTCTTCCCGCCCGACCCATCACCCTTGGGCAGCAGGCGCAGACCGATGGTGACGGTGAAGACGATGCCGGCCACGACCACGGCGGCGGTGATGGGCGTGAAATCGAAAAGGGCGAAAGGCGTCAGTCCCGCAGCGCGCAGGGCGTCCGTGGCCAGGATGTTCGGAGGCGTGGAAATCCCCGTGAACGGGCCGCCGAGCAGGCAGCCCAGGGCCATGGGCATGAGCAGACGCGCGGGCGGCCGACCGCTGCGACGGGCCAGATCCATGGTAGCGGGCATGAGGATGGCGGCCACGGTGGTGGTGTTGATGAGAGCCGAAAGGATGCTGGCCGCAGTCATGAGGGCGATGACCAGGACCGCCTCGCTGCCGCGCGCGAAGTGCTGGAGGGGCTGTCCGATGCGGTAGGCCACTCCTGTGCGGGTCAGTCCTGCGGACAGGATGAACATGGCCCAGACGGTAATGACGGCGGGGCTGCTGAACCCGGCCACGGCCTCCTCCGGAGAGACCAGCCCGGTCAGGGCCAGGGCGGCCAGGACCATGAGTCCGACCACATCCACAGGAAGCCATCCACCGATGAACAGAACCAGGGCGGCGAAGACGATGAAAAGCAGAACAACGAGAAGCACCATGATTGCTTTGGCTCCGAGCTTGGGTTGACGAACAAATTCGAACCGGCGGGCGTGACGGCGGATGCCCCGGATCAAAAGCCGCAGACAGGCCGGACAGGCGTGCAAGGCATTGAGTCCCTGCATTCCGGGAACATGACGCGGCATGCGGACCGGGGTCAAGAACGAAAACGCGATGCGAAGAGAACATCCCGCGTCCTGCCCGTTACGGGCGGGCCGGGCGAATCACGCCAGAGGCGCAAACCGTTTCGCCTGGGCTTTCTGCCGGCAAGGAATGTGAAAGACGCCGGATGAGCATGCGGACCTTGTCATCCGGCGTCTTTGGCGGCGCCGTGTTCTCGAATCAGGGTCTAGATCTTGAACTTGCTCACCATTTCGTCGAGATTTTCGGCTAGACGGGACAAGGATTGCGAATTGGCGTGCATGGACTGGGCGGTTTGGGCCACTTCGCCCGAAGCGGCATTGACCGAGGCCACATCCCGGGCGATGGTGCGCAGCACCCCGTCGGCCTGCGTCACGTTCTCGTTGACCTGTTGCACGCCGATGGAGGCCTGCCCGACGTTGTCGGCGATGTCTCGGGTCGTCACGGACTGCTCTTCCACCGCCACCGCGATGCTGCCCACGATGGAGTCCACGTCGTTGATGACGTTGCTGATCTGGCCGATTTCCTGCACCGTCTGGCCGGTGGTCTGCTGAATACCCAGGATCTTGCCCCGGATCTCCTCCGTGGCGTGAGCGGTCTGTTGCGCCAATTCCTTGATTTCATTGGCGACGACGGCAAAACCGCGCCCCGCTTCTCCCGCCCGGGCCGCCTCGATGGTCGCGTTCAGGGCCAGCAGATTGGTCTGGGAGGAAATGGCCGAGATGGCCTCCGTAACCTTGCCAATATCCTGAGCCGCCGTGCCGAGCTCGTTGACCTGAACCGAGGCCTTTCCAGCCGCCGCGACGGCCTGGCCGGTTATTTCCTTGGCCTTGCCCGTGCTGACTGAAATTTCCGTGATGGTGGCGCTCATCTCTTCGGAACTCGTGGCCACGGTGCCTATATTCACGGTGAACTGCTCCATGGAGGCTGCGACGCTGTTCATGTTCGCGCTCATTTCCTCCGCCGAGGCGGCAACAGTGTTCGAAGTTCCGGTCATGACCGTGGAAGAGTCGCTCAGGCTGCCCGCCAATTCCAGCAGCGTGTGCGAGGCCTGGCTGACCTGGCCTGAATTGCGGGCGACGTCTTTGATGATGTTGTGCACCCTTTCCACGAACTGGTTGAACCACTCGGCCAACTCCTGCGTTTCCGTGCCGGACTGGTCCTTGATCCTTTTGGTCAGATCGCCCTCGCCCTCGGCGATGTCGCGCAGCATGGCGATCATGCGCCCCAGAGGCTTGGTGATGCCGTTGGAGATAAAAAGGGTCAGCAAGCCGCCGACAAAGATGCTGCCAAAGGTGATGACCGCCAGAACGAGCTTGAGACGATCAAAGGCGCTCGCCGCTTCACGGCCCGCATCGGCGGCGTCGTTCTCGACGATTTCGGTCAGTTTGTTGATGTGCTCGCGCATGATGTCGAATTTTTCAGCGCCTTCCGTCACGGCCAATTCCACGGCCTCGGGGCTCACGTCTCCGGAGGACGCGGCGCGCAAGGCGATGATCTTTTTCGAAACCTCTTCCCAGGCCGCCCTGTCCCTGTCGTACTGACCAACCAGGCCCTTCTTCTCTTCCGAGAAACTGACCTCGATGAATTTCTTCAAACGGCTGTCCGCCTGCTCCATGTTTTCCTTGTAGGATTTCATGTTGCTCTCATACTCGGCGGATCCGGGAACGCTCAGAAGCAGGCCCCGCTCGGCCAGAATCATCTGGTGCAGGTCGCGATCGGCTTCAAGCAGGACCGCCGTTCCCGGCAAGTCGCGTCCAAGCACCAACGACAGCTTTTCGTTGATGGACGTGGCCATGAAAAATGCGACCAGCCCCATGATCCCGATCAACGCGACATTAAGACCAAGGATGACGAACAAACGTCCTCGGATGCGAAAAGAACGTAACATGGCCACTCCTATGCAGCAGGGTGAAGGGAAACAATCCTGACATACAAAAACACGAATTCCGGAATTTTGCAACACACCGGCCAGACGATACATTCTCTCCCGTTCGACAGGCCCCGCGCCTTGGAGTAGGTTGCGGCAAACGACCCGCGACTGCGGCCATGCCGTAGACGCCGCAACGTCGGGAGGCTTCATGTACCTGACCGCCATGACCCATCGGGACGAACTCTTCGACCTGACCATGCGCTGGATGAACGACGACTTCCACCCAGAAGACGGGGAAACCCTGACCCGGATATTCGTCTATGAAAGCGCCATCTCGGCCCTGGTCATCGAACGCGTCCTTCGCCTGCTCGGCAAATTTTTGGACGCCCCGCTCAACGCGCGGCGGGTGCGCTTCAAGCACGATCTGCGCGAGCACATCCTCGCGCACCTTGGAGTCCACTCGCCACGAGTGGATGAGCTGGCACAGAATTTCCGCGACAACCCCACGTATTTTTTCCCCTTCCTGCCCGTGGACGCCCTGGTCGTCACCGACGGCGCATCCCGGCTGCTGGCCCTGGGACGCGTCAAACGGATGGCCCGCGTGGCGGAAAAGGTGTCCTTTCGTCTGGTGGAGGCGCTCTTCAAGGAAATCCAGGCCAAGGCGAAAAGCTTTGCCCAGCAGCGGGCGATGCTGGCGGGGGTGCCCCTGGACGCCTTTGTCAGTTCGGACGAAGCGATGCAGAACGATTTCCTGCGGGGCGAGGAAGCCGTGGCCCACAGCTTCAAGGACAAGAACATCCACATCGGGGCCGAAGCCCTGACCATAAACGACATCCTCGGCTTCAAGATCATCGCGCCCCAGGAAACCCTCGACAAACTCCCGGCCATGCTGGGCGAGGAACGGGGGGTGCGCGTGGCGGAAATTCAGGAACACCGCGGCAATTACAACGCCGTCAACCTGTTGCTGGACCTTGATCTTCCGCCCACGGACACCCTGACCGCGCGCCTGCGCGACATGGACTGGAGCCTGGCCGGCCAGCGCGGGCTGGACCCGGACGATGTCCGGCGAAGTATCGGGAAGTACGTGATGGAAGGGACGGGTTCGGTCAGGATCGAACTTATCCTGACCACCCCGGAGGAACTGATGGAGGCGGAATTCGGTCGCTCCATCCACGAACTGCGCATCCTGCGGCTGCGCCAAAGGCAGGCCTACTGCGGTCCTCTCGGACAAAACGCGGGCTACCTGATCGAGTACATGCTCACCCTGGCCGCATCGCCCACGGTCCGCATTCCGGAAATACCGGTCAAGATGTACGGACGCTATCTGCCCGAGGAAATCGAGGCCCTGAAATCCGCCCTGCGCGGCAATGCCTTTGATGAAGGGCTGCTCGGCACGTTCTGCATGCGCCAGGGAACATGCGAAATGACAGGGGACGATTAGAGCGGAAGCACCGGACCACGGAACCCGCCCTCAAACGACGGCGGGACTGAAAACGCTGGCTATCCGACTCGTTTTGTTCCGGCCCGGCCAAAGCCCCGCCCGGCCCTGACCACAAGCCACAGCCCGGTCAGAATGCACGGAATGCTCAGCCACTGCCCGACGGTCAGAAAATAACCCGCTTCATAGGCGGCCTGCGGCGTCTTGAAGAATTCAAGCACAAGACGGGCGGCAAACACCAGCACCAGGAAGTTTCCGGCGAGCAGGCCTTGGCGGCTGCGCACGCCAGGCGCACGCCAGGCCGAATAAAGAACCGCGAAGATCATGAGATAGGCCGCCGCCTCGTAAAGCTGCACGGGATGGCGAGGAAGATCGTCCACCCGCTCGAAAATCACGGCCCAGGAGGCGATGGTCGGCATGCCCACGATTTCGGAGTTCATGAAATTGCCGATGCGGATGAACGCTCCGCCCAGCGCGGCGGGCACGGCGATGCGGTCCAACAGCCACCAGAAAGGGTGCTTCCCTTTCCGGGCAAAGGCCCACACGGCGAGAAGAATTCCGATCACCCCGCCATGACTGGCCAGCCCTCCTTCCCAGATCTTTAAAATATCAAGGGGATTGGACAGATAATAGACCGGATCGTAGAGCAGGCAGTGCCCAAGCCTGGCGCCGACAAGGGCGCCGATGACCACAAACCCAAGCAGGGAGTCCAAATCACTCTTATCCCGCCCTTCCCGCGCGAACATGCGGCCCATGATCCGCAATCCGGCAATGAAGGCGGCGGCGAAAAGCAGTCCATACCAATGGATGGACAGGGGGCCGATGCTCACGGCGATGGGATCGGCGTTCCAAACAAACATGAACGGGCTCCTGTGAATACTGTTTTCGCAAGACCTGGTCGCAAACACCGCCGGGGTCAACCCCAGACAGATCCGTACAAGAGCCCGGAAAACGTGGCCATGACTATGACCAGGCTGACGAAGACCACGGTCTTCTTCACGCCCATGATGCTATTGATGACCAGCATGTTCGGCAGGCTCAGGGCAGGACCGGCCAGGAGCAGGGCCAGGGCCGGGCCCTTGCCCATGCCGGAGCCGATGAGCCCTTGCAGGATGGGCACCTCGGTCAGGGTGGCGAAGTACATGAAGGCCCCGGCGAAGGAGGCGAAGAAGTTGGCCCAGAAGGAATTGCCGCCCACGGCCCCGGCCACCCACTGCGAGGGAATGAGGCCTTCGTTGCCCACGCGGCCCAGCAGCGCCCCGGCGACGAGAACGCCGAACAGCAGAAGCGGCAGGATCTGCTTGGCGAAACCCCAGGACGAGGAGAACCAGTCCCCGACCTCGCCGTCATCGGTGCTGGTGAAGGCGGACAGGCCGATAACGCCGGCCGTGAAAGCGAAAAGCGGCTGCTCGGGAATAGCAAGCGCAAGCAGGACGACTGGAACGGCCGCGACGCCGACCTTCCAGGCCTTTACGCTAAACCAGGCCACGAGCATCACGCCCAGAGCCACGGAAAAGATCGAGGTCAGTATCCACTTGGCGTTGAAAATCGCGGCCCACAGCCCGGAATTGGCCTGCGGCGCGCCCCAGTTGGCGAAGACCAGGATGGCGACCATGGAGGCGAAATAAAGGGCGTTCTGCCACAGGGGGCGTTTCACGTCCTCCTCGATCTGGGCCATCTGCATGACCTGACGTTCGGCCTCCTCCTTGCGGAAGAAGAAGTGCATCAATAGGCCGATGACCACGCTGAACAGAATGGCTCCCACGGCGCGGGCGATGCCCATTTCAGGCCCCAGAATGCGGGCCGTCATGACGATGGCCAGCACGTTGATGGCCGGGCCGGAGTAGAGGAACGCGCAGGCCGGGCCAAGCCCAGCGCCCATGCGGTAGATGCCCGCGAACAGAGGCAGCACCGTGCAGGAGCACACGGCCAGGATGGTGCCGGAGACGGCGGCCACGCCGTAGGCCAGAACCTTGTCGGCCTTGGCCCCCAGGTACTTCATGACCGCGCCCTGGCTGACGAAGACCGAGATGGCGCCGGCGATGAAGAAGGCCGGAATCAGGCACAGGAGAACATGCTCTCTTGCGTACCATTTGACGAGATGAAAGGCTTCGAGGATGGCGTTGTCAAAACGCGGCAAACCGACTGGCAGATAAAAACAGGCCAGGAAAACGGTCACGATAATGGCCAGCGGCCTCCACTCTTCTTTCCAGTTCATGCATTCCCGTCCCATGTTACAGTTTGACCAAATGAACGCTTGGCCATATAGCCAAATAAACACGCGAGGACAACCATGCTTTTTCCCATTTCTCCCACCAGGGAAGACTTCGAGGCCCGCGCCAAGGTCATGAAAGCCCTGGCCCATCCCACCCGCCTCCTGATGATCGAGGAGCTTTCGCGCGGCGAGCGCTGCGTGTGCGAGCTGCGCGATCTGGCGGACTGCGACCTCTCCACGGTCTCCAAGCACCTGTCGCTGCTCAAGAACGCGGGCATCGTCGAGGATGAAAAACGCGGCAAGCAGGTCTACTACCGACTGCGCGTGCCCTGCGTGCTGAATTTCTTTCATTGCCTGGATTCGGTGCTCACCGCCCGGGACAGGCTGACAGGCCTTTGAAAAACGGCGAGCTGCTGCGTCAGCGAAAAAATCCAGACCGCTTATGTATGCGCAATACACTGCGCGTCCTGGATTTTTTCGCTTCCTTGCATCTCACCATTTTTGAAAGGCCTGTGAATTTAAATTTGTATGTCAATCATGTGTAGACTCATTCTTGGCCGCAAGGCCAATTGAAACTTCAACCGTTACGGAGCTGTCATGAAAAAAGTTCACGTCATGGGCCCTGGCTGCCCCAAGTGCACCGAAACCTTCAAGATCGTCGAAGCGGCCATAGCTGAAACCGGCGTGGAAGCCAGTCTGGAGAAAGTCACCGACTTCACCGAGATCGCCAAGTTCGGCGTGTTCACCACCCCGGCCGTGGCCGTGGACGGCACGGTCAAGGTCATGGGCAAGGTGCCCAAGAAGGCCGACGTGGCGGCCTGGCTGACCGCCTGATACGCGCCTGCCCCGATCCTGTCCCGCGAACCGCTTCGGGGCAGGATGCGCCGAATCAACCACCGGCTTGCCCAACCATCCCTTGCACCGAGGTTTGCATGAAAATTCTTCGCCTTCTCCTTGCTCTCTTTTTTCTGGCCGCAGCGTCTCCAGCCCTGGCCGCGCCGTCCCCGCTCATCTCCGGCGATCCTCAGGAAGTGCCCATCAAGGGCATGGTCACCATGGTCGACGTCGGGGCCAAGGCCTGCATACCCTGCAAGATGATGATCCCGGTCATCGAGTCTCTGTCTGCGGAATACGAAGGCCGGGCTGCCATCGTCTTCATCGACGTCTGGAAAAACCCTGACGAGACCCCAAAATTCGGCATCCGCGCCATCCCGACCCAGATTTTCTACGACAAGGACGGCAATGAAGTCATGCGCCACGAAGGATACTTTTCCAAAGAGGAGATCATCAAGGTCCTGACCAGGCTTGGGGTGGAATGATGGATCAATTCCTGATCCTTATCCATGAATGGATGGGGTCCGGCGTGGGTCTGGCGGCTCTGGGCTGTTTTCTGTGGGGCGTGGTCAGCGTGCTCTTCAGCCCCTGCCACCTGGCCTCCATCCCGCTCATCGTGGGCTATGTGGCCGGACAGGACAGGCTGGTTGAAGGGCGTCAGGCCGCGCTGTACGCCGGCCTCTTCACCACCGGTCTTTTTCTGACCATCGCCCTCATCGGCGCGATCTGCGCCATGCTTGGCCGCATGCTCGGCGATGTGGGACCGTACTGGGCCATCGCCGTGGGCCTGATCCTCGTGTGGGTGGCCCTGAACATGCTCGGCGTGTCCAAGTGCTCCATGGGCGGCAGCCTCATGGGCCGCTTCACGCTGCGCGGCATGAGCGGGGCCTTCGTGCTCGGCCTGGCCTACGGAGTCCTGTCCGGCTCCTGCACCTTCGGCTTCATCGCCCCCATCCTGGCCGTCATCACGGTGCAGGAAAAAATCGCCACCGGCATCCTGCTCATCATTGTCTTTGGACTCGGGCACTGCATCCCCATCGTCATCGCCGGCAGTTCCACGGCCCTGGTGCGCCGCCTTCTGGCCAACGCCTCCTGGCAGCGCGGCGGCACGGTTTTCCGGCGACTGGCCGGAATCCTCATCGGCCTCATGGGCATCTACTTCATCGCCCGCCCCTTCCTGCCCGCCTGAATCATCTGCCCGTGAATGGTCGACGGCATAAACCTAACGCCTTTGCATTGACATATCCACCTATGCGGATATATCAAGCAAACATAGTCCACCCAAGAAGGAGCAACAGTCACATGAAAGAAGAGAATCTCGCCGGAATCAGCTTTTTCGAGAAGAACCTGACGCTCTGGGTCGTCCTGTGCATGGTCGCGGGCGTGCTCATCGGCAAGTTCCTTCCCGCGATTCCGGCTTTCCTCAGCAAGTTCGAATACGCCAAGGTCTCCATTCCCATCGCGGTGCTGATCTGGTTCATGATCTATCCGATGATGATGAAGGTCGATTTCGCCAGCATCAAAAACGTGGGCAGGAATCCGGGCGGCCTGTACCTGACCTGGATCGTGAACTGGCTGATCAAGCCCTTCACCATGTTCGCCATCGCAGGCTTTTTCTTTTTCGTGGTCTTTTCGCCCTTCATCGAGCCCGATCTGGCCCGGGACTACCTGGCCGGAGCCATTCTACTCGGAGCCGCGCCGTGCACGGCCATGGTTTTCGTCTGGAGCCACCTGACCCGGGGCAACCCGGCCTACACCGTAGTCCAGGTGGCCACCAACGACCTCATCATTCTGGTCGCTTTCACCCCCATTGTGGCCTTTCTGCTTGGCGTGAGCGGCGTTACCATCCCCTGGAACACCCTGCTCCTGTCCGTGGTGCTGTTCGTGGTCATCCCCCTGGCCGGAGGCGTGCTGACCCGCAGGCACGTCATCAAAACCAGGGGGCTGGACTATTTCAACACCGCCTTCATTCCCAGGTTCAACAACGCCACCATCGTCGGGCTGCTGCTGACCCTGGTGCTCATCTTCTCCTTCCAGGGCGAGATCATTCTCGGCAACCCGCTGCACATCGTGCTCATCGCCATCCCGCTCATCATCCAGACCGTGCTCATTTTCTTCATCGCCTACCTGGCGGCCAGAAAAATGAAGCTCTGCCACAGCATAGCGGCCCCGGCGGGCATGATCGGCGCGTCCAACTTCTTCGAGCTGGCCGTGGCCGTGGCCATCACCCTGTTCGGGGCCTCGTCGCCGGTGGTCCTGGCCACCATCGTCGGCGTGCTGGTGGAGGTTCCGGTCATGCTGGCCCTGGTCAAGTACGCCAACCGCACCGAATGCTGGTTTCCGGATCTGCGCAGCTGACGCAGTGAATTTGCGTTCGGGGATAATCGTGGAAGAACTGCCCGCAATGTCGGAATGGACCAAGGACGTTGATCGTTAAAGCAGTAGCAAAGCATCAGGAGCGCATCATGAAAATACTCTTCCTCTGCACAGGAAATTCCTGCCGCAGCCAGATGGCTGAAGGCTGGGCCAGACATTTGAAAGAAGGCCAAATCGAGGCCGCTTCCGCCGGCATCGTACGGCACGGCATGAATCCGTACGCGGTCAGGGTCATGCAGGAGGCAGGGGTGGACATGAGCGCCCACGTCTCCAAGACCCTAGGTGACCTGCCGAACCTCGAATTTGACGTCGTGGTCACGCTGTGCGGACACGCCAGCGAAACCTGCCCGTTTTTTCCCGGTCCGGTCCGCAGAGTGCACCGGGGCTTCGACGATCCGCCGAGCCTGTGCGCGGGGATGACGGACGAGGAAGAGATCATGGCCGTCTATCGCCGGGTCCGCGATGAAATTCGCCTATTCGTTGAAGGCTTGCCCGACAATCTAGAATAACCCGTTCACCCGACAGAGCCCGCACCAAAAACGCCGCTCGAATTGGAGGCGTGAGCACCACGAAGCTCAATTCGCGGCATGAAGCCGTTCCATGGTGCGGGCCACGGCGCTCAGGCTGAAATTGCTGAGCATGTGCACGGGTTTCTTGAACTTCTTGCCCAGGCTCTTGACCTTCAGACACGCCCCGTGGCTGTTGCAATTGACCGGACAAAGGACCAGATCGGCCCGCTGCATGCAATTTTCCAAAGCCTTGCCGCCGGATTTCATGTGCCCGGCATGGTACTCGAAAATCCCGCCACGCTCCTCCACCAGCTTCCGATACGCCTTTTCCATACGCTCGATGCCGCCGACGATGAGCACGCGTTTCCTGCACAGGTCGTACGACGGACACTGCGCGCAATCGCCGCTGCGACATGCCTGATACGACGGCTCATCCGCACTCGGTTGCGATGAAAATCCGCTCCCAGGCTGACGCCTATGCTTTCCCGTGCCATGCTGTTCAGCTGATTTGTTCATCCTCGTCCTCCAGTCTGACCGATTTCGCCACAAGCTCCATTTCAAACGCGCCGCCTTCAACTCGGACATCGGCAGCAAAATCCCGGAGCTGCATAAAATTTCATATCTCTAAAATTAAAAACGTATAAAATCATTTTTTTTATTTAATTTCAATTAATTAATAAATTTTAAAATTTATAATTATTAGATGCGACTAAAAAAATAACCCGCATGAGCGCCTCCTGTCAACACACCCCGGTCCCGATCGCTCAACCGTCCACACCCGGTCACCAGTCATCCCACATGATTGTCCTTCGCAGACCCGTCACGGCGCTAGGCATGTGCCGTCGGACAGCGCATCGACCACCGCCTGCCTGACCATGGCGCAGACCTCTTCGGAAGTGCGGCCCTCGGCCAGCGGACCTTCCGCGCTGTCCTGAAAGGACATGCGCCCGTCGGCGTTGCGGTCGAACAGGGTCAGCAGGATTCCGCCCGGATCTCCCGGCCCGTACACCACGGCCTGTACCGACCACAGCGCCCCTTCCGTGATGCGCACCGCCGTTCGTCCCAGGATCGTCGCAAACTCCGCTTCGTATGTGCAGACGCCCTGCGGACAGAGTGGCAGGCCTTGCGCATCGAACACGGTCGCGCGGCTGAAGGGTCGCGCCAGGCCGAAAAGATTCGCGGCGCTGTTGAAGATGACCACCCTGTCCCCCTGGCGGCAAAAGGCGAAGAGCCTGTCCATGTCCGCGTTGTCCAGGGCCACGCAACCCTCGGTCCAGTCCCGTTCCCGGTGCGGGCCGAACTGCCGGAAAACCCCGCCGCCATGAACGGCGATGGCGCAGCCAAGACCCGTGCCGCACGGGCCGGGCCGCGACCGGCGAAAGGCGTCCAGTATCCTCGCGTATTCCGAAGCGGAGATGACGCCACTGGCCAAAGCCTTCTCAGCGTCGGCGATGTTCGGATAGGAAAGGCCCAAGGTGCGGTGGTATTGGCTCGGGTCCTTTTTGTAGGATATGAAATACAAGCCCTCGGGAGTGGCGTAATCGCGCACCTTGCGTTTGTCCGAGACCGGATCGACGCCCAGGGAAACAGAATACGCGGCCACCCTGCGACCATCGTTGAACACAACCAACTCTCGCGCGGCCTTGTCCACGACCAGGCACCGCCTCGCTTCCGACCGCGACTCGTCCACAGGAAAAATCATGACTGCAACGGTCAGAATTAAAAACACAATCGTTTGACTTGGAAAATGCAGACGGGGTATTAGAGTTATACATGGTTTCATATCAATCTCTGGCCAAAAACAAGGAGGATGAAAAGATGCTTGCGAAAAAAACGTATCGAAATCTGTTCATGGCCGTTTGTCTGACCGCAGCCGTGGGCCTCGCCGGATGCGCGACCCTGAGCAAGGAGGACCGGGCGTTGCTGGAGAGCACCAGACAGTCGGCGGAAGAGGCCAAGGCATCCGCCGACAGGGCCGAAGCCGCAAGCGCACGACTCGAAGAAATGGGAGTGCGCCTGGAAAAGGCCGCGGCCGACGCCGAGCAGTCCGCCACCAGGGCTGAAATGGCCGCCACGCGCGCGGAAACCGCTGCGGAAAAGGCCGAACGCATCTTCGACAAGTCGCTGAAAAAATAGCCTGCGCGCCCGTCATTCCGCAGGCCGCGCCACGACCGTGGGGACTCCTGTCTTTTCCTCCAGGGCTCTTTCCAGGGCCTCACGGTCGATACGCAGGGAGCCCATGGTCGCCTGATGATAGAGAAGCTCTTCCATGATCTTCATGTGAGGGTTCCCGCCCCTGTTTTCAAAATCGCCGAAAGCCTGCACCCAGAACAGACCGTTCGCCCAACCGTATTTGACGGGTTCATAGATGACCTTCACCGTGGCGCCCACCGGCACCATGGGATAGAGCGCTCCAATATCCTCGGGGTAAAGGCGGATGCAGCCGTGACTGACACGCCTGCCGATGCCCCAGGGCTTGTTCGTGCCGTGAATGGCGTACGCCCGGCGTGAAAGGCGCAAGGCATAGTCGCCCAGCGGATTGTCAGGCCCCGGCGGCACGGATGCGGGCAGGGTCGGGTCTTCCTGCCGGATGGATTCCGGAACGACCCAGGTCGGGTTGGCGGCCTTGCTCTTGACGGTGTAGGTGCCGAGTTCGGTGAGGTAGCCCTCCCTGCCGATTCCGGTGGGCGCGGTAATGAAATAGTCGTGTCCGCCGTCGGAAAAGAAATAGTAAAGCTGCATTTCGGCCAGGTTGACCACAATCCCCTGGGCCAGACGCTCCCGGGGCAGCACGAGGGCCAGCGGCAAACGCACGATGCTTCCCATGTCCGGCACCCAAGGGTCGACTCCGGGGTTCGCGGCCACCAGATGATTGTAGCCGAGGCCGAATTCGCGCGCGATGTCGAGGAGCGTGTCCTTCTCCTCGACCTGCACGTGGCGCATGGCGCCGTACAGGGCCGAATCCGGCGAAAGCACGAAGGAGCGCAGCCCCCACGCGGGTGTGCAGAAAAACAAAACACCGATCAACGTCGCAATGAGGAACGTTTTTTTTTGCTTCACGGCTGAACAGTCCTCCCGCACCACTGTTTATGGGTTCAAGCGCACAACCAAACCGAGCTTTCCGCCGGTCGTGCCGACACCGTCATGACTATTGTCCTGCCAGACTCATAACAGAATTTAACTCCATAATTCCAGTCAAATTTGTACGAACAAATTTTCGAACACAGCATTTATTTATTTTTCTAGTAAAGTTTTATGCTCAATTTTACAAATGTGATCAATTTCATAAAAAAAATACAATGAGAAAATCAATTTTTATTCAATACGTGTATGACAAAATTCTAAACAAAAAACAAATAATACATCTTTGAAAAAAAACATATCGGCATGTAAGACATATTGCAATTTCAACACTCTTGTGACAAAAGGCGCAAAATTAGCACTATCGCCACCTCACCCTGCGGAGATCCTTATGAAAAACATCAAACTCGGCACCAAGCTCATCGGCGGGTTCACCCTTACCGCCCTCATCGCCCTCGTCATCGGACTGGTCAGCATTCTGACCATGCGCGACCTGTCCGAAGACATCGAATCCATGGGCACCGAATCCCTGCCATCGGTGGAGCTTCTGCTGCGCGTCAAGGGCGGCATCGCGGACCTGACCACAGGCCTGCGCAGCCTGCTCAGCACGGAACTGACCATTCAGGACCGCAAGGAAATCCCGACCCAGATCAGCTCCATCCGCGAAGCGTATCGCAAATCGGCGGATGCCTATGCCGCCTTGTCCCACGGCGAGGAGGAGGCGGCGTTGTGGCGGGATATCCAGTCCATCGTCGCCAATATGGCCGGAACCAACAACAAGGTCCTGGGCCTGAACGAACGTCTCATCGAACTCGACATCATGAATCCCGACAATCTCATGGGCAGTTTGCAGCAGTTTCGCGGCGACCACTACAGCCTGATGACCAACGTCGGACGGCTCTTGGCCACCGGCGAGAATTTCGAAGGCGGAACGGATCACCACACCTGCAATTACGGCAAGTGGTCAGGGGGGCTGACCACCGCGAATACAAAAATGCAGGGCATCCTGGAAACCGTCTACCCCGTGCACCAGTCGTTCCACCAGACCATCGCCAAGATCAAGGAGCTGGCCGCCGCTGGTCGCGGCGAAGAAGCGCTGGAATTGTACAAACAACTCCTGCCCATCGCCACGGAAGTGTTCAAGCACTTCGGCGACATGCGCGGCCAGGCCCAGGAGGCCCAGGAAACCTTCCAGGAAATGGGACGGCTGCTCATGGTCGAATCAAGGGCGGACCAGGAAAGGCTCGACCAGACCATGCTTGAGGCCGTGGACCTGACCACCCGCAACAGCGCGCAGGCCGCCACCACCGCCGGGGAAGAAGCGACCCGCGCCATGACCGTGGCCAGCGTCGGCGTCGTGCTCGGTGTGATCATCGCCCTGGCCCTGGGCGTCATCCTGACCAGATCCATCACCGGGCCGGTGTACAAGGGGGTGGATTTCGCCAAGAAGATCGCCCAGGGAGACCTGACCGCCGAAGTGGACGTGGATCAGAAGGACGAGCTTGGCATCCTGGCCCAGGCGCTGCGCGACATGGTCGCCAAGCTGCGCGAGATTGTCGGCGAGGTGCAGTCAGCCTCGGATAACGTGGCTTCCGGTTCCGAGGAACTGAGCGCCTCCTCCGAGCAGCTCTCCCAGGGCGCCACCGAGCAGGCCGCTTCCGTCGAAGAAGTCTCGTCGAGCATGGAAGAAATGGGAACCAACATCCGCCAGAACGCCGACAACGCCACCCAGACCGAGAAGATCGCCCTCAAGGCCGCCCAGGACGCCGAGGCCGGAGGCCAGGCCGTGATCCAGGCCGTGGGCGCCATGAAGAATATCGCCGAAAAGATATCCATCGTCGAGGAGATCGCCCGCCAGACCAACCTCCTGGCTTTGAACGCCGCCATCGAGGCAGCCCGCGCCGGGGAGCACGGCAAGGGCTTCGCCGTGGTCGCGGCCGAAGTGCGCAAACTGGCTGAACGCAGCGGCACGGCAGCCGCCGAGATCAGCGAGCTGTCCTCCTCCACCGTCAGCGTGGCCGACCAGGCCGGTCAAATGCTGACCAAACTGGTCCCGGACATCCAGCGCACGGCCGAGCTGGTGCAGGAAATATCCGCGGCCTCCAACGAGCAGAACGCCGGAGCCGAACAGATCAACAAGGCCCTGCAGCAGCTCGATCATGTCATCCAGCAGAACGCCTCGGCCTCCGAGGAAATGGCCTCCACCTCCGAGGAACTGTCCAGCCAGGCCGAACAGCTGCAATCCTCCATCTCCTTCTTCCATCTGGGCGCGACGGCGGCCCGCATCACCCGCCAAAGCGCCTACCGAGGCAGACCGCAGCCCTCCGGAAAGGCTCCAAAGGCTTTGGCCACCAAGGCGCACAGCGGCGGGCTGGCTCTTGATATGGGCAGGGATGACGAAGACGACGAATTCGAACGCTTCTAACCAAAGATCGAGACAACTCATGAGCGACACCACCACCCTGCAATACCTGACCTTCGCCCTGGGCGAGGAGGTCTTCGCCCTGGAGACCGGCTCCGTGCGCGAGGTCATCGAGCTCGTGCCCGTGACCCGCATCCCCAAGACCCCGCCCTTCATGCGCGGAGTCATCAACCTGCGCGGCCACGCCGTGCCCGTGGTCGATCTGCGCGTCAAATTCGACATGCCCACGACCCACGACACGGTGAACACCTGCATCATCATCGTCGATGTGGAAGTCGAGGGAGAAAACTGCTCCATGGGCGCCATCGTCGATTCGGTGCGGGAAGTCTTCGAGATGAGCAGCGACCAGATCAACCCGCCGCCGCGCATGGGCACGTCCGTAAGGGCGGACTTCATCCGGGGCATGGGCAAGCAGAACGAGGAATTCATCATGATCCTCGACATCGGCAAGGTCTTCTCCCAGGAGGAACTGGCGCAGGTGCTCGAAAAAGAAGGGACGGAAGCGTAACATGTCCTTTTTGCCCGCATAGCGGACGCCAGCCGGATGAACCATAAAAGCCCCCGCCGGAAGACTCCAGCGGGGGCTTTTTTCATCCTCCCGCTGCGTCCGGTGCGAAGAACGCACACCCCAAAACACATCTCGGACGGGAGGCGTGACTTTGGACGCCGATGGACACTGCCCGGAAAACAAGGAAAAAAATGTACAATTGAATTTTCCGCATTACCTGTGTGGCAGATGATTGTGTTCAGCAATACCCACAAGGAGAAAGATCATGAAGAAAGTCAATCTCTTCGAAGCCAACGGATTCAACGACCTGGGCCTGAAAAAGCTGCTGGTCCACGAATCTCCCTATTTCAAGATCCTGAACTTCAACTTCCGGGCGGGACAGCAATTGCCCATCCACTCGCACGACCTTGAGGGCCAGCTTTCCATCCTCATCCTGGAGGGCGAAGGGGAATTTTTGGCGAAAGACGGGACCCTGCCGGCCAAAGCCGGCGACGTGCTCGTCTGCGACATTGCCGTACCGCACGGGCTCAAGGCGATCACCGACATGCGCACCGTGGTCACCATTGCCCCGCCAATTTGAACAAAGACTTAGCAGACAGTTAGGGATGAAAACAATATCATTCAATCAGCAATACAATCTGCAAAACGAATCTTCAAAGCACAGATCAGCCATTCAATGATAAAAGGGGAGCCAGGCTCCCCTTTTATCTAGTTGCCGGCCATCATGGCCGCGATGTCATCCTGCACCGTACCGATGGGCTTTATGTTGAAGTTCTCGACCAGCACCTTGGCCACATTCGGGGACAAAAAGCCCGGCAGCGTGGGCCCGAGGCGGATGCCCTTCACGCCCAGGGCCAGGAGGGCCAGGAGCACGGCCACGGCCTTCTGCTCGTACCAGGCGATGTCGTAGGACACGGGCAGCTTGTTGATGTCGTCGAGGCCGAAGACCTCTTTGAGTTTCAGGGCGATGACGGCCAGGGAATAGGAATCGTTGCACTGCCCGGCGTCCAGCACGCGCGGGATGCCGCCGATGTCGCCGAGGTTGAGCTTGTTGTAGCGGTACTTGGCGCAACCCGCCGTGAGGATGATGGTGTCCTTGGGCAGGGCCTCGGCCACCTCGGTGTAGTAGCCGCGTGACTTCTGACGTCCGTCGCAGCCGGCCATGACCACGAAACGCTTGACCGCGCCGGACTTGACCGCCGCCACCACCTTGTCGGCCAGGGCCAGGACCTGATGGTGGGCGAAGCCGCCGACGATGGTGCCCTTTTCCAGTTCCGTGGGCGGTGCGCATTTCTTGGCCTGGGCGATCATGCCCGAAAAGTCCTTGGCCCCGCCCGCAGGACGCTCCGGAATATGCTTGGCGCCTTCGTAACCGACCACGCCCGTGGTGTAGAGGCGATCCAGATAGGTGTTCTCTTTCTTGAGCGGCACCAGACAGTTGGTGGTCAGCAGGATGGGGCCGCCAAAAGCCTCGAATTCGGGATTCTGCTGCCACCAGGAACCGCCGTAGTTGCCGATGAAGTGTTTGTACTTCTTGAAGGCCGGATAGTAGTTGGCCGGAAGCATCTCGCCGTGGGTGTAGACGTCCACGCCCGTGCCCTCGGTCTGCTTGAGCAGTTCCTCCATGTCCTTCAAATCATGTCCGCTGATCAGGATGCCGGGGTTCGTGCCCACGCCGATGTTGACCTCGGTGATCTCCGGATTGCCGTACGTGGTGGTGTTGGCCTCGTCCAGAAGGGCCATGGTGGTCACGGCCATGTTGCCCGCCTTCATGACCAGGGCGATCATTTCCTCCACGGACAGATTTTTGGTGGTGGAAGCCAGGGCTTCAAGCATGAAGTCGTCGATCTCGGGCTTGCGGAAACCGAGCACGGCGGCATGTTCGGCATAGGCGGCGATGCCTTTGAGGCCGATGATCAAGAGTTCGCGCAGGGACCGCACATCCTCGTTCTCCGTGGCCAGAATGCCCACGCTCTTGGCCTTTTCGGCAAAGGCGGACGAATTCCCGCTCCAGGTCGCGGCCTCGGGCAGCGGATCGGCGAAATCCTTGCCGTGCTTGGCCTTGTAGGCTGACAGGAAGAAATTTTTCAGTTTGTCGCGGCGGGCAAGCCCTTCCTGGATCATGGCCACGAAACGGGCGTCGTCCCAGTTGGCGTTGGTGATGGTGGCGAAAAGGCCCTGCAGCACGAAGTCGTCATTGGAACGGTCCGGCTGGCCGAGCTCCTTGAGCCTTTCGCCGTACACGGCGATGCCGCGCAGCACGAAGATGAGCAGATCCTGAAGATTGGCGGTCTCTTCCGGCTTGCCGCACATGCCCTTGACCGTGCAGCCCGTATTCTTCGCCGTTTCCTGACACTGGAAGCAAAACATGGTGACCTCCTTATTTTGTGTTGCTGATCGCGTGGCAACGCACGCACCTCTCGTCAATCAATGGAAAAAGCTACGCCGTGAAGCCGCTCTCCTTGTGCTTGGCGGCAATGGCGTCCGCCAGGCGATCCAGGGCGCCGTACGTGTCGTCCGTGGGCAGACCCTTGCACAGCACGGGATCAAGCACCTCGACCTTCAGATTGGGGATCATGCCAGCCAGGGTTTCCACCGTCTTGCCGCCCCATCCATACGAGCCGACGATGGACAGGTACTTGGCCTTGGGCCGCAGGGCATTGGCCAAAAATGCCGCGTAGCCGGCCATGGGATGCGGACCGGCAAGCACCGTGGGCGTGCCGAGCACGATGCTGCCCGCGTCCACCAGGGACATGGCCAGCTTGCCGATGTCGGTCACGGCGAGGTTGAAAAGCTCGACCCGCACCTCGCGTTCGGACAGGGCCGCCGCCAGATGATCGACCATGAGCCGGGTGCTGCCGTGCATGGAGACGAAGGGAAAGGCCACCAGATTGTGCGCCGTGCCCGAAACCCAGTCCTTGTAGGCGTCCACGATCCAGCCGGGGCTGTCGTAGATCTGGCCGTGGCTGGGGGCGATCATGGCGATGTCGTAGGGGGCGAGCTTTTCCAGATTTTTGGCTATCATGGTCCGAAACGGCATCATGATCTCGCCGAAATAGCGTTTGGCGGCTTCATGCACCCGGCCCCGGTCGCGCACGAAAAGATCGCTGGTGGCGATGTGCGAGCCGAAAAAGTCGCAACTGAACAGGATGTTGTCTTCCGCCAGATAGGTGGACATGGTTTCCGGCCAGTGCACCCAGGGCGTCAGAATGAAGGTCAGCGTCTTGTCGCCGAGCGACAGGGTTTCGCCGTCTCCGACCACGATGAATTTGTCCTCGGGAATGAGCAAGAGATCCATGAGCATGGCCTTGGCCTTGGCGTTGGTCACGACCTTGGCCTCAGGGTACAGGTCCAGCACCAGGGCTATTGTGCCGGAATGGTCCTGCTCGGCATGCTGGGAAACCACATAGTCGATCTTTTCCACCCCATCCAGGTGCCCAAGCAAGGTATCGACCATGTCGGGGTCCACGGCGTCGATGAGAGCGGTCTTCTCGCTGCCTTCCACGAGGTAGGCGTTGTAGGTCGTGCCGTCGGGGAGCGGAACCAGGGAATCGAACAGCCGCCGGTCCCAATCCACCGCGCCCATCCAGAAGACGCCGTCTTTTATTTTCTTGGTATGCATCGCAGAGTCCTTGTTTTCGTGTTGCAGTGTTCTCGTTTTACGCTTCAGCCAGTGCGGCAGGGCGCGACCTCTTTAGAACCAGAATTCAGGATAACGCCTGCCCTTTGGAATGTTGTTGACCACCAATGCGACCAGCAGCAGGATCACCGCCCCCAGCCCCGCCGGAACCAGGGCGTACATGTAGCCAAGGCCATGCACCGAATCCCCGCCGATGACCGCGATCAAGGCCGTGGCCCCGCCCGGAGGGTGCAGGGTCTTGGTCAGGTGCATGACCGCGATGGCGGTGGCCACGGCCACCGCGGCGGCCAGCCAGGGGGTCGCGCCTAGGGTCTGCTGTGCGCATACACCAATCAAAGCGGAAAGAACATGCCCCCCGAGCACATTTCTCGGTTGGGCCAGGGGGCTGCGGATGGCGCCGTAAACGAGCACCGCCGTGGCCCCGAAGGAGCCGATGAGCAGGGCCTGTCCGGCCTGGTCCACCATCCGCGCGTGCAGAAGCCCGACCAGGGCGATGCCGATCACCGCCCCGACCCAGGACCAGAGCACCTCCGGGAGGGCGACCCGGGGCGGGCTTTGCGTCGTGCCGCGCATTTTCTTGAAATAGTCCACGGCCTACCTCCCGCACATGGAGCCGACAAGGTCGGTCCGGGTCACGATGCCCACGGGGCGGCCAGCGTCGTCGCAGATGGGCAGGCGGTTGATGGAATGCCTGGCCAGCATCTCCGAAAGCTCGGCCACCGGCGTCTCGCGGGAAGCGACCACGGGCGGGGTGCTCATGATGTCGTCCACCAGCAGCTTGCGCATGTCAGCGACCATGCAGCCCGGAGTGCTCAGGCAGGTGGAGACCACGGTCATGAATGAGGCCGTGCCGGGCAGGCCCATCGTGCGCAGATAGTCCTTTTCCGAGACCACCCCGCAGACCCGGCCCTCCCCGTCGAGCACGGGCGCGCCGCTGATGCCGAGCCCGGCCATGAGCGCGGCGGCTTCCGAGGCGCTCATGCCCTTGTGCAGGCAGTGCACGGGCGCGGTCATGATGTCCTCGGCCTTGCCCAGGGAGCGCACACGCTTCAGGGCCAGGTCATAGGCCAGCGCGTAAATCTCCCGAAATGTCCCCGGCGTTATGTCCACGTAGCCCTGCATGGAGCGCATGGCGTCCAGGACATCCTCCTCGGTCAAATCCGTAAATCCGCATTGATCGTTCATCCCGTCTCCTTAGATTTTGTCTGCGAACCATGATGCCCGATAAATCCAGAAAAAGCCATGCCAGGACAAGCACGGCAAGGTTCATCAATAACGCACGCCTCATGTATTGAACTTCGCGTAGAGTGGAGCAATCCGAAAACCGCTCCGCCCAGTCTCCCAAAACCCCGGACACCCTCCTGCCCTAACGCCACAACGCCGTTCGTATCCGGTTTTTCAATGTGTCATCACTGTACTCATCGATCTTATCAATTTGTTTTAACCCACGCCCTGGCTTAGGAAAACGAGCTTAAAACAATTCCTTTAGGAGGCTTGAAATGAACCTTTGGAAGCATTTTTCCATTGCCTTGATCGTCGCGGTGTTCCTAGCCGGGGGAACTGCCCATGCAGACCTGCTCGAAACTTTCGCGGGCCAGTCCGGCAAGATTGACATCGCCGGCGGCACGGCGCACATCCCGGTCATGACCGAGGCCGCCAAGCGGATCATGACGGTCAATCCCGACATCCGCATCAACGTCGAAGGCGGGGGCACGGGCGTCGGAGTACAGAAGGCGGGAGAAGGCCTGGTCGAAATCGGCAATACCGGCCGCGCCCTGTCCGAAGACGAGATCGCCAAGTACGGCCTTGTCTCCTTCGCCTTCGCCGTGGACGGAGTGACCGTGGTCCTCAACCCGGCCAACGGCGTCAAGGACTTGAGCGCCGCCCAGGTGCAGGACATTTTCGCGGGCAAGATCACGAACTGGAAGGACGTGGGCGGGGCCGACGCGGCCATCACGCTCTATTCCCGCGACGAAGCCAGCGGCACGCGCGAAGTGTTCTGGGGCAAGATGCTCAAGAAAGGAGCCATCGCGGACAACGCCAACATCGTGGCCTCCAACGGCGCCATGAAGGTTGCCGTGGCCCAGGACGCCAACGCCATCGGCTACATGAGCATCGGCTTCGTGGACGATTCGGTCAAGGCGCCCACCCTGGAAGGAGTCGAACCCTCGCAGGACAACGCCAAATCCGGCGCGTACAAGGTGGCCCGCAAGCTGTACATGAACACCAAGGGCGAACCCCAGGGGCTGACCAGGATGTTCATCGACTATGTCACCAGCCCCGAGTGCGCCGACATCATCGCCAAGGCCGGCTACATCCCGCTCAAATAGCATGCATCGCTCCCCCGTCTGCCGACGGAATTCCTCGCGATTCTGTCGGCAGCTTTTTTTCGACAGGGTCGCGCGGATTCTGTGCTGCGGGGCCGGATTCATATCCCTGGGCACCTTGGCGGCCATTTTCGTCTTTCTGCTGGTCCTGGCCATGCCGCTTTTTCTGGAAGGCCAGTGGGAGCAGATCCTGTCCATGACCTGGCGTCCCTATCAGGGGCATTACGGCATCCTGCCCATGTTGGCCGGTTCCCTGGCCCTGAGCGTGTCGGCCTTCGCCGTGGCCTATCCGCTGGGGCTTGGCATCTGCCTCTTTGCCTGCGGGCCGGGTCCTGGGCTTCTGCGGCGCGGCGTGATTTCGGTCATCACGTTCATGACCGCCATTCCCACCGTGGTGTACGGATTCGTGGCCGTCTTTCTCCTCGTCCCCCTTTTGAACAGCGCCGTGACAGGCAGAAGCGGACCGTCCCTCATGGCGGCCTGCCTGACCCTGGCCCTGCTCATTCTGCCGACCATCGTCCTCTTTCTGTACGAAACCATGCGCGAAACGGAAAAGCGGACCCGGCTGACCAGCGCGAGCCTCGGCTTCTCGCCCGTCCAGGCCCTGCTTCTGGTCGTCCTGCCCGGCTCGGCCACGGGGCTGCGCAACGCCGCCATCATGGGCTATTGCCGGGCCTTGAGCGACACGCTCATTCCGCTCATGCTGGCCGGAAACGCCCCGCAACTGCCGTCTTCCCTTTTCGACTCCGTGCGCACCCTGACCGCGCACATCGCGCTGGTCGTGGCCACGGACAACAGCTCGCCGGCCTTTCACTCCCTTTTCGCCTGCGGCCTGGCCCTGTTTGGCATGAGTTTCGCCATCCAGATCATGATCCGGAAAAAAAACCACCCGGCCAGGCCCCTGAAGGGAATCTGGCTCGATCTGCTGGCCTTTCTGGCCGGAAACCGCTTTTGCCTGACCGTGGTCCACGCCTGGACGACGGCAGCCTGCGCCACCCTCCTGATTGCCATCGGCGGGCTTGTCATCTTCCTGCTCAGGCAGAGCCTGCCTGTTTTCGGCACGCGGCTTTTTTTCGGGGATACACCCGTCCTGGCCGCGATCACGGGCCGGGCCCCGGTCTGGGACGGCATCTTCGCGGCCTGCGCCGGAACAGCGGCCCTGGTGGTTCTGGCTTCGCTCATGGCCATTCCCGTCGGGATCGGCGCGGGCATAGCCTTGTCCCAGTACCTACACGGCAGGCTGGGTCGAGCGCTCAGGTTCTCGGCCAACATCCTGGCCGGAGTGCCTTCCATCGTCATGGGACTGTTCGGCTTCTCGCTGATCATCTTTCTGCGCCATACCATTGCCCCGCAGGCGAACACCGGGCTCTTGCTCTCCGCCTTCTGCCTGGCCCTGCTTATCCTGCCGTACACCATCAACGCCACGGCCCAGGCCCTTGAGACATTACCCCAGGAACTGCGGCTGCTCGGCCCAAGCCTTGGCATGACCGGCCTGCAAAGCCTTCGGCGCATCCTGCTCCCCGCCGCGAGCAGGGGCATTCTCGGCGGGGTTGTGCTGTCCATGGGACGGGCCGCCGAGGACACGGCGGTCATCCTGCTGACCGGAGTCGTGGCCCAGGGGGGCTTGCCGCGCGGACTGCTGGACAAATTCGAAGCCCTGCCCTTCACCATCTATTATCTGGCGGCCCAATACCAAAGCGCGGACGACCTGCGCAAAGGCTTCGGCGCCGCCCTGACCCTCCTGGCCCTGACCGTGCTCCTTTACGGAGGAGCGCGAATGCTGCGGTCCAGTCTGGAGAGCAAATGGACAAAGTGACGCCCCTTTTCACCCTTAGGGGTGTTGGCGTGGCTCTGGGCGGAAGGCAAATCCTGTCCGGACTCGATCTGGAGATCATGAAGACGCAGGCCACGTTTGTCATGGGCCGCTCAGGGGCAGGCAAGACGACCCTTTTGCGCATCTTCAACCGTCTGAACGACGCCTTTCACGGTTGCGCGACCACAGGGGAGGTGCTGCTTCACCTCGACGACGGAGTCGTGCGGCCCTATGCCGACGAAATCCCCCTGGTCGAGCTGCGGCGTCTGGTCGGCATGGTCTTCCAGCATCCCAATGTCCTGCCCATGAGCATCGAGAACAACATCGTCATGCCCCTGGCCACGATACACGGGGTCAAACGTGCGGACGCCATGGAAGCGGCCCGGCAGGCCCTTGAGGAGACGCAACTCTGGAACGAGGTGCGCGACCGGCTGTCATCCGACGCCCGCGCCCTGTCCGGCGGCCAGCAGCAACGACTCTGCCTGGCCCGCGCCCTGGCCATGAAGCCCGGCGTCCTGCTGCTGGACGAACCGACGTCATCCCTTGATTACAAGGCCGCCAGGGGCATCGAAGAACTGCTTGAAACCCTGAAGGGCCGCTACACCCTGATCGTGGTTTCGCACAGCCTGGATTTTGCCTTGCGCCTGGCCGACGACATCATCGTGCTGCGTGAAGGTCGGGCGCACCGCCATCTCCCGCCCCGGGAATTCAAAGAGAAGACCGGAGCGCTGCTCAAAGAACTCGAAGACATGTACTGATTCTGGGGCCTTGAATTCGATCACAAAAGCCGATGGACAGGCTCGAAACCAATCCGTTATCCCGATTTGCATCCACACCATGTTTCCAGCATATAAGGAAAAATTATTCTCTGGAGGGTGATGATGACGCAGGAAGCATATCGGGAAATGTGGGAGAACCTGAATCTGGACATCGCGGCCCATGACGGGCTTTTGGGAGTGCTCGGAAAATTTTACGGCGACATCTACATGAGCCAGCAGGGGCGGCTGGGAGGGATGGAGTATCTGGACTTCGTGCTCTCTGAAGTACACGGCCTGCGCATCAAGGAATTGCAGGACGCCAAGGCCCAGGGACGCAAGATCGTGGGCACCTTTTGCGTCTTTGTGCCCGAGGAACTGGCCCTGGCTGTGGACGCTGTGCAGGTCGGCCTGTGCGCCGGGGCCGACGCGGGCAAGGAAGCCGCCGAGACCCTGGTACCGCGCAACACCTGCGCCCTGATCAAATCCTTCATCGGTTTCAAGCTGGCCCGACTTTGTCCCTACACCGAATCCTGCGATCTCATCGTCGGCGAAACCACCTGCGACGGCAAGAAAAAGGCCTACGAGGCCTTTGCCGAGCACGCGCCCATGTACGTCATGGAGGTGCCCCAGACCAAGTCCCCGGCCGCACGCGCCCTGTGGAAAGAGGAAATGCTGCGCTACATGGCCAGGCTTGAGGCGCTGACCGGCAAGAAGGTCACCGCCGAAAAATTGGCCGAGGCCATTAGGACCGTCAACGCCCGCCGCCGCGCCCTGCAGCGTCTGAACAGGCTGCGCGCCGCAGTGCCCGCGCCCATCTCAGGGCGGGATGTACTGCTCATCAACCAGGTCAGCTTCTACGATGATCCGGTCCGCTTCACCGCGTCCATAAACACCCTGTGCGACCAGCTTGAAGAACGCATCAAGGCCGGCGAAGGCGTGGCCCCGAAAGACGCGCCCCGGCTCATGCTCTCGGGCTGTCCCATGGCCGTGCCCAACTGGAAGCTGCCCTACGTCATCGAGAGCTCAGGGGCGATCATCGTCGGCGAGGAATCATGCATCGGCACCCGCAACACCCGCGATCTGGTGGACGAATCCGTCCGGACCCTGGAAGAGATGCTCGACGCCCTGGCCGACCGCTACATGAAAATCGACTGCGCCTGTTTCACGCCCAACAACGAGCGCCTGGAAAACATCGAAGCCATGGCGACCGACCTCAAGGTCGACGGAGTCATCCAGTACGCCCTCATGTTCTGTCAGCCCTATGCCCATGAAGGCATCAAGGTGGAGAAGCGTCTGACCGCGGCCAGCATTCCGAGCATGTCTTTGGAAACGGACTACTCCATGGAAGACGTGGAGCAGCTCAAGACCCGCGTCGAAGCCTTTCTGGAAACGCTGAAATGACGGTTCTGGGCATCGACATCGGCTCCCGCTCCATCGAAGTGGTGGCCATGCGGCAGGGGAAGGTGGTGGAAAAGCGGCAGGCCCCCACCACCTTCAACCCCGTGAAGCAGGTGCTCGGCCTTCTGGACGGCCTGGACGCCGGGCTGGCAGTGGCCACGGGCTATGGCCGCAAGCTGGTGCAGGAAATGGAGCTTGGTTTTGAGGTACAGACCATCACCGAAATAAAGGCCCACGGCCTGGGCGCGCACCATCTTTTCCCGCACGGCCGGACCGTGCTCGACATCGGCGGCCAGGACACCAAGGCCCTGTCACTCCTGCCGGGCGGCAGGGTCGGCAAATTCGAAATGAACGACCGCTGCGCGGCGGGCACGGGGAAATTCCTGGAATACACGGCCCAGATCTTCCAGATTCCGGTCCGGGACTTCGGGAATTACGCCCTGGGCGGCGACAATCCGCCCATCATCAATTCCATGTGCACGGTCTTCGCCGAGACCGAGGCCACGTCCCTCATGGCCCAGGGCGTGCGCCCCGAAAACATCGCCCTCGGCCTGCACCTGTCCATCGCGCGGCGTACGGCCAACATGCTCGGCCGCGTGGGCCTCGTCCCGCCGCTCATCTTTGTCGGCGGCGTGGCCCACAACCCCTGCATGCGCCGCCTGCTTGCCGAACAGACAGGCACAGCGCCAGGCGAAACCCTGTTCATCCCCGACGAACCGGACATGACCGGGGCCCTGGGAGCGGCCCTATGGGCCGAAAGCCTCGAAAAAAACTGACCTCATCTCCTCACGCCGAAAAAAACACCCGGGGCCGGACAACGGCCTCGGGTCCAAGCCGCTTAGAATTCTCCCGCCGCCACCACTTCCTCTTCGAGGACATCGAGTATTTGCGCCGTCATCCGCGCATATTCGGGGTTGCTTCGATCCCGTGGATGTTCAAGCCCAACATCGATCACGTCCCTGATCCTGCCCGGCCGGGCCGTCATGACCACGATGTGGTTGGCCAGGTACACGGCCTCGTCCACACTGTGGGTGACCAAAATCACCGTCTTCCTGGTTTCCCGCCAAATGCGCAGCAGCTCCTTTTGCATGAGAATGCGCGTATGGGCATCAAGAGCGCCAAAGGGTTCGTCCATGAGCAGGACTTGAGGATCCGTGGCCAGGGCCCGCGCGATGGCCACGCGCTGTCGCATGCCCCCGGAAAGTTCATACGGGAACGCCTCGGCAAACCGCGCCATGCCCACCAATCCAAGATAATGCATGGCCAGTTCGATCCGCGCCGACTTTTTTTCCTGCAAAAACTCCAGTCCCAGGCAGACGTTGTCGAGCACCGTGCGCCACGGAAGCACGGAGTACTCTTGAAAGACCATGCCCACGTCCCGGTGGGGCTGCTCAAAAGTTCGCCCTGCGTACATGGTTCGCCCGGAATCGGCCCGTTCCAGTCCTGAAATGATGCGCAGCAGGGTCGACTTGCCGCATCCGGACGGCCCGACAATGCACACGAACTCGCCGCAGGCGATTCTGAGACTCGCCTTTTCGAGCGCGCGGACATCCAATCCGCGTTCGGTGACAAAGGACTTGGCGACATCTTTTATCTCGAGGATATGAGTCATCATCTACCTCGCCAGCCGCTGCCAGGAAAAGCACCTGCGTTCCACCCTGCGGAACAGCCAGTCCATGAGCGCCCCGGTCAGGCCGATGCTGAACATGCCGGCGACGACGATATCCGTTGATGCCATGGTGTAGGCATGGGTGATCAGATACCCGACCCCCGAGATGCTCCCCGGGAGCATTTCCGCCGAAACCAGGCACATCCAGGCCACGCCCAGGCCGATGCGCATGCCGTTGACCATGGACGGCAGCGCCGCCGGAAGCAGGATCTTGCGGAAGATGTCGAACTCGCCCGCACCCAAAACGCGGGCGGTGTCGAGGAACACGCGATTGACGTTGCGCACCCCGTGGATGCTGCTGGTCAGGACGGGATAAAAGGCCCCGATGAAAATAATGAATACCATCGAATACTTGAAATTATTGAGATACACGAACCACAAGCCGCGATCGACCCCGAACAGGTCGGCGAGGCTTGCCACGCCGAACCAGGCCATGACCAGGGGAACCCAGGCCAGGGGCGGAATGGGCCGAAAAAGGTTCAAAAAATCGCCGAGCATGGTGTGCATCGAGCTGTAATAGCCCATGGCGATGCCCAGCGGAATGGCGATGGCCACGGCCACCGTGTAGCCAAGCAGCACCCGCAGCAGGCTGACAACGACGTTGGTGAGAAGCGAGCCCATGCTGAGCAGGTCCTCGGTGGGGCTGGAGAGCAGGTCTGCGACCTCGCCCACGGTGGGCAGGATGACCTTGTTTCCGACGACCGTGGCGGCCCAGGACCATATTGCAAGAAAGGCGAGCACGGCCGCCAGGGAAAGGACGCGGTGATAGCGAGTGTTCATGCTGTGGATCCGGAAAAGAGCCGGCCCCGGAAAGCGGGGCCGGCGACAGAGGTTATTTTTCGGTCAGAAAGCGCAGGTCGAAGAGTTTGTCCTGGACCTCGGAAAGGCTCTTGCCTTTGAGGTCGCCACGGAACTTGCTCATGCCGTTCAAGATGTCCAGATAGGTGCCCTGCCCACGCATCCAGTTTTCCGTGGCCGCCGTTGTGTAGATGATGGTGGATTTTTCCACGGCCTCGGCCGGGGCTCCGGTCCAGGCGTTGATGATCTTGCCCTCTTCGGCCTTGTGCTCGTTGCACCACTGGCCGGACCTGGCCAGCAATTCGACGGTCTTGCCCACGACCTCGGGATGCTCGGCAATGATCGCATCCCGGGCGGCCATGACGCAGCAGGGAAAGTTGTGCCACTCGCCCGACGGGGGAAGGTCACGCAGGTCAAGGGCGATATGGCCGACATTCTTGAGTTCCGAAACTTCGGGATGGGGCGCGGGACCGACCCAGGCGTCGATCTGGCCGCTGGTCAGGGCCGGAATGAAGTTGGAGGTCTCCTTCAGGTCGACGAGCAAAACATCGGCGTCCTGCTGATTCGCGTCCTGGGTGACGGTAAGCCCGGCCTGCAACAACGCGCCCTCGATGATGATGCGCGGAGCGCTGGTGGGGGAATGGTAGCCGATTTTCACGGGCTGCTCTGAAGCCTTGATGAACTCCGCGACCTGATCCCAACCCTTGAGCGTGCTCTTGGGCGGAAAGACGAGACCCATGCCGTCCACGTGCGTGGGGCAGAGCATCTTCATGGGGGTTCCCTGATCGATGCCGGCCATGATGGCCGTGCCCGAGGCCAGCGCCATGTCCATGTTGCCCTGGGCAAACATGGTCGTCGTCTCGGAACCGCTCTTGTTCACGATGATATTGAAAAGAGCCAGAGGCTTGTCGCCGTCCATGAGTTCATACTTGAGCTTGTCCACTACTGGACGCAGATAGACGCCGAACTCCTTAAATTCTTCATTTTTAGCCATGGCCGCGATGAAGGGGGTGTGGTGCGTAGTGAAGATATAGCCCACGTTCAGAACAGGAATCTTTTCTTCAGCCATGGATGGGCCTGCGGACAAAACTGCCGCCATGGCCATGAACAGGCCAAACATGCGTTTGAACCGCAATACCGATAAAGACATGCGTGCCATGAACCTCTCCTATGATTGTTTCGGGTTACAGTATTCCTTCCAGAAACGCTTCGATGCGGGTCCGGATTTGCTCGGCGTCGGATTCGGAATACCCCGTTTCGATCTGCAGAAACGGTATTCCAAGCTGTTCGGCTCTTTCTCGCACGACATGAGATTCGACATTGAATCCGTGGCACCCCTGCCATGTCAGATCGATGATGCCGTGGATGCCGAAATCGCGGCACAGGTCCTCGATGGTTCGCACACGCCCGGGATTGGGACTCATGCAGGCGCAGGGAATATTGAGGTATCGTCTGGCCACGTTCTCAAAAAGATCGCCTTCGGTTCGCACCGGACTGTTCAAGCCCTTGATCCCGCTGCAATTGTCCTGACAGACCACCACCGCCCCGCTTTCCTCGACCAGTTGCAGAACCTTGTGCGAGCCCTTGCCGACCGGGGTGCCGGTCAAAAGGATTCTGAAGCGATGGTCGGAAGGTGCCCCCGCAGCGCGTGACCGCATCTCCAGAAGTCCGTCCCGCAGCTCGCGCAGAGCGGCAAGGTAAGGCGCGGCCTCGACCATGAACCCCTTGCTTTCCAGCACCGGCAGAAGCTGCATGCCGGTCAGCAGGGGTGGTCCGTCCGCATTGATGCGCACGATCTCCCACATCAGGCCGCGAATGGAGTTCTGAATCTCCACCTCTTCCAGCAAACGCTCGGTGGTGATGGGCACGCCGCCATGGGCTGTCAGGTAATCCCCCAAACGCTCCACCTCGGCGTTCCAGAAGCGAAGGGCGCTCCCCAGGGACTGATCATACGGCAGATGCATCAGATGCATGGGTTTTATCCGGCTCAGAAACTCGTACATCTTCTTTTTTCCGTCGCAGGTGGTTTCGGCGATGATGAAATCCGCTGCGGAGAAAAAGGGACAGGTGTCGGTCTTGGCATAGCCGTAACTGGACTTGATGAGCGGACAGAGGCTGGCCGGAAGCACGGCCTCGGCCGCCTGGATGGGGGCCTGCCGCTTGCCGCACAGGCCGATGGGCACGCACCCGGCGGCGCGGATGATCTCAAGGGGCGCGTAGATGCAGTAGACCCCGGCGATGGGCCGTCCCTCATCACGAGCCGTTTCCAGGGCCGCCAGGCAGTGCTCGCTGAATTTCTCGAAAAACTGCGATGCCGAAACGACCGAGTCGGGTATATTCTTCATTCGATTCACGCTACACCCTGCGCCTATTGCTAAAAATGTGTTTGGTTACGAGTAGATGCGAAAATAACCCACATCCCGTCACTAGCCGCTAATTTCTGATCCGTCCAATTCGTTCTAAAAATGTGTGAAAGGATGATGTATTGATTTCACGAATATTTGAACAAAGGAGGGCCAGTGCGAATAGAACCGAACAATGAACGCTTGCGGATGGCCACTCGATGAAGTTCCTCATCTGAACGTGAAGACTCAATCGGTTTCATCGATTGCAAGATGCCAAACGCATAGAATTTTTCGTTTTGACAGACGGATTTGAAAACGATCACTGTGACCGCATGGGTATGAAAGTCGAGCAGATTTTTGAGCAGGGTTCCGGGACCCAGAATGAGGATTATCTGATCTCGGAAAACGATGTCTTTGGCGTGTTTGACGGCTCGACGAGCCTGGACGAAGCCTTTTTTGACGGCCGGAGCGGCGGAGCCATGGCGTCATCCATCGCGGGGCAAGCGTTCTTGGGCGATTCGAAATCCTTGGCCGGACTCGGGGCTTTGGCCAACGACTCCATCAGGGCGCGGATGGAACGTTGCGGGGTTGATTTTTCCCGGCGCTGCGGTCTGTGGAGCACCAGCGCCGCCGTCGTGCGCCTGAGAAACGGCGTCATCGAATGGTTCCAGACAGGGGATTCGCAAGTCGTCTTCATCGGCAAGGATGGCGGCCACAGGGTCGCGACCAGACGCGAAGACCACGACTTCCCCACCTTGAGCCTGATCAGGGAGAAAGGACGCCATCACCCAGAGGTGCGAAAACTCGTGGAAACGATCCGGCAGGACATGAACCGCAGCTACGGAGTGCTCAATGGGGAACGGGAGGCGGTGGATTTTTTCCGCACGGGAATGGAAGAAGCCCGCGACATAAAGACCGTGCTGCTCTTCACCGATGGGTTGGACGTGCCCTGCCCTACCCCAAAAAGATTCAAGGACTTTTCATCTTTGGTGAATCTGGCTGCCGAACTGGGACTCGACGGTCTGCGCGATCATGTGCGCGGCCGGGAGGCTGCCGATCCCGACATGAAACTCTACCCGCGCTTCAAGCAACACGACGACATAGCGGCCATCGCCATCCATTTCTGATCCTCTACTTCTCCTGGGCGGCCCGATTGTAAACGCCCTCTATTCTCAGAAAAATCTTCTCCCAGGTGAACGGCTCCGTAATCCTGCGGATGTATTCCTCATCGGGCCTCGCCCCATTCACCACATCCGAGATGCTCTCCTCCAATGCCGCAACCAGCCGGGCTTCCAGCAGCGGCTCGTCGGTCGTGTAGGGCCTGTCCACGGTTTCAAGCCGGGGAAGCTCCACCATGCGCACCATGTGCGGATGCGGATCGGCGAAAAGCTCCCTGGCTCCGGGCAGGTCCGTGGTGACGACGCGGCAGCCGCAGGCCATGGCCTCCAGCAGGACCAGGGGAAGGCCCTCGAAAAACGACGGCAGCACGAAAATGTCGCATCTGCGCATCAGGCCACCCAGCTTCTCATGGGAGAGAATGCCATGGACCGTGACCCGTCCGCCAAGACCTGCGGCCAGTTCCATGCACAAATCTTTTTCAGAACCGCTGCCCGCGCCCACGAGATGAAGGTGCCATGGGGCTACTATCCTTTTGAGGCTCCTCAGCAGCCAGGGCACGCCCTTGGAAGAATCAAGCTTGCCCGCGTAGAGAAGCTGCACGACAGCGGAATCCGACTCGTCCTCCTCGGCATGGAAACACAGCTCGTTGTATCCGCCGCTGATGACGTCCACCTTGCCGGGATCAATGCCCAGCAATTCGACAATGTCGGCCTTCTGCTGCTCGAAAAGGGCGATGACCCGGTCGATGCCGCGCAAAGAACCTTTAAGCGAATCGCCCAGCTTTGGGCACAAGCGGTGCTGGCGCAGACACGAACCGTGGCAGGTGGTGACCAGGGGCAGATTCGGAGCGACCTCGCGGGCCACGGCCGTGGCCATCCACAGATGGTTGGAGTGGATGACGTCGGGCGCGAAATCCGCCACGGCGGAACCGATGATCCTGGAAAAGACCGTTTGATACTCGATGATCTGCAGTCTGGTCAGAGAGGAACAGACAGTGCTTTCATAGGGCATGACATCGCTCATGCCCATGACGGGAAATCCGAGGTCATGACCGTCGAAGCGGATGACCCGGGATCTGCCTGGCGTTATCAGATCACACGGAACCTCGAAATCAGCGCACGCGCCTGCGATGAGAAACGGCTCATGGCCTCTGCTTCGACCCTGGCGAATCATCTCCTGCACGTATTTCCCGCTGCCCGTGTAATCCGGTTTCTGACTGATGAGATGGAGTATTCGCATGCCGGGTTCGCTAGCATGGAGTCCCGCGAATATCCATTCCGTTTCACGTCCCGGCCATGACGCTTCTCTTGATGGCTCTGCGGTGCGCATGTTAACAGTGTCACTTCGGGAATATGGCCCCTCATTGCCGGACGGATCGCAGCGCGGGTCCACGCCTGTTATGCTGGATTCCCGTCCGTGAGTCGCAGGACATTTATTGGTATACGACCAATCCAGATCACCCCGGAGAACCCCATGAACCAGCTCGCCTTCCGCCCCATCGGCGTCATCCGATCCCCCTTCACCGAACGAGCCAACATGCCCATCCAGCCCTGCGGCGCGCGCGACGTGACCGGACAGGTGGTCATTGACGAATCCCTGGCCGAGGGTCTCAAGGACCTGGACGGATTCTCGCACATCTATCTGCTCTACCACTTTCACATGAGCCAGGGTTTCGACCTGACCGTGGTGCCATTCATGGAACCGGCGGAACGCGGGCTCTTTTCCACCCGCGCGCCCAGGCGTCCCAACCAGATCGGCATGTCCATCGTGCGCCTTGAGCGCATCGAGGGCAACGTCCTGCATATCCTGGACGTGGACGTGCTCGACGGCACGCCGCTCCTGGACATCAAGCCCTATTTCCGGACCTTCGACGCCTATCCCGAAGCGGTCTCCGGCTGGGCCGAGGCCCATCAGGACCAGGCAGGCCGCGTCCGCTCGGATGAACGCTTCGCCAAAACCGCAGGCACTCCCGGCCATCCGCCGAAGGATTGAGATGATCAGGACATGTTCATGGCCGTGGGGATGGCGCAGGACTTTACCCCGGCCTTGAGCAGGGCCTCCTTGCCCCGCGCCGTCAGGTCCGAAATGAAACGGAATTGCTGCCGGGGATCAACGGGATAGGCCCTCAGGATGTAATGCGTCCCCCATGGCTTTTCCTGCACGATGACGGCCATGGTTTTTTCGATCTGAAGAAATGGGCTGCTGAGCGCGACATCGAGCAGCAGTTGACGGACATGTTTGGCATCGTGGTCGGGATGCAGGAAGAAATTGGTCACGCATTGGAGGCTGGGGCCTCCGTTGTTGGCGTTGTGAACGGATTCGGTCCAGAGATTCAGGTGCGGAATGCTGACCATGGTGTCATCCGGCGTCACAATCCGCACCACGCGCAGGCCGACATGCACCACCTCTCCATAGACCCCGTTCATCTCGATCCAGTCCCCGGGCCGATAATTCAACTCCATGACCGAGACCACTCCGGCAATGAGGCTGCTTGCGTAGTCCTTCATGGCAAAGCCGATGGCCACGCCGAACGCCCCGAGCACGGCGATCATGTTCTGCAACGTCGGCTCGATGATCAGCGGAACCAGCATCGCCAGCGCGACCAGCCAGATCAGAAGCCGCAATATGGGAACAAGGGCCAGCACGACGAAATGACGCCGCCCGTGCAGACGGTCTGCAATCCAGGGCAGCATTTTCCGCACCATGAAGGTCAGGATTCCGGCGCCAACCAGCACCAGCGCGAACTCCGCAACGGTCTGCGAGCCGATTGTCTTGAACATGCCGAAAACATCCGGGTCATAGTTCATAAACCCACCCCCTGGCCTAGAAATTATCGGTCAAATACCCCCGGCTGCGCAGTACCGAACGGATGGATGCGTATCCAAGAGCCGTGACATGCGCGCGATCGGCGCGAAGCTCGACGACGCCCTGCCCTTGCAGCCGGTGAAGGATGGCTTCGATGCGGTACCCGGAAATCGGGAGCAGCACGGGCAGAATCCAAATCGGCAAGCCATTGTGCATCAGGAGCGCGTGCACGATGAAAATCTCATCTTCATCCGCGTCACCAAAAAGAACAGAATCCTGCGTATCAGCCAGCCAGTAGACCTCTTCACCTTTTTCATCACGATTCTGCTCAGACAACATGCAAAGCTTCTCTCTCCAGTACTTCCAGGCAGTGCCGATGTTTCCCCGGCAATGCGCAGCCAGCTCCTTCAGCTCCGGACACACATCGTCCTGGTCTGAAATCAGGTTTTCGGAAGAAAGAATATCCGATCCGTTACGTGCGCTGCAGATGCGTATTGATTTGCTTTTTTTGGATTGCAATGATTGCCCGAAATAGGCGCCCAGCCGCCAACCGTCGAAAGCCTCCAGGGTCAACGCGGAGCATGCGGATAACGACGTGGTTTTCCGCAAATAGGCCCAGGCCCAGCTGTCGCATCCGATAAGCCCCTGGCCCAGGCTGCCCCGCAAGGCTTCCTCCAGCAAGCGGCGAACGAGCGCCAACCCTTGGGCGTGGCGTAAAAAGAAACGCTCCAATCCCAGGACGACCCACGGCTGCGATGCGTCCCATTTTTCGAGCCAGCTCTCGCTTCCGGAAAGAATCGTTTCCAGATCGGGGGGAGCGATGATGGCATGGGCCCGTCTCACGGCCAATTTCTCCAGAATCTCATCGTGACCGCAACACGGCTGCCCAACCACAAAACCGACCCTCGGAGGCGGAGCATCCGCCTTTGCGGACGATTCGAGGGCAAGGGCCAGCGCGTTGGCGGCAGGTTCCCAATCGATGGGCGGCACGAGATTTTCCAGACGCAGGGCCGGCAGCGAACGCAAATCCTCTTCGACCTTCAAGGGCGAGCGCTCCTTGCCGGCGTTTGAAACGAAAAAGCGTATCAGCGCCTTCCATTTCTTCTGGGCAGTCCGGGACAGCGTGCCCTTCGGCACTTCGTACTCGTCAAGGGCAACGAATTTCCACACCGGGTCTTCGGGCGACGCTTCGTGTCTGTTCAAACAGCCGCGCTCCTGTTTTTGTGTATTTGACAGCGTATAGTGGATCTCTTTGTTCGACGCTCAAGTCAACTGTTTCGTGGAACGGAACTCCGATTCATTCCAGGCCGCGACTGCCGCCATGCTCTTTCGAGGCGGCGCGCCCGCTGGACTTTCAAAACTGGCAGGGCGGAAAATTTCCTGCTAGGGATGGCAATATCCATTGGTTTTCAATCCGTGCCCGGCGCTTCCGGAATGGTCCCTGCCGCGCAGGGCCGGACCGGGAATCGTCGTCAACTTCCGCGCCGCAAGAGGAGAACGCATGTCGGCATCGAAAGAGAAAAAACTGGAAATGCTTCGCACCATGCTCCTGGCCCGAAAATTCGAGGAGGCGCTGACGGAGCTGTGCGCGATCAAAGGCAAGATCCCGGGCATGATGATCCTGTGCACGGGTCAGGAAGCGGTCGGCGCGGGGGTGTGCGCCGCCCTTGAAAGCCGGGACGCGATCATCACCAACCACCGCAGCCACAGTCACCTGCTGGCCAAAGGCGCGGACCCGAAGCTGCTCATGGCCGAAATTTTCTGCAAAAAAACCGGCTACAACAAGGGCAAGAGCGGTACGCTGCACCTGGCTGTGCCGGAGATAGGCGCGCCCTGCACCAGCACGGTGGTCGGGGCGAGTCCGCCCATCGCCGTGGGCCGCGCTTTTGCCCAGCAATACCGGGGCGAACGCGGCGTGACCGTGTGCTTTATCGGCGACGGCGCGGCCAACGAGGGTTCGGTGCATGAAGCCATGAACCTGGCCAGCGTGTGGAACCTCCCGGTCATCTTCGTCTGCGAGAACAACATGTACGCCGGAGCCCAGCGCTACGAAGAGCACACCAAGGCCGCCAACATCTCCGACCGGGCGGCCGGGTACGCCATGCCCGGCGTGGCGGTCGACGGCAACGACGCCGTGGCCGTCCATGATTCCGTGACGCAAGCCAGACAGCGGGCCCTGTCCGGCCAGGGTCCGACGCTCATCGAATACAAGACCTACCGCTGGCGGGGCCACGGCGAAGCCGACCCGCAACTCTACCAACCCAAGGATGAGATCGCCCGCTGGCAGGCCGCATGTCCCATCCCCAGACTGCGCGGCGACATGCTCGCGCAGGGCCTCGTCACGGCAGAGGAGGTGAAGGATATGGAGGAACGCGCCGCGGCCATCGTGCAGGAAGCCGTCCGCTTCGCGGAAGAGAGCCCCTACCCCGCACTCCATGAGGCCTTCGAAGACGTCTTTGCCTGAAAACCGCAGATTGCAAGGAGCTGAAAAGATGCAGCAGTTAGGGATGGGACAGGCCGTGAATCAGGCCCTGCGCGAAGAAATGATCCGGGACCAGAACGTCTTCATCGCCGGCGAAGGAGTCGGCGTGAGCATCCACGACAGCCCCATGCTCCCCACCCATGGTCTGCTGGAGGCGTTCGGCGCGAAGCGGGTCAGGGACACGCCGGTTTCGGAAGCGGCCATAGCCGGTCTGGCCGTGGGCGCGGCGGAAGCCGGCCTCAAACCGATCATCGAGATCATGTTCAACCCGTTCTTCACCCTGGCATCGGACATGATCGTCAACCATGCCGCCAAGCTGCGCTATCTTTCAGGGGGCAAGTCATCCTTTCCGCTGGTGGTGCGCATGAAATCCGGCGCGGGTTTCGGGGCCGGATGCCAGCACTCCCACAATCTGGAGGCCTGGGTCGCCCATTGCCCGGGACTGAAGGTGGTCATGCCCTCCACGCCCGCCGACGCCAAGGGCCTGCTCAAATCCGCCATCCGCGACCCCAACCCCGTGATCTTCATCGAGGACATGATGCTCTATTTCGCGCCCGGACCGGTGCCAAGCGGGGAATACCTGATCCCCATCGGCAAGGCCGACGTGAAACGGCCGGGACGGGACGTGACCGTGGTCACCTGGTCCAAGATGCTCGGGGTGGCCATGGGGGCGGCCGAGAAACTGGCCGCCGAGGGGATCGAGGTCGAAGTCGTGGATCTGCGCACCCTGGCCCCCCTGGACAAAAAGACCATCCTCGCCTCGGTGCGCAAGACAGGCCGCCTGGTCGTGCTGCACGAGGCCTCGCGCACGGGCGGATTTGCCGGGGAAATCGCGGCGGTGGTCATGGAGGAAGCCTTCGACAGCCTCAAGACGCCCCTGCGGCGCGTGACCGGCCCGGACATCCCCGTACCGGCCAGCCCACCCCTCGAACGATTCTTCATCCCGGACGAAGAACAATTGATGACAGCGGTAAGGGAGATCGTCTGAAAGACGTTGCGCCCTCGCGCGCATCGCGTCGTCAGGCGCAGAAAGATTCCTCGGGAAGTGCGACCACCTGGTTGCGACCCTTGTCTTTGCCGACGTACAACGCCTTGTCCGCGACATGGACGCTGGCGCTGACGCCGAAGGCCGCCGTCAGCCGAGAGGGTTCCCCGTCTTCAGAGCGACCGGGCTTTTCCGGGACGCGCTGGCTGGTCATCGAATGCGCAGCCATGCAGGGCGGGGGGGCCTGACAGCCTTGTGGATCAAGGGCGAAAATCAAACACGGAGAGAATGCGATGCATGATCAGAGTTTGATTGTCCTGGCCGTCGTATTGCTGGTCGGGGCGCTGTGTCAGTGGGCCGCCTGGCGGGTCAGGCTGCCGGCCATCCTCTTTCTGCTGCTCTGCGGCATCATGGCCGGCCCGGTGCTCGGTTGGCTGCATCCCGACCAGCTGTTCGGGGACCTGCTCTTTCCCTTCATCTCCCTGGCCGTGGCCGTGATCCTGTTCGAAGGGGGGCTGACGCTGAAATTGGAGGACATACGCGGCATCGAAAAGGTGCTGCGCAACCTCATCACCGTCGGCGTCGCCATCACCTGGCTGCTGACCGCCCTGGCCGTGCACTGGCTGCTGGATTTTTCCTGGGAAATTTCATTCCTTTTCGGGGCGATCATGGTGGTCACCGGCCCGACGGTCATCGCGCCCATGCTGCGCACCGTGCGGCCCAAGGAAAACGTCGCCAACATCCTGCGATGGGAAGGCATCCTCATCGATCCCATCGGCGCCACGCTGGCCGTTCTGGTGTATCAATTCATCGTGTCGGGCAGCGCCGAAGCGGAATTTCTCGCGACAGTCACGGTGTTTGGAAAAATTCTGGCCATTGGATTCATTCTCGGCAGCTGCGGCGGCTTTGCATTGGGCACCGCCCTGCGGCAGCACTGGATTCCGCAATACCTGCAAAATTTCCTTGTCTTGGCCCTGGTCTGCGGCGTCTTCGCCCTGTCCGACGCGCTCGAGGCGGAATCCGGTCTTCTCTCGGTGACGATAATGGGCGTTCTGCTGGCCAACATGAAGGACATCCACCTCGACGAGATCATGGACTTCAAGGAAAGCCTGAGCCTGGTGCTCATATCGATGCTCTTCATCCTTCTTGCAGCCCGCATGAACGCGGACGCTTTCCTGGCGCTGGGCTGGTCTTCGCTGGGCGTCTTCGCGGTGATCCAGTTCGTTTCGCGCCCACTGACGGCGCAATTTTCAGCCCTCGGGTCCAGGCTGAGCATGGGCGAGAGGCATCTTCTGTCCTGGATCGCGCCGCGCGGCATTGTCGCGGCGGCCATATCCGCGCTCTTCGCCATCAAGCTCGAATCCCTGGGACATGCGCAGGCCGCGCAGATGGTTCCGTTGGCGTTCATGGTGATCATCGGCACGGTCCTGCTCCAAAGCGTGACCGCCGGGCCCATTGCCGCATGGCTCAATGTCGCCGAGCCCGAACCCAAGGGCTGCCTGATCATCGGCGCCGACCGCCTGGCCCGGGCCATGGCCGAAGCACTGGGAAAAAACGGATTCTCGACCGTGCTGTCGGATCAGTCCTGGGAAAACATCAATCAGGCCAACATGCTCGGACTCAAGACGTATTGGGGAAACGCCGTGTCCGAACACGCCGACCGCCGCCTGAACCTGACCGGCATCGGCTGCGTGCTGGCCATGAGCGCGAACAACGATTTCAACGCCCTGGCGGCAAAACACTACAGAATGGAGTTTGGCGCCAACAATATCTATTCCATCAGAAACGAGGAAGCCGCCCGCAAGGCGATGAAAGAGAAGGCATCGATCAAACACGGCGGACAACCGCTTTTCCAGGAAACGGCGACCCGGGAATATCTCCACAAGCTGATTTCGGAAGGAGCGGAGATCAAGACCACCCTGCTCACGGAGCAATTTTCCTACGAGAACTACCTGCGCCAGCACAACGTGCGGCGCATACCGCTCTTCGCCATCGACGCGAAGGAACACCTCCACCCGCTGACTCCGGACAAAAAGCTCGCGCCCCAGGCAAACTGGAAAATCATCGGCATAACGCTGGATCACGAAGCGTGATCCCCTGATTGCACGATCCGTTTCGGCTCTCGTGACGACGCGCGCTCCGTTCATGGATTCCACGACGTAAACGGTCAAGATCATCTTTTCACAAAACAATCTTGACACACGCCTGCCCTTTTCCCTAGATGCTCGAAACTTTACGCGCGGTTGGCGAGAACGGCGGACCAGCATCATTCTGAGCCGCCTCCCCTCTCACCATGCCGTACGCAAGCTCCGGTCACACGTGGCGAGCACACCAGTTCACAGCAGTTGTCCACTTCGAATTCAAACTCCCAAACACCAGAAACTCCCTTGATGCTCGCCGTAGCCAATCGGCTTCATCATGATTGGCAAGTTTCTTATCCGATAATCACAACAGGAGCTCGCATGTCTATCAAATTCAAAATGTATGGGATCGGAATTGTTTTCCTACTGGCGATCGGGTGTCTCACAGGAGTCAGTCTCTACGAGGTCGTATCAATCAGATCGATATATAACGATATCGTTCTGCGGGATGTGCAAGGAAAAATAAATGTTTTGGAAATAAACAGAGATGTGAATTATGTGAGTCGCCTGACGCGAAACATGATGCTTGGCAGCAATTTTGAAAAGGATATAGTCAGCCTAGAAAAGGTTATTAAAAACATTTCAAACAGCTATACAACGCTCAAGACGCTGGTCGTTGATCAGGATGAAAAAACCATAGTCGAGAACGCCGAACGTACGACGCTGAGTTTTGTGAACCATGGATATCAGTTCAGTTCCGATCTGAAGAATTTACTCATCGAAAACCGGCCAGAGCGTTTTTCGGAATACCAGAGAGTTGCCACGCCCTTGGCCAACGAATCCAGAGAATACATGGCGGATCTTGTTGCGCTGAAAGACAAGAAGCTTGCGGCCGCGACATCTCAGATGGAAGCCACCATTACCGGAATGTTTTGGATCATTTCCATAATCGCCGCGATATCGACCACGGTGGCTCTGTTCATGGTCTTCAGTGTCGGACGCAGCGTAACTCGATCCATTCATCAGGTTGTCGGCGTGGTGGAGACCATGTCCAACAACGATCTGACCTGCCAGGTCGCGGAAGGCGGCAAGGACGAGACCGGACAAATGCTGGCCGCCACACGGCGGATGCTGGACACATTGCGTCAGACCCTCGGCAGCGTGGTCGGCGGAGTGGACGCGCTGGCCGCTTCGGCCAACGAACTCACCGTGGTATCGCGAAAGATACTGGAAGGCGCGGACGACATGCGCGACAAGTCCCATTCCGTATCCACCGCCGCCGAAGAGATGGGCGTGAACATTTCTTCCGTTGCCGCCGCCGCGGAGCAGTCCTCCATGAATATCGGCATGATCGCCTCCGCCGCGGAGGAAATGAACTCCACCATGATCGAGATCGCCGCAAACACGGAAAAGACGCGGGAAACCAGCTCCCACACCGTCGTTCGCACGCGGCGGGCCTCGGACAACATCAAAAGCTTGAGCTTGGCCGCCGTGGAGATTGGAAAAATCATTGAAACGATCAACGCCATCTCGGGCCAGACAAACCTGTTGGCCCTCAACGCCACCATCGAAGCGGCGCGGGCGGGCGAAGCCGGACGCGGCTTTGCCGTTGTCGCCAATGAAATCAAGGAACTTGCCCAGCAAACCGCCCACGCTACGGAAGAAATCAAGAACAACATCACTTCGATTCAGACCATCACGGTCGATACCGTGGACGAAATCAAGGAAATCACGGACGAAATCGCCAACGTGAGCGGGATGATCGACGGCGTGGCCTTGGCAGTGGATCAGCAAGCCGTCGTGACCAGGGAAATAGCCGACAACGTAGCCCAGGCTGCGGGCGGTCTGCAGGAAGTCACAACCAACGTCAGCCAGAGTTCCGTCATGGCCAACGAAATCGCAAAGGAAATCGCGCAGATCAACGACAGAATCAGCGAAGTCTCGCAAGGCAGCGCGGAGGTCGACGCAAGCGCGGGTTCACTGCGCGGCTTGTCGGAAAAATTACAAAATTCCGTGAGCATCTTTAAAATCTAATTCCTTGACCACCGCGACGACTGACGATTCTCCCATCAAAGAACGAGTCCGCAAGCTCAATCCGGAAACCGCAAAAGACAAGCCGCTGAAAGAGTTCACTTTTCAGCGGCTTGTCTTTTTTCTCGTCAAGATGCTTCGCCGAAAGGCGGCGTTCGTGCGTGCTTCGAGAGGCCTTGCATCTCAATTTCAGGAACTCTCTTTGCGTGTGCCGCACGCAGAAATCACACGCGCCAGATCCTTAATATCAACTGGTTTTGATATATAATCGACCAAGCCTTGCGCCAACAACCGCTCTTTGTCACCCGCCATGGCATGGGCGGTGATAGCAACGACGGGGATGTCTTTTATCATGCCGTCGGCAATTAAATTACGGATATTTTCCGCAGCCTCGACACCATTCATAACCGGCATCTGTACATCCATAAGGATGAGGTCAAATTCGCGCTCCTGCACGAAATCCAAGGCCTGTTGACCGTTTTCCGCCACAGTCACCTCATGCCCCATTTTTTTGACAAGGCCGGAAACGGCAGCCTGGTTGATCCGATCATCTTCAGCAAGGAGAATTCGCAACGCAATGGACGGGTTTGGGACAAAATCGCTGTTTTGTGTGTTTACCTTCTTGGCCTGAGGGAGGGAGAACGGAAGTTCCACGCTTACCGTTGTCCCCTGATCCAATGTACTCGTGAGCGTGAGTTTCCCCTGCATAAGCGCCACGAGGCGTTGAACAATGGTAAGGCCTAGACCAGCTCCTTGATAGTGTCGCGTTCCCGTGCCGTCGACCTGGTAGAACGGGATGAACAACGACTCCTGTTTCTCTTTTGGAATTCCTATTCCAGTGTCGGTGATAATGAATTTCAGCCAGGTACTTCCGTCTGTCTGCAGTGATGAGCCGATATCAACCGCTACACGACCAAACTCGGTAAACTTGATCGCATTGCCCACAAGGTTGCTAAGAATTTGAATGACTCTCGTCTCGTCACCAACCACTATCGGCGGCAGCTCGGGAGCAGTACGGCATTCTAGGGACAGCCCCTTTTCCATTGCAGTCCTGTCAAAGAAAGTCATGACCGACTCGCATAGTTCCGGAATAGGAAATTCTTCAAAGCGCAGAGCCAGTTTTCCTGCTTCAATACGGGAAATATCTAAAATATCGGAAAGAAGCCTCGTCAGTCTTTCGGAAGATTTCATGGCCAACTGGATATATCCGTTCTGCTCTTCGTCGTGATCGAACATCTGGAGAAGCTGCAACATTCCCATGATCCCGTTCAACGGGGTGCGAATCTCATGACTCATGTTGGCCAGGAATTCGGATTTGACCCGATTGGCTGCCTCGGCCGCGTCCTTGGCCTCGCGAAGGGCCTCCTGGTAGTGCATAGTCTCAGTCACATCCATGGTATAGCCGGCCAATAGCACTCTGTTACCTTGCGGAATGGGGAATTTGATCGACGAATAATGGCGACCCTTGAATTCCTCATCAACGTGCAAGATCTCTCTCTGAGTTACAACTCTCCAATCATCCTCAGTCATGCGCTTGGCAAGATCATCGGGAAAAATCTCAAACATGGTCTTGCCGATCATCTCGGAACTCTTGATGCCGATCATATCATAGTAATTATCGCTTGCGAAAAGCGTTCTACTTTCACCAGGACTGACCTGCTTGATAAAGGTATATATAGGCGAATTTTTGATAAAAAGTGAAAGTGTTTCATTGCTCTGACGCAAGACACTTTCAACCTCTTTTCTTTCTGTAATGTCTCTTGCAGCAGCATAAATTAGTTCGTCATGAGGGAAAGCGCGCCATTCAATATATCTGACTTGCAAGGAAGCGTGTAAACTTCTTGGCAAGCTTCATGTCATGCACTCCAAGGGAACGCTTTAACTGAAGGGGCTTTGGATTGCCAAGGGTCCAAGGGGGCAAAGTGTACCGGAAATGAAACGTAGTCCCAACTTGGGCAAGAAATGATCCATACGCCATTTTTACAACCTCTTTGTTCCAATGAATTGTCCAAAGTTGCAAATTGGCCATGAATTAAGCTGTTTTTTGGCGTCCTGATTTAATTCTGAAGGGCAGAAAAAAGAAAAGGATGCTAGTCAGTTAACTAGCATCCTTATACTTTATCCTTGGTGTCGAAGGGGGGACTAGCGGAGGGGTCGCAGCTAATTCTTCAAAATCAATCAAATTTAGCTATTTAAGAACAAAAATAATATGTAATTTACGACCTACATTCTTGACCCCGCGGAATCAAGC
>Ga0265295_1000967_pt1 | contig 53800 bp, 41 predicted proteins | sample Munlansysbiofilm_FD_192503 | JGI IMG/M metagenome (GOLD analysis project Ga0265295, IMG submission 192503) | Leachate microbial communities from a municipal landfill in Southern Ontario, Canada - Methane capture system biofilm | ecosystem: Engineered > Solid waste > Landfill > Unclassified ... | reverse complement strand
TTGAGTCATGATCGTCTCCTTGTCTGTTAGTTTTGTCAAAACCATCAAAACAAAGAGCGGGATCTGGCTCAACCTTTTTCTTCATCTGCCGTTACCTATTTTACACCAACCTTTGAGACGCTACCTAACCAGGCAGGATTGGTCAAAAAATGATGATCAATACCAGAGGAAGTACTATTCTAGGGAGTTGATCAAATATTCCAGGCTCTATGACGTAAGTGAAGAAGCATATGACCAGGCTTCGACGTATTCTCTCACGTATTTCCTGCGTACTTTATTCCGTAAAAAGAAGTTCATTGAAGGTCAGCTAGATATTCTGAGGCATGCCCTCAGACTTGATTCTGTGATTGGCCTGCTGCCAACCGGCGGGGGAAAATCGCTCATCTACCAACTGAGTGCTCTCATGCAGCCGGGCTTCGCCCTGGTTATCGAGCCCATCAAGTCCCTGATGAAGGACCAATATGACGAAATGCTGATGCTGGGGATAGATTCCGTCTACATCAATTCTGATAAGAGCAAGGCTGATAAAGCGACCGCAGAGTTCAAAATGCTATCGGGGCAAAGCTTGTTTACCTTGATCTCACCCGAAAGAATGCAGATCCAGGAGTTTCGCAACGCATTGATGGACATGGCCGCTGAAGATAACTATTTTAACTATTTCGTGGTTGACGAAGCCCATTGTGTTTCTGAATGGGGCCACGACTTTCGGCCCAGCTATCTGAGCCTGGCAGCTAATGCCAATAGGTTTTGCAAACCCTTTGATGCCGGAGATATCACGGTCATCGGGCTTACTGCAACCGCCTCTTTTGATGTTCTGACCGACGTCCAAGCTGAGTTGGAAATCAAATCCCAAAAACCAATCCAAGTAGAAAAAGCACTTTCCCTCAAACGGGATGAGATAGTCTATAAATTCATCAGGTTTTCAGCCAAAAAAAACACAGAAGACGGTAAAAAAATTGAGTCGATTAAATTGGCCAAGAGACAAGAACTCCTCAGTCTGTTAAATGATCGCTTGATTGAGGATATAAATAGTGTCAACAGAACCTTGGGTCAGGAAAGCAAGAACTTCCTGATTAATGGCAATACCGGTATAAAACTTAACGATGAGACAGGAATCATAGTGTTCTGCCCCCATGCCACTGGTGTACTGGGAGTTAGCACAAAGGTTGGTCAGAAAACTGATAATCCAGTTACCGGAACTTATGAGTTTCTGGCGAGGGAGCTTCAAATCGAAAGGAACATCAAACCAGGCTATTATAGGGGAGGTTTGGAATCAGACTTCAAAGATAGCAGCATGGAGGACTATCAACGTTTATACAAGGAGAACAGGATCAACCTGATGGTCGCGACCAAAGCTTTCGGTATGGGTTTCAATAAGCCCAACATCCGTTTCAGCGTGCATTTGAACTTTCCTGGTTCGATAGAAGGTTTCTCGCAGGAGACTGGGCGCATAGGCCGAGACAGGAAGCTCGCGCTGGCATACCTGATGTATTCAGATCTGGATATGGAAGTACCAAGGTATCTACACGATAATAACTACCTTGAGGTTCAACGGGAGCTTGAACTTACTAAGAAGATACTAAATTACAAAGATAAAACCGAGAATAAGTCAATCAACGACTGTTTACGGGACAAGGGTCGTAAACGGGATTTTGTGATCGAAGTAGATTCGGACGATAGTTCATATACAGAATACATTGGGGTTGGTAAAAGAAAAAACAAGACTGTCTTTGGTAAGATCATCTACAGGCTTGCTTTGGTTGGTGTAATTGATGATTATACGATAGAATATCGCAAATCAACAGTTTACCGGCTGACCATAACCCCAAAGGAAAGGGAATCATTGACAACAACCATGAAAAACTATCTGATGAGGTACTTTACTGAGAAAAAAGCGCAGATAATGGTAGATGAGTTCTTCAAAAACAAGGATAAGCCAAACTACAGCGATCTGATAAGATATTACATTGAGTTTGAGCATAACTATATAAAAAAGAAGAGAGAACAAGCCATCTCGGACATGGATTTTGCTTGCCGCTATGGACTGGATAATCAGGATTCGGATCCTCTTTCGGAAAATTTTCGTGAATACATCGATGTGTATTTCAGTTCCAAATACTTCCGGGATAATTACTTCACCCCGGACGGAAGAGAGGCTTCCCTTACCAATGCCACAGAACGGGGCAAAGTGCAAAGTGAAGATATTATAACCCTGTTTATCGACATCGTAAAGAATGATGCCGGTGGCCTAATCCCTAATTGCAAGGAACTTCGTGGTGCGTGTATAAGGCTTCTGAACGACAATCCAAACAATTACAGCCTTCATATTCTAAATGCGTTCACCAATATCATCATCTCCAAGAAAAAGACATTGGAGTTCAATCAAGGCACGAAAGAGCTGCTAAAGGGTGTATCCCTGTATTTGGAAAGCAGAAGTGAACTGCTTGGTTTCAAAGAATTCAAGGCACTTCTGGGGACATTTTGGCATAGTGTTAGTGAAGAAATGCCGGATTTTGAAAACCACCTTCATCAGACAACCGGATATGATTTCAATAATCTTGAAACGCTGGCCTATTTGGCCAGTGCAACCCAGTCCATCTCGAAAACAGTTAAAGGAGATTAACATGGAAAACAAGGATGTACAAGAATTTGCAGGCAGTCTATCCACTCTTATTAACAAAATCAAAAACAACATCGAAGAACTTGAGGGTACATCCGGATCTCTTCGGGCCCAATTGGATGGACAGCAGGACAAAATAAACCAACTTGCTGCCCTTAATGACCAAATCACAAATTCGGTAAATGAATACCGAGTATTTATTTCCCATAACCTTGATGATCTAACCAACCAATATGAGGATTTTACCAAGGAGCAATCTGAGAACACCGCTGAATTGGCAGAAAAGATAGAAACCTTTAAAGATATCTTAGCCTCCTTTAAGGTGACCATGACCAGCCTTGGGGTTGATCTGAACGAGATTGCGGAAGACACTTCAAAGAAGATCGATACGTTTGTAACTCAATTGAATGAAAGTTACGAAACCTGGAATACCAACTCAAGTACATTGATAACCGGATTTGAAAGCAGACTTATGGAACTGGATCAAAAGATATCCATCAAGCTCGACTCAGCAGCTAAAACTGTTTCTGAAAAACTTGAGATAACTCTAAGAGGAATAATTGATGCACTCGAAGCTACTAACGCAAGTATAAAACGGGTATTGATGATAAATTATGCTTTGACACTTGCAGCCATAGTGGCTATTGCATTGGCCATTATATTATGAGGATAAAGGTTGGATTCATAATTATTTCTATAATTCTAATGACGCGTATAGCGTGGTAACGATTCGCTGTTTGACTCCGGAACGAAAGATTTACTTGATCAATTCACTTCGGAGATTACTGTTGAAAAGCTACTCGGCTGACACACTATTATCAGCGTACCCGAATCCAAATTTTACTCCAATAATCTATACCACCCCATTTTATTCAAATTCCTGAGTTGACCCAGGATACCTTTCTGGACTTTTCTACCGATTTTGGGCACGTTTTGGCGGGAGATAACCACATAAATGTGCTTCCTTAGGTCTACAACCTCTATCGATGCCAGAGCCTCAAGATAGATATAGACCCACTGTCTGGATTTGCCAATTGCTTCTGCAATATCTCGGATGGACTTGAATCTGCCTTGTTCCAGGATCTCCAGTAGCCTGTGAGCATCTGTTATGCTGAAAGTCCAGCCTTTATAATGCTGATAGCCGATCCTGGCTTGGTAGCGGTTGGCTCGGACGTAGATAGGAGGACTATCTTCTATCTGCTTGATCGCTTGGCTTTGGAGTAGTTCAGGCAGTAGCATTTCTATTGCTTCTCTGCTTACACTGGTCAGTTTGGCTATAAGTTCTGCATTGAATGGGCGGTCATATTGGCTGACGAAGTTGAGGATCAGTTCTTTGTCTGTCATGTTATCCTCAGTCATCCAGATCGGCTTGGGTAACCAGTTCAAGGTTCTTGTATCTGCCTATCTCTTCCACAGAGCGGATGAGCTTCATGGCTTTGCGGACATTACCGCAAGAGTGGAAGTGGACATAGTCGACTATGTCAGAATGGAACTTGATCTCCAAAACCTCACTGCATAGTTCTGCAATGTCCTTCTTGGGTAGGTCTTGGAACTCATAGAAGAAATTGCATCTATCGAAGTAATACTCGTTGATCTGATTGAGTTTATCCTTGGCATTCTGCATTCCGACCAGGATCACTATCGCTGTGGTCACATCCACGATATCCCTGATCGCTCCCAAGAGCTGTGGGTGTCGGAAGGCGTAGTCAATTTCATCAACAACTATGATCGTATCCTTGTGATCCTCCAGAAGGGTTATACACATCATGAAGAGGTCATTGGCTGTTCCGTAGGGGATGTATTCTCCCATGCCAAATCTCTTGTATAAGGCTAAGAGCAGCTTGGATGCGAAAGCCTTGGGAGTGGTAGTTGCCTCCAGCCGGACATATAGATAGCCCTTACTGAAAGCAATCCGACTCGCATAGGTGGTCTTTCCCGGGCCTGGTCTGCCATACAGCAATCCAAGCCCCACCATCTCCAGCTTAGGTCTGGTTAGCAGGTATTCGATGCATTTGTCTGCGGCTATCACGTTCTGCGTTCTGACGAGTGTTCCCTGTTTCATGTTATCCTCCTAATTTATCCCGATGCGTTTGAGGAGTTCCGCTCTGGAGAGGTGTGCGAATGGTGACTGCCCATTCTTGGCCTCATCCTGTGATTGCTTATCATCAGGCAATTCTGCTGGGTTGGAGATCTTTTCCGCTGGATCATGATCTTCAGATTCTATACCTGTGGCATCTTTTGTTGCGGTGGCAGTGGGTGCTTCATCTGATGCTTCTTGTTCAACCTGGGCTCTTTGTTGAGCTTTGTAGTACTCTCTGGCTGTTTGGCTGAAGCCGATCGCAAACTCCAGGGGAGGCTTATCATTACTAGTCTGGTATTCGAGCCCTATACGGTCGAACGATTCTTTGATTTCCTTGAGGATTATCCTATCCCTCTCCTGCTCTGCCAATCTCTCCTTCTCTTCCGCATCAAGCTTCTCCCGTTCTTCCGGACTCAGCATATCCGGATGTTTGGGCTGTCTCATCATCATCTTTCTGGTCATCTCCTCGATGATCTCGTCACTATCCTTAGGTGGTGCTTCCAGCATGGAAGGACTGCTGAAGAGCGCTCTGGCACCCTGATCCTCAAACTTCTCCTGCTTAGATGGGGAGTTGCTCAGTATCTTATCGACAGCCTTCTGCGAGTTGATCACCCACTTCTTGGCACTGCGTTCTTTCTCTCGTCTAAGACCCTTGATCTCTTTGTATTCCTTGTTCAGTTCCTTATGCGAGACTGCCTTGTCCATCGAGACTTCAATGAAGGGATGCTGCGTCTTTCTTAGTGCAGCCTGGCAGATGAAGACATCGTTCTTGTCATAGACCACGATCCACCTGGCATCGCTGTAATCGAACCTGATGATACAGGGCTGTCCCACATGATTAACAAGTTCCCGGTGCCAGTAGACCTTTTTATCCAACCTGATACCCTCCGCGCGGATATTCTTGCGTTCCATCGCCATCATCAGGAAGTTGAGCCTGGAGATCTCTATCTGGCGACTCTCGGCTATCCTGGCAGCACTGAAGACCTCATAGGGTGTGCGTCTGTTGAGTGAGCTATGCGGTGTCTCTCCATAACAGAATCTCACATAGAAGGCGATCATCTGCATTGTCTCTTCAATGGTAGGTGGCTTACCGGTATAGATCTTCTTTGCCCAGACTTCATTGCGATTCAGCACAGATGGCTTGTCGTCAATCGATGCGCCTCTAAAGGTAGTGATGAACCGCTCAAACTGCTCCTGGAAGGTCTTGAAGAAGCGTTCGATGATCTTGGCTTTGGCATTGTAGCTCTCGGCGAATCTTACTCCGATATTGAGTCTGGGAAAGATGCCACCCAGTTCTTTGTTCAGATCATGCTCTTCCCATTTCTCATGAAAGAGTTTGGCTCGGAAGGCTTTGCCGTTATCCAGATAGACATACTTTGGTAGCACTGCCATCGTTCCGCTATTGTTATCTGCGATCTGGGCGCAGTTGATAAAGCCATTACGGAAGGCAGTGAGGATATGCTGGCTATCTTCAGTGAAGGCGAGTGAGGCTCCCACCGGATACCTACTTGCCCAGTCCATCACCATGATCATCGTCATGCGTTGGGCTCTGCCGGTCTGGGGATTGAGGATATCGAAGGAGAGGGTATGTCCATCTGCCACCCAAACTTCACCTACCTTGAGAGTACTATCGTCTCTGCGGATAGACTTGATTATCCGCTCAGAAACATACTTGCTGCCATCCCTGGCCTGATGCCACTCTGCCGGATGCCTGGCAGCCCATTCCTCGCACCAGCGTCTAAGCGTCCGTTCATTGGTTTCGGATTCTATTATTTTGTTTCTGCTCATCTGTTTGAGGTTGGTGATGGCAGAGCCGATTTTGATGCGATTGGGATTGAGCAGCAGGTGCAGCAGATACTGCTGTTCCTGATAGCTGATCTTGCGTTCTTTGTACTTGCCCTTGCTCTTATGGATCAGGGCATACATATCCAGATTGGTCTCATGGTAAACGCGTAACCACTCTCGCAGTGCCCGCTCTTTTCGGGGTCCCTTGAGATTGTAGAGCTCCGGCACCAGTCTCTTGCCGTTATAGTCACTGGTGATCCGTTTCCAAGCTAATACTTTGGACTCAGCTCCATATACTCTGCGAATCACTTCCTGGCAGAACCTGCCGTAGAGTTGAGCTTCATCACTGTATAACAGCCTTTCCTCTTCCACCGGAGCCAGATCGAGAAAGTCACTGCCGAAGTCGATCACTACACCATTTTCCTTGGCTTCGTGGATTAGGGTGAGTTTACGCTCGAACTCCAGATTGTCTTCATAGGTCTCATAGACGGTCTCTGACTCCAGATCGTCTTCTGAACTATCATCTTTGGCCTTGGCATTGTACTGCTGGCGGTAGCCGAGCAGGAAGCTATAATCGACAGACGTATCACCTTCACCACTAACTTTGCCTATTCCAGCCTTTACCTCTGGAGCTACTTTACATCTGCCACCGCTCTTGATCTCCAGCTTTAGTCCCTGGCTTTCCATCAGTTCTTGCAGTTCATTCAGTTTACTGCGATACTCTCTCAGGAACTCCTCAGTCGGTCTGCCGCTATAGGGAAACATCTGAACCTCCTGCTTTCTCGCTAACCTTAGAAGCCAGATCCTTACCGCTCTCGTAATAGACCAGGAAAACGCTGGAGTAGCCATGCTCACCTAAACCGATCTCTTCCTCAAAGTAGAGCTCCGGTTTGCGCAAGCTGTCTCTGAATCTGTCATACTCAGCCTGAATGATCTCCTCTGTTGCCAGAACAAAGGTCTTGATCGTGGCTCCGTTCTTGGTGGGGATCTGATGCTTGAGCGCGGTCAGCTTCCCGGCATCGACCATTCTTCTGATCGTCTTCAGATTTTTGTTCAGCAACATGGCAACCCTGTCGATGGGTAACCAGATCAAATCCACATTAATGTCCATGTCCAAATCCTTCAAATACTGCGACCCGCTTGGACCTTTCAGCCGGGAATCTTGAAAAATGAGCTCAAGCGCTTGGACATTTTGGCCTCTCATCATAGTTATCAATGAGTTAAGCCTCATGCCTACCCCCGCTTGGACAGGGGTACCCGCTTGGACATTGCCCTGATTCACCCGTTTCTGCACTTCCGCTTGGCGTTGTTTCTTGGTAGTCATTCTACACCTCTCTTATGTATTTAGTAGGGTGCTAAGAACTACAAGCGCAGAACCTTGGGAAGTCTTTTCTGCGAGTTTGCCAGCTTTCTTACGCATTCTCCGGCAATACTTTATATTCCACCTGGGTCACACTATAATCTTTAGTATTGACTCCAAACCGCCTTGCAGCAGAATGGCATCTGGAACTAATCTTGCAGCCATGCGGATATAGTCAATAGCAAAGTTTCTACATGGAGTTCACGATGAATAAACCGACTATCGGACAACGCCTTAGCTTGGTGATTAAGGCCATGCGACTCAAGGATTACCAGTTTGCCACTAAGTATGGCATCTCCCGTGCCTCGCTTTCCCGCTACAAGCTAAACGAGAGATATCCCGATCCGGAGTTCTTAGAAGCACTCTCCAAAGATCAGATCAACATCCACTGGCTCTTTACAGGAAACGGCTCCATGCATGCCAAAGATGAGTTTCAAGAGCTCATCCAATCCATCCAGGCACCTACACCCCCAACCAATCCAGACAGCTCAATCCCCACCATAATCTCTCCAATCCTGCACCCTATCACCAATCAGGACTTCGATCCCACTAGATCTATCACCTTTCCCATAGTTGGAGAGATAGCTGCCGGACCGCCGATGGAGATCAAAGACGAGTGGAGTCAGGTGGGGCAGATCCAATTACCAGTCTCATTCCTGACCGGCAACCCCAAGCAATACACTGTCTTTCAAGTAAATGGCAGAAGCATGGAGCCCGTGATCCAGCATCAGGACATCGTGGTCATCAAGAGTGATCTGAGCTGGGAAAATGCTGATGGTAAAATTGCAGTTGTAAGGACTGACGATGGTCTCACCATCAAGAAGGTGCAGATCGATCACCGCAGGCAACAGATTGTCCTCCAACCATTTAATATAGACTATCCGGTTCTTGTTTTAGACTCGGATTGGAATTACGGAGCTTTCCTGATCGGCACAATCGCACTCCAATTGCGGTTTTTCTAATTTCAAAGTTCCGATTTCCCAACTGCTCTTTCCAAAGCTTGTCCAAACGCCTCGCTAATTTGCAGTAATAGTGTCAGCAAACAGTCCAAATACGTCCAAATCAGCGCTTGGACATTTCCATAACCAGTCCATCGCAACTCACCACCACATAAAGCCTTATCCCCACTTTCCCCTTGTGTCACAACTTGCAGCTTTGGGTGTCAGTTTATACAGGGGCTGAAAAAGCGCCGGGAAGACAACTAAAGTAGCATCGCGTTGCCCGGCGGACAAGGAAAATCATTGACATATTAGCAGTCTGTTTTTTTTGGGATTATCACAAACATATGAGGAGTATAAAAATGCTCAGGTATAAACTGCTTTCCAAGCTGCACCGGGCCACGGTTACCGAGTGCGATCTGAACTACAACGCCAGCATCCAGATAGACAGCGAGCTGCTGAAACTGAGCGGCATGCACGAGCATGAGCGCGTGGAGATCTGGGACGTGAACAACGGAGCGAGATTTTCCACCTACATCATCGCCGCGGCACCCGGCAGCCGCAAGATCAGCATCAACGGCGCCGCGGCCCGCATGGTGCATACTGGCGACAGGATCATCGTAGTCAACTACGGCCTGATGGACGAAGCGGAGATGGAAACTTACCAGCCCAGGATCATCATTTTGGGTGAGGGCAACGAACCGGTTAAATGATGCGTGTTTGCCAGACGGTGGCGGAACTGCGCCAGGCCCTGGCTGAGATCAGAGGGGACCTGAGGGTGGGTTTTGTGCCCACGATGGGCGCGCTGCACCGGGGCCATCTTTCCCTGGTGGAAAGGTGCGCGGTTGAGACCGATCTGAGTGTCGTATCCATCTATGTGAACCCCGCCCAGTTCGGTCCCCAGGAGGACCTGGGCAGATATCCGCGCGACCTGGAAGGCGATCTGGAACTGCTGGCCCGGCACAGGACCGACCTGGTTTTCTTTCCGGACGACGCGCAGATGTATCCCCCGGGGTATCGCACCTGGGTGGAAGTGGAGGGCCTTGCAAACGTACTCTGCGGGGCCAGCCGGCCCGGACATTTCCGGGGAGTGGCCACCGTGGTGCTGAAACTCACCCAGATCGTGAAGCCGGATCTGATGTTCATGGGCCTGAAGGATTTTCAGCAGATCGTGGTGCTGGAGCGCATGCTGCAGGACCTGAACAGCGAAACGCGCATCGCGCGCTGCCCCATCGTGCGCGAGGACGACGGGCTGGCCCTGAGTTCGCGCAACGTGTTTTTGAGCCCGGAGGAACGCGTCCGCGCCCGATGCCTTAGCCAGGCCTGGAAACAGGTGCGGGCGATGGTCGCCAGGGGCATCAGGGACAGCCGGGAACTGCTGGCGGAAGCGGAAAGAATTGTGCTGGAAGCCGGCGGAAAGATAGACTACATCAAGATCGTGGACTCCGACACCCTGGCCGACGCGGACCCGGTGGACCAGAATTCCCGCCTGCTGCTGGCCGTGAAGATCGGCAACACCAGGCTGATAGACAATTCTTCACTACCAGCTTGACAGCCGGACGGGCCGCAAAAACTTGACCCATCAAGCTTACCATATATACATTCCAGATATCACCCGCGAAAGTGGCGGAATTGGCAGACGCGCTGGACTTAGGATCCAGTGGGGTGATCCCGTAGGGGTTCGAGTCCCCTCTTTCGCACCATAACATTCAGGAGACAAAGTGCAAACAGAATTCAAACAGATCGACCCGACCACCAAAGAGATAGTTCTCACCGTGGAAACCGAAAGGGTGGACGCGGCCTACCAGAAATATCTGCGGAAAGCGGCCAAATCGCTGGAAGTGCCGGGATTCCGCAAGGGCAAGGCCCCGCTGAGCATGGTTATCAGGCTGCACGGCGACAGGATCAAGGACTATTTCGAGAAGGACTTCGTGGACGAAGCTTTTGGCGAAGCCGCGCGGGAGCATGAGATCCGCTTCCTGCTCTATCCGGAAGTGAAAGAGATCGAATGGCAGCAGGGATCAGAGATGAAGATCACCCTGGAGATCGAGCATGAACCGCCGGTGGAATTCAGGCAGCTGGACCATCTGCAGGTGCCCTTCCAGCCTCTGGTGCTGGAAGAGGAGGTGGAGAAATTCATCCAGAACCTCAGCACCGAGCACGCCACCGTCCAGGACGTGGAGTTGTCCATAGCCGGGGACATGGTGAAGGGCCACCTGATCTTTGAACAAAACGGCGCCGGGCATACCCGCGAAACAGCGCTTTACGCCGGCGACGAGGAGGTGGAGAATTTTCCCGGACAGTTCGTGGGTGTCCGCACCGGCGAGAAGGTCGAGGCGGAAGTGGATGGCAAAACAGTGGCCATGCTGCTGCCCCACGACAGCGAACTGGCTGTGGAGGATGACAAAATGTACGCCTGCAGCTTTGAAGTGAGCGCCATCACCCGCAACGTGGTGCCGGCCATTGACGACGAATTTGCCAAAGACATGGACTTTGCCGACCTGGCGGAAATGCGGGCCAAGATCGCGGAAGACATGAAAGCCAGGATCGAGCACAGCAACTTCGACGGCGAAAACTCCGCCATCCTGGCCAAACTTTACCACGACAACCAGTTTCCCCTGCCCAAAAAAACCCTGCAATACATCGTGGCCCAGGAGCTGGAAAACTACGACGAGAAATACCGGCATTTACTGCAGCAATACGTGATCGAAAAGGTGATGCAGGACATGGCCAGCATGTACCTTCTGGCCGCGCTGCAAAAACAGAGTGGAGTGGAATTCAGTGATGAGATGAGCGACGCCTACATAGAACACAAAGCCATCCTGGAAGACACCAATCCCGCCGCTTACCGCGAACACAACGAGGAAAAGATCGCCGGAGAGGACTTTCGCGAAGGCGCGCTGAACTATCACATCCTGCGCGGGATCGCCGCCACCTGCACATTTGTGGAGCCGGAGCCGGAACCGGAGCAGCCTGAAAACACCGAGTTTGAGGTTTCGCAGGAAACCGAGGAGGAAGAGGTATGAGCTACATTCCCATCGTGATCGAACAGGTGGGCCGCACCGAGCGGGCCTACGACATCTATTCCCGGCTGCTGAAAGACAGGATCGTCTTTGTCAGCGGCGTGATCGAGGACAACCTGGCCAATTCCATCGTGGCGCAGCTGCTGCATCTGGAAGGCGAGGATCCCGAACGCGACATCTACATGTACATCAACAGCCCCGGCGGGATAATCTCCTCCGGGCTGGCGATCTACGACACCATGCAGTACATCAAACCCAACGTGAGCACCATCTGCCTCGGCCAGGCCGCAAGCATGGCCGCGCTGCTGCTGGCTTCCGGCCATCACGGCAAGCGCACCGCCCTGCCCAACAGCCGCATCATGATCCACCAGCCTCTGGGTGGCGCGCAGGGCCAGGCCAGCGACATCGAGATCCAGGCCCGGGAGATCCTCTATCTGCGCGAGCGGATGAACGAGATCCTGCACAAACACACCGGCCAGGACCTGAAAAAACTGATCGATGACACCGACCGCAATTTTTACATGGACGCCCTTCAGGCCAAGGAATACGGCATCATCGACGAAATGATCGCCACCCGGAAATAACTTGACGGGATTTGAGGCAAAGCAATAGATGACCCCAGCGGCATCCAATCCGACCAATAAACCAGGAGGATTTCTTGGATAAGTTCAAGAACCTGAGCTGCTCATTCTGCGGCAGAAACGAGCTCGAGGTGAAAACCCTGATCCGCGGGATCGCGGGAAACATCTGCGACGAATGCATCGCCATGTGCCACAACATTGTGGTGACCAGCGTTCCGGAGACCACGGAAGAGGTGACCGACCTGCCCCGGCCCAGCGAGATCAAGAGCTATCTGGACCAGTACGTGATCGGCCAGGAACAGGCCAAAATGATCATCTCCGTGGCGGTTTACAACCATTACAAACGCATCTTCCGCCAGGAGAGGAACGACTCCATCGAGCTGGAGAAGAGCAACATCATGATGATCGGCCCCACGGGCTGCGGCAAGACCCTGATCGCGCAGACCCTGGCCAACTATCTGAAAGTGCCTTTTGCCATTTCCGACGCCACCACCCTCACTGAAGCCGGCTATGTGGGCGAAGACGTGGAAAACATCCTGGTGCGCCTGCTCCAAGCCGCGGATTATGACGTGGCCAAAGCCGAGCGCGGCATCGTTTACATCGACGAGATCGACAAGATCAGCCGCAAATCCGAAACGCCCTCGATCACCCGCGACGTCTCCGGCGAAGGCGTGCAGCAGGCTTTGCTGAAGATCCTGGAAGGCACCAAGGTGAACGTTCCGCCCAAAGGCGGGCGCAAACACCCGCAGCAGGACTTCATCGAGATGGACACCAAAAACATCCTCTTCATCGCCGGCGGGGCCTTCTTCGGCCTGGAAAAGATCATCAAGGAACGCCTGGACACCAAGGCTATCGGCTTTGACGTCAAGCTGGGCCGGGTGACTGAAGACTACAACATTTTTGACCAGACCGTCTCCCACGATCTGCTGAAATACGGGCTGATCCCCGAACTGATCGGCCGCATGCCAGTGCTCTGCACCCTGCACGAACTCAGCGAAGAAGCGCTGGTGGACATCCTCACCCAGCCCAAGAACGCCATCTGCAGCCAGTACAAGAAGTACTTCCAGATGGACGGCGTGGACCTGGAATTCGACCCCGACGCCCTGCGCGAGATCGCCAGCATCGCCATCAAGCAAAAAGCCGGCGCGCGCGGCTTGCGGGCCATCATGGAAAAGTTCATGCTGAAGATCATGTACGACATTCCGGACATGGAAAAGCTGCGTGGCTGCAAAATCAGCGCGGACGTGGTGAGCAAAGGCATTTCACCCGAATACACCTTCACCGGCAGTTCCGCCCGCAGGAAAGCGGCCGGGACCAGTTGATGGGCCCTGGCGATGAAACGCGGGCTGCTGCTGTTGCTACTGCTGGCCTTGGTGCTGCCGGTGCTGGCCTGCGTGGCCGCGGAAGGCGAGCTGAGGATCCGCAACCGCAGCGCTGACGAGATCTGGGTGAGCGTGGCCAATTCGGAACCGCGCAAGATCAGCGGCTGGTCGAACTGGTCGCTGTTTTACAAAGAAACCGCCATCCTCAGCGTGAGCTACATCGGCAACTACGTTTTTGCCGACGCGGTGGAGCAGACCGTGCGCCCGGGGCTAATCTCCACCGTGGACGTGCTCCCCTCCGGCGGCGCCATCGCCTTTGCCAACGATGCCGCGCTGGCCATTGCCGAGGTCTATATCTCCCCCACCGGCGATCTCGACTGGGGCCCGAACGACCTCGCCGGCGTCCTAAACCCCGGCCAGACCACCATCTGGACCGTTACAGAAGGTACCTGGGACCTGAAGCTGGTGGATGCGGACTACCGCGAATATTACAAATACGGCATCGCCGTGACTGCCAATCAGACCCAAAGCCTGAACTTTTATGAGTTTGGCAGGGAAGGCGACGCCAAAAACGCCTCCCTGGACCAGCCCTCAGACAATTAGAACAAGGAAGAACCATGACTGCTGAAATCACAGCGCCGCGCCGGGAACGCCTGGCCGCACTCCTTTCCGACGGCGAACACGTTATTGTCTTTGCCAATACCCAAGGCAAACTGCAAAAGTTTAGCCAGGACAAAAATTTCCTTTACCTCACTGGGCTCAACCATCCTGAACTGATCTATGTGGCGGGCAAATTTGGCGGTCGCTTCAACGAGATGCTCTTCATCGAACGCAGCGATCCCGAACGCATTGTCTGGGAAGGCGAAAAACTGGACGCGAAGGAAGCCACGGGGATCAGCGGGATCCAGCGCGTGCGCTATCTGGACGAGTTTTACCCCACCCTTTCCGCGATGTGTCCCTTCATGCAGGTGATCCATGCCAACCTCGGCTTCGCCGGCCTGAACCAGCCGCCCACCCTGGCCATGCACATGCTGCAGCCCGTGCGCGACCGCCATCCGCAGATCCAGATCAACCAGCTGAACGACCTCATCGCCCCGCTGCGCAAGCTCAAGGATGCCTGGGAGGTGAAGCAGCTGCAGAAGGCCATCGACATCACCGGCCAGGGCATCGAAGACATCGTGGGTTCCGCCACGGCAGGCATGATGGAATACGAGCTGGAAGCCACCCTCTTTTACCGCATGCAGGTAAGCGGGCTCCAGGCCTGGGGTTTTTCACCCATCATCGCCGCCGGGATCAACGCCGCCACCCTTCACTACGAAAAGAACAACTGCCGGGTGGGCGAAAATGAACTGGTGCTGATGGACGTGGGCGCCGACTGCAACGGCTACAGCGCCGACATCACCCGCTGTTTCCCCAGCGGCCGGAAGTTCACCGCGCGCCAAAAGCAGATCTACAGCCTGGTGCTGGAGGTGCAGAAAGAGGTGATCGCGGCCGTGAAGCCCGGGGTGACGCTATCCGAACTTAACGACATTACCAAAAAGGGACTGGCGCGGGGACTGATCTCCTTGGGCCTGATCGATTCCGAGGACCAGGTGGGCAGATATTACATGCACGGCGTGAGCCACTTTCTGGGCATGGACACCCACGACCTCGGCGGCCGCGAAGCCGCTCTGGAAGAGGGCAACGTGATCACCGTCGAGCCCGGGCTCTACCTTCCGGAGGAAAGCCTCGGCGTGCGCATCGAAGACGACGTGCTGGTTACCAAAACCGGCTCCAAAGTGCTTTCCGCCAAGATCCCCAAGGAGATCAAGGACATCGAGAAACTGCGCCGCCGGGTGAACGCGTCATGATCAGCAAAGCCATCTATCCCGGAACTTTCGACCCCATCACCCTGGGCCATGTGAACATCTTGGAAAAGGCCGCCAAACTCTTTGATCGGGTGATCCTGGCCGTGGCGGGCTACACGGGCAAGGAAAACCTGTTTGGCCTGGAAGAGCGCATCCGGCTGTGCTCGGAGGCTGTGAAACACATTCCCAACGTGGAGGTGCGGGGTTTTGAAGGCCTGGCGGTGGAGTTCGCCCGCGGGCAGGATTGCCGGGTGATGATCCGCGGCTTGCGCGCCGTTTCGGATTTTGAGTACGAGCTGGCCCTGGCCCTTACGAACACCAAGCTCGATCCCGCCATTGAAACCCTGTTTCTGGTGCCCAGCCTGCGCTACATGTACCTCTCATCTTCCATGATCCGCCAGCTGGCAGAGCTTGGCTCCGAACTCAAGGATTTCGTGCCGGAAAATGTGGCCCAAGCCCTCTCGGAAAAGCTGAAAGATGGCTAAGAAAGCGGATCCCGCCCCCAAAGACGTCACTCAGATCTCCGACCGCGCCCTGCCCACCGACGTGAACGCCGAAGCCGGAGTGCTTTCGGCCATGATCATCGATTCCAGCATGGTGAGCAAAGGCATCGAAACCATCAAGGAAGAATATTTTTCCCGTGCCGCCAACAAGCTGGTCTTCCGCGCCATCTGCGAGCTTTTCAACGAAGGCGTGGAAACCGACCCCGTAACCCTGGCCAGCCGCATGGAGCGCAACAACACCCTCGAAAAGGCCGGGGGAATACCCTATATCAACGATCTGGCCGACTTTGTGGTCTCGAGTGCCAACTTCGACTACCACCTGAACATCCTCACCGAGAAAGCCCTGCTGCGGCATCTGATCGTGGCCTGCAACGGCATCATCGAATCCTGCTACAGCTCGCCCAAATCCGTGAAGGACATCGTCGACGAGGCCGAGCAGGAGATCTTCAGAATAGCCGAACTCCCTCACCATCAGGGTTTCCAGCGTTTCGACGAGATCAGCCACGAGGTGCTGAAGACCATCGACGCCATCGCCACCTCGAAGATCCCGGTGGTGGGCGTTCCCAGCGGCTACGGCGACCTGGACCGCCTCACCGGCGGGTTCCGGCCAGGCCAGTTCATCATCATAGCCGCGCGCCCCGCCATGGGCAAAACATCCTTGGCCCTGAACATCGCTTCCCACGCCGCGGTGAACATGGGTAAAACAGTGGCCATCTTCACCATGGAAATGGCCGCCGACGAAGTGATCATGCGCATGTTCAGCAGCGCTTCAGAAGTGAACATGGACGCCATGCTCAAGGGTTACGGGATGAACGAGGAAAAGCTCATCCGCATCATGCAGGCCTCCGAAGTGCTCTCCGCGAAACCCATCTACATAGACGAATCCGGCACCAACACCCCTCTGGACATCCGCGCGAAAACGCGGCGTCTGGCCGCCGACGCCGGAGGCATCGACCTGGTCATCATCGACTATCTGCAGCTGATGACCCTGCCCAAGGACCGCGACAGCCGCCAGCAGGAGATCTCGGAGATCTCACGCGCGCTGAAGATCCTGGCCAAGGACATGAAGATCCCGGTGGTGGCCCTATCCCAGCTCAACCGCATGCTGGAAACCCGCGAGGAAAAACGCCCCCGCCTGGCTGACCTGCGTGAGTCCGGAGCCATCGAACAGGACGCCGACCTGGTGATGTTCATCTACCGGGACGATTATTACTTCGGCGAGAAATCGGAAAAACCCGGCGTCGCGGAAGTGATCGTGGGAAAAAACCGCCATGGCTCCACAGGCTCGGTTGACCTCGGCTTTGTAAAGGAATACACCCTCTTCCGCAGCATCGACACTGCGCATGAAACTTGATTTCCTGGCCGGTGTGGGCGCTTTCACCATCTTCAACGGCAGGGTGCTGAAACGCCTGCCTCATCTGGGCAAAAGGCGTCAGGAACTTGTAATCCAGATCAAGCGCATCGGCGTGGATTCCCTGCCGCTGATCGCCCTCACCTCTTCCTTCACCGGCCTCGTGACCGCGCTGCAGCTTGTCTATCAGGGACGCGGCTACATTCCGGACCACCTCTTCAGTGTATTGATCAGCAAATCCACCATGATCGAGCTGGCGCCGGTGCTCACGGCCCTGGTGATGACCGGCAAGGTGGGGGCTGCCATAGCCGCGGAGATAGGCTCCATGAGGGTTAGCGAGCAACTGGATGCCCTCAGCAGCATGAGTGTGGAACCCGAGGAATTTCTCTACCTGCCCCGCATCGCGGCCGGCGTGGTGGCCTTTCCCCTGCTCACCATCTTCGCCAACGTGGTCGGCATCGGCAGCGCTTGGTTTTTCAACTGGCTGCGCAACGGCATCCACTACCACACTTTTTTCAACAACATCCGCAGCTACTTTCAAACCTTCGATCTGCTGAGCGGCATCGTGAAAGCGATCGTGTTCGGCTTCGTGATCACTTCCCTGGCCTGTTTTTTTGGCGACCGCACCAGAGGCGGCGCCGAGGGCGTGGGACGCAGCACCATGCTAACCGTGGTCTATAGCGCCGTGTGGGTGCTGGTGATGGATTTCATCGTGGCTTTCGTGATCTTGGGCAGCGTGTGATGCAAGCACGCAAGCTGATCCCCGCCGCCACCGCGGTCACGCTCGCTTTGCTGCTGGCCTGCGGAGATTGCAAGCCCAAACCTGAACCGAAAGCGGAAAAACCCGCCCCGACCAGCTCTCTGACCATCTTCGCCCTGCAGCACATCCGCTCCTCCGGCTTCGAGGCTGCCGTCCTCAAGGACTTCGGGGCCAAAAACAACACCGCTCTGAACGTGGTGATCTTCCCGGACCTGATCTCACTGATGGATTCCCTCAGCGTGTCCGACAGCCTGGCCAATGCCGACCTCGTGCTGGGGCTGGACAGCTCGTTCGCCATCTCCGACACCATCCTGGATCCCTTTGCCGCCCTACCGGAGATCGCGCTCTCGGAAATCAGCCACGAGATCCCCCGCGACCCGGACCAGCGCCTCATCCCCTACGCCAGCGCCAATCTGAGCTTCATCTGCGACACCCGTAAATTTCCGGACCCGCCCCGGTCTTTTGGCGAACTCCAGGACGCGCGCTATTTCAACCAACTGGCCCTCTGCGATCCCTCCGCCACCGGCCTGGGCCGCGCTTCCCTGCTCTGGACCGTGGCCCTGTTTGGAGAGCGCGGATACGAGCAGCTTTGGAATAGCTTCCGTAAAAATGTCCGCCATCTCTATGCCGACCATCATGAAGCCTTGAACGCTCTGCGGAAGGGAGATTGCGGCCTGATGATCGGCTACAACTCTGTTCCGGCCTGGATCAGCGAGTTTTACCCCTCCGAAAGCCACATCCAGGCTGTGATCCCCCAGGAAGGATCGTTTCGCCACACCGAATACGCCGCCCTGTGCAAAGGCGCCGCCAACCGCGCCACCGCCCTGCTTTTCCTGCGCCATCTGATCTCCGCGGAAACCCAGCAATTTGTGATGTTCAAGCTGGCCATGCTGCCCGTGAACGGACGCACCCCCCTGCCGAGAGGCTTTGCCCGTGTGCCCTGGAGCGTTTACAGCGTCAACAGCCGCCTGGATAGGTATGAAGCAGCCCAAAACCTGCCCCTCTGGCTGGAAAACTGGGATCGCCTGATCAAAAGCCTCCCCGGCCTCTGAAGATGCTGTCCCTGCCGCCAGTGGACCTGAACGTGGTTCTGTATGAACCGGAAATACCGGCCAACACCGGTAACATCGGCAGGCTCTGCGTGGGCACCGGAGCCACTCTGCACCTCATCCAGCCCTGCAAATTCCTGCTCACGGACAAGGCGCTCAAACGGGCCGGGTTGGATTATTGGGAACACCTGGAACTGAGGCTGCACAAGGATTGGGAGGAGATCCCCCTCCTCTGCCCACCGGAGAGGATCTGGCTCTGCAGCACCAAAGCCCGGCGCAGCTATCTGGACGCGCGCTATCAACCGGGCGATTTTCTGGTCTTTGGTCCCGAATCGCGCGGCCTGCCGCGAACACTTCTGGAGGCTTACCCCTCACAAACCCTGACCATACCCATGCACCCCCAAATCCGCTCGCTGAACCTTTCCAACGCCGTCGCCATAGTCTTGTTCGAAGCGCTGCGCCAGATCGGCTGTCCCCGGGGCTGAGCCAGATCTGGCGGCGTGAGCCAGGGGAAACAAACTCCAGCTGGGAATATTTTGTGGCTCAAGTTCATTTATGGTGGGTAAACTCTAGTACCCTATCCGTCATTCCAGCGCAGGCTGGAATCCAGGTCTTTTATCGGGTTCGTAGCGCAGCATGCCAATGCTGCTTTTTGGCTTTTTGCAGGATCGGAATCCTGCGCCACGGGGCTTTTCTGGATCCCAGCCTACGCTGGGATGACGGACCCACTCTATTTGAACATGAGCCTATTTTGTCACCCAATCCACCTGGTTTGACATCAAGCCCCAAAGAAATGGGCCCGGGTGTTGATCCCGGGCCCTTCTGATGTATGCAGATTTTTTAGAGTCAGAACTGAATGTCATCAAGTTCCAGCGGGGTGAGCATCAGCGCTTCACCATCGCCGAAATCACGCCAGAGTTCATAAACGCGGATATAGTCTCCCAGAAATTCGTCCAGGGCGGCATTCCGCAGGGACGTTCCGAGGGGATTTCCCTGGAGTTTGATCTGCACGCCCGCCTGGGAGGTGGTGGCGTCCACAAGCTTGATGTGGCCTTTGATGCCGGTGAGTTCGCGCATTTCCTCCACAGCGGTGTCGAGGCCGCCAAGCGCGTCCACAAGCCCGTTCTCCAAGGCCTGTTCGCCGGTCCAGACGCGACCCTGGGCGATGGCGTGCACCTGGTCGTAATCCAAACCGTCGCGTCCGGCGTCCACTTTCCTCACGAAATCTTCGTAAACGGCTTCAATGTATCCGGACATCCGGCTTTGCTCTTCCTCGCTCCAATAGCGGTGGGTGGCTCCGACATCGGCGTTGGCGCCTTTCTTCACAGTGGACCAGTTCACGCCGAGCTTGTCGTAGAGCTTCGGCAAGGCGAACGAGAGCCCGATCACCCCGATGGAGCCGGTGATGGTGGCAGGCTCGGCCACGATGCGGTCCGCCCCGCAGGCGATGTAATAGCCGCCGGAACCGGCCACGCCGGCCATGGAGACCACCACGGGCTTCTTGTTTTCGCTTTGGGCCAGTTGGAGTTCACGCAGGATGATGTCCGAGGCCTGGGCCGAGCCGCCGCCGCTGTCCACGCGCAGGATGATGCCTTTGTACATGGGGTTTTTCCGCGCGGCGCGAATCAGTTTCACCGTGTTTTCGTGGGCGATCACGAAGCCGGGCTCGCCTTTGCCCATCACGATGTTGCCCTGGGCGTAGATCACGGCAATGAGGTTCTCGCGGGGCTGGCTCCAGCTATGATCGATATATTGGGGAACGCTGCCCTGGGTTCCGGCAAAGCTGAATTCGTCCTTCAGCAGCTTGTTGAGTTCGTCTTCATAGATCACCTTGTCCACCAGGCCCGCCGCGAGGGCGTCTGAGGCCAGGTAGTAAGGACCGGCGTCGATGGTTTCCTGCACGGAGCTTTTCAGTTTGTCGCCCCGTCCCGCGTTCATGGCGGCTGCCATCTGGTCGTAGATGCTCTGCAGCAGGGAATCGTAAACCTCACGCTCGGCCGCGGTCATCTCAGTTTCGGAAAACATGTTGCCGGCGTTTTTGTATTTGTGGCTGCGGAAGTTCATCACCTCCACGCCCAGGCTGTCCAGCAATTCCTTGAAGTAGGGGCTGGTGGTGGAAAGGCCGCGCAGGTCCACCGCTCCCAGCGGATTTAGATAGATGGCGTCGGCGATGGAGGCGGCGAAGATGTAGCCGGCGTTGCCTATATTGTCGAAATAAAAGACGACGTTCTTGTCGGCGGCCTTGAATTCCTGGAAGGCGGCGGTGAGTTCCTGCAGCAGGGCGTAGGAAGTGGAAAAAGAAGGATTCTTGAGCAGGATGCCGTGCACGGAGGGATCGTCTTTGGCCCGGTTGATGTCGGCGATCACGCTTTCTATGCTTTTGCTCTGGTCGTCCATGATCCTGATCTTGCCGAAACTGTATTGCGGTCCGGCGTAGGTCTTGATCTCCCCTCCCAGCTTCATCGCGTACCAGTTTGTGCCGCGCAGGCCCAGGAAGGGGCGGAACACGTTGTCCGTGAAATGGATGTAGGGCACACTGATGTGATCGGTGGCGGATTTTCCGGTGGCGATGGCGCCGAGGTCGGTCTTGCCGAGGCTGAGGCTGAAGTTCATCCAGGCGGTTTGCTTGTCCAGATTGTAGGAAGCGCCGATGTTCAGGCCATCCACTATCCTGGTGTGAGCGCCTACCACGAGGTCGTTGAACCCGTAGCCGCTGCCGCCGTCCTTGTCGTAATCGATATCCGCGCTCAGTTCCAATCGCTCGTCCCTGATCCCTTTAACAAAGGCCAGGGGCCTCAGCGCCGCGCCGGCGTGGTAGGCCGGGGATTGTTGATAGGGGTTGTCCAGCCGGAGGGCCAGAGAGGTTGAGCCGTGGGGCCTGTAGGTGAGGGCGCTGCGCCAGTCGCCGTGGCCGATGTCGCCGTTGGCCCAGCGGTAATGCGTGCCCAGGTAGAGGTTTGGCAGAATGTTCCGGGGCAGCATTTCGGTGCCCAGGGCCAGGGTGTGGAAATTCATGCCGTTGTCGGCCCCATCCTTGGTGTATTCATAGGTGTAGCTGAGGTTGTCCAGATTGGCGAAGATCCAGTAGTGCTGGCGGAATTTCCAGTCGGCGAGCGTGTGGGCCCAGCCCAGTCCGCTGGCGTGGCCGGTTCCCAGCAGGGAGGGATTGGCCAGCGGGATGAAGAGGTTGTCGATGCTGGCGGTGGGATGATCCAGCCCGGTGAGGTCAAGGTCTTGCCACGCGGGTGTTTGGGCGCAAACGATCGCGGGTAGAGAGAGAAGGAGCAACAGGCTCCCCAGGATATGTTTCATTCATCCTCCTCGGTGAACAGAATGATCTGAATGTTTCCGGCCCGTTCCGGTCTGCCTTCAGTGCGGCTTTCCATGGTCCGGAATTCCAGCCCGGGAGCGATTCCCGGCCTTGGCATTTCATTTTCAGTTGTGGCTTTTTTGTCAATATAAATCATCTTCAGCTTAGCTCCCTAAACTTGTAAAGCCAGGCCCCGGCCACGGTGAAAACCGCGCTGAGAGCCAGCTTGAGCGCCGAAGTCCAGGAAAGGATCGTATCCCAGCCCCTGCTGATCACAGCTTGGACATCGGGCGCTTCCAGCACGCCAACAGATGGATCGATCTCCACCTTCAGGGCCACCATCCTGCCCAGAAACTCGAACAGCGAGGGAATGCGCCAGCCGGTGGTGTAGTTCAGCACGCCGATCACCACCTCGATGGCCAGCAGCACCAGAAGCCCCATCAGGAAAGACTTGCGTTTGAAAACGCCCGCGAACAGCCAGGCCAGCGAACCCACGAACAGGATCGTGAGGCTGCCGCCAACAAAGGATTGCAGCCAGCCCGTGAGGCCGTAGTGGAATTCCCCGGAAAACATCTGGCGGCCCACTGCCGTGATCACAACCGCGTTCAGCAGCGACAGGACGCCGAACAACAGGATCACTGCCAGGCTTACAAGCAGGAACTTGCTGCCGGCGATCTTCAGAAATGAGACCGGCTGGGAAAAGTGCAGGATCTCGCAGCGGCGCTTGAAGCCGCCGTTGATCACGCTATCCGCCAAACCAGCCGCGCTGAGCAAGGAAACAAAGCCCAGCAAGGTGGTGATGGCGGCCGCCGTTCCATACAGCATGAAGGCGTCATAACCTGCGGGCATTCCAGAAACCTGCATCAGCGCGCCCAGATCGTGCCCCCGGATCAGGCTGATGATCCAGCCGATCAGGGCGGTAACGTACACTCCGCCGGTTATCCACAGCGGGATCAGGACCCCCGCCCAGTTGGTGTCCCATTCTTTTTTTAAAAGAGCTTTACACTGTTTCATCTGTTCCTCCCACCACGGACAGGAAAAGGTCCGCGAGATTGGCCCGGTTGTAGCCGGCGCCGGGGATGTCCACCTCGGAATCCAGCACCGCGCTGGTCATTCCCAGGGTGTGGGAAACCAGGCGGGGTTTGTAGTTGAGGATCTCGGGCTCCCGGTCGCTGGGCAGGGTGACCACCCGCAGCCGGCTTTTCAGGCTTTCCATATCTTCGTGCAGCAGGATCCTCCCGCGGTCGATGAAGATCACTTCCTGCAGCAGGTCCTCCACCTCCTCCGCCTGATGGGTGGAGATGAGGATGGTCTTGCTCTCGTCGAAGAACTCGCCCAGGATGGTGTTGAAAAACTCCTTGCGGAAGGCGATGTCCAGACCCAGGGTGGGTTCGTCAAGCAGCAGGAACCTCACATCCAGCGACAGCGTGATCAACAGGTAGAGCTTCGTTTTCATGCCTTTGGAAAGTTTGCCCACCTTGAACTTCGGGGGCAGGTTGCTGATGGCGAGCAGCTTCTGGGCCCGTCCGTCGTTCCAGCGGGGATTCACACCCCGGATGTAGTCGATGGTCTGGCGCACGGTGAGGCGGTCGTCCAATCCACTCACGTCCGGGATGAAGGCCACTTCCTCAAACACGCGGTGGTCCCGGTGTTTGATCTCCCTCTCCCCCAGCTTCACGCTGCCCTCGTGGTTCAGAAAACCCAGCAGACAGCGCATCAGGGTGGATTTTCCCGCTCCGTTCTTGCCCAGCAAACCGATGATCCGGCCGCTGCCCAGGTTCAGATTTACATCGTCCAGGGCTTTGAACTTGCCGTAGTACTTGCTCAGGTTGTTGGTTTGGTAGATGAATTCACTCATCCTTTCCTCCATATATCGTGTTTAAGCTTTGCATGATCTGTGCTTTGGGCAGCTCCAACTGCCGGGCTTTGCGCAGCACCGGCTCCAGGCTGTCCGTGATGAAATCTTTTCCGCGGGCACTGATGATCAGTTCCCTCGCGCCAGGGGCCACAAACATCCCCACCCCCCGCTTTTTCTCCAGCACGCCTTCCTCCACCAGAAGGCTGAGGGCGTTGCCCACCGTGATGGGATTCAGCCCGTACTCGCTGGCCATCACTCTCAGGGAGTGGATCTGCGCCTCTTCGGCCAGCGTCCCTTCCAGGATCAACTCCTCGATGTGGGCTCGCAGCTGCAGGTAGATCGGCGTGTCGCCGTTGAATATCTTCATAACCACCTCTGTAACGTTATTTACCGTAGTATCACCGTAGCGATGTAGCCAAGTATTACACTACCACATTCCTGTCAAGATTTTTTTTGCTTTTTGCTCCAATTGGCCTTTCGGAAACGAGGTGGATGCTGCCTGTAAATCTTTTCTGAAGCGTGTATTGGTGGATGTTGATTTTTTTTCTCATTATCAAATGGAGTGGATGCGACTGCCTTTATCCAGGTCATCCTGTTCATCCCTATTCTCTTTCCGAAATTCCCTCCCCCGGTAGATCCCCGCCTGCTGTGCGGCGATCATTCGGGGGCGATGCGGGGAACATATTCGCGCTGGTAAACATACCCCAATAAACGAGCATATGAGAAAACATGGATGCGCGGAAAAAACATGAAGCGCTCAATTCCAGCATCCAGCCCTTTCCTGGGTCCTCACGCTTCCCGGTTTGGGAGCATTTTTCCCTACAACCCGGTTTTTTCATCCGTTCATATGTTTCAAAGGGATGAGGAGCAGGCCTCTTTGAAGCAGCTTACCGAGGGCAGCAAGCTGGATGAGGAACGCCACCTGCTGAAGAACCTCCAAAAGGCGCCGGAGCCGGGACTGGAGCATTCCCGCCTGCTCTGCAAATCCCGCCTGCCCTAGCGGGTCTTCCGCAAGTGCGTGGAGAGCTTGGTGGAAAAGCAGGCGACACTCTGCCATAAGGACGAGATCGGTTACATGAACAGGGTCAGCGTGAAGTGTTACCTCAATCCCGCCTTGGAGTAAGTGGACATCAACTGACCGTTACGGAGATAAGGGGCTGCCAAAAGCGGCCCCTTTTTTGGGCTATGAATTCTATGAATTCTATCAATTCTATCAATTCCCTATACACGGCCCCTTTTTTCTAGGCTATGAATTCTATGAATTCTATCAATTCTATCAATTCCCTATACACGGCCGCCCCGGCTGTCGTTTTTGGGAGGGTAATGGTAAAACCTGGACGCAAGACACTATATTACATATATATACCTATATAACTACTAATACCTACTAATTTAGTATATATTATACATATGTATATATACACCAGTATATTAGATATCCATCATCCCGGTCCTGGACGGAGAGGTTGAAAAGGGGCCGTGTATAAGGAATTGATAGAATTGATAGAATTGATTGAACTGATTACCGCATATTCACAGAATCCTCTGTTCCGGTCAATGTCATCCCGGACTCCGGGATCCAGAAAGACCTGGATGCCAGCTTGCGCTGGCATGACGGACAGCCCCGTAGCGCAGGATGCCGATCCTGCGAAAAGCCAAAACGCAGCATTGGCATGCTGCGCCACGGCCACGCCACCCCGTTAAAAGAACCGGATGCCAGACTGCGCTGGCATGACGTAGCTGGAGTCGAGCGACGCAGGAGCATCGACTACAGCAGAACCCTCATTCACCGGACCCAAACCCACGCCATTCCGGAACGGAGCGCCTCTGGCGGGAAGAGACGTCGGGGTCCTCGCCGGACAACTTGTAGGCCGGTGGGGTGAAACGGATCCAGCCCTTGCGGGAATAGCCAGTCCAGGAGGGCATTACCCGGACCGTCTGGATTCCGGGTCTGGCTTCACCACCCGGAACAACGGAGAGCGTAAAGGCAATTGAAAGATCTGCATCCAGCCGATCTCGCAACCCACTCGGTTTGCAAAACAGCCAAAATTAGTGTCAAGCTTATTCTCTTATTCTGTAATGAGTAAGGATTGATTCATGATACTGGCGATCCGGTGATGTGAGCGTTGGAGTCGCTCCCTGTGAGGCCAATGCCCCCGACAGACTGGATTGTTTTCCTGCGTTCGGAATTACAGTGGTTTGAGGCTGGGCGGGGGTTGGCCTGGATCCCCTTGCCGACATGGAAAAAAAGAAATCTTGACAGAATAAAACCATGCCGCGAGCGTGCTTTTTTTAAGTTCATAAATCCGGGAATGACATGAACAAGAATAAATACGGACATGATGATCGGTTGCCCGCTTGCTTCCCCGTACGCGGAGAACAGCTCTGGGCAAGATATCCGGCGGAAACGGGGCTGGCGAGTTTTTTTCCATGCCGTGGTAATTGCGGATGAACAAAGCGCTTCTGATCCTGTTGGTTTTCCTGGCCGCGGCTGCGGCGGCCGGCGGCGAGAAGATCTCCCTGGCCCAGTATTACCCCTGGTGGAGTCAGCTGCGCTGGGATTATAGGACCCAGGAAGGCGATAAGACCTTTACCCAGGTGGTCACCTGCATCCTGCCCAAAGACAGCAAGAAAGCAGGCTGGGACTTTTATCTGGACACCCGCAGCGTTCGCCACACCAAGTATTATTACAAGGTCGACGGCGACTGGATCTATCTGGTGCGCATCGACGTTAAATCGAACCTCTTCCCCATTCCGCTCACCTTCCACGTGAAACCCCGCATGCCGGCGTTTCCGCTGAAGATCAACGATGTGAACACCTTCAATTGGCACTGGGAAGGCAAATACACCTCCGTGCTGGTGAAAAAGACATTCACGGCGGACTTCAAGATGAAGCGGAACGTGCCGGTGGATACCTACAAAGGCACCATGACCGGCCTGAAACTCTACGCCACCTACACCGATGGCGACACGGTGGACCACCTGGAATCCTGGCATGTGAAAGACCTTGGCCTGGTCTACTTTTCCGGCCCCAACCACTTCAAGCACCTGTTCAAGATAAAGACCTGACGCGCCTCCGGCAGCACGATCTGGAGGAAAAGGGGATGAAGAGACAAGGCTGACGGCGCGGCAGGGTGGAACAGATCAACAGGTGAACAGATGAACAGGGTCTTTAAGCGTGAAAAGGTGTTAGGGTGATAAGTTGAAAGAGTGTAACGCTGTCCCGGGCTGTTCAATTTGAAAACCCGTCAGCTAAGTCATTCCGGGACGACGCAGTCGGACCCGGAATCCAGACGTTCCGGGTAATGCCCTGGGAGGGTGTCGATGCATACTGCGTCTGGATCGATCCCGCATTGGCCTGTGTCTGGGTGGGCTATTCCTGCCAAGGCTGCATCCCTTCTTTTCGCGCGGGAAGCGTTCCGCTTTGGTAAGACGCGCGTTCGGGACGGGCGGATGAGGCGGTCAGCCCAGAAAAAGTCTTGACAAAAGGTTTCCAAAGAGATTTTGGTGATTGTCTATGTCAATAATCGTTAAAAAATTTGGCGGTACTTCCGTGGGCAGCACCGCCCTGATCCAGAACATCGCCCGCAGGATAGCGCAGCAAAAGCGTCCGGAAGATTCGCTGGTGCTGGTGGTTTCAGCCATGGCCAAGACCACGGACGAACTGATGCAGCTGGCCCACGGCATTTCCGAGCATCCCTCCCGGCGCGAATTGGACATGCTGCTAACCGCAGGCGAGAGGATCAGCATGTCGCTGCTTTCGCTGGCTTTGCAGAAGGAAGGCTTCGGCTCCATCTCGTTCACCGGTTCTCAGAGCGGGATCATCACGGACAACCAGCACGGCAACGCCCGCATCCTGAACGTGAACGCCTTTCGCATCAACCAGGAGTTGGGCGGCGGCAAGATCGTGATCGTGGCCGGGTTTCAGGGCGTTAGCCAGGCAAAGGAGATCACCACCCTGGGCCGGGGCGGATCGGACACCTCGGCGGTGGCTTTGGCCTGTTACCTGCAGGCCGGGCGCTGCGAGATCTTCACCGACGTGGACGGGGTTTACACCGCCGATCCCCGGGTGGTGCCGAACGCCCGCCTGCTGAAACGGATCGGCTATGCCCAGATGCTGGCTTTGGCCTACAGCGGCTCCAAGGTGTTGCATCCCCGGGCCGTGGAATTCGCCAGCAAATACCAGATCCCCGTGGAGGTGAAAAGTTCCTTCACTTTCGCGCCCGGGACCCTAATCCACACAGAAAAAGCAAGCAAGGAAGAGATGATGGAAGAACGCAAGATCACGGCCATCGCGCACAAGGAAAACCTGATCCGCCTGGAACTGGCCCGCGACGCCAAACTGACGCCGCTGCTGCAGGCCTGGACCAACGAGATCTTCAAATACGCGGTGGGCGACCACAGCATCGAACTGATGATCGAGGAAAAATACCGGGGCGAAGCGGAGTATCTGCTGCAGCAACACGCGGTGGAAGCCCTCACCCGCGAAGCAGGCCTGGGCTATGTGACCCTGGTGGGTCTGGGCATCAACCTCGATCCCGGCTGGCTGGCCCGCACGCTGGAACTCTGCGCCCCCTTCGGTCTCCGCCGCGTCCAGCACAGCGACATGACCATCGAACTGCTGCTGCCCTCGGATCAGGTGCGCCCCTGCGTCCTGAAGCTCCATCAGGCCTTCATTGGAGAGGGAAAATGAGATATCTGGTAACCAGCGCCCTTCCCTACGCCAACGGCAAACTCCACATCGGCCATGTGGCCGGGGCCTATCTTCCGGCGGACATCTTCGTCCGCTGGCTGAAACTGCATCACGAGGATGTGATCTACATCTGCGGCACGGACGAACACGGCACCCCGATCTCCATTTCCGCCGACCAGGAAGGCGTGAGTCCCGCCGAGGTGGTGAAACGCTACCATGAATCGATCAAGGCCGCCTTCGCCGCGCTGGAGATCGATTTCGACAACTTCTCCGGGACCTCCCGGCCCGCCCACTACCAGCTTTCGCAGGATTTCTTCAGCGCCCTCTACGACAAAGGGCACGTGATCCCGCGCGTGACCCGGCAATTCTATTGCGAGCACGACAAACGTTTTTTGCCGGACCGCTATGTGGAAGGCACCTGCCCCCGCTGCGGGGACCCCGGCGCCCGCGGAGACCAGTGCGACGCCTGCGGCCAGATCTACGAGACCACCACCCTCGTTGAGCCCCGCTGCAAGATCTGCGGAAACCAGCCGGTGATCCGCGAAACCACCCACTGGTACCTGCAGCTGAACGACTTTTCGACCCATCTGGAACGCTGGATCGCCAAAAAGGACTATTGGAAGGAAAACGTCCGCAATTTCATGCTCAACCTGCTGGAACAGGGACTGGTGGAGCGCCCCATCACCCGCGACCTCAGCTGGGGCGTGCCAGTGCCTCTGGCCGACGCCGGTGACAAGGTTCTCTACGTGTGGTTCGAAGCCCCCATCGGCTACATCTCATCCACCGTGGAATGGGCCGAACGCAGCGGCCAACCGGACCGTTGGAAGGATTACTGGCTTGATCCCGAAACCAGGCTGGTCCACTTCATCGGCAAAGACAACATCATCTTCCACGCCCTCATCTGGCCCGCAGTGCTGATGGGGCAAAACCAAAGCTACTGCCTGCCCTACGACATCCCTGCCAACGAATTCCTGAACCTGGAAGGGAAAAAACTCTCCACCAGCCGCAACTGGGCCATCTGGGTGGACGAGATCGTGGAAAGGTTCCCCGCCGAATACCTGCGCTACTATCTGGCCTGCATCGCTCCGGAAAAGGGCGACAGCGATTTCTCCTTCCGCGATTTCCAGCTGAAGGTGAACGGCGAACTCAACAACGTGCTGGGCAACCTGGCCAACCGCGTCTTCGCCTTCGCGGGCAAGAACTTTGACGGCAAGATCGCCCATCCCCAGCTCAGTGCCTCCGCCCAGGCCCTTTTGGATGAGGCTTTCACCGTTTTCCGGCAGATCAACGCCGGCTATCAGGACTATCAGGTGAAAGCCAATACCCGCCTGGTGATGGATATCGCCCGCCTGGGCAACCGCTTCTTCGATGAACGCAAGCCTTGGGCGGAGATCAAGACCGATCCCGAGACGGTGAAAGAAACACTCTGGACCTGCCTCACCCTGCTGCGGTTGGTCTCCGTGGCCCTCTTCCCCATCCTGCCCTCCGCCATGGACCGCCTGCGCGGCATGATGGGCCTGGAACCCCTGGCGAAATGGGAACAGCCGGACCTTGGCGCGGATTACACCCTGCGGGATACCAAACCCCTCTTTGCCAAGCTGGACGACGCCCAGATCGAGGCCGAGATCGCCCTCCTGCATCAGAAGGCCGCTCAGGCCGGCATGCCCGAAACATCCGAACCCATCAAGGCCCAGATCACTTACGATGATTTCTCCCGCCTGGACATTCGCGTGGCCACAGTGCTGGAGGCCGCTCCGGTGCCCAAGACCGACAAGCTGCTGCATCTGAAGGTGGACCTCGGCAGTGAACAGCGGGAACTGGTGGCCGGCATCGCCGAACACTACAAGGCCGCTGACGTTACCGGCAAACAGGTGCTGATGCTGGTGAACCTGGAGCCCCGCACCATCCGCGGGATCGTTTCGCAAGGCATGGTGCTGGCTGTGAACACCCCGGACACCCTGTTGCTGGTCCATCCCGCCAAAGCTTGTCCGCCAGGATCGGTGGTTAAGTAAATACAATACATATCGATGAAATATGGTCTAATAGTTAAAGCTTTGCTTGCGATAGTTCTGGCTGTTTATGGGGCGGGACTGAACAGCGCTGAGTATCAGGACGGGCAACTGTACATTGAGGTGTTGCTCTGCTCCGGGGCCAGTATTGATCTGGATCCCGCCAGCGGGGTCCCTGTGGACGTGAACCTTTCCGAACGGGACTTCCCGCTTTCACGCGGCATTCAAACCCCCGTCCGGATCACATTGGAGAGCGGCGCCTCCCTTTCCGGATGGAGTTGGCTGGAAAGCTGCGAACCCTGGAACGATGATTCCGAAGGTGTTTTACGGGAGGCCTTTGCTTGGGAGGATTCCAGCCTGGTGATCCGGCGGGAAAACCTGGTCTATTCGGAACAAATCTTCCCGGACAAGGCCACAGCGCAGAAATACGCCCGGTTGGCCGGGATCAGCGAAAAGCAGGTCCTGAGCATTCCGCTTACTCACGCCACGGTCCGGGTGACTGGGGCCAGGGGAGCGGTTCAATACCTGGAAACGCCGCTGCGTTTCAGTTCCGCGGATCCCCTCCTGCTGGACGGAGGCAAGCTGGGTTACGACGGCGAGTTCCTGCTGAAATGCGTGGAAGGCAGGCTGGTGCTCACTCATTTGTTGCCTCTGGAAGATTACGTGGCCGGGGTGATCGCCAACGAGATCGGCAGCAGCGCGCCTCTGGAGGCGATGAAAGCCCAGGCCGTGGCGGCCAGGACCCACGCCGTGAGCCTGCTGCTAAGCAACCGCCATAAAAAGGACGGCTACGACCTCTGCAACACAACCCACTGCCAGGTTTACAAGGGCAAGCACCTGCAGAATGAAAGGGTCCGGGCCGCAGCAACAGACACCGCGGGTGAGATCCTCATCCGTGAAGGCCGTATCGCCGACGCCACCTACCACAGCTGCTGCGGGGGCAGGACCGATTCCTCCAAGGCCATCTGGGACGGCGCTTCCCTCCCCCACCTCAGCGGAGTGCTGTGCGATGAAGCGGCTGCCGGTTACAATCTATCGGCCGAAGTGGACGCGAGGCGCTGGATCTCGGTGGCTGGATCCAAAACGGGCGGTAGCGCCTGGGAAGCCTCTGCTTCCGCCTGGATCAAGCAATTGGGCCGCAGGGAGCTGGCCAAAAACGTGGGCTTGTCCGATATCGAACATCTGGTGATCAACCGCCGCGGTAGCTCGGGGCGGATCACGGACATCACCTTTTACGGCGAGAAGGCCGTGCGCTACACCAGTGAATACAAGATCCGCCAGGCCTTTGGCGGTGCCAAATCATCCTTCTTCTTCATTGAGGGCGGCTTTGTGCTGGCCGACAACGGCGGGGTGGTCATCTATCCTTTGGGAACGGTTTCCATCAAAGGCCGCGGCTCGGGACACGGCGTGGGTATGTGCCAGGTGGGGGCTTTGAGGAAGGCCCGCTCCGGCGAGGATTACCGGCAGATCCTGTTTCACTATTATCCGGGCACGGAAATTGGCACAAACTGGATGCGACATGAATGACCAACTTTGGCGGGGAACCGCTTTTTCAGGACAGTTCCGGGTGCTGGCGGTATCATCCACCCAAACGGCGCAAACGCTGCGCGACCTGCACGATCTTTCACCGATCAACACGCTGCTGCTGGGCAAAATGATCTCCGCCGCGGCGATGCTGAGCCTGGACCTCAAGCTGCCCGAAGGCGAGGTTTCGCTGCGAGTGGACGGGGACGGGCCTCTGAAAGGCGCCCTGATGATCTGCTCCGGCGGCGGCGATCTGCGCGGCTACGCTTTCGAGCCCCGGCTCTGGCTGGAGGAAAACGAAGCCAACCTTTTCCCTGTGCGGGCTTTGGGAAACGGTACCCTGAGCGTGATCCGCAGCTATCCGAACAAAAAACCGGCGACTGGCACCACAGCCCTCTCCGCAGGCGAACTGGCCCTCAACCTGGCGCACTATTTCGACCAATCGGAGCAGATCCCTTCTGTTGTCAACCTCGGCGTATTGATCGATAAAACCGCTTCTGTTCGGGCTTCCGGGGGGTTCATCATCCAGCAGCTGCCGGATGCCGATCTCAGGCTGGCCGACGAACTGATCGCCGCCTTGAACAAGACGCCCAACGTTTCGGACCTCATGGACATGGGGCTGGCGCTGCCGGATATCCTCAAACGCTTTGTGGTGAAGGAAAGCGAGCTCGAGCTCACTCCGGCTGGTTCCATCCGCTACAACTGCAACTGCTCGAGGGACCGCTTCGAACGCGCCCTGCTGCTGCTGGGGGAACAAGAGCTCTCCACCATGCAGGAGGGCATCGATCCCCAATGCCATTTCTGCAACGCCACCTACCACTTCAGCGCGCAGGACATCAACGCCCTGATCGCAGCTTTAAGGGAGAAGCCATGAAAAACCTTCTGATCCTTACCCTGTTGATTGCCACAGGGCTTGGGGCCATCAGCACTGAAGATTTCGCGTGGCTGCTCGACACCGAAAACTTCGCGACACTGCAAAACCACGCCAACAAAATTGAGGAACTGCTGGCCGGACCGGAAACCGAGGTCCGCCTTGCGCTGGAACACTCGCTCCGGGCTGACTTGCCGGAATTGGAACTGCGCTGCCGCGAGCGGCTGGCGCTGGGGCACCACTCTTTGGAAGACGCGCTGGCCTGGTTACGGGTCGCCGATCAGACCAGGGTGGACAACGCCACCTTCGAGAAAGTGCGGCAGCAATTGGTGGAGGAATTCAGTTCCCCAGACGAGCAGATCGTGTTGGACCACTTTCTGTATGGGACCTCGGACGAGGATTTCATGCAGGAGTTGCGCCACGTTCGCGGCTACAATCCAGTGATCGAGGACCTGGCCCGGGAGGCGATCGACCGGATCAGCGTGGAAAGCTCCGACTCGCTGGCTTTGGCCCTCATCGACACCTTCGAGCGCGACTTTCCCCTCTCCGAATGGGGCCAGGTGGCCTACTACTACAAACTTTATCATCTCTCCGGCGCCGGCAATTTTGATGCCATGGACGCCCTCATTCAGGAAAAGGGATTCCAGTCCGACCTGCATCTTTACATTTCCGCCATCTACATGCTCAGCCCCGCCTACAGGCGTTCCCGGCCGGACAATGCCCTGCTGCTCAACCAGGTGGCCTTCATGCTCGATTCCGCCCTGAACGACTATTCCCACGAAGAACGTGTGCGGGTGCTTTATGATTTCCACACTCCGGAGGAATGGTACACCCGGCTGCGCTTCACCCGGCTCAAGGCTGAATACTTCTCGCTGCTGGCCGTTCAGAACCTCTTCGGCGACGAAGCAGGGCTCATCGCGCTGCTGCCGTCTCCCGGTCCCGCTTTGCAGCAGTTGCTCAACGAAATCCAGGCGCTCTCGTTCGCGAACAACGACCGGGGTGACCTGGCGGAAATCAGCTATTGGCAGGGGCGGATCGAAGCGCTCCCGGACCAGGATTTCTTTCTCCTGCGGGCAGCCCGGAGCTTCACCCGGTCGCTGATGCTGGGATCACCGCGCCGAAAGTACGACGAGGCCTGCCTCACAGCCCTGGATCAGCTGCGCTCAAGGTTGGGTGTGAAAGCCGATCTGATGACCTGGGCGCGTTCCCTGGCCGGCTACCGGGGTGCCATTTTCGAGGAACATCCTTTCCCGGACAAGCGTTACACTCGGGTGGCCATCGGCGATTACAACAACGACGGCTACGGCGATCTGCTCTTCAATGGCAACTCCCTCTACCGCAACGAACAGGGGCAGGATTTCGTGGCCGTGAGCGATTCCGTGAACATCAGCCAGTTGAGCTCCAACGGCGGGCTCTGGGCCGATTTCAACCTCGACGGCTGGCTGGATTTCGTGGCCATTTCCCACAACTCCGAGGGCCTCGGCGATGCCCTGATGAAGAATCAGGAAGGCAGCCGCTTCGTGAAGGTGAACGAGCGCGCCGGCGACATCGATGACCGCCATCCCACCGAAGGTGCCGCCTGGGTCAAAACCGGCGACACAGGCTATCCCTCGCTCTACGCCGCCAACTACGAGACCTGGCAGGTCCAGGCCGGCTATCCCGACTTCTTCTGGCAAAACGACGGCGGCTACTTTAGCGATAAAAGCGTGGAACTGGGCTTCCGAACACCCGACTACACAAGGAACCCGGGTCTGGCGGGACGGGGCGTGGCCCCCGCGGATTATGACAACGACGGCGAACAGGAGATTCTGGTAACCAACTACCGCCTCACCCGCAATTTCTGCTGGGACCATGCCGACAGCCTATATCTGGACGTGGCCGCGCGGGACGGACTGAGCGGACGCTGCAAGGATGGCTGGTACGGCCACAGCATCGGTGCCGACTGGGGCGACTACGACAACGACGGCGACCTCGACCTCTTCGTCGCCAACCTGGCCCATCCCCGCTACATCGACATCTCGGACGTGAGCCAGTTGCTGCGCAACGATGGCTGGGCCTGCAAGGTGATCGGAGCCGACACCCTCTGGCACTGGCAATTCACTGATGTGACGCGGGAAGCGGGCATCACTTACGATGAACTGCACTCCGATCCCCTTTGGCTGGATGCCGACAACGACGGCTGGCTGGACCTCTTCATCACCTCCGTTTACCAAAACGACCGCTCCTACCTCTATAAAAACAACGGCGACGGCACTTTCACCGACGTGACCTTCCTGGCCGGAGCGAGGGTCTTCAACGGTTGGGGCAACGCCACCGCGGACCTGGACCGGGACGGCTTCACCGATCTGGTGGTGGGCAGCGGCAACGGCACGAAGATCCTCTTCAACCGCGGCCACAACGGATTCCACTCGCTCTTCGTAAAACCCGTCTGGAAAAGCGGCGAAGTGCTGCTGCTAACCGATCCAGCGAAGTTTTCCCAATATCCGAACTCCCCTGCTTTCGGAACCCGGGTGGAAATAAAGCTGAGACGACTCGACGGCAGCGAATACAGCCTGGTCCGTGAGCTCAGCTCCGCCAAGGGCACCACCTCCCAAAGCAGCCAGGAACTGCATTTCGGCCTGGGCGGGGCTGAGATCGTCTCCATCAGGAAGATCAACCATGCGCAAGATTAGGACCAAGCTGCTCACTCCGCTCACCCCGGACGCCGCCGTGATCTACCGGGACCACGTGATCGCCTGGGATGAAGCCGGAATTGCTTTCATCCGCCGCTTCGATCCAGCCCAGGACAACGATTGCGAGGACCGCCGCGACCTGCTTTGCCTGCCCGGCCTCATCGACGTGCACGTGCATCTTTCCCAATACCGCATCCGAGGCGCCTACGAACCCTCTTTGCTGAGCTGGCTGGAACGCCACGTTTTCCCCGAGGAGGCCCGCTCGGCTGATCCCGCCTACGCCCAGGCCCTCTCCGACGAGTTTTTCCAGGCCCTCTTCGCCGCCGGCACCACCACGGCCGTGATCTACACCGCGCCTTTCGCGGAAGCCTGCGACATAGCCTTCGCCAGCGCCGCGCAAGCTGGCGCCAGAGCCTTGATCGGCATGACCATGATGGACCGCAAAAGCCCTCCGGAGCTTATCCAAACCACGGATTACGCCTACTCCCGCTCGGTGGACATGTATGAGTGCTGGCATGGCCGAAACCCTCTGTTGGACTATATCTTCACCCCGCGTTTCGCGCTTTACTGCTCCGCGGAACTGATGTCCCAAACAGCTGGATTCGCCTCCCAGCAAGGCGCCTGGATCCAGACCCATCTTTCGGAGAACCGCCATGAGATCGAGCAGGTGCTCGAGCTTTTCGGCGCGGAGTCCTACACCCGGATCTATGAAAAGCTGGGAATGCTCACAGAAAGAACCATTCTCGCCCACGCCATCCACCTGGATGCGGCTGAACTAGATATTCTGGCCTCCCACGGCTGCAAGATCGCCCACTGCCCCGATTCCAACTTTTTCCTGAAGAGCGGTGAATTCAACTATCCCGCGCTAAGCGCCAAAAAGTTGCAAATTGGCATTGGCAGCGACGTGGCGGCCGGCACCACCCTGCACATGCTCTATCACGCCAAGCTGGCCAATTTCCGCCAAAGCGCGCACTCCCTCAAGCCCGAACGGCTCTTCCACCACCTCACCCTGGGCAATGCCAGCCTGCTGGGCCTGGACGACAAGATCGGCAGCCTGGAGCCCGGCAAGTCAGCCGACCTCTGCTTCCTCAAGCTTCTCGCCACCGCCGTCCCCGATGAGGAACTGCTCTCGGCGCTCTGCTTCTGGGGCCACGAGTGGCCGGTGGAGGAAACCGTGATCGCGGGCAGGACAGTTTTCCGCCGGTTGGAACCATAATTGCATTGTATTGACAAAACTGAACCTCATCTGCAAGAACGGGTCCCGCTGGGGCCACTCATAATTTTAGCATCAAGCAAGGAGAGACACGTGAAAAATGCAGTCCTGATCATCCTGTTACTGGGATTCATTATTACGCTGCCCGCTTCCCTGGTTTGGAACGACGCCGTTCCCATCCGCCAGGGAGTGAACATCGAATGGTTCCGCACCGGAACGCAAACCGCCGACGGCAGCGCCATCTACGTTTGGTCCGACACCAAGCTGGGCGAGCGTGACCTTTGGGCGCAAAAGGTTGACGCGGCCGGAAACATGGTCTGGGGCGAGCCCCTGCTGATCGACGGCAAGCCGGACCGCCAGGAAGACCCCGTGATCACCATGACCTCGGACAACCATTTCATCATCGCCTGGATCGACTTTTCGGACGACTTGGACGGCAACGTTTACGCCCAGAAGATCGACACCAACGGCCAGTTGCTCTGGCCCGCGGGCGGAAAACCCGTCTGCACGGCCGTTGAAGTGCAGATCGCGCTGAACATGGAGCCGGACAACGCCGGCGGCGCTTACATCGTTTGGTCGGATTCCCGCAACCCCAGCAAAGACCTTTACGGACAGCGGCTCGACGCCTCCGGAAATCCCGTCTGGGCCCTAAACGGCATTCCCATCGCCAACGGCACCGGCGACGAGGAACAAAACACCATGCTGCCGGACGGACAGGGCGGCCTGATGATCGCCTACACCCACAGCTACGTGGGCGCGGAAGACATTTTCCTCAAACGCTTCAATCCCGACGGAAGCATGGCCTGGCCTCAGCTGGTGGTGCTTTCCGACGCCACCGGCAGCCAAAGCAAGGTCCGCATGGCCACCCTCACCGGCGGGGAATTCATGTTCACTTGGCAGGATCAGCGCAACACTGATCCAGACATCTACGCTCAGAAGGTGAACCTGGCCGGGCAGCTGCTCTGGACCGATCCCTTCGTGGTTTACGGAGATTCCGGCTCCCCCGGCTTCACCCAGCAGCTAAACCCCAGGATAGTGGCCACCAGCGACAACGCTGCCATCATCATCTGGGAGGACAAGGACCTGGACGACCAGTATACGGACCTCTACGCGCAGAAGGTCGGCGCGGCCGGAAACTTGCTTTGGGGCGCGAATGGTGTGCCCCTCAGCGTCGCGGATTTCGCCCAAAGCGGGCCTCGCATGGCTTCCGACGGAAACGGCGGCTGCTACGTTGTTTGGGATGACCTGCGCAACGGCAACACGCCCAATGACGACATTTACGCCCAACATCTTTCCGCCTCTGGAACCTCCCTCTGGGAAGCCAACGGCAAGCCCGTCTGCACCGCCCCCAACCAGCAGAACAGCGGTTTGGTGAAAGTGGCCAACGGCAACGTCTTCATCAACTGGATGGACATCCGCAACGGCAGCGTGGGCATCAACTTCCAAGTTTACAATTCCGCCGGCACCCCCCAACTGGCCAACAACGGCGAGGAAGTTTTCTGGGGTCTCAGCGGCGACACCCCGCTGGACAACTATCTGATCCTGCCCCGGGCCAACGACACCGTGATCCTCTGGCAGGACACCCGCTTCGCCAACCTCGGCTACCAGATCTATTTCCAAATCCTCAATCCCGACGGCAGCGTGGCCCTGGAACCCAACGGCCGCCCCGTGACCCTGTCCACCGGCTACAACCAGCTCACACCCAGCGCGGTGGTCTCTCCAGACGGACATATCGCCGTAGCCTGGGAAGACAACCGCAACCCCAACCCCAAGATCTACCTCCAGTTGCTGGATCCCAACGGAAACAGGCTTTGGGGCGACACCGGCATGGAACTCACGGACATGGACCCCCTCAGCCAGAAAGACCCCCGCATCAGCTATCTGGACGGCAATTTCTACGTCGGCTGGTCGAACTACGACCAGGTCGGCGCCAGTTACCGCTACCACGTGTACGGCCAGATGATCCAGAACGGCCAGAAGCAGTGGGGCGCGGACGGCGTGATGGTGAGCACCCTCACGGGCGCTGAACTGAACGACGAATGCGTGATCACCGACCTCAAGGAAAACTATTACTCCTGGCAGCGCTTCAAGCCTTCCGATTTCACCCAGAGCGTTTATGTGAAAAAGCTGGGCCCGGACGGCAGCGCCGCCACCGGCTGGCCCACAGCCGGACAGCTTGCCTCCACTCACTCCAATTACGATACCGCCCAGCGTTTTCCGATTACCGCCAAGACCGATCAGGGCATCTTCGTGATGTGGCAGGACGGGCGTGGCGACTTCATCCAAAACTATTACGGACAGCATCTCTCCACTGCCGGAGAACGCCTCTGGGAACCGCTCGGAGTGAATCTGGCCGATTACGGGCGCGAACAGGAAAAACCCACCCTGGTGGACAAAGACGGCTTCAGAAACGAGATCGTCTTCGCCTGGTGCGAAAACATCAACGGCATGCACGACATCATCGCCCAGAAGTATTCCCTGGCCGGATCACCCCTCTGGGGCGACCTCGGCAATTTCGTGGTGCAGAAAGACAGCACCCAGTCCAATCCCACCCTCGCCCGCTTCGACAACGGCGGCATGGTGATCGCCTGGGCGGACTACTATGATATCGAATCCGACATCTATTACAAATACATCAAGTCCGACGGCACCTTCGTGCAGGTCTCGCCTTTGGGCGATGTGCTCACCGACGCCGGGAAAATGCAGTACAATCCACTCATTGTGACCCACGGCAACGACGCCTACGCTCTCTGGGCGGACGGACGCTCCAGCGGCAAGACCGAGATCCTGGGCCTCTACGCGCAAAGGCTTTCCAACGCCACCGTGGCCAACCTCGATCCCGTGGTGCCAGGCTTGGAAGCATTCCGGCTGCTGCAGAACCATCCCAACCCCTTCAATCCCAGCACCAGCATCGGTTTCCAGATCGGTGACCCCTCCAAGTCCCACACTCTGGAGATCTTCAACCTGCGCGGCCAGAAAGTGAAAACCCTGGCCAGCGGACACTTGGAGAAAGGCAGCCACATCGTTGTCTGGGACGGCACCGACGCCAGCGGTCGCGGCGTTTCCTCCGGCATCTATCACTACCGCCTCAGCAACGGTTCGCAAACGCAGACCAAACGCATGGTTCTGATGAAATGACCCCTGCCTGATAAAGCAGAACCCTTTCTGCCAGAGGCCCCGCTTGCCGGGGCCTCCCTTTTTTGGCTCTGGATTGGCCCTTTTTCCCCTCCCGTTCGCCCCTTGCCCGCCTCCCGCTTAGTTCCCGCCTAACAGGCGGGAAGTTAGGGGGAGGCTAATGGGAAGTGAATGGGAAGAGGCAAAGGGGGCGGTGATTTCAGGACTTCACAGATCAACCAAGTGAGTCCTTTACCACCAAGATTAGGCATGTCCTTCCGGGTAGGCGTTTTAATGCCGGGGACCCGGAATCCAGACGACCCGGGTAATGCCCTGGGAAGGTGTCGATGCAGACCGCGTCTGGATAGACCCCGCATTCGCCTGTGTCTGGGATGGGCTATTCCCGCAAGGGCTGGATTCGAATCACCCCATCGGCCAACAGGTTGTCCGGCGAGGACCCTGACGGATCTCCAGCGCTGAAGCATCTGCGTCCGGAATGACGTAGGTTTAGGAAAGGGTGGGGGATGTTCTGCTGTAGTCGATGCTCCTGCGTCGCTCTGTTCCATCGCTGCTACACCCTTCCAGGGACGTTGATCTGTTCTCCCCAGATCTGGGTTAGAAAAAGAGTTTCACCCCCAAGGGCCGGTGATCGGAGATCTGGTCGGAGTAGTTTTGCCAGTTGCCCATGTATTCATCCACCCGGATCACCCGGCAGACGCTGTCGGCAGCGTCGAGGGCGCTGAAAAGTTCGTTGGTGACCATGATGTGGTCGATATGCGAAACGTAGGAAGGGTAGGAAACGTTGTTGTAGGTGGGGGCCAGGGCGATGGGCATGTCCGCGAAGCGATACTCCCCAGGTTTATCCAGAAAGACCTGGAAGACGTTGTATTCCGGCGGTTCGGCGATCTGGTCGTTCATGTCGCCCACCACGATCACCTTCTCGTTGGGCAGGTTTTGCGTGATATGCTGGTCCAGCATCTGGCAGGCCAGGCGACGGCGGTATTCCTCGTCCCAGGGGTCGGTTTCATCTATATGGTTGTTGCCGTAAGCTTTGAGATGGTTGTTGATCACCTTGAAGTTTTGCCCCTGAAAATCGAAGTCCAATATGTAAGGCGCGCGCGGAAAGGGATTGGTGTCGCCTTCGAAGATGGTGTAGGCGTCGTTGACCTGGATCACGCGGGTGTCGTAAAGAAAGGCCAGGCGATAGGTGTTGGTGGCGGTGTAGATATGGGCGGAGTAGTTCGGGATGAGGCTGGCGAGTTCGTTGAAAGCGGTGTAGTCCATGATCTCCTGGAAGGCGATGACGTCTGCTTTCATCTGCGGTATGATCTGGGCAATGGTTTGGATGCTGGCGGTGTCCAGCGGGAACGTGCGCAGATTCCAGGTGACGATCTCAAGGGAAGCATCGGTGCCGAAATTGAGAATGGCATCGTCTTCCGGCGGCACCAGCGGGGTGTTTGTCCCGCAGCTGAAAAGCGCGATGGCGGCCAGCAGCGGCAGCAGGGTCAATCTGAGTGATCTGTTCATCATCCGTCCAGGTTTCTTTTTTAGGAAATTATAACCGAAGCAAGAAACTTTCCAAACGTCACCCAAATATCAAGCCCGGCGAATTTACGGAATGAAATTTGCATACCAAGGGGGTCAGTATCATGGGAGGATACCGATGAGAAATTACCTTTTGATAGTGATAATGCTGTCCCTGAGCCTGCTTTACGCGGCTGTTGGGGACATCTGCCAGACCACCGCCACCGGGGTTGACGCGCGCCTGAAGGGCCTGCGATCGGCCCCCCAGAACGCCAGCGAGATCAGCGATCCCGAATTTCCGGAAACCACGCTGCTGTCCCGCACCTACGCCCTGCCCTTCCAAAGCGTTGAACTGAGCGTGCAGAACCTGGAATGGAACGTTTTCGACCGCGGCGGGAATTTCCTGTACACCGAGCAGAACCGCGGCCTGGACGCCCTGAGCGTCGGCAACAGCTTCAGCTTCCGCGAGATGCGGGGCTTCACCGTGCTCATCCAAACCCAGATCGACGACGGAGAGAGGATCCGCACCCTCGCTAACGCTGAATTTTCTTTGACCGGCCAGCAGCCCCTGGACATCCCCCAAAGCGTCTCCCCCGCTTTCATCGACGCCTACAGGGTACTGGCGGACAACTTCGACACCTCCTATCTGCGCGACCTGCCCGTGGCCCGGCCCAGGATGCTGATCCTCAGCCACGCCAACCTGGCCAATTACCAGACCGACTTCGTGCAGTGGAAACGCCAGCAGGGTTTCGACGTCTACGTGGCTTATCCCAGCGAGACCGGAACTTCCCTCACCGACTACCGAAATTTCATCCAGAACCACTATCAGCAGTATCAATGCGATTATCTGCTGCTGCTGGGCGACGTGACCGGACAGGGCTCCTACACCATCCCCACGGCGTTTTATCCCTCTCCGGAATATGCCGAGAACGACGCCGACGACCATCAGTACACCCTGCTGGAAGGCGACGACTACTTCCCGGAGATGCTGGTGGGCAGGCTGTCTTTCAACGACATCTCGGAATTTCTGACCATGGCCAGTAAAACCGTGAGCTACGAACGCGCGCCGTTCATGAACAACACCACCTGGATGACCCGGGGCCTGACAGTAGCCGGAAACTACGCGGAAGGCGGCCTCAGGCCGATCACGCCGGTGCAGATGTCCCGCTGGCTGCGCGACAAAATGCTGGACCACGGTTACGCCGCGGTGGACACCGTTTTCTATCCTCCCACCTATCCCGGCACCCCGGACATTACCGCCGCCATCAACCAGGGCGTGCAGTTCATCAGCTACCGCGGCTGGGGTGACGCCAACGGCTGGCATTATCCTTCCTTTCACAATCCGGACCTCAACTCCACGGTGAACGGACCCCGCATGCCGGTGGTCTTTTCCATCGTCTGCAACACCGGCGACTTCGCCAACCCGGTGAACCCCAGTTTCGGCGAAAAATGGATGCGCATGGGCAGCGTGGCCCAGCCCAACGGCTGCGTGGCCTTTGTGGGTCCCAGCGATCTACACACCAAGACCCGGCTGAACAACTCCATCTCCAGCGGCTCTTTCCGCAGCATTTTCGACTACGGGGTGCGCGGCTTCGCCTCCAGCGTGCTGATGGGCAAGATCGAACTTTACAAGAATTTCCCCAACGACATCGGCCCCAACCAGTATGTGGCCTTCTATTACCACGTTTACAACCTCCAAGCCGATCCCAGCCTCAAGATGTGGGTGCTGGTGCCGGACAGCATCCCGGAAAGCGTGATCGAAGGCGGGCTTGCCTTCTCCCCCAGCGCTTCCCACATCCGCGTCAACGCCCCGGCCAACAATGGCGCGCTGGTAACCGGAACCCGCAACGGAACGGACTTCAGCCACGCCCAGGTGAAAGACGGCTTTGCCATCCTGCCGATCGATCCCGAAGCCAGCGGAGACCTGATCCTCACGGTTTCCCAGGATAATTTCCTGCCCCTGGTGCGCACGCTCACTCCCAGCGGACCCGCCGGCATCGGCATTACCGCCAACAGTGCAGAACAGCAGACCCTGATCCCTAACAACGTTTTCAACGGTGAGATCACTCTGAAGAACTTCACCGCGGCGCCCGTCACCGTGAGCGACCTTTCCCTCAGCGCGGAGGACTTCGCGACCGTGGACTACAGCCACAGCCCCTTCAACCTTGCCGCGGGCGGGACCCATACCATCAGTTTCAACATCACCGGCCACGCGGACATCATTCCCCGCCGCAATATCAGCTTCAGCCTCCAGAGCGACGCAGCGGACCTGGACCAGCAGTTCCAGATGTACGGCGGCGGCGCGGAATTCACCATCCTGGGAGCTACGGGGACCATCGCCATTGGCGGTACCTCCAGCGTGGAATTCCAGGTGATGAACACCAGTTCCTTCCCCCTCAGCGATGCCCTCGGGCAGTGCATATCCCTCACCGGCGCGGCTAGCTTTGTCAGCGGCGGCACCGTGAACCTCGGCAATTTCGGCCCCGGCGAGACCAAGACCTTCAGCCTGGACATCACCGTGGGAGCCGAGGCCTGGCACGGCCGCAACCTGCCCATGAAGCTGGTGGTGAATGCCAACGGATATACCAACACCACCTTTTACCACCTCACGGCCGGCACTCCGGCCACAACTTCCCCCACCGGTCCTGATGCATACGGCTATTTCGCCTACGACAGCACCGACACCGGCTTTCCCCAAGCCCCCATATACGAATGGATCGAGACCGATCCCGCCCTGGGCGGGCAGGGAACCGTTTGGGAGGTAATGGACGACGGTTCACTCACGGTGGACCTGCCTTTCAACTTCCGGTTCTACGGCCGCGACTACAACCATGTGACCATGTGCTCCAACGGCTGGATCTCGCTGCTGCCCACCGACATGACTGATTTTTACAACCACTACATCCCGGCCGCGCTGGGACCCTACGCCATGATCGCAGGCTACTGGGACGACCTGAAAGGAATGAAAACAGGCGTAGACAGCCTGGGCGCCGGCATCTTCAACAACATGCGCCTCATCCGCTGGTACGACACGGCCAACAACCGCTACATCGTGCAGTGGAACGACGCCTATAACCAGTATAACATCGACCTGCTGGACAACGCCTCCCTCGAGAAATTCCAGATCATCCTCCTCCCCCAGCCGGACCGCGACGGCGACATCGTGATCCAGTATCACACCGTGGACAACCCCGGCACCACCACCAACTATTGCACCGTGGGCATCGAAAACCACTCCCAGACAGTTGGTCTGGCCTACACCCACGGCAATTTCTACCCGCCCACGGCCGCCCCCCTGCAAGCAGGGCTGGCGGTGAAATTCACCACAGTGGCCACGGATAGCTACGTGGACGCGGATGATCCTGTGATCGCGCCTTTCGCGCTGCAGCAGAATTATCCCAACCCCTTCAATCCCAGCACCACACTCTCTTTCTCGCTGGCGAAAAGCGGACAGGCCCGCCTGGCGGTTTACAACACCAAGGGCCAGCTGATCAGGACCTTGGTGGACAGCGAGCTTCCCGGCGGCCAGCACAGCGTGGTCTGGAACGGCCTCGACGACGCCGGCCGGTCTGTGAGTTCCGGAGTGTATCTCTATAAACTGGAAGCCAACAGCGCCAGCCAGACCCGCAGAATGCTCCTGATGAAATAAACCTCAGTTGATGTAGCCGGGGGCAACTGATCCCCCCGGCACAAACTTAATGGCAGCGGACGGAGACCTTCGTCCGCTGCTTTTTATGTCTCAAAGTCCAGGCTTCACAAAGCTTACCCCTCCCCGCCCCTCGATGTTCCGTGCCCGCCCAACCGACGTCCAGGCCATGCCCGCGACGGGGCATGGGCTGAAAATCAACAGAGCGGGGAGAGGGCAGAGAGGATCGGGGGCGGTGGCTGGGCCTGATTGGCTTCCCTTAAATCCTTGTCAATCATCCAATTCAGCCCCTTGCCCAGATTTGGAAAAACCATCAATGTAACCACTTGACCCGCTGTGATGAAAATTCTCCACATATTCCGTGATGGCCAAGCCATTTTTTTTGTTGACATCTTTGGCTGATTCATAAACGTGAAATATCACATTCTCAGCCACTGAGGTACGCGCCAATGAAGATGGAAGAGCTCAACTACTATTATAACAAGTTCAAGTTCGGAGAGGACATATTTCACCAACTGATGCAGAAACGGGTGCGCGACATACTGCTGGTTTCCACATTTTACGACGCCTTCATCTTCGAGCAGGATGGCCGGCTTTCGGAACAGATCTTCGGTGAGTACCGGCAACTGAACCTCACCACCGCCCCCCGCATCACCAGCGTCCCCACCGGGGCCGACGCCATTGAAAAGCTGAAGGAGCACAGCTACGACCTGGTGATCACCATGATGCGCATCGGCGAGATCGGCCCCTTCCAACTGGCGAAGGAGATCAAAACCCACCATCCCGACCTGCCCGTGCTGCTGCTGCTGAACGTGGCCTCGGACTACATCATCTGGGAAAACCACCCCGAAGACAAGCGCTACATCGACGACGTGTTCCTCTGGAACGGCGACACCAAGCTGTTTTTGGCCATGGTGAAGGTGATCGAGGATCGCATGAACGTGGATTTCGACACCGCCAACGGCCTCGTGCGCGTGATCCTGCTGGTGGAGGATTCCGTGCATTACTATTCGATGTTCCTGCCCTCACTTTACAGCGTGATCATGCGCCAGACGCAGCGCCTGATCGAAGAGGAGGTGAGCGACATCAACAAGCGCCTGAGGATGCGCATCCGCCCCAAGGTGATCCTCGCCCACGATTATGAAGAAGCGATCGAGGCCTATCACCGCTACAAGGATTATCTGCTCTGCCTGATCTCGGACGTGCGCTACAAGGTGAAGGGCGAGGTGGATCCCCAGGCCGGGGTGAAGCTGCTGCGCCACATCAAGATGACGAACAAGGACCTGCCCATGATCCTGCAATCCTCGGAAGACGTGAACCAGGCCAACGCCGAGGAACTGGGAGTCAATTTCCTGAACAAGAACTCCAAAAGCATGCTCTCCAACCTGCGCAACTTCATGGTTTACAACCTCGGCTTCGGCAATTTCGTGTTTCGCAACGCCGCCGGCGAAGCCATCGACGAAGCGGCCAACATCGCCGAGTTTGAGGAAAAGATCCTCAAAGTGCCGGAGGAATCGGTGGTCTTTCACAGCCAGTTCAACCACTTTTCAAACTGGCTGATCGCCCACGGTGAAGTGCAGATCGCCAAACGCATCCGGCCGATGAAGATCGAGGATTTCTCCAGCAAGGACGAGCTGCGGAAATTCCTCCACCACACCTTCCGTACGGTGCGCATCGACAAGAACCGGGGCAAGATCATCAATTTTGACGCTGTTTCGCTCACCGAGCTGAACCAGATCATCAGGATGGCCGAGGGTTCTTTGGGCGGCAAAGGCCGTGGGCTGGCTTTTCTGAACGCCCTGCTCTGCACCATGGATTTCGAGAAGAAATTCGAGAACATCAGCATTTCCCTGCCCAGCACCGCGATCATCGGCACGAACGAGTTTGACGTCTTCGTGGAGACCAACAACATTCTGGACGAGGTGCAGGACAAAAGCGATGAGGAGATCGATGCCATCTTCGTGCAGGGCCAGCTTTCCGAGCAACTTGTGAAGCGCCTCGAGATCTATCTGGACGGCGTCCACTATCCCGTCGCGGTGCGTTCCTCCAGCCTGCTGGAAGATTCCCAGGCCCAGCCTTTGGCCGGGGTTTACCGCACCTTCATGCTTCCCAACAACCATCCGGACAAGATGTATCGCCTGCGCCAGCTCATGGACGCCATCAAACTGGTTTTCGCCAGCGTCTACCTCAGCGACGCGCGCAATTTCCTGGAAGCGCTGAACTTCAAGGCGGAAGAGGAAAAGATGGCCGTGATCATCCAGGAGACCGTGGGCACCCTCAAGGGTGATCAGTATTACTATCCCCACATCTCCGGGGTGGCCCAGTCCTACAACTTCTATCCCACCAGCTACATGCTCCACACCGACGGCATCGCGAACATCGCCCTGGGCCTTGGTAAATCCGTGGTTGAGGGCAAGCTCAATTTCCGCTTCTGCCCCCGCTATCCGGAAACCGAAATGCTGCCCCAAACCGAGATGGTGCGCTCCGCCCAAAAGGAATTCTACGCCTTGGACCTGGCCCGCAACGATTTTGACCTCACCCAGGGCGAGGAGATCACCCTGGCCAAGCTGAACCTCCGGGATGCCGACAAGCACGGCGTATTGCGCTATCTGGCCTCGGTTTGGGATTATGAGAACTATCGCCTCACCGACAACCTGGAAGAACGTGGCCTGAAGGTGCTGACCTTCAACGGCATCCTCAAGTACCACCATTTCCCACTGGCCAGGATCATAGAAGAGCTCCTGGAGATCGGCGAGATCGCTCTCGGCATCCCTGTGGAGATAGAATTCGCGGTCAATCTGGACATCGATCACACCCAAAACAGCAAACCCACCTTCTACATCCTCCAGGTGCGGCCTCTCTCCGTGAACACAGACGCCTACCGCATCGACGCCTCCACCCTGGATAAAAGCGAGCTGCTGATGTACACTGAACACGGCATGGGCAACGGGGTGATCAACGACCTCACCGACGTGGTCTATCTGGATCCGCGCCGCTTCGACAAGATCCGCACCGTGGAAATGCAGCAGGAGATCGAGCGCTTCAACGACGCGATGGCGAAGCAGGGCAAACGCTACATCCTGATCGGCCCCGGGCGCTGGGGCTCGCGGGACAAGTTTTTGGGCATCCCGGTGCGCTGGCCCCAGATCAACCGCGCCAAGGTTATCCTGGAGACTGGTCTGCGCGATTTCATCGTGGAAGCCTCTCAGGGGACGCATTTCTTCCACAACCTGGTGGCCATGAACGTGGGTTATTTCACCATACCATATGTTTCCAGCACGGATTTCGTGGACGTGGAATGGCTGCTGCGGCAGCCGGAAGCCAAGCGCGGTGACTTTTTCGTGCATCTCCAGTTCGACCACCCCCTGGTGGTGCGGATGGACGGCAAGACAGGGCTGGCCGTGATCCACAAGTGAGCCGCGGCAGGAAACGGCGCGATGATCACCTCGAACTATTGGTCCCTTGAGCTTGAACAGCTGGATCAGATGATGCCCGCGCGGGTGCGGCACATTCTGATGATCGCCTCGCTTTACGATTCTTTTGTGTTCGAGATCGACGGCTTCCTGGCGGAGCATGTGGAGGAGGATTTCCACCTGATGAACCTCACCACCCAGCCTGCCATCTACCATTCCTCCTCGCTGGCCAGCACCATGAGCCTTCTGGAACTGGAGAGCATCGACCTCATCATTGTGCACCTGGCCTCCATGCGCTCCATCTCGCTGGAACTGGTGAAGAGCATCAAGGCCTTCAATCCTGAACTGCCGGTCTTTTTCCTGATGGGCGCACCGCAGGACCTGATGTTTGTGGAAAACCACCTGGACGAACTCAAGGAAGTGGAGGATTTCTTCTATTGGAACGGTGATTCCAAGCTGGTGCTGGCCATCATCAAGCAGTGGGAGTTCATCCGCAACATCGGCAACGACGTGAAGCTGCTCCCGGTGCCGCTGATCCTGGTGGTGGAAACTTTCATCCCCTACTACTCACAGTTCCTGCCGCTGCTGCAGGAACAGGTGTTGCTGCTGAACCAGGCCGTGATCCGCCGCGAACACCAGGACGTGAACAAATCGCTGTACATGAATGCCCGTCCCCGCGTGATGCTGCTGCACGATTACGAAAGCGCCCTGGACTTCTACCACCGCTACGCCGACCTCATCGTGGGCATCATCAGCAACGTCAATTACCACTACATGGGTTCGTCTTTCCGCGACGGCGGCCTCAAGCTCCTGCAGGAAGTGCGCAAGGACAGGCCCAATCTGCCTTTCCTGCTGCAAAGCTTTAACCCCAAGTATTACGATATCGTCACCAGCAACGAGGGCGAGTTCCTCTACAAGGACCTCCCCGGCCTCAAAAACCGCCTCCGCCGCTGGCTGGAGCAAGAAGTCGGTTTCGGCAAATTCATCTTCCGCCTGCCCGACCAAACCGTGGTGGGCGAAGCGGAATCCCTGATCGGGCTTGCCCGCAAGCTGGCCGGGATCCCGGACGAAAGCCTGGCCTACCATTATCGCAACGGCCACATTCACAACTGGCTGTGCACCCACGCGGAACTCGCCCTGGCCAACTATGTGGACAAGTTTAAGGAGATCAACGAGATCCACGTTCTGCGCGAACGCCTGGGCGAAGCCTTCCAGTCACTCATCTCCTACCGCCGCCGGGAGAAGATCCAGGACTGGAACGAGGAAAGCGATTTCAACCTGAACCTGATCTACAAAGTGGGCGACGACTCCATTGGCGGCAAGGGGCGTGGCCTGGCCTTTCTGAACGTGGTGCTGAACCGCTACAGCAATATCATCGAGAAATATCCCGAGGTGCGGATCAGCGTGCCCGTCGCTGCGGTTCTGGCCACCGGGGTATTCGACGCTTTTGTGGCCGCCAATCCCACCCTGGCCAGCATTCCCGAGGAAGAGAACCTATCGGATGACGAGGTGGACCGGCTGTTTCTGGATTGCCGGCTGCCCGCCTCAGTTATCCCAGTTTTGGAGCGGATCATTGCCCAGGGCGCTTTTCCGCTGGCCGTGCGTTCCTCCTCCATCATGGAGGATTCCATCGCCAATCCTTTCGCCGGCGTCTTCCGCACCTATCTGATCCCGAACAGCCATCCCGATCCCGCCACGCGGCTCGATCAACTCTCCCAGGCCGTCAAGCTGGTCTGGTCCTCACTCTATCAGCGGTCCGCCCGGGTTTACCGCGAAAAGCTGCGCATCCCCGCCCGCGAGGAGAAGATGGCCGTCATCATCCAGAAGGTGGCCGGCTCGCTGCACGGAGAGCATTTCTACCCCCTTGTCTCCGGTGTCGCCCAATCCTACAATTTCTACCCCGGCACGAACATGACCCACGAGGACGGCGTGGTTACCCTCTCCACCGGCCTGGGCAAAACCGCCGTGGAGCGCGAGCGCACCTTCGCCTTTTGCCCCCGCTTCCCCAATCGCGACATGTTCCGCGCCATCGACATCGTCGAGGCCGCCCAGCGCCATTTTTACGCCATCCAGCCCAGCCTCACCGAGTTTGATCTGATCAGCGGCGAAAACGCCTCCCTGGACCGCGTGCGCGTTACCCAAAAACTCTGCGAGACCGACCTCAGCCTGCTCTCCTCAGTTTGGGACTACGAAAACCGCGAATTCAAGGACGGACGCCACATCCCGGGCCCGCGGGTGGTCACCTACCGCAAATTGCTCCACTACGCGGAATACCCCCTCTCCCCCATCATCCGCGACCTGCTGCTGCTGGGCCGCGAGGTGCTGGGCTGCGAGATCGAGATGGAATTCGCCTTCGACGTAGATCCCCAAAGCGGTTTGGCCAGTTTCCACCTCCTCCAGGTGCGCCCCATCGCCGTTAACATCCGCCACTATTCCCAGTCGCTGGAAAACTTCGCTGCCAAAAAGGACGAACTGGTGGTCTATTCCTCCTACGCCCTGGGCAGCGACATCGTTGAAGAGGTGGACACGGTCATCTTCATCCCGCCCGAGCGCTTCGACATCGTCAAGACCGAGGAAATGGCCGCCGAACTGGATGCCCTGAACCAAAAAATGCGCGAGCAAGGGCTCAAATATGTGCTGATCGGTCTCGGACGCTGGGGCTCCAGCGACCGCTTTCTGGGCATTCCTGTGAACTGGAGCCAGATCTGCAACGCCCAGATCATCGTGGAGGTCGTGCTGCCAAACATGTCCATCGAGGCTTCCCACGGATCGCATTTTTTTCACAACCTCTTCTCAATGAACGTGGGTTATCTCACCGTCTGGGAGAAGGCTGTGAACGACTTTCTGGCCTGGGACTGGCTGCTCGGGCTGCCCACCCTGGACGAGGGTAACTACTTTCTGGTGAAGAAAACCCCCCGTAACCTGCAATTTTTGTTTGACGGAAAGAACGCCGTCATAATTAAGTGATCCTATGTGCCTTTTCAGCTGTGAATGGTCAATAAACTCAGGTTTAATGCCGTTTCCAAAGCATGGGCGCTGCCAGTTTAAATGAAAAGCGTGTTCAAATCTATACCATGGAGGTATGCAATATGACAAAACACGAATTTCTACATCAGGTTTCTGCTAAAAACGCGGATCAGCCCGAATTCATCCAGGCTGTCACCGAGGTGGTCGAGACAATTTGGGACGTTTACGATTCCAACCCTCAATATCGCAAGGCAAAGATCCTCGACCGGCTGGTGGAGCCCGAGCGCGTGATCATTTTTCGTGTGCCCTGGCAAACCGACACCGGCGAGGTGATGGTAAACCGTGGCTACCGCATCGAATTCAACAGCGCCATCGGCCCCTACAAGGGCGGGATCCGCTTTCACCCCAGCGTAAACATGGGCATCCTCAAATTCCTCGGTTTTGAACAGATCTTCAAAAACAGCCTTACCACCCTCCCCATGGGCGGCGCCAAAGGCGGCTCGGACTTCAATCCCCGCGGCCGCTCCGACGAAGAGGTGCAGCGCTTCTGCCATTCCTTCATGCTGGAGCTTTACCGTCACATCGGCCAGTTCACCGACGTTCCCGCCGGGGACATCGGCGTGGGTAAACGCGAGATCGGCTTCATGTACGGCATGTTCAAAAAGATCACCAACGAGGTCACCTGCGTGCTCACCGGCAAAGGCCTGGAATGGGGCGGCAGCCTCATCCGCCCGGAAGCCACGGGTTACGGCACCGTCTATTTCGCCGATGAAATGCTCAAGACCAAGGGGGATTCCATCGCGGGCAAAACTGTGCTCGTCTCCGGCTCCGGAAACGTGGCCCAGTTCGCCATCCAGAAAGTGAACCAACTGGGCGGCATCCCTGTCACCGCCTCCGATTCCGACGGCTTCATCCACGATCCGGACGGCATCAAAGGCGAAAAATGGGAATTTCTGATGGAGCTCAAAAACATCCGCCGCGGCCGCATCAAGGAATACGCGGATGAATTCGGCGTGAAATATTACGAGGGCCAACGCCCCTGGTCGATCCCCGGCCAGATCGCCCTGCCCTGCGCCACCCAGAACGAGATCGACGGCGAAGAGGCCAAAACCCTCATCAAAAACGGCTGCCTCTGCGTTTCTGAAGGCGCGAACATGCCCACCACCCTTGAGGGCGTGGAAGTCTTCCTCGGCGCCAAGATCCTCTATGGGCCCGGAAAAGCCGCCAACGCTGGTGGAGTGGCCACCTCAGGCCTGGAAATGACCCAAAACTCCATGCGCATTTCCTGGACCCGCGACGAGGTGGACGAAAAGCTCAAAGGCATCATGAAAGCCATCCATGCACAGTGCGTCAACTACGGCAAGGAAGGTGAATTCACGAACTACGTTCGCGGCGCCAACATCGCCGGCTTCATCAAAGTGGCCAATGCCATGATGGATCAGGGACTCATCTGATCCAAACGCCACACAAGGCATAGGGGAAAGCGCCACCGCGTTTTCCCCTTTTTTTTCACCAACTGACCTATTTTGGCTCAGATCATTTATGGCGGGTAACCGGACCGTCATCCCAGCGCAGGCTGGAATCCAGGTCTTTTGATGGAGTTTTTTTGGCTCAAGTTCATTTATGGTAGGTAAACTCTAGTAAGACCTTTGCACATAATCCTCAGGGTCTGGTGAAAAAGTAAGAGCATTTAGGATCAAAAAGTAGTTTTTGAAATCTGCAAATAATTCTTGACAAAATAGATAGGCTCATATTTTGTCACTCTAT
>Ga0265295_1000965_pt1 | contig 53921 bp, 53 predicted proteins | sample Munlansysbiofilm_FD_192503 | JGI IMG/M metagenome (GOLD analysis project Ga0265295, IMG submission 192503) | Leachate microbial communities from a municipal landfill in Southern Ontario, Canada - Methane capture system biofilm | ecosystem: Engineered > Solid waste > Landfill > Unclassified ... | reverse complement strand
ACGATGAGACCAGCGGCCAGGCCAAGGCCATCGACGAGGTGCTCGACGACCTGACCCGGGAGCAGCCCATGGACCGGCTGGTCTGCGGCGACGTCGGCTACGGCAAGACCGAGGTGGCGGCCCGCGGCGCCTTCAAGGTGATCGAGGACGGCTGGCAGGTGGCGGTCCTCGTGCCCACCACGGTGCTCGCCGAGCAGCACGCGGCCACCTTCCGCGAGCGGTTCGCCGGCTTCCCGGTGGAGATCGCCTGCCTCAACCGGTTCCGCACCGCCAGGGAGCAGCGGGAGATCGTGGCAGGGCTGGCCAGCGGCGCCATCGACCTGGTGGTGGGCACGCACCGGTTGCTTTCCAAGGACATCCATTTCAACCGGCTGGGGCTGCTCATCGTCGACGAGGAGCACCGCTTCGGGGTGGCCCACAAAGAAAAGATCAAAAAGCTCAAGGCCACCGTGGATGTGCTCACCCTCACCGCCACACCCATTCCCCGGACCCTGCAGATGTCGCTGTTGGGCATCCGCGACCTGTCGGTGATCTCCACCCCGCCGCACCAGCGCCGCTCGGTCAAGACCTTCCTGGCCCGCTTCGACCAGCTGGTCATCCGCGAGGCCATCCAGCGGGAGATGGAGCGCGGCGGCCAGCTGTTCTTCGTGCACAACCGGGTGCAGTCCATTCACCGGGTGGCCGAGACCATCGGCGCGCTCGCGCCCCAGGCGCGCATCGGCGTGGCCCACGGGCAGATGCCCGGGCCGCAGCTCGAGGACATCATGGTGCGCTTCATCAACCACGAGATCGACATCCTCGTCTGCACCACCATCATCGAGTCCGGCCTGGACATCGCCAACGCCAACACCATCATCATCAACCGCGCCGACAACCTCGGCCTGGCCGACATCTACCAGCTGCGCGGGCGGGTGGGGCGCTCCTCCCGCCAGGCCTACGCCTACCTGCTGGTGCCCAGCCTCGACCACCTGACCGCGGACGCCCAGCAGCGGCTGCGCGCCCTGATGGACTGCTCCGAACTGGGCGGCGGCTTCAAGCTGGCCATGAACGACCTGCAGATCCGCGGCGGCGGCAACCTGCTGGGCGTGTCCCAGTCCGGCCACATCGCCGCGGTGGGCTACGACCTCTACCTGGAGCTGCTCCAGTCCACCGTGGCCGACCTCAAACGCCAGGCCGCGGCGGGCGAGCCGAGAGACGGGCTTGCCGAACTTGACCCGGAAATCAAACTGCAGGTGGCAGCCTTCCTGCCGGACAGGTACATTGCGGACACGAGCCTGCGTTACCACGCCTACCGCCGCCTGGCCGCGCTCGGCACCGGCAGCGCGGCGGAACTGGCCGACCTGGAGAACGAACTGGTTGACCGTTACGGCCCCCTGCCCGCCGAGGCGCAGGCCCTGTTCGCCCTCATCGGCCTCAAGCAGGAGCTGCGCGCGTTCGGCATCGGCAAGTTGGAACAGGCCCCGGGCAGCCTGGTCTTCTCCTTCGTCGATCAGGCCCCGGTGGACCCGCAGCGCCTGCTGGCCCTGATCCAGGAAAAACCGACCCGGAAGAAGGCCGTTCCCCCGCCTGCCCGCCTGACCCCGGATCAGCGGCTCATCGTGCCCCTGGCGGCGACGGACGACCTGTTCGCCCGCATTCATTGTGTTCTGCGCACCCTGCAAGGAGAAACGCCATGAACAGCCCTGATATCAGCTGCGCCAAAGAGCGCCCCCGGCTCCCCTGGGAGGCCATCGATACCGTGCTCCTCGACATGGACGGCACCCTCCTGGACAAACATTTCGACGATTATTTCTGGGAACAGTACGTGCCCGAGCACTTCAGCCTGCTGCACGACATCCCGGTGGAGGAGGCGCGGGCGCAGCTGCGCGCCCGTTACCACGCGGTCCGGGACACGCTCGACTGGTCGGACCTGAATTACTGGTCACGGGAGTTGGGACTGGACCTGCAGGAACTCAAGCTGCGCATCAACCACCTCATCGGCGTCCATCCCTACGTGGTCGAGTTTCTCGAGTACTGCCTGAAGCTGCGCAAAAAGCTCTACTTGGTCACCAACGCCCACCCCTGTTCCCTGGCGATCAAGCTGGAAAAGACCGCCATCGGCGCCTGGTTTGACCGGATCGTCTGTGCCGACGAGGTGGGCCTGGCCAAGGAGGAGCCGCCTTTCTGGGGGCGGCTCGAACACCTGCTCGGGTTCACCAGGGAGCGGACCCTGCTCATCGACGACAGCGAACAGGTGCTGCTGGCGGCGCAAACGTACGGCATGGGCCACCTGCTCTTTGTCGCCCGGCCGAGCAGCCGCCAGCGGGTGGCCTACTCTTGCAATTTTCCGTCCATCGAGTATTTCAAAGAACTGCTGCCCGACTGACGCCCGGGAGAAGCGGGCACAAAAAAAAGCCATCCTGCCGGCGGGCAGGATGGCTTTTTTACTGCGGTTGGGATCGCGGTCCGGGCAGGCTCAGGCCTTCTTGCGCGATTTCCCGGCGGCCTGGGGTTTGCCGGCGCCTTTTTTGCGGAGTTCCTCGACCTCGTGCTGCAGGGTCTGGATGGATTCGTTGAGCGGCTGAGGATCAAAGGCAGGCGTCTCGGGCCGCTGTTCGAGCTTTTCCAGGCGGCCGGGCAGGTCGCCGAGCAGTTTGTCCGGGGTCAGATCCTGCAGGCTGCGGGCGGTGTCGTCGATCCGTCCCTCGAGGGAGGCGACCGAGGCCTGGACAGCGTCCAGTCGCTGGCCCGAGGCGGCGATCTGGTCGGCAATGGCGGAGACCTGGTCGGCGGCGGCAAAGCCGGCGGTCTTTTCCTCGAGGACGTCGATCTTGGCGTTCAGGGCGGCGACCTGGTCGGAGAGCGACTGCTGGCTGTCGGCGACCTTGCGGATCTCACCGGCGATCAGGGTCTGCAGTTCATCCTGCAGTTTGGTGGCGTCCACGGCAGGCGCGGCCGGCTGCTGCACCAGCGGCTGCGCGGCCGGGGCCGGCGTGGACACTGCCGGGGTCGGCCGGGGCTGCTTACGCAGGGAGTCGACCAGGGCAAACACCGGGGCGAGCAGTTCGCTGACCGCCTCCCGGGTCTTGGCGGCGAGCACCGAGGCGGCCTGGCGATCGTACAGGGAAACGGCAAACAGGAAGATGCCGATGAGGAAGGCGATGCACACGGCCACGCCGATGATCATGGCGATGGCCCACTGCACCAGCCGGAACGCGCCGATGATGATCAGCCCGAGGGAGTCGAGCACACCGCCGTCCGGGGAAGCACTGGTCAGGTAGGCCAGCAGGGCAAAAACAAGAAGAACCACCCCGGCCTTGATCAGCGGAGCACGCATCGCATTCGCCTTCATCATTCATTCCTCCCTCTGAAAAACCGCACTTTGGCGTCTCGGATCATTGCATCGTCCGCCCGGCGGCGACCGGCGCGGCTGCCTGAATCACTTCATTTTGGAAGGTTTTAGATCATTTGGCAGTGATCGGCAAGGGAAATGTGCAGCCGCGACCCAGGCGATACGGCCGCGGCCATTTCCGCGGCAAGGCCGGCCGCGCAAGCGGTTCAGGCGGTTTCGGCCAGGCGCGCGCGCACCCGGTCGAACTCCCCGGCCGCGGCGAGGAAGGCCTCGACCAGCGCCGGGTCGAAGCGGCGGCCACTGTCCGCGCTGATCCGGGCCACGGCCTGGTCGTGGCCCAGGGGGGGCACGTCAGCCGCGGCCACGGTCAGCTCCTCGTAGGCGTCGGCCAGGTGCAGGATGCGCGCTTCCAGCGGGATCGCCTCGCCGCGCAGCCCGTAGGGATAGCCCGTGCCGTCCCAGCGTTCATGGTGGAAATAGGCGATGTTCTTGGCCAGACCGAGAAAGGAGCCGGCCCGGGCCTCGGTCTCCATGGCCTTGAGCACATCCCCGCCGGTCAGGGTGTGGTTGCGCAGGACCTCCTCCTCCAGCCCGTTCAAGGGACCGGTCTTGAAGAGGATGGCGTCGCTGATGCCCACCTTGCCGATATCGTGCAGGAGAGAGGCCTGCTGAAGTGCAGTGAGGAAGGACGGGGTAAGCTCGGGACCACCCCCGCTGCGGCGGGCGAGCTGCTCGCCGATCAGGCGGCAGTATTCCCGGATTCTCTCCAGGTGCCGACCCGGGGTCAGGTCGCGCTGTTCCGACAGCCTGGCGAGCGCCAGGATGGCCGCGCTCTCGGTGGTGCGCTGCCGGTCCAGTGAGGCGAGCAGCCGGGCCTCGCACTCGAGCCTCGGGCTGATATCACGGATGAGCAACTGGGCGGCCGGGGCTCCGTCCCGCTCGAGCAGGGCGCCGCTGATCTCGGCGGCCAGCGCGGTGCCGTCGCTGGTCCGCAGGTCGAGGCGCAGGCCGCTGACCGGCTCGTCCCGGAAGAGCACTGCCAGCAGTTCCGTGCCCACCCGGTCCCGATCCGCCGGGAACACGGCGTCGCAGAACGAGGCGCCGGCGTTCGGGGACACGCCGAACCGGGCCAGGTGGCGGTCGTTGGCCTGGAGGACAATGCCGTCCCGGTCGACCAGCACCAGGTCGTCGGTGATCGCCTCGTAGAGCAGGCGGTAGCGCTGTTCGCTCGAGCGCTGTTCACCGGTTCGCCGCCGGACCTCCTCCTCGAGCCGGCCGGCCTGACGCTCCAGTTCCACTGCCGCCGCGCTCTCCGCCAGGCGCAGGCGGTATTCCCGCTCCCGGGCGCCATGGTCCGCCCAGCACTGGATGGCGGCGATGAACACGAAACAGATGAGGAAAAACAGGTTGCCGGCCAGGGTCATCAGCTCGGCCGGCGGGAGGAAATCGAGGCCGACGATGGCCCCCAGGTAGCCGCAGACCAGGGCGAAACCGCAGCTCAGGGCCTGGGCCGCGGTCAAGGGGGCGATGGCGGTGAAGATGGTGATCACCGCGATCAGGGTGGCATAGGCGGGTGAGGCGATGGTGTCGGTGCGCACCAGCAGCACGATCAGGACCGAGCCTGTGCAGAGAGAGCCGGCCAAGGCGATGGGCCAGGTCCACCGCTGCTGCCGGTCCTGCCGGTTGAGGACCAGGAGCAGGCCGCAGACCGTGATCGCGGCCATCCGCCAGGCCAGGACCCCGGCCGGGGCCGCAACCGGAAACACCAGGTCGAACACGGCCAGGAGCGCCATCAGGGCCATGTTGGCAAGCAGGATGGTGGGGATCCGCTGGTGCAGGAGTTGCCGGGTTTCCTGCTGGAACGAGCTGAGAACCTGCATGGCGGCGCGATCTCAGGCGTTGCCGGCGCGGGCGGCGACAAAGGCCTCTTCCCGGCTGAGGAAGGCGTTGACCACGGCCGGGTCGAAGCGCCGGCCGCTTTCGGAGGCGATGATCCGGCGGGCCTGCTCGTGGCTGAAGGCGGGCTTGTACGGCCGGCTGGAGGTGAGGGCGTCGTACACGTCGGCCAGGGCGACGATGCGCGCCGCCAGCGGAATGGCGGCGCCGGCCAGGCCGCAGGGATAGCCGTTGCCGTCCCAGCGCTCGTGGTGGTAGCGGGCGATTTCCTGGCCGCGGCGGAGAAACGAGCGGCTGTGCGCGTCGCGCTCGGCCGCGCTCAGGGCCAGGCTGCCCAGGTCGCAGTGGCGCTGCATGGCTCTCCGCTCGGCCTCGTCCAACTGGTCGGGCTTGAGCAGCACGGTGTCGGGAACGCCGACCTTGCCGATGTCGTGCAGCACCGAGCACAGGCAGAGGTCCTCGATGTCGTCGCGGGTGAGTTCGGCCGCATACGCAGGCTGTTCGGCCAGGAACTCGGCGAGGATGCGGGTGTAGGCGCGGATGCGCAGCAGGTGGGCGCCGGTGTCGCCGTCCCGACATTCGGCCAGCCGGGCGAGACCGAGGATGGCCACCTGGCGGCTGGAGTCGATCAGCTGGCGCGAGGCCAGCGTCTGCCGCTCCATCTCCTTGGTGGCGGTGATGTCCCGCAGGGTCAGCTGGCAGTGGTCGCTGCTGCCGGGCAGGTCGACGCGGCTGCCGCTCAGCTCGACGTCCACCAGCCGCTCCGGACCGGGCTGCAGGCGCAGCTGCACGCCCTGGACGGTGCCCTCGCCGCGCAGCCGCTCGCATATCTCGGCAAAAAAAGCACGGTCCGCCGGGGCGATGAAGTCCGCAAAGGGTCGCCCCTCGACCGTCGCCGGCAGCCGCCCGAGCAGTCGGCCGCCGTAATGGTTGATGGTCCGGACCTCGCCGCCCGGGCCGAGCAGCACCACCAGGTCGTGGATCGCATGGTACAGGTCGCGGAAGCGGAGATCCGCCTCGGCCAGTTGGGCGAGCCGTCGCTCCACCAGCGCCTCCAGGTTGTCCCGGTAGCCGCGCAGTTCATGGCGCATCTGCCGCAGGCTGCGTTTGGCCCGCAGTTCGCCCAGGAGCGTCCGCTGGTCGTCGCGCCGCTGCACCGCGGTGACCAGCACAATCACCGCGAAGAAGAAGCTGTTGCCGGCCAGGTGGACCAGGTCGGCCCCGGTCAACGGTGGCCCGCCGAGGAGCACGGTGCCCAGGTAGACCAGGTACATCAGGGTGCCGAGTATTAGGGCCTGCAGACCGCTGAGCGGCAGGGCCGGCACCCCGCCGGCGATCATCAGCAGAATGCCGGCATAGTAGCCGGAGGCAAATCCGCCCAGGGCCACGGTCATGAGGGCGATGGTCAGGGTGCCGAGGAGCATGGCCGCGGCCATCAGTACCGGGGCGAGCCGCTCGCTCCCGGGGCGTCCCAGGCGCAGCAGGAAGAGGAGGACCACGGCGACAAAGGCCAACCGGTAGCTGAGGAACAGGCCGAACCAGGGCCGGCAGCAGAGGAAGTCGAGCAGTGCGAACAGGAGGAAAAAGACCGTGCCCATCCACAGGCAGAGCCGCGTACGCTGCAGGAACAGCTGCTGGATCTCGTCGGCGAAATCAGCCGGCGCCAAAAAAAACGCCACGGTCGGTCCCGGTTACTCCCTGGTCGCCACGGCGAACAGGTTGACCCGCTCCGGCTCGGCGATGATCCGCACCTGTTCGCCGAAGGGGGTGGGTGCGAACAGCTCGCACAGTTCGGCCTCGGTCCGGTAGATCAACTCCCAGCGCAGCAGCTTGTCCAGGAAGAGCGAATCCGGGTACTGGGTGAAGTTGCCGAGCAGCAGGGTGCCGCCGGGCTTGAGATGCTCGTGGCAGCGGCAGATGAGCGCCCGGAACAGGCGCGGGTCGAGGTAATCGCACAGCCCGGACGAGTAGATGATGTCCTGGGGCTCGATGTGGTGGCGCACCCGGCCGAGCGCCCACTTGATCACGTTTTCGCTCATCAGCCGGATGGCGGCCCGGTGCGGGAAGATGTTGACGTGCTGGTTGGTGTGGCGCAGGGCCTCGGAATCGATGTCCACGCACAGGGCCTCGATGCGTTCGCTTTCGCCGCACTCGGCGAGGAAATCGAACAGTTCCCGGTTGGGTCCGCAGGCCAGGTTCATGATCCGTGTGGTTCGGCCGCGGGCCGTCCGTTCGCCGCTTAAGCGGAGCAGTTCGTTCTTGAGCAGCACCCGCCGGCCGCGGATGGCGCGCGAACCGGGCCGATCGAGGCAGAACTGGTCGACGATCTCGCCGAAGCGGCCCTCGCCCCGCGGGACGCCAGCGTAGATGTGCTCCATCATGAGAAAGTCGCCGGCATACCCCTTGGGCTTGAAATAGGCCCGCTCGGCAAAGCGGCTGCGCATGAAATAGGGGAAGATCTCCTTGAACACGTATCCCCACATCACCTCCTCGTAGCCGCTGCCGGCCATCAGCCGGCCGAATTCGGCAAGCGAGCCGTTCAGCCGGGCGAGCACGGCGTGGCAGCGGGCCTCGGCCTCCGGGTCGCTGCCGCCCTCGGCCTCGACCTTCTGCAGCCGGTGGGAGAGGTCGAACAACGCCGACTTGAACCCCTCCATGCGGCTGCTCACCTCGTGCCACTGGCTGGAGCGGACCAGTGGTGCGGGCAGGGGCCGGGATTCGCTGTAGCGGCCGGCGTGGCGGGTGGACAGGGACTGGGCATAGCCGGCGATGGGCTCGCGCTCACCGGCGATGCGACGAAACTTGGTGCAGATGTTGCCGGTGAGCAGGAGGAGAAAATCCATGTACAACCCGGGCTGTTCGGCGCGCAGACGGGCCATCACCGTCTCATCGAACACGGCGATGGCCGCCTCGCCCGCGGTGCGGATGTCGCGCACCCGCGACTGGCCGTCGAAGTAGCCGATCTCGCCGAAAAATTCGCCCGCGCCGATCAGCGCCACGGTGATGCGGGTGTCGTGCGGGTCGGTGTAGCCGACCTCCACCGAGCCGCTGACCAGGTAGTAGAAGGCGTTGGTGGCGGTGGCCGGGGTGAGCACCGGTTCGCCGGCCCCGTAGGAGCGGAGGGGCGAGAAGGCGAGCACCCGGTCGAGCAGGGGGACGGTGTCTGGAGGTGGCGGTGCGGCGGTGCTGTCGGTCATGGCTCTTCCTCGGGTGGTTCGGGGCAGTGGTGCCTACTGGAATAAGTATAGCATTGCCGGCCGGAAAGAAAATTATTTAAACAGGTTTCGCAGGTCCAAATGGACTGTGCCGCAAAGGTTCGGTCGGATGGAAAGCCGCCGCGGGGGCTGATCAGCAACACCAAGACGGCCGCCTCGGGGCAACAGGAGGAAACGATGACAGCAGAAGGTAGAGGGATGCGGGCCGTCCTGGCCGGGATGGTGGTGCTGGCGCTGGCCTGGCCGGCCTGGGCGGCGTCGGGGCCGATGTACAGGGGGCTGGTGGCCGGGGTGTCGACCCTGGAGGACACGGTGCGGGTGCTTGGCCGGCCGGGGTCGCGCATCTTCCGCGGCGACCGGCTGGTCTGCCGCTACCGGACGGTGAGCGTGCTCGTGGACACGAAGGCGAAAAAGGTGCTGGCCGTGCACATCACGGACCCGGCCTTCCGGGACGTGAACGGCCTGGGTGTGGGCGACCCCGCGGCCCGGGTGCTGACGCGCTTCCGCCCCGACGGGAGCGGCCGCACCGCCGTGGACCCGGTCAACAACATCCGCTATGAACTCGGCGGTGACGGGCTGGTGGCCACCATTGTCTACACCGCCCCGGGGGCGGACTGAGGCGGGTGAGGCGTCTCAGCCGGCGGTGCAGGCCCGGAGCAGCAGGGGCAGGGTCCGGCCGACATCGCCCTGGAAGAGGAACTCGACTTCGCCGTGTTCCGCGGGCGACAGGGCCGGTTCGCGGTTGAACTCGAACAGGCGGCCGCCGCCCGCGCGGACCAGGGCCGGCAGGGCCGCGGCCGGGTAGACCTGGGCCGAGGTGCCGGCAACGAGCAGCAGGTCGCAGCCGGCGATAAAGGCGTGGATCTCTGCCAACTGGCGGACCGGTTCACCGAACAGCACCACGTTCGGCTTGAGCGGCGAGGCGCAATGCGGGCAGAGCGGGATCGCGGCCGCCCGGTAGTGTTCCGCCGTGGCCGCCACCAGGGTGGCGCAGTGCAGGCACTGCAGGTGCTGGTGGTCGCCGTGGATTTCGAACACCCGGGTGGATCCCGCCTGCTGGTGCAGGTTGTCGACGTTCTGGGTGATGACGCCCTGGATGAGACCCTGGCGCTCCATCTCGGCCAGGGCGTGGTGGGCGGGGTTGGGGCTGCGGCCGAGCAGGGTCCGGCCCAGGGCGCGGTAGAGTTCCCAGGCCTTGGCCGGATCACGATGGAACACCTCGAGGGTGGCGTACTCGTCCGGGGAGAAAACCGTCCACAGGCCGCCCGCGCTGCGGAAGTCCGGGATGCCGCTGGCCACCGACACGCCCGCACCGGTGAGCGCCACCGCCTTGCGCGCCGAGCGCAGCCGGGCCACGGCGGCGGCGAGGGCTTGGGGCGGCGCACCGGTCGAACGGATGACCTGCATGGGGAAACTCCGGACAGCGGGAGAGGAGAGGAAAAGGTTCGGGCCCCGACACCCCGCCGGCCGGGACAGGCGGGCCGGCAACGGTCAGGGGAACAGGCTCAGTGCACCGGCGGCCGCCGGTTGCGGCTGCCCGTTTCCGCCGTTTCGTCGACAAAGGAGCCGCCAAGCCCCAGTCCCAACTCGTAATGGCGGACACTTATGACCCGTTCGACCAGGTGGGGCGTCTGTCCCTCCACCGGAAAACTGACGATGAGCCGGTCATCCTTCTGTACCGGCACCTCCCCCTCCAGGCGGAGCAGCAGGCCGCCGTTGGACTGGTCGGCAATGGTGCAGGGGCGGGCCCGTTCGCGCGGGGTGGTCAGGGCCCGGACCGTGCCGGTGATCTCGGTTTTCCGGCGAAAGTCCCGACGGAACTCGATTTCCACGGTAAAGTCCTCGCCGCAGGCGCAGCCGATCAGGACCGCATGCTGCTGCCCGCGCAGCCGCTCGGCCGGGAAGACGCCGGTTCGGGCGCAGGCCGGACATTTGACGGTAACGGAATCCTGCCGGTTGACAAAATATTTCTGCCGTTTTTCGCCGCCCATGACCTGCCCCCTGGGTGCAGAGGAAATTGCCGGGGAACGCCGGACTGCGCCGCCGCAGCCCTGTTCCCGACCGTGCGGCCCGACTGGGCCGGACGATGTCGGTCCACATTATAGGGGTCTCTTCGCGGCCCTGTCGAGTTCTTTTTTGCCGGCGCCGGCAGTGGTCACCCCGGCCGGGCGGGGCGCGGCTGGGCCGCCTGGCAGGAACACCTCCCGGTACACCCGGCGGTAGACGCGGATGCTGTTCGGGTCGAGCCAGCGCTCGTAGGCCCGTCGGTAGCGCTCGGTGGCGCGCTCGGTCACCAGGATGCGGTCGATCTCGGCGATGATCCGCCGGCCCCATTCGTTTTTCGAGCAGCCCACCGAACTCAGCCAGCCCTCGTAGCCCTGCTGGTTTTCCTCGATGGTCAGGGTCATGAGCTGATCGCGGATACCGAGCTGTTCCGCCTGGTAGAGGTTCTCCTCGGGCAGGCCGATGAGGCCGTCCAGCCGGTCGAGCATGAGCATGCGGAACAGGTTGCGCGAGAGTTCCTGGCCGGACGAGGTGAGGAGGTGGCGGTCACCCGCGTGCTGCTGCAGAATCCGGTCGGTGGCCGGGCCGTAGGAGCGGTCCCGGGCCAGGCCGATGGTCCAGCGCTGTTGGGCGAGCACTGCCGCCAGCCGCACCGAGGCACGGCCGCCGAATTCGGCGTGGCGGTCCTTGCGGACAATGAGCACGGCCGGCAGGGTGAGGAAGCTGGGGATGGAGAAGTGCATGAAGGCTTCCCGTTCCGGTGTCCGGTACAGGCCGACGCTGCAGACCTTCTCGCCCTGCCTGAACTTGTAGAAGTGGCGGGTGATGTTGGTGGTGATCTGCTGGTGGTCGTAGCCGGTGAGCCGTTCGCGCAGGATGGCGCTGACCACATCGCCGTAACCCAGACCGGCCCCGGGGCCGGACTGGATGAAAAAGGGCGGGAAGGCCGCCTCCATCCAGGTGACCGAATCCCGGTCCGCGGCACGGGCGGGGAGGACGAACAGGACCAGGGCGAGCAGGATCCGGACAGGCAGGTGGAAGCGGGACAGCATGGTTCCCCCGGGGCGGCTGCGGGCTGGGGAGCGGACGAAAAACCCTTGTGTGCCAATCTCTACCGGCTCACCATGAGCCTGTCAAGATCGGAGCAGCAGACCTATTTGGACTCGCCGGCCGCTGCCCCGGCCAGGTGCTCGTCCTGCACGGCGGTGAGCCGCTCGTCCACGGCCCCGCGGTTGAAGAACAGCCGGGCCAGGAGCCAGGTGTAGGCGAGCACGGCGAGCACGGCGAACACCGGCTGGAAGTAGCCGAGCGGGCAGAGCACGAGCACGGTCAGCCAGTGGAGCAGGATCACCTGGCGCGAATGGAGCTTGAGGGGGAAGTCGCCGTGCCGGCTGATCACCGCCAGTCCGCTCAGGTTCCAGCCGTAGAGGGCGGTGAAGGCGTGCAGCCGCAGCAGCGGGTGGCTGATCTCAGGCGTGTAGTAGCGGGAGAAGGTGAGCAGGATGTAGCCGATGCCGGTGATCGAGGTGATGAGCAGAAAGAGGATGCCCGAGGTAAGAAAGGCCTTCTGCTGCAGTTGCATGCCCTCGTGCCAGTAGAGATGGAGGATGAGCGCCACCGCCAGAAAGAGCAGGGTGGCGATGGCCACCTGGGAATAGAACATCTCGGCCAGGATGAACAGGAAGAAGATGATCACCCCGAGGTTCACGGTCCAGAAGGCGGCCTCCTTGAGCACGGCGGTCAGGCGGATGCGGGCATGCTGCATGAGCGAGAAGATGACCGACATGGAAATGAGCGAGATGGGGAAGGAAAAACCGAGGAAGAAGGTGTCGAGCTTGAGTTTCTCGATGGTCCACCACTTGAGGTAAACCGAATTGAGGATCACCGGGCTGGAGAAGAGCAGCCCGAGCGACAGGCAGAGCAGGGCCGCCTGATGGAACTTGCGCGCCACCCGTTCCCGCGCTGAGAACAGGCCGCGGGGCCAGCGGCTGCCGAAATGGTCGATGCGCACGTCCTCGACCAGCTTGGCCAGCGCCAGCGGGATGAGCATGGCCGCCAGGTACCACTGGAGAAAGGCGGCAACGGCAAAGGCCACGGCCAGGGCGAGGAAGGTCACGCCGCGCCGGGACAGCGCGGGTTGGCCCTCGGTGAAGTAGACGAGCAGGGTGCCGCCGCTGCACAGGTTGAAGAGAAAGATGTGCAGCCGCTCGAAGTTGATCGCGGTCGGCGGCACCAGGTGGTGGAGAAAGCCGCAGATCAGCGCTGTGGTCATCATGACCAGCAGCAGGGTTTTCAGTTTCCAGCTCACGGACGGGTTCCTTCGGGGATCGGGTCAACGGGTGGTTTGCCCAGCAGGGCGCAGAGGGCCGTCTCCAGGCGAGGATGGCGGAAGGTGAAGCCGGATCGCTGCAGCTTGTCCGTGGCCACCCGGCAGCCGCCGAGCAGCACCTCCACGGCCATCTGGCCGTACACGGCCTGCAGCAGGCGGGCCGGCACGGGAGGCAGCAGCGGCCGGCGCACGACCCGGGCCAGGGTCTGCAGCAACTCGCCGTTGGTCACCGGGTGGGGCGCGGCGATGTTCACCGGGCCGGTCAGGTCGGAACAGGTGAGGGTATGGAGGAGGGCCGCGACCATGTCGTCGATGGCGATCCAGCTGATGTACTGGTCGCCGTCGCCGAAGCGGCGGGGAAAGCCGGCCACCCGCGTGGCGAGCAGCCGCTGCAGGGCGCCGCCCCGGGGGCTGAGCACCACGCCGATGCGCAGGAACACGGTGCGGATGCCCGCCTCCGAGGCCGGGGTGGCGGCGTGTTCCCAGAGCGAGCAGACATCCGAGATGAAATCCTGGCCGGCCGGGTCCTCCTCGCGCATGCAGCAGTCCAGGCAGTTACCGTAGAAACCCACCGCCGAGGCGCTGAGCAGCACCGCCGGCCGCACCGGCTGGGCGGCCAGGGTGCGGGCGATGAGGCCGGTGCCGAGCACGCGGCTGTCGATCACCCGTTGTTTCTTGGCATCGGTCCAGCGGCCCTCGCCGATGTTGTCCCCGGCCAGGTGGATGACCCCGTCAAACGGCGGCAGCCCGGCCAGGTTGAGTTCGCTCCGCTCCGGGTTCCAGAAAATTTCTCCCCGGCTGCGGTCCGGCCGTCGGCGCACGAGCGTCCATACCCGGTGGCCGCCGGTGGTCAGCAGCGGCCTGAGGGCCGCGCCGAGCACGCCGCTGGCGCCGCTGATGAGGAGGTTGAGCGGCCGGGTGCTGCAGCGGGCGTGCAGGTGCAGGTCGTCTGCCAGGGTGGCGTGGCGGTGGGCAAACATCCGCGCCAGTTCGGCCTCGACCCGCCGGTGCACCCATCCGGGCAGGAAGCGGTGGCCGGGCAGGGCGTAGTCGATCTCGTCCGCGAGCCGGGCGCCGTCCGCGGTGTCGGTGAAGCGGTGGGTGTGGGTCCAGCGGGCAAAGGGGCCGCGCAGCTGCACGTCCCGGAAATAGACGCCGGGCTCGGCGGCCAGGTGGCGGGCGTGCCAGCGGTAGGGGATCGGGCCGGCGTGGAGTTGCAGCACCACCTCGCTGCCGGGTTCGATGGTGCCGGTGCGGGAGAGGACCGTCGCCTGCTCCCAGGGCGGCATCAGCCGCTCCAGCGCCCCCGGCCGACTGTGCCAGTCGTAGAGGGCGCGGGCCGAACCGGGGAAGGTCGAGGCGGCGACGAAGCGGGCGTCAGTCATGCATGAGGTCCCGCAGGGCCGGCTCCAGTTCGGGATGGAGGAACTGGAAGCCGTGCTCGGTCAGGGCCCGCGGCGGCACCTTCTGGCCCTGGAGGAGCGACCGGCCGAATTCGCCCAGGCCGAGCTTCATGGCAAAGCCCGGCACCGGCAGAAAGGCGGGCCGGTGGAGCACGCGCCCGAGCTGCCGGGCGAATTCCTTTTGGCGGACCAGTTGGGGCCCGGAAAAATTGAACGGGCCGCGGCACTCCTCGCAGTCGAGCAGGAAGAGGATCGCCCCCACCAGGTCGTCCAGGTGAATCCACGGGAACCACTGGCGGCCGCTGCCGATGGGTCCACCCAGCCCCAGCCGGAAGGGCAGTTTCATGGTGGCCAGGGCGCCGCCGCCTCGGCCGAGCACCACCGCAAAGCGCATCACCGCCACGCGGGCGCCTTTGTCCGCGGCCCGGTTGGCCTCACCCTCCCAGTCGCGGCAGACGTGGGCGAGAAAATCGTCGCCGCCCGGACTGGTCTCGGTCTTTTCCGCCTCGCCGCCGTCACCATAGAAGCCGGCGGCCGAGGTGCTGAGGAGCACTGCCTCGCTCCCCGCCGGCAGGGCGTCCACCAGGTGGCGGGTGGTGAGGATACGGCTGTCGTAGATGCTTTTCTTATACGATTCGGTCCACAGGTTGAACACCGAGCGGCCCGCCAGGTTGACGAGCGCGTCCTGGGCGGGCACATGCTGCTGCCAGTCGCCGGGGCGGGTGGTGTTCGCGGAAACGTAGCTGAGCTGCGGGTGGGCGGGCAGGCGGCACTGCGGGCTGCTGCCGATGGCGGTCACCTCGTGGCCGGCGGTGAGCAGGCGGGCGGTCAGGGCCGAGCCAACGAATCCGGTGCCTCCGGTGATCAGGATCTTCATAGCAGGCTCCTCCGTGCGGGTGGGGCTGGGTGGGTGGTCTTCGATCAATGTTTCCCTTTACCATAAACATCCCGGCCGCGGGGGGCAAAAGGAAAGGGTCCGTTGCCCCTACTTGACGAAGAACAGGACGATCTCGATGGCGATGAGCACGATGATGATCCACTCGAGCAGGCTTGAATGGCGGTGCTTCTGCTCGTCCGCCATCATCTCGAGCAGTTCCTGGATAACCTCCAGCCGGTTCGCCAGCACCGCGGCACGCGGCCGGATCTCCAGGTAGCGGGCCAGGGCCAGGTAGTAACGCTCCAGTTCCGGGAACTCCCAGAGGAACTCGGGCGTGTCGAGCAGGTTGAACTGGAGGACAATGTGCGCCTTTTCCAGGTAGACCCGGCCGCGCTCCCGGGCCAGGCTCCGCCGGCTCAGGGCGATGGCGCCGGTGCGGGCGAGGGTCTCGGGGATGAATCGGGTGCGGTTGATGGTCTCCTCGATGGCGGTCTCGAACGAGGCCAGCCGGGTGGACTGGGCCAGGGCGTGGGCCAGGGCCTGGCAGACGGGTTCGCCGATGTCGTCGAGTTCGATCAGGTCATGGCGGATACGCACCCCCTCGTCCAGGCTCCGCCGGTAGGCGAGTTCCTCCTCGACCGCCGGCTCCAGGGGATGGACCGCGTAGCTGTGCAGCATCTCGACCAGTTGCCATTCCGCCTCGCGGTCGTAGCCGCAGAGCACGCAGACGCCGTATTCGAAGAGAAAGGCGAACACACCCGGGGCCGGGGTGAGGGTGATCACCTCGCGGTGGCGGACGGCCTGCTGCCGGCGGGTGAGGTCTTCATGGAGCGGGTCGAATCGGAACCGTTCGGCCACGCAGAGGGCGCGCAGGGTGCGCGTAATCTCGGCCTGATCGGTCATGGGAGGGGGGCGTGGGGCAGGGCGGGGCGGTCCGCCTACTCGGCGCCGGTGCTGCTGTTCTCCGGTCGCTCCAGTTCCGGGTAGTATTTGTGCAGGCAGTCCGGGCAGACGCTGTGGCCGACGCCGTTTTTCGAGTGGGCGGCGACGTACTCCTCAACGCCCTGCCAGAATTCGGCATCGACCCGGATCCTGCCGCAGGAGGCGCAGACCGGCAGGGTGCTCTCCAACTGGCCGACCCGCATGAGCAGCCGGTAGGTGTGACGGATAATCACCGCGCCGATGATAAGGATGATGACGCTCTCGAACAGGGACTCGCGCCAGTTGATCGGGGTGGCCGGGCCGCCGAGGAGCACGTAGGGGATGTCGAGGATCTCGTCGATCCAGATGATGGCGATGATGAACAGGATGGCGGTCGCCTCGTACAGGCTGACCCGTCTGGCAAGAAGGTTCGTTGCGGGCTGTACCATGGGAGGATCCTGGCAGGGGTGGCGCGCCGTCCCGCATGCGCCTGCCGGCGGGTCGGGGCGGAGACCGATGGCGCGTGGCCGGGTTGCCCGGACCCGCGCGACGACTGGGGGCACCTTACCGCCTTTTCCCACCCGTGCACAGGAGAAAAAGCGGCGCTGGCGCCGGGCCCCCCGGCTAGCGGCCGTCGACGTGGCTGTGGACGATGCGCTCCCTGTCCAGGGGGATGACCTCGGGCTCGATGCGGCGCAGGTCCTCGACGTTCCAACAGCCGCTTTGGTCGAGCAGTTCAAGGGCCGCCTCCCTGGATTCGGCCAGCACGGTAACGTCGGCCTGCAGGTAGTTGTCCGTGCAGATGTGGGGTTCGTCGAGCATGGACCAGCTGGAAAAATGCTTGCTGTGGCGCCAGATGTAGAGCTGCATGGGGTACTCCCGGGGTGAGGGGCGGGGCGGAGGGCACCGTCCGCGGTGCGGCGGCGCAACCCCCGTTCGTCGTTGACCTTTTGTCGCGATGGTTTATAACTGACCGCACCGGCGGCCCGCCGGGGAGGAGGAGCCATGGAACTGTTGATCATCGGCGCCGGCGCCATGGGCGGCCTGTTCGGCGCCCTGCTCGCGCCGCACGCCGCGGTGATCCTGCTGACCACCAACCAGGAGCATGCGGCGGTCATGGGGGCGCAGGGCCTGACCCTCGTCGACCTGGACGGCGCGACCCGCCGGGTGCCGGTGCGGGTGCTCACCGACCCGCAGGACTACGGCCGCCGGGCCGACCTGATCCTTGTCTGTACCAAGACCCGTGCCACCGCGCAGGCGGCGGCCACGGCCCGTGACCTGCTGGCCGCGGACGGTCTGGTGCTCACCCTGCAGAACGGCCTCGGCAACCTTGAGCAACTCGTCGCCGCGGTCGGCGCACAGCGGGCCGCGGCCGGGGTCACCTCCCAGGCCGCCACCCTGCTTGGTCCCGGTCGGGTGCGCCATGCGGGCCGTGGTCCCACCGTGCTCGGCATCCCGCCCGGACGGGGTGAGGCGGTCGAGGCCGTTGCCGGGCTGTTCAATCGCGCCGGCCTGCAAACCAGCATCAGCGACGATGTGGACAGCCTGCTCTGGTCCAAGCTGATCGTCAATGTCGGCATCAACGCCCTGACCGCGCTGCTGCGCGTGCCCAACGGCGTGCTCGTGCAAACCCCGGAGTGCGACCTGCTCATGGCCCGGGCCGTGGCCGAGGCGGTGGCCGTGGCCCGGGCGCTCGGCATCGACCTGGACTGCGAGCGGCAACTGGAGCGGGTGCGCGAGGTCTGCGCGCGCACCGCCGGGAACCGCGCCTCCATGCTCCAGGACATCCTCCGCGGCCGGCCCACCGAGATCGACGCGATCAACGGCGCCGTTGTCGCAATGGGCCGGAAGGCCGGGGTGGCCACGCCGGTCAACCTGCTGCTCACCCAGCTGGTCCACGCCCTGGAGGCCACCGTTGCCGACCGGCTGTGAACCGCACGGTGCACCGCCGTCATCTTAGCCAAGGAGAGGACAATGCACGACAGGAAGCTGACCATCCCGGACATCAGAAACCGCAAGAACGCCACCCCGATCGCCGAGGTGACCGCCTATGACTACCCCTGGGCGCGGCTGGCGGACCAGGCCGGCATGGACATCGTGCTCGTGGGCGACAGCCTGGGCATGGTGGTGCTGGGCTATACGGACACGGTGTCCGTGACCATGGAGGAGATGATCCACCACACCAGGGCGGTGGTGCGCGGCGTGGAGCACGCCCTGGTGGTCACGGACATGCCGTTCGGCTCCTGTTCGAGTTCCATCCCGGCGGCCATCGACAACGCGGTGCGGATCCTCAAGGAGGGGCGGGCGGACGCGGTCAAGGTCGAAGGCGGGGTGGCCATGGCCAAGACCGTTGCGGCCATGGTCAGCGCCGGCATCCCGGTGCAGGGGCACATCGGCCTGACCCCGCAGACCGCCACCAGCCTGGGCGGCTTCAAGGTCCAGGGCAAGAGTGCCCAGGCCGCGCACCAGCTGATCGACGATGCCCTCGCCCTGGAGGCGGCGGGCTGTTTCTCCATCGTGCTCGAGGCCATACCCGCGCCGCTGGCCGAGCACATCACCGGCCGGCTGGCCATCCCCACCATCGGCATCGGCGCCGGTCCAGACTGCGACGGCCAGGTGCTGGTCATCCACGACCTGGTCGGTCTCTACGACCGGTTCACGCCCAAGTTCGTCAAGCAGTACGCGCGCATCAACGAGCCGGTGGGCGAGGCCCTGCGCCAGTACCGGGAGGAGGTGCAGAATCGCACCTTTCCCACCGCGGCCCACAGCTTCACCATGAAGGCCGAGGAGATGGACCGGCTGCTCAAGCTCTACTGAGGCGCCTGCTTTGCGGCGTCAGGCCGGCTCCCCGTCGGGCGGGGGGCCGTCGCCGCCGACCAGCGGCGGCAGCAGTCCCTGGACCTCGGCCACGGTCCATTCCGGCTGACCGGACAGGGTGGCCGCGGCCAACCGGTTCAAACCTCGGGCGATCTCCTCGTAGCTCTTGCCGCGGCGACGCAGTTCGAGCACCGAGGCGGCCAGCCGGTCGCGGCTGAAACGCTTGCGCACCGGCTCGACCGGGGGCGGCGGGCCGGGCGGCAGGTCGATGACGATGGGCGCCTCGTACACCCCGGTGGACGGACCGGGCTCGAGCGCCGGCGCGGGCGCGCTTCCTTCTCCTCCCGGGTGCGTCGCCGCGTCTGCAGGCTGGGCGGCGAGCGGCTTGTACTCGAGTTGCAGGCCGACCATCAGCCGCATCAGGTCGTCGATCTGCCGGTCGCGCCGCGCCAGCTGCTCGCGCAGGTCCTCCACCTGGTCGCGCAGAATCTCGATCTCTTCCCGGTAGACGGCAAGCAGTTCATTGAGGAACCCCTGGTCGTCAGCCCGGGGAACAGGCGACGGCCCACCGCCCGGTCGGCCACCGGCCTGCGGGCTCGGCCGGGCAGCCTCCTCGCCGTCGCGGCCGTAGGTAGCCAGCAGCTGGCGCCCCTCGTGCCAGCGTTCCAGGTCCACGCGGCGGAAGCGGACTTCCTGCTTGCCGGTCACCGGGTTGAGGATGAACTGGTGCGGCAGGCCACGCTTGCGGTAGCGGCTGATCGACTTGGTGGACACCTGGAGGAAGTCCGCCGCCTCCTTCTGGGTGATGAGGAATTCGCCCTCGCTCATGCCCCGCTCCCCGCGCCCGGTCCCGCGCCGAGGCCGCGCTCGGCGAGCAGCTCCCGGCCGGTGGCGGCCACCGTGGCCAGGAAGCGGTCGATGGCCGGCCGGTCCACGTGGACGTTGGTGATCAGCAGGCGCAGGGCCAGCTCGCCGTTCACCGGGCCGGTGCCGACCAGGTACTGGCCGCGGTGGTGCATGCGGGTGCGCAGCTCCTCGTTGAACCCGGCCGGATCGACGCCGGCCGGGGTGCGGAAGCGGAAACAGATGTTGAACGATTCCCGCGGCACCACCATCTCCAGCGCATCGTTTCGCACGATCTGCTCTTCGGCGTAGCGACAGAGGTCGAGATACCCCTCGACCCGCGCCGCCAACCCCTCCCGGCCGTAGAACTTCCAGTCGAGAAACCATTTCAGGCTGTCCACCCGCCGGCCGCACTGCAGGCTCAGAGTGCCCAGGTCGCGGACATCGCCGTCCGGCCCGGCGCGGAAGATGTAGGATTCGTCTCCGGCGCTGCACACCTCGCGCAACAGCATCGGTCGGTTGTTGAACAGGAGCACGTTGCACATCAGCGCCGTGCCCGGCATCTTGTGGAAATCCAGGGTGAACGAGTCGGCCTGCTCGAGTCCTTCGAGGTACTGGAGCCGCAGCCGGTCGCTGAAGATGGCGGCCCCGCCCCAGGCCCCGTCCACGTGCAGCCAGAACCCGTGGCGGGCGCGCAGGGCGATGAGCGGTTCCAGCGGGTCGTAGGCGCCGCGTACCGTGGTTCCGGCGGTGGCGGCGACGAAAAACACCTCGCCGCCCGCGGCCTGCACCGCCTCGATGGCCGCCTCCAGGGCCGGCCCGGTCATGCGGCCGTGATCGTCCACCGGGACCTTGATCAGGTGGCTGGTGCCGATGCCGAGGATGTTGGCCGCCCGGTCCATGGAGTAGTGGGCGTCGGCGTTGACAAAGCCGTAGAGCTGTGGCCGGCCGGACAGGCCGGCCCGCTTGATGGCCGCATCGCGGGTGTTGCGGGCCGCCATCATGGCGATCATGTTGGCATTGCTCGAACCGGTGGTCATCTGCGCGCTGCCGTTCTCGAAGCCGGCCAACTCGAGCATAGTGCGCAGCAGGTACTTCTCCATCAGGGTCGACACCGGCGCGGTCTCGTAGGTGCAGGCCGAGGTGTTGGTGATGGCGGTGATCATCTCGCCGATCACCGAGGGCAGGTTGGCGTCGGCCCACATGCGGTTGACGTAGCCCGGGTGCCCGGTCTTGACCGCATGGCGCAGGTACTGCTCCACCCAGGTGAACACCTCCTCCCAGTCCTGCCGGCCGCCGCCGTTGTCGAGCTGCAGCCGCTCGTCTAGGTCGTCCGGATCGAGGTAGTCGACAAAAGGGCCCGAACCCTGCTCCCGATAGTAGCGGGTGATGATCGGCAGCAGCCGTGCGAAGATTTTTTCCTGCTCCATGTGCCCTGTCCGTTGGGGTTGTCCACCGCAGCCCGACAGCGTGGTGCTGCCGGCCGGAAGGGTATCAGCTGTCGAGCATTTTGCAAGCGGATTGCCGCCCGCGACCGCGACAGGCAGTGAAAAAATCCCCGGCCGCGACGATGGCGGCCGGGGTGCAGCGGAAAAACGGGGACCGGACGGTGGGGCGGAGGTCCGCCGACGGGTCAGTCGGCGGCCTCGTCGAGATGCACCATGCCCTCGAGCAGCAGGCTGTCGATGCGCGCCCGGGTCTGCATCTCCTCAGGGGCCGGTACCAGCTTGGGGTAGAAGACGAAGCTGCCCTCGTGCCAGGAAAGGGTCTCGAAGAAGGCCTCCTTCATCTGCTGGAGCAGGGAGCCATCCAGTTTTGCCGGCGGGATATAGCCCTGGTCGAGCAGGATCTGGCCGAACCGCTTGGGCGGTCGCGCCTGTTCGCGGAGGCGCAGACATTCCTGCAGCTGGTCGGTGGTGATCAGGTTGGATTCGAGCAGGATCTCGCCGATGCGCCGCTGGCTGACGCGCAGCACCCCGTGGGTGAGGGCGCCGTTGCGGAAATAGAAGCAGCCGCTGTTGGCCGGGGAGCGGATGTCCAGCCGGCCGGTGAGGGCGGCCAGGTCGAGGAACTGGAAGATATTCTCCAAGGCGATGGCGGCGATATCGCCCTGGAGGGCCGCGGCGGTTCCCGCCGGCACGGCGGCGAAGGACTCTTCCCGCACCAGCGGTGGGGCAGCCGCCGGTTCCTGGGGCTGATGGCCGAAAATGGTCTGCAGGATCGACTTCATGGCTTTGAGGGTGAGAAATAGTAGTGATAAATCAACTCACTATAGGCTCATCATGGCACGCCCGCAAAGGATGTCAAGCGATTTGTTCGCCTCAGCCCGCAGCCGATCGCTGCCGGCGCCCCTTGCCTCGGTGCGGCCTAGACCCGGGTGATGGTTTCCGGGGCGCGGGTGAGCACGCGGACCCCGTCCGCGGTGAGCAGGAAGGTGTTCTCCGTGCCGATGGCCCCTTCCGGGAAGACGAACTTGGGTTCCAGGGCAAAGGTCATGCCCGGCTCCAGGGCGGTGCGTACCCCCTTGGCAAAGATCGGGTACTCGTCCAGCTCCAGGCCGACGCCGTGGCCGATGAAACGCACCCGGTCAGGGCCCAGGCCCATGAAATGCTCCTCCAGCCCCATATCCCGGGCCATCTCTTCGGCGCGCAGGTAGACCGCCTCGCAGATTGTACCCGGGCGGAGCATGCCCACCAGTTCATGCTGGATGGCGAGCGAGGCCTCGTGGGCGGCGCGCAGCTCGGCGGAGACATCGCCGATGACGAACATGCGCGCCCCGTCGGCGGTGTAGCCGTTGATCACGCAGGTGTAGTCGATGTAGACCACCTCATTGCGGCCGATGCGCTTCCAGCCGGCGCCGTGCGGGTTGTTGGCCGGGGTCAGGCCGCTGCCGCCCACCGGGCCATCGAAGTAGGAGGGCTCGGCGCCGCTGCCGCCGCTGGTCACGTTGCCGAGGAAAAAGTCCTGGTTGAAGGCGCGCATCTTGCTGCAGCCGCCGTAGCCGCGCCGGCGCATGGCCGCCTCGAACAGGCTGGCCAGTTCGATCTCGGTCATGGATTCGCGCAGCATGGCCGGCACCTCGGCGAACACCTGGTCGAGCACGGCGCAGGATTCCTGGAGCAGGTCGGCCTCGTAGGGAGACTTGATCCGGCGCTGGCTGCGGATCGGCTCGCCGATGTCCTGCATCGTGCTGGCGGCGAACACCTTCTGGTAGAACTGCCAGGTTTTGTACGGCATCACATCCAGTTCGAGGCCGAGGGCATCGAGGCAAAAGCCCCGCTCGGCCAGCACCTGGGGGATCATCTTCAGGCTGCGCACCTCGAGGATCTCGGCCAGGGGCGATTCCTGGCGGGCGCGGGCAAAGCTCTTGCGGACCAGGAGCAGTGGCGTGCCGGTGCGCGGTACGAACAGGTGGGCCGCCTGGGAGGTGCCGCTCAGGTAGAACAGGTTGGTGTGGTGGACGACCAGGGCGCCGTCCAGGCCCATCTGGTCGAGCGTCTGCTGCAGGGTGCGCACGCGGGCGTCGATTTCGTCCTTGGGCGTGTAACGCATGGCGGTCATGGGGCTTCCTGGGCTGCTGTGGTTGCTGGGGTGGGGCCGCGATGGCGAGACCGTACCGGCAAAGCGGGCCGCTGTCAACGGCCCGCGGTCGGCCGGTTCAGGAGGCCGCCCGCAGGTCGGCGTACTCGGGGTTGCGTTCCAGATAGGCGGCCGCGTACGAACACTGCGGCACCACTGTGCGGCCCTGGGCGCGCGCATCCTCGAGGGCGAAGCGGGTGAGGACGGCGGCCACGTTTTTGCCGCGCAGTTCCGGCGGCACAAAGGTGCTGGTGAAGGCCACCTCGCCGGTGGGCCATTCCTCGTAGGCCAGGTAGGCAAGCTTGCCGTCCAGGTCGAGTTCGTAACGGTTGGTCAGGGTGTTTTTCCGCGGCTGTTCGTTCATGGTTGTTCCTCCGTAGACTGAAGACCTGCGCAACCCCGTGTAACGGGATTTGTGCGCGCATTCCGGATCGTTTTCCACTACTATAGGGCCGCTGCGCCTTTTTGGCGCGAAAAACACCACCTTTCCCCGAACTTTTGCCCAAACAGTCATGGACCGCTTCTTCGCTCCCCGGTCGCTGGCCATCTACGGCCTGTCCCGCCGGCTGGGCAACACCGCCCGGGTCATTGTCGACAACTGCCGCCGCTGGGGCTTCCGCGGGCCGATCGTCGGCATCAACCCGCAGGCCGCGGGCGAGGGTGGTGACGATCCCGACATCCGTGCGAGCGCCGCCGACCTGCCCTTCTCACCCGACCTGGCGGTGCTGCTCATCCCGGCCCGGCAGGTGCCGGCCGCGGTGGAGGATTGCGGTCGCGCCGGTATCCGCCGGCTGGCCATCCAGGCCGGCGGCTTCAACGAGTCGAGCGAGGCTGGCCTCCAACTCGCCGAGCAGCTGCGCACCGCGGCCCGCCGTCATGGCATCCGTTTCGTCGGCCCCAACGGGCTTGCCCTGGCCGACACCGCAAGCGGCCTCTGCCTGCCGTTCGTACCCGCCCTGCCAATGCGGCCGGGAGGGTTCTCGTTCATCTCCCAGAGCGGCGGCCTCGGGCTGTTCCTCTGGAACCTCCTGGAGAGTGAACAGCTCGGCCTGGCCAGGTTCGCCAGCATCGGCAACCGGCTCGACCTGGACGAGGCCGATTTCCTCGAGTTCCTGGGCGCGGACCCGGCCACCCGGGTGATCGGCCTGTACCTGGAGAGCATCGTCGACGGCCGCCGGCTGATCGAGGCGGCCGCGCGGGCCGGCAAGCCGGTGATCGTCTACAAGGCGAACACCACCGATGGCGGCGGCCGGGCGGCGATGAGCCATACCGCCTCCCTGGGCGGCGACGACCGGGTGGTGGACGCGGCCTTTGCCCGGGCCGGCATCATCCGCATCCACCGGTTCCGCGATTTCGTCACCACCGCCCGCGCCTTCGACCTGCCGCCCATGCGCGGCCGGCGGATCATGCTCATGAGCCCGGCCGGCGGCCTGGGCGTGGCCATGGCCGATCACGCCGAGCGGCGCGGCTTTGCCTTTGCCGACCCGGGCGAACCGTTCTACCGGGAGCTGGCGACCATCGCCAACGCCGGCATCATCCGTCCGGGCAACCCCCTGGATTTGGGCGACCTCTACCGGGTGGACCGCTACCCGGCCCTGTTCGAACGGGTGCTCACCAGCGACCGGGTGGACGGCGCAATCTTTGCCAGTCAGTGGCCGCAGATGCCGCCCGGCGGCGAGGATGTGTTCACCGGGATGTTCAATACCGACTTCTACACGGCCGCGGCCGAGGTGGCGCGCCGGGCGGACAAGCCGCTGGCCCTGGCCCTGTACGGTCACCCGCCGGCCCTGGCCGAGCTCAAGGAGCGGCTGTCCGTGCCGGTGTTCGAAGGGCCGGAGGAGGCCCTGGACGCGCTCGAGCGGCAGAGACGCTATCACGCGCAGCAAACGGCCGCGCCCTTTACCCCGGACCCGGTCGCGGAGGTGGACCGGCAGGCGGCCGCGGCCTGGCTGGCCGGGCGCGACGGCACGGCGGGCGAGGAGGCGCTGGCGCTGGTGGCCTGCTACGGCCTTGCCGGCTTGGGTTCGGCCGTGGCCCGCACCCCTGCCGAGGCGGGCCGGCTGGCCGCGGTCATGGGCTGCCCGGTGGTGCTCAAGGTGGTGGCTGCCGGGGTGCTCCACAAGACCGAGGTGGGCGGGGTGCTCGTGGGCATTGACTCGCCGAAGGAGGCGGAAGGCGGCTTTGCGACCATTCGTGCGAACCTCGCTCGCCACCGGCCGGAGGCGGAACTCGCCGGCGTGCGCATCGCCCCCCTGGCCCCGGCGGGGCTCGACCTGTTCATCGGCGGGCTGCAGGACCCGGTGTTCGGGCCGGTGGTGGTGTTCGGATCCGGTGGCGTGTACGTGGAGCTGTTCACCGACGTGGCCCGTCTGCTCTGCCCCACGGCCGAGGCCGAGGTGCGGGCCGCGCTCGGCCGGTTGCGCTGCGCCCGCCTGTTCGCGGGGTTCCGCGGCCGGCCCGCAATGGACCCGGGTCCCTTTGCCCGGGCCGTGGTGCGGGTGGGGCAGCTGCTCGCCGATTTCCCCGGGATCGTTGAGCTGGACCTCAACCCGGTGCGGCTGACCGACGACGGCAGGTTGCTCGCCCTGGACGCGCGCCTGCGTCTCGCCGGCCCGGTCGCCGGCCAGGGCTGAGCGGGCCGCTTTTTTGTGCCGGCGACCGATCGATCTGGTTTATAGTGGGCGCGGCCGCCGGGCGGCCGGGGTCTGATACGGAGGGCCGCAGGTGGTGGGCGGCGGGGGCGAACACATGGCGGGTGGTGCGGAGGAAGGTATGCGTTTTCTGCTGGCAGCAGTCTTGAGTCTTGTGCTGGGTGTGGGGCCGGTGTGGGCCAGCGGGGAGGGGCTGCCCGCGGCCGACCTGGCCACGGTGCGGGTGCTCGACCTGCACACCGCCCAGGCCATCGCCCTGGCCGCCAACCCGAACATGGCCGCATCCCGGGCCCGGGTCGAGCAGGCCAGGGCGCGGGTCGAGCAGGCGGCGGCGGCCTGGTGGCCGAGCCTGGACCTGAGCGGCGGCGGTTCCCGCCAGCGGCTGGCGGAGAGCGGCACCCGCTTCGACCCGGCCATGGCCGCCCTGCTGGGCGGGTCCACCGACCGGACGCTCGAGGTGTACACGGCCGGCCTGCAGGCCACCTGGGTGCTGTTCGACGGTTTTTATCGCCGTTTCAAACGGCTGCAGGCCGAGTACGACGAGCAGTCGGCCGCGGCCGGCCTGGCGGACAGCCGCCGGCTGCTGGTCGGCGCGATGGCCGAGGCCTTTGTCAACACCCAGCTCGCCCAGACCAACACCGATATCTACCGGGCCGACGAGACCTTCTACCTCCGCCAGTTGGAGGACGCCGAGAACCGCTACAACGTCGGCGCCGGCCCCTGGGGCGACATCCTCAACATCAAGGTGCAGCTCAATGCGGCCCGCACCGGGGTGTTGCGCAGCCAGCGCGAGTTCGAGGCCTCCGGTTACGGCCTGGCAGCGCTCATGGGGCTCGCCGAGGCGCGCTTTCCGGACGGCCTCCGCCTGCAGGCCCAGGACCGGCAGGAGGACCCGCCCGCGCCGCAGGAGGACGCCGACACCCTCATCCGGGAGGCCCGGGCCGCGCGGCCGGACATCCGCCGGCTGGAGAGCGTGGTGCGCGGGGCCGAGGCCGCGACCGGCATGGCCAGGGCACCGTTCTACCCCCGGGTACAGGCCGTGGGCGCAGTGGAAGGGGCCCGCGAGGGCGATCCCGGCCTGGACGACGAGAACTTCGGCAACACCGTGGGCGTGCAGCTGGCCTGGAACCTCTATGCCGGCGGCGCCGACCGGGCGCGGGTGACCGAGGCCAGGCAGGCCCGCCGGGAGGCCGCCTACACCCTGGCCGGGCTGCGCAACGAGGTGGCCGGCGAGATCCGCCGCGACCTGGCCCTGCTCGCCTCGGCTGCGGAGCAGGTGCGGCTGCAGCGGGAGACCGTGGCCCTGGTGGAGGAGAACCGGCAGCTGGCGCAGAATGAATACGAGGCGGGCGAATCCCCGCTGATCCGCCTGAACGAGGCCCAGCGCGACCTGGTGGCCACCTACGGGCGGCTGGCGCTGGCCCTGGCCGCCCGCGACCTGGCGGCGCAGCGGCTGCTCGCTGCCACCGGCCGCAACCTCGCCGGCTTCGACGCGCCGGCAGGAGAGCGGCCGTGAGCGGTGTCGGCCGGATGGAACTGGTGGTGCCGAAGAGCACCATCGACGCCAACGGCCACGTCAACAACGTCCAGTACGTGCAGTGGATGCAGGACGCGGCCATGCACCACTCGGCCGCGCTTGGCTGGCCGCAGGAGCGCTATGCGGCCATGGGCCGCACCTGGATCATCCGCTCGCACACCATCGAGTACCTCCACTCCGCCTACGCCGGCGACGCCCTCACCGTGTACACCTGGGTGGCCGACTTCCAGAAGATCCGCACCCTGCGGAAATTCAAATTCCACCGCCCGGCCGACGACACCGTGCTGGCGGTGGCGGCAACGGTGTTCATCTTCTGCGACCTGCACACCGGCCGGCCGCGCACCATCCCGCCGGAAGTGCTGGCGGCCTACCCGCTGGTCAGCCCCGACCAGGAACCCTGAGTGCGGCCCGGCCGCGCTCAGTTCGCGTTCAGCCGGCTGAAATGCTCCTCGGTGATCTCCGGGGTGGCGAAATTGCGGAACTGGATCACGCCGCTGCTGTCGGCGATGAGGATCGTCGGCACGCCCAGCAGCTGGTACGGCTGGGTGATCTGGCCGGAGCCGTCGAAGATCGCCGGGTAGGTCATGCCGGTCTTGCGGGCAAAGGCCCGGGCCCGCTCCACCGAGTCGTTGAAGCCCACGTTGACCGCCACGAATGCCATCCCCCGTTTTCCGTACCTGGCGGCCAAGTCGTTGATCTTGGGCACCTCGGTGCGGCAGGAGGGGCACCAGGAGGCCCAGAAGACGAGCATCACCGGCCGCTTGCCGATGCTCTCGGCAAGGTCGAAGGGTTGGCCGTCCAGGTCCGTGCCTTTGAAGGGGACGAGCATCTGGCCCGGCTGCACCGCCGGCGCCGCGGCGGGAAGGATGAGAACATAGAGGAACAGGAACAGGGGCAGGAGCCGGCGGAGTCGAAGACGCATGGCAGGGGGCCTCGCAGGGTTCAGGGAAGAGGAGGGACCGGCACCTACAGGAAGAGGGTGCCGGCCTTGACAAAGAAGTACTGGGCCAGGCCGAGCATGAGCAGGCCCAGGATTTTCTTGATGGTCACCAGCCACGGCCCGGATTTGGGCAGGGCGGTGAGGAAGCTCGAGAAGGTGCCCACCCCGATCAGCAGGGCGCCCATGCCGAGGGAAAAGGTGAACAGCAACAGGCCGCCGAGCAGGATGTTCTGCGACGAGGCGGTGTAGGCCAGGAGGGTGCCGAGCACTGGCGTCGTGCAGGGGCCGGCCACCAGGGCCGAGGACAGGCCGGCCAGGAAGATGCCGGCCAGGCCCAGCTGCCGGCTGGTGAAGCGGCCGGCGAAGCTCGGCAGGCTGAACACGTCGAGCATGCCGAGGGCGAAGACGAGGATCAGGTTGCCCACCACCAGGAAGGTCCAGGGACTCGAGTTGACGGTGCCGAAGAACCGCCCCGTGGCCGCGGCGAACACGCCGAGCGCGGCATAGGCAAGGGCCATGCCGGTCACATAGACGAGTGAAAGGAGAAAGCCGCGCAGGCGCGAGCCGCCCACGTTGGCATGGCCGATGACGCCGGCGGTGATCGGGATCATCGGATAGATGCAGGGCGTCAGGCTGGCCAGCAGGCCGCCGGCGAAGGCGGCTGCCAGCGAGGCGATGAGCGAACTCTGCAGGTAGGTGTCGATCTGGAGGAGGAAGGCGTCCATGGTGTCACCCTGTGGCTGCGGGAATCACTCTCAACGATAAGCCCTCGGCCGGGGAAGTAAAGGAGGGCGGCCCGGGAAATCGCCATCATTCCCACCCGCCCCGGATCTGCCGGCAATCGTGCCTCAGGCCTGGTCGAGACCGATCAGGGCCGCGCCGATGGCATTGCCCACCTCGCAGTGGTCAAGGAAGGTGACCGTGGTGCCGAGCCGCTCCGCCACCCCGGGCAGAAAGCTGCGGGCCGCGGCGCCGATGCCGACCAGCGGCAGCTTGAGGGCGAAGCGCAGGGTGAACAGTTCGTTGTCGCGCCGGTTGAGCACCGGCACGGCCTGGTCGTCCTGCCAGACGGTGCGGCCGAGGTAGCTGAGGATGATGGTCTCGATGGCGGTCTCGGCGGCCTCGACCACCCGGCGGCAGAACGTTTCCGGGGCCAGGCCCGCGGCCGCGGCGAGCACCGCCGCGGCCCGCTCGCTGTGTTCCCGGGCGCCGATGTCGAGGCGGCCCAGGGCGTGCAGTCCATCCGTGGGGGTAAAGCCGGTGAGCACCAGCCGCTGCCGATAGGCAAGGTGCTCGAGCCGCTTTTCCAGGAGGATGCCGGTGATGCCGCTCTCCGCCCCCAGGCGTGAGGGCGGCAGGGGGCCGAGCCGGTCGAGGGCGGTGAGCACCGGGTCCGCATCGATCACCTCCCGGTCGAGCCCGGCCACGGGGAGCACCAGCACGCTGTCCGGGCCGGCGTCCAGCCAGGTGCGCGGGTCGGGCAGATCCGGGGTCATGGCCAGCGGCTGCACCCGGGCGGGCTCCAGTTCGATGCGGCCGTCCCGGTGGCAGGTGATGCGGCTGTCGCCGCCGGCGCCGGCGGTGTACATGTCCACCGCCTCCACGTGGGTACGCCACCGGCCGATGGTGCAGCCCTCGCGGTTGATGCGCGGTGTGCCGTCGCGGAGCAGGCAGACGTCGGTGGTGGTGCCGCCCACGTCGACCACCAGGGCCGTCTGCAGCCCGCCGGCAGCGCCGAAGCGGGCGGTGGCGGCCGGGCCGCTGGCCATGGTCACCGCCGCCTGGTCGACGATGGCCGAAAGGTCGGCGCCGGTGCCGTTACCGCAGATGATGGTCACCGGGCAGGCGAGGCCCGCGGCGAGCATGGAGCGCTGGATGGAGGCGAGGAAATCGGTCATCAGCGGCATGAGCCGGGCGTGCAGACAGGCCGTGGCCGACCGCTCGAGCATGCCCGGGTGGGTGGACACCTGGTGCGAGCAGAACACCGGCTTGGGGTCGATGAGCGAGATCGCCTGCCGAGCCACCAGTTCGTGGGTGGGGTTTTTGATCGACATGGCGCCGCACACCGCATAGCTGTCCACCTCCGGGGCCAGGGTGGGCAGGGTGTCGACCAGCCCCTCCAGGTCCAGCGGTTCCTCCTCCTCGCCGGTGATGGTGTGGCCGCCCTTGAAGAAGATGGTGGCCACCACCGGCAGCTTGAAGTGGCGGACCGTGCCGAGCACGAACAGGGCCACCCGGGCACCGCGGTTTTCGACCACGGCATTGGTGGCCAGCGTGGTGGACACGCTCAGGCCGCGGATTTCGGACGGCCGGACCCCATCGGCGAGCAGCCCGGCAAGCGCCCGGTGGACGCCGAGGCTGAGGTCGTGCGGGGTGGTGCGTTCCTTGTTCCAGGCGACCACCCGGCGGGTGGCGGCGTCCAGCAGGACGGCGTCGGTGTAGGTGCCGCCGGTGTCGATACCGATTGCGTAGGCAGTCATGGGATGTTTTGGGCAAAAGACGGGCAGGAAAGGGGTGGGCCGGACGGTTCGGCGCTTCCGTCAAGAGGCGGGCGCGGCCGCTCCAGGGGTTGGTGGATACCAGAGATGGCCGGCAAAAGCAAGCCGCGGGGCGCTCCCCGGCCCGGTTCAGAGGAACCGGCCGAGCGGGGTGAGCAGCCAGGCGAGCAGGCGCACCAGCCAGCCGGCGCGCTCGTATTCGTCCAGGACGAGTTGTCGCGACCGGTCCAGGTCGTCGGTGAACATCCGCTGCACCTGGGCGCCGAACACGTGGCTGTCGATCACCGCGTTCAGTTCGTAGTTGCGGTGGAAACTGCGCTGGTCCAGGTTGGCCGAGCCGATCGTGGCCCAGGCCTCGTCGATGAGCATCACCTTGGCATGGAGGATGGTGCCCTGGCGCTGGTAGACCTCGACCCCGGCCTGCAGCAGCGGACGCAGCCAGGCGCGGCTGGCCACCTGCACCAGCGGCAGGTCGCTCACCGACGGCAGCATGAGCTGCACCTGCACGCCGTTCTGCACCGCCCGCAGCAGGGCGCGCAGTATGCGCGGACCGGGCACGAAGTAGGGCGTGACGATGCGGATACTGTGGCGGGCGTCGGTCATGGTCAGGCTGAACGAGCGAAGGATGGCCGAGCGGGTCTGGCGCGGGGTGCCGTTGATCAGGGTCACCTCCGCATCGCCGTCGTCGGCCGGCAGGGCGGCGCAGGGCGCCAGTTCGTCGCCCGTCTCCCGTGTCCAGGTCTTTCGGAAGATCGCGTCCAGTTCGGCCGCGGCCGGGCCGTCCAGGCGCGCGCCCACGTCACGCCAGCGCGTCAGGCTTTCGCCGAAGCCGGCGTACTCGTCGCCCACGTTGATGCCGCCGAGAAAGGCGGTGCGCCCGTCGATCACCGCCACCTTGCGGTGGTTGCGCACATCCAGCCAGTGCAGGCGGCGGAAGGTCGGCGGGTTGAAGGCCAGGCAGCGTACCCCGGCCGCCTCCAGCCGGCGGAAATAGCTGGCCGGGGTGTCGAAGCAGCCGACCGTGTCATAGATGAGGGCCACGTCCACGCCGCGGCCGGCCGCATCCATGAGCGCCCGGGCGAAACGGTCGCCGGTGGCGTCGGCGCGGACGATGTAGAACTCGGCCCGGATGGCGGTCGCGGCCGCCTCCATGGCTGCGAACAGGGCCGGGAAGAAGTCACCGCCGTGGGCGTACAGGGTCGCCCGGTTGGCCCGGGTGTGGATCGCCTGCTGCGGCCGGTGCGAGCGGAGCAGCGAGCGGAGGCTGTGCAGCGCTCCGCCCGGTCCTCCGGGCGTGGCCGGGGCGAACGGCGCCGCCACGCGGCCGCTCAGGCGCGCAGCAGTTCGAGGGCCACCCATTCGTCCTGGGAACGGCGGTCGAGGTTGCGCCAGCCCAGGGCGGCGTAGACCCCGGCGATGTGCGCCTCCTGCTCGCCGACGAGAATGCCGGCGAGCACCAGGCTGCCGCCGGGTGGGGTGAGCCGGGTCAGATCCGGGGCCAGGTCGACGAGCACGTCGTGGACGATGTTGGCCGCGACCAGCTGAAAGCTGCCGTGGATCTCGGCGACCGGGGTGGAGGCGAGTTCGATGCGTGCGGCAAGGTGGTTGTGGGCCACGTTCTGCCGGGCCACGGCCACTGCGTCCGGATCGTTGTCCACGGCCAGCACCTCCCTGCAGCCGAACAGGGCCGCGGCCATGGCGAGGATGCCGGTGCCGGTGCCGACGTCCAGCGCGCGGGCGCAAGGGCCCTGCCCGAGGCGTGCGGTGATCAGCTCCAGCGCCAACCGGGTGGAGGCGTGCTGACCGGTGCCGAAGGCCATGCCCGGGTCCATCTCGATGACCCGCTCGCCGGCCGCCGGGGTGTAGGGTTCCCAGGAGGGCTTGATCACCAGGCCGGGCACGATGGCAAACGGCTTGAAGTACTGCTGCCAGCTGGTGGCCCAGTCCTCGTCGGCGAGCAGGGTGTGGGTGGCGCGCACCGGTTCCTGGCGGTACAGGGCGAACAGTTCCGCCATGCGCGCCTCGACCAGGCCCACCACCGCCTCGGCCCGCTCCGGCGGGTGTGCATCGCCCTCGTCGCGCAGTTCGAAAAAGCCGCTCACCGCGGTGCCCTCGGCGGTGGGCGGACTCTGCTCGACGCCGCAGCCGCTGAGCACGGCGAGCAGGTCGCCGGCCGCCTCGAGCAGCACCGTGGGGCAGGCAAAGGTGATTTTCAGCCACTGCCGGCCGGTGCCGGTGGACGGGGATGTCATGGAAAGCCTCCGGGACGGGGGAAGGGTTGGCCGTGCGCCGCACGCACGGGGCGGCCGCGGCGCGCCCAGCATACCCAAAATCGGCCCGGCGGGCGAGCCTTTCCTCCTCGATCCGCCACAGTCGCCGTACCAACCGTTTCCGGGCATTTGCCGATTGACAAAAGGGCCGTCATGCGCTTACTTGATCCTCTTTCGGCAGCGGTTTGGGCCCCGGCCCGGTCCGTTCGTCCTGCCCCGCCCCTGTTTCGGACCACCGCATGATCGACACCTCGGGTCATCACATCGTCTACGGCACCCTCGACGATTACCTCACCGGCGCGACCCTCCCGGACACCGATGACGAACGCGTCCGCCAGGCCCTGGCCCGCCGGCTGGTCGAACAGCTCGGCTACGCCCGGGAGGAACTGGAGCCGCGACTGACCATCGACACCCGCTACAACGGCATCGCCGTGCAGACGCGCATCGAGCTGGCCGTGCGGATCGACGGCCGGCGGCTGTTCATCGTCCGCTACGGGCCCGGGTCGCTGGTCACCCGGGAGACCGCGGCAGTGGCAGCGGCGCGGGTGCTCGACCCGGACTACCGCATCCCGTTGGCCGTGGTCACCAACGGCCGCGACGCGGAACTGCTGGAAACGGGCCGGGGCCGGGTGCTGGCCACGGGCCTGGACTGCATCCCGAACCGGCGGCAGGCCGGTGACCTCGCCCAGCACTGCGAGTTCGCCCCGTACGCCGACCCGGGGCTGCGCGACAAGGCGCTGCGCATTCTCAACGTCTTTGACCGCGAGATCTGCTGCGCCGGCAGCGACTGCGCCCCGGCACCGGGCGAATGAACAACGGTTCCGTCACCCGGCACAAGCGGGCGGCGGGGCACACGACAACCCCATCAGACGGACAAGGCGATGGAGAAGAAAGACATCTGGACGAGGACAAGCTGGCACAACCACACCGCCCTGCAGCAGCCGAACTGGCCGGACCTGGAGCGGTACCGGGAGATCGTCCGGACCCTCTCCCTGCTGCCGCCGCTGGTGTTCGCCGGCGAGATCCGCGACCTCAAGGCCATGCTCGCCAAGGCGGTCCGGGGCGAGGCCTTCCTGCTCCAGGGCGGCGACTGCTCCGAGGAGTTCTCCCGCTGCACCGCCCCCAACATCCGCGAGACCCTCAAGGTGCTTCTGCAGATGGCGGTCATCCTCACCTATGCCGGCAACAAGCCGGTGATCAAGGTGGGGCGCATCGCCGGCCAGTACGCCAAGCCGCGTTCGAGCGACACCGAGACGGTCAACGGCGTGGACATGCCCAGTTACCGCGGCGACATGGCCAACTCGGCCGACCCCGATCCGCTGGCGCGCGTTCCCGACCCCGAGCGGCTGCTCAAGGGCTACCACCTGTCGGCCGCGACCATGAACCTGCTGCGCGCCTTCACCCGCGGTGGCTTCGGCTCCCTGCACCGGGTGCAGGCCTGGAACCAGGAGTTCGTCAAGCAGTCGCCCATGGGCCGGTCCTACGAACGGATGGCCAAGCAGATTTCCAGCGCACTCAAGTTCATGGAGACCATCGGCATCGCCACCGACATCCCCCAGCTCAAGGAGGCCCAGTTCTTCACTTCGCACGAGGCCCTGTTCCTCGGCTACGAGGAGGCCCTGACCCGCGAGGACTCGGTGGCCGGCGGCTGGTACGACTGTTCGGCCCACATGCTGTGGATCGGCGACCGCACCCGCCAGCTCGACGGCGCCCACGTCGAGTTCCTGCGCGGGGTACGCAACCCGCTGGGCATGAAGGTCGGCCCCAACTACCGGATCGACGATATCCTGAGCATTGTCGAGCGGCTCAACCCGGACAACGAGCCCGGCCGCATCACCCTGATCACCCGCTTCGGCGCCAGCATCATCGACAAGAAACTGCCGCCGCTCTTGCGCGCGGTCAAGAAGGAGGGGCTGAACGTGCTCTGGACCTGCGACCCCATGCACGCCAACACCTTCAGCTCCGAATCCGGCCACAAGACGCGTGATTTCGAGAACATCCTGTGCGAGCTGCGCTGCTTCTTCGAACTCAACTGGGTGGAGGGGACGGTGCCGGGCGGGGTGCACTTCGAACTGACCGGCGAGGACGTGACCGAGTGCATCGGCGGCGCCCGCAAACTCTCCGACGCCCAGCTCGGCCTGCGCTACCGGACCACCTGCGATCCCCGCCTGAACGCGGAGCAGTCGCTGGAGATGGCCTTCCAGATCGCGGAGATGATCCGCACCTGAACCGGGCGGGCCGGCGCGGGCGGGGATCAGAAACCGGGCGGGCCGGCCTCGAACAGGGTGACGATGGCCTCGGCCGAGGAACTGGCGAGCAGATCCTGGCGGGTGGTCTCGTTCTTGAGGATGCGACTGACCCGGGCCAGCGCCTTGAGATACTCGGCCGCCTTGGCGGCCGGGGAGAGCAGGAGCACGAACAGGTGCACCGGCTGGTTGTCGATGGCGTCGAAATCGATGCCATCGCGGCTGCGGCCGAAGCAGAGGAGGATGTCGTCCAGGCCGGCCACCTTGCCGTGGGGAATGGCCACGCCGTTGCCCACGCCGGTGGAGCCAATGGTCTCCCGTTCGACCAGCACGGTGTAAAGGGTCTCCTCGGTGCAGCGGCCGCACCGGGTCGCGGCCAGGGCGGCCAGTTCGCGCAGGGCCCCCTCCTTGGTGGTGGCCTTCAGTTCCAGGATGATGGCATGGCTGTCGAGCGGCTGCATGGCGGGCTTTCAGGCGGTGCGGGTCTGGCGGCGGTGCTTGACCGGCAGGATCTTCAACTGTTCGCGGTACTTGGCCACGGTGCGCCGGGCCACCATGATGTTCTCCCGGGCGAGCATCTCGCTGATGGTGTTGTCGCTCAGCGGTTTGGCCGGGTTCTCGGCGCCGACCATCTGGCGGATGCGGTTTTTGATCGCCTCCGCGGCCACGGTGTCGCCGTCCACGGTGGCCACCGCGGTGGAGAAGAAGTACTTCAGCTCGAAAATGCCCTGGGGGCAGTGCACGTACTTGTTCGAGGTCACCCGGCTGACCGTGGACTCGTGCATGCCGATGTCCTCGGCCACGTCGCGCAGGATGAGCGGCCGCATCGCTCCCGCCCCCCGTTCGAAGAACTCCCGCTGGAACTTGAGCAGGCTTTCCATCACCTTGTAGATGGTCCGTTGCCGCTGTTCGATACTCTTGATGAACCATTCGGCGTTGCGCTTGTTCTCGCGCAGGTAGCTGCGCGATTCCGGCGACAGCCCGTTCTTCTGTTTGAGCAGCTGCTGGTATTCGGCTGAGAGCTGCAGTTGCGGCAGCCCCTCGTCGTTGAGCTGGATGACGAATTCGCCATCGATCTTGAACACGTAGACGTCCGGCACCACGTAATTGGTCTGCTCGTTGCTGAACTCGTTGCCCGGATAGGGGGTGAGCGACTGGATGAGCGCCACCGCCTCCTGCACCCGCTTCAGCGGCGCGCCGGTCTCGCGGGCCAGCTGGGCGTAGTTGCGCGCCTCGAGCAGCCCCATGTACTGGTCGACGATCAGGATGGCGAGCGGGTCCTCCTCATCCAGCCGGTCGAGCTGGAGGAGCAGGGACTCGCGGATGTCGCGGGCGGCGATACCGGGCGGGTCGAGGCTCTGCACCAGGCGCAGGGTGCCCTCGGCCTCCTCCTCGGTGCAGCCGCAATGGGCGCAAATATCGGCGATGTCCGCCTCGAGAAAGCCGTGCCCGTTGAGGTTACCGAGGATGAACTGGGTGAGTTCGATATCCTGGGCGGTCAGTTCCAGGTGGGTGAGCTGCCACATCAGGTAGGATTCCAGCCCCGGGGTGGCGGAGATGAAATCGAACTGCGAGGGTGCGTCCGCCGGCGGGGTCTCGTGGGAGAAGGAGACGTCACTGTCAAAGGAGTTGGCGTAGTCCTCCCAGTTGATCTCGGCCACGGTGGCCGGGTCGTCGCCCTTGACCCGGTCGGTGATCGCGGCCTCGGCCTGGTAGGTGTTCTCCTCCGCGGACAGGGCCTCCGGGTTGGCTGGCGTCTCGAGCTGGGGCAGGGACTCCTCGAGCATGGGGTTCTGCTCGATCTCCGCCTGCAGGGCCTCGGTCAGCTCGAGGCGGCTGAGCTGGAGCAGCTTGATCGCCTGCCGCAGCTGCGGCGTCATCACCAGCTTCTGGGCGAGTTTCAGGTTCTGTCGGAGTTCAAGCGCCATGGACTACATCCCGTTCCGCTGCATGCCGCCGGCCGTCGCCGTCACATGTGGAAGTTGTCGCCGAGGTACATCTTGCGGGCCACCACGCTCTCGATGATGTCCGCGGCCACGCCGCTGGTGAGGATCTGGCCATTGTTCATGATGTAGGCGAAGTCACAGACCTGGAGCGTCTCGCGGACGTTGTGGTCGGAGATGAGTACGCCCAGGCCCTTCTGCTTGAGGTCGCGGATGATCTGCTGCAGGTCGGCCACCGACAGCGGGTCCACGCCGGCAAAGGGCTCGTCCAGGAGGATGAAGCGCGGCCGGGTGGCCAGCGCCCGCATGATCTCCACCCGCCGCCGCTCACCGCCGGAGAGCGCATGCCCCTTGTTGCCGGCCAGCCGCTCGATCTTCAGCTCGGCGAGCAGCTCGCCGATGCGGCTCTTGATCTCGCCTGCGCTCAGGCCCAGCGGTTCGAGCACGATGCGGATGTTCTCCTCCACCGTCAGTTTCCTGAACACCGAGGGCTCCTGGGCCAGGTAGGTGATGCCGCGCGCCGCCCGCTGGTGGATGGGCAGGGCGGTGATGTCCTCCTCGTCAAGGAAGATGGCGCCGCTGGTCGGCCGGATGAAACCGACGATGGAGTAGAAGGTGGTGGTCTTGCCGGCGCCGTTGGGGCCGAGCAGCCCGACCACCGAGCCGCTCAGCACCTGCAGGTTGACCTGGTCGACCACCCGCCGGTTGCGGTATTCCTTGACGATACCGCGGGTTTCCAGAAACGACTGGCCGGACATCACTTCTTGGCGTCCGGATGGATCACCGCCCGCACCCGGCCCTTGTTCGACTGGTCCTGCTCGACGATGGACCGCTTCTCATCGAGATAGTAGACGATGGTCTTGCCGGAGACCATGTTCGGGCCCTGCCAGGCCTTGGCATTGCCGGTGAGGACGACCTTGCGCTCCCTGGCGAAGTAGTCCATGCGGTCACCGGTGCCGAGCCAGTCCTCCTGGGTGATCTTGACGTTGTTCTTGCAGATCAGCCGGTCCATCTGCGAGGTGGTCTTGTTGTCCTTGCCGCCCTTGCTCTCGATGTAGAACACGGTCATCTCGTCGGAGCGGATGGTGAGCTTGCCCTGTTTGGCCTCGACGTTGCCGATGAACACCACCGAGTTGTCGTTTTCCTGGGAGACCATCCGGTTGGCCTCGATATTGATCGGTTCGTTGGAGTTGCCGGCGGTCGGCGCGGCGCAGGCGACGGCGGGCAGCAGGGCGATGGCGGAGATCAGGAGCGCGCGGCGCGCGGCGGAAAGAAAAAGTCCCATGGCATGTCCTCGGAAATGCAAGTGAAAAAAGGATGATTTTGGTTTCAGGATTGTTTTTTGCAAGGCGCGGCCATACTACTTGGTTCCTGGTGAAATGGCAAGCGGTTCGGACGCTCCGCCCGGCCGCTTTTGTCGGCCGGCACGAGAGAGCGGTTTACACCGGGGGCGGGCGGGGGTAGAATAACGGTCGTTTTTTTTGCAGGCACCGGTATCGACCGACACGAGGAGAAGGTAATGGCAAACGGGGACAAGATGTGCGAGGAGATCGCCAGGGCCAAGGTGCTGGTGGAGTCCTTGCCCTACATGCGTGAGTTCAGCGGCAGCACGGTGGTGATCAAGTACGGCGGGCACGCCATGGTCGACGAGGCGCTCAAGCGCAGTTTCGCCCTGGACGTGATCCTGATGAAGCACATCGGCATCAACCCGGTGATCGTCCACGGCGGCGGGCCGCAGATCAACCGCTTCCTCGAGAAGATGCAGGTCACGCCCAGCTACGTGCAGGGCATGCGCGTCACCGACGGCGAGACCATGGACGTGGTCGAGATGGTGCTGGTGGGCAAGGTGAACAAGGAGATCGTCGGCCTGATCAACCACTGCGGCGGCAAGGCGGTGGGACTGTCCGGCCGCGACGCGGACCTCGTCCAGGCGCGCAAGCTGACCATTCACGCCAAGCCCACGGCTGAGGACCGGCCGCCGGAACTGATCGACATCGGCCGGGTCGGCCAGGTCACCCGGGTCAACCCGGAGGTGCTGGAAACCCTGGCGCACCGGGATTTCATCCCGGTGATCGCGCCGGTGGGCGTGGGCGAGGACGGCCAGGCCTTTAACATCAACGCCGACCTGGTGGCCGGGGCCATCGCCGCCGAACTCGACGCGGTCAAGCTGATCCTGCTCACCGACGTCGAAGGGGTCAAGAACAGCCGGGACGAACTGATTTCCACCATCTACCGCGACCAGATCGACGACCTGATCGAGGCCGGGGTGATCAAGGGCGGTATGATCCCCAAGGTCAACTGCTGCAAGTCGGCCCTGGCCGGCGGGGTGGCCAAGGCACACATCATCGACGGCCGGCAGGAGCACGCGATCCTGCTGGAGATCTTCACACGCGCGGGCATTGGCACGGAGCTGGTGGCATGAGCAACGCGGATTGGGCGGACAGGGGCAACAGGGTTTTCATTTCCACCTACAACCGGTTCCCGGCGGCCATGGTGCGCGGCCGCGGCTGCCGGCTGTGGGACGCGGACGGCCGCGAGTATCTCGATTTTCTCGCCGGCATCGCCGTCTGTTCGCTCGGGCACTGCCACCCGCAGGTGAGCGCGGCCATCAGCCGCCAGGCGCAGACCCTGGTGCACGTGTCCAACCTGTTCCACACCCGGCCGCAGATTGAGCTGGCCGAGCTGCTCGTGGCCAACAGCTTCGCCGACCGGGTGTTCATGTGCAACTCCGGCGCCGAGGCCAACGAGGCGGCCATCAAGCTGGCCCGCATCCACAGCGGCCCGGGCCGCTACGAGATCATCTCGCTTCTCGGTTCCTTCCACGGCCGCACCCTGGCCGCGGTCGCCGCCACCGGCCAGCCCAGGTTCCACCAGGGCTTCGAGCCGCTGCCCCAGGGATTCGTGCACGCCGAGTTCGGCGACCCGGCGGCCATCGAACGGCTCATCCGGCCCGAGACCTGCGCCGTGCTCTGCGAGCCGCTGCAGGGCGAAAGCGGCGTCCGGCCCCTGGACCCGGGCTACCTGCGGGCAGTGCGCGAGCTCTGCGACCGCCACGGCCTCTTGCTCATCTTCGACGAGGTGCAGACCGGCATGGGCCGCACCGGCACCCTGTTCGCCTATGAACAGCTGGGCGTGGTCCCGGACATCATGACCATGGCCAAGGCGCTGGCCAACGGCCTGCCCATGGGCGCCATGCTGACCACGGAGTCGATCGCCGCCTCGCTCGTGGCCGGCAGCCATGCCTCCACCTTCGGCGGCAACCCGGTGGCGGCCGCGGCCGCGGTCGAGGTGCTGCGCATCATGCTCGCCGAAGGCTTCCTCGCCGGGGTCCAGGCGCGCAGCCGCCATTTCCTCGGCCGGCTTGAGGAACTGGCCGCCCGGCACCCGGCGCTGGCCACGGGCGCGCGCGGCCGCGGTCTGCTGCTCGGCCTGGTGCTCACCGAACGCGGGGTGGAACTGGGGCTGACCATGGTCCAGCGGATGTTCGAGGCGGGCGCGCTCATCAACTTCGCCGGCAACGCGGTGCTGCGCTTCGTGCCGCCGCTCATCGTCACCGAGGCGGAGATCGATCAGCTCGTGGACCGGCTCGACCGGGTGCTCGCCGACCTGGCCTGACCGGGCCGCGGGGAGTGGTTGCCCGCCGGTGGACGGACTTTCCCTGATCGCCGTGGCCGTGGCCCTGGCCATGGACGCCTTTGCCGTGGCCCTGGCCGCTGGGGTGGTGCTCCGGCCGCTCTGTTTTCGGCCCTGTTTTCGCCTCGCCTTCCATTTCGGCCTGTTCCAGGCGCTCATGCCGGTGATCGGCTGGCTGGCCGGGCTCACCGTGCAGGGGTTCGTCGCCGCCTGGAGCCACTGGATCGCCTTCTGCCTGCTCGTCTGGGTGGGCGGGCACATGATCCACGAGGCCCTGGGCGGGGCGGAGGCGACCCGGGTCACCGATCCCAGCCGGGGCATGACCATGGTGGCCCTGGCGGTGGCCACCAGCATCGACGCCCTGGCCGTGGGACTGTCGCTGGCCATGCTCGACGTGGTCGTGTGGCTGCCGGCCCTGGTCATCGGCCTGGTCGCCTGCGCCTTCACCGTGGTCGGCCTGCTCATCGGCGCCCGTACCGGCGCCCGCTGGGGGCGGCGGGTCGAGGTGGCGGGCGGTGCCATCCTCATCGCCATCGGTCTGAAAATCCTCCTCTCGGCCCTGTTTTTCGACCGGGCCGCAGCCGCTGTCACCGGCTGATCCCGCCCGCCGTCAACCCTCGCTTCAATCCCTTTTCCAAACATAAAATCACTTTGCAAACCGGGTGTTTTTATGTATCAGTTACTTTTTTTCCACAAGGCACCAGCGCTGCGGCCGGCGGCCAGGGCGGCCAGGCAGGCGCGCCGGTGCGTACCCGGAGACTTGGGACGGAACCATGAGCAACCATCTTCTCGCACTGGGTGATTTCACTGGGGACCAACTGCGGGCGCTGATCGACCGGGCGCTCGAACTGAAGGCCGAGAGCCGCGCCGGCATCCGCCACCGGCAACTCGAAGGCCGCCGGATCTGCCTGCTCTTCGAAAAACCCTCGACCCGCACCCGGGTATCGTTCGAGGCGGCCATGTACGGCCTCGGCGGCCAGGTCATCTTCATGAACGCCAAGGATTCGCAGCTTGGCCGCGGCGAGCCTCTCAAGGACACTGCCCGGGTGCTGAGCCGCTACGTGGACGGCATCGTGGTGCGCACCTTCGGCCAGGAGGTGGTCGAGGAGTTGGCCCGCTACGCCACCGTACCGGTGATCAACGCCCTCACCGACCTGCACCACCCCTGCCAGATCCTCAGCGACCTGATGACCGTGATCGAAAAGAAGGGATCGCTGGACGAGCTGAAAACGGTGTGGATCGGCGACGGCAACAACATGGCCAACTCCTGGATCGAGGCCGCCGCGGTGCTCGGTTTCCCGCTGACGCTCGCCTGTCCGGCCGGCTACAGCCCGGATACCGCCATCCTCGAGCGGGCCCGGGTGCGCAGCCCCCGGCCGATCCTGGTGCTGCGCGACCCGGCCGAGGCCATCCGCGGCGCGGACGTGGTCAACGTCGATGTCTGGGCCTCCATGGGCATGGAGGCCGAGCAGGAGCGGCGCCTGGTGCTGTTCAGCTCCTACCAGTTGGACAGCGAACTGCTCGCCCGCGCCCGCGAGGACGCCATCGTCCTCCACTGCCTGCCCGCCCACCGCGGCGAGGAGATCACCGAGGAGGTGCTCGAGGGCGAGCGGAGCGTGGTCTTCGACCAGGCGGAAAACAAGATGCACATCCACAAGGCGATTCTCGAATCGTTCCTCGCCGGCCGCAGTCTCTGAGGCCGGTTCACCCAACCATCGAACTCTCCCCGAGTTTTTTCAGGAACATCGCATGAGTGTAGAGAAAATCGTGCTCGCCTATTCCGGTGGGCTGGACACCTCGGTCATCCTCAAGTGGCTGGCCAACGAATACGGATGCCCGGTGATCGCCTATTCCGCCGACATCGGCCAGAAGGAGGACTGGGACAAGGTCCGGGCCAAGGGGATGGCCACCGGCGCGGACAAGGTGATCGTCTCCGACCTGCGCGAGGAATTCGTGCGTGACTACATCTTCCCGGCCTTCCGGGCCAACGCCATCTACGAGGGCTCCTACCTGCTCGGCACCTCGCTCGCCCGGCCACTCATTGCCCGCGAGCAGGTGCGCATCGCCGCCGAGGAGAACGCCGACGCGGTCAGCCACGGCGCCACCGGCAAGGGCAACGACCAGGTCCGCTTCGAGTTGAGCTACCTGGCCCTCAATCCCAGGCTGACCATCATCGCCCCCTGGCGCATCTGGGATCTGAACTCGCGTCAGAAGCTGGTCGCCTATGCCCGCGAGCACGACATCCCGGTGCCGGTCACGAAAAAGAATCCCTACAGTTCGGACGAGAACCTGCTGCACATCAGCTTCGAGGGCGGCATCCTCGAGGACCCCTGGAACGAACCGGACGAGGAGATGTTCAAGCTCACCGTGTCGCCGGAACGGGCGCCGGACACGCCCACCTACATCGAGATCGACTTCGCGCAGGGCACGCCGGTGGCCATCGACGGCGAGCGCCTCGGGCCGGTGGCCCTGATGAGCCGGCTCAACGACCTGGGCGGGGCGAACGGCATCGGCCGGCTGGACATGGTCGAGAACCGCTTTGTCGGCATGAAGTCCCGCGGCGTTTACGAGACCCCGGGCGGCACTATCCTGCGCGCCGCCCACCGTGACCTCGAGACCATCACCCTGGACCGCGAAGTGCTGCGCATCCGTGATTCGCTCGTGCCGACCTACGCCCAGCTCATCTACAACGGCTTCTGGTTCTCGCCCGAGATGCAGCTCCTGCAGCGGACCATGGACGACGCCCAGGCCACGGTCAACGGCACGGTCCGTCTCAAGCTGTACAAGGGTAACTGCATTCCGGTGGGCCGCAGATCGGACAACTCGCTCTACTCCGAATCGTTCGCCACCTTCGAGGAGGACGAGGTCTACAACCAGGCGGACGCCACCGGCTTCATCCGCCTGAACGCCCTGCGCCTGCGCATCCAGGCCTACCAGCGGCTGAAATGAGCGGGGGGGAGCGGCCCGTGTCGGGCAAGATGTGGGGCGGGCGCTTTGCCGAGGCCACCGCCGCCTCGGTGGAGGCCTTCACCGCCTCGGTGCACTACGACGCCCGCCTGTACCGGCACGACCTCATGGGTTCGCGCGCGCATGCGCGCATGCTCGCCCGCCAGGGGCTGATCACCGGCGAGGAGTGCGCGGTCATCCTCCAGGGGCTCGACACGATCGAGGCGGAGATCGACAGCGGCGACTTTGTCTTCCGGCCCGAACTGGAAGACGTGCACATGAACATCGAACAGGCCCTGACCGAGCGGATCGGCGCGGCCGGGGCCAAGCTGCACACCGCCCGCAGCCGCAACGACCAGGTCAACCTCGATTTCCGCCTCTACCTGCGCGACGAGTGCGATGCGCTCGACCGGCTGCTGCAGGAGGCGCAGCGGGCCTTTGTCCGCCGGGCGCGGCACTACCTGGGTGCGGTCATGCCCGGCTACACCCACCTGCAGCGGGCCCAGCCGGTGCTGCTCTCGCACCACCTGCTCGCCTACGTGGAGATGTTCGGCCGCGACCGCGAACGGTTGACCGGATGCCGCCAGCGGATCAACATCCTGCCGCTCGGCGCCGCCGCCCTGGCCGGCACCGGGTTGCCCATCGACCGGCAGTCGGTGGCCGAGGAACTGGGTTTCGCCGCTGTCACCGCCAACTCCATGGACACCACCGGCGACCGTGACTTTGCCCTGGAGTTCCTCTTCTGCCTCAACCTGATCCAACTCCACCTCAGCCGCCTGGCCGAGGAACTGGTGCTCTGGTCGTCCAAGGAGTTCGAGTTTGTCCGCATTGGCGACCGGTACTGCACCGGCTCGTCGATCATGCCGCAGAAGAAAAACCCGGACATCCCGGAACTGATCCGCGGCAAGACCGGCCGGGTGACCGGCGCCCTGATGGCCCTGCTCATGACCGTCAAGGGGCTGCCGCTCACCTACAACCGTGACCTGCAGGAAGACAAGGAGCAGGTGTTCGACGCCCTGGACACGGTCAAGGCGAGCCTCGCGATCACCGCGGAACTGCTCGATCACACCGAGTTCGATGTCGGTCGGTTGCGCGCCGCCACGATCGGCGGTTTCATGACCGCCACCGACCTGGCCGACTACCTGGTGCGGCGTAACCTGCCGTTTCGCGAGGCGCACGGGGTGGTCGGCCGGATTGTCGCCCTCTGCCAGCAGCGGGGCTGTGAACTCGTTGACCTGGAACTGGCGGAACTCCGCCAATTTTCCCAATTGATCGAAGCGGACGTGTTTGCTATCCTCTCCGTCGACGGCTCGGTGAACAGCCGGACCTCCGCCGGCGGCACCGCCGCTGTCCGGGTGCGGGAAGCCCTGGAAAAAGCAGAACAAACACTAGGTATGCAGCCATGACAAGACGCACGCGAACCTCCCTGCCGCTTTTCCTCGTCCTGACGGTCCTGACCCTGCTGGTACTGCTCGCCGGCTGCGGCTACAAGGACAAACCGGTGCCCCCCAGCCAGATCGTGCCGAAGGCGGTGACCGACCTCCAGTACCAGCTCGACGAAAAGGGGGTCACCCTCTACTGGAGCTACCCCAGGGAAACGGTCACCGGCGACAAGCTCATCGACATCGCCAGTTTCGATCTCTACCGGGCGGTGGTGCCGGTGAACGAGTACTGCGAGACCTGCCCCATCCCCTTCGCCTCGCCCATCGACCTGCCCGGTGGCGCGCTGCCCGACAAGGGAGCCAGGACCGCCAGCTACCAGATGACCGTGCTTCGGCCCGGTCACCTCTACTTCTTCAAGGTACGCGGCAAGACCGGCTGGTGGAGCGAGTCCGAGGACTCCAACGTGGTCTCCTTCCTCTGGAACACGCCGCCCATGGCGCCCGAGGGGTTGAGCGTCAAGGCGGGTGACGGCAGGACGGTCCTCGCCTGGCAGCCGGTGCAGCGGCGCCAGGACGCCTCGCCCCTGGACGAGACGGTCAAATACCAGGTGCTGCGCAGTGTGGACGGCGGGGTATTCGCGAAAATCGGCGAGCCGGTGGCGGCCACCACCTACACCGACACCCGGGTGGAGAACAACCGGACCTACGCCTACCAGGTGCAGGCGGTGAGCGTCTACAAGGAGGGCGAGGTGGCCGGCACCACCAGCCCGGCGGTGGAGGCCACGCCGCTCGACCGGACCGCACCGCCGGCTCCGCGCAATGTCGAGGGGCTCCGCACCGATGTGGGCGTCAAGGTCTACTGGGACCAGGTGCAGGCCGACGACCTGGCCGGGTACCGGGTCTACCGGCGGGCAGCGGGCGCGGACAAGGCGCAGCTGGTCGGCACGGTGCTGCTGCCCTACAACCTGTTCCTCGACAAGAAGGCGGCGGGTACCCAGTACTTCTATTCGGTCACCAGCATCGACAGGCAGAATCCGGCCAACGAGAGCGCCAGGAGTCCGGAAGTGACGGTTGGTGACTGAAGGATCGAGCATGCACGCCAACCTGCCGATTGCCTTCTGGAAGATGAACGGCGCGGGCAATGACTTCATCGTCATCGATCACCGCAAACCGCTCATCCCGGTGGAGCGGATGGCCGAGTTCGCCCGGCTGGTCTGCCGACGGAAGTTCTCGGTGGGCGCCGACGGCCTGTTTCTGCTCGAGCCCTCGCAGGTCGCCGATTTTCGCTGGCGCTTCTTCAACGCCGACGGCTCGGAGGCGGAGATGTGCGGCAACGGTGCCCGCTGTGTGGCCCGTTTCGCCTACATGAACGGCCTGGCGGCGGCGCGCATGCGTTTCGAGACGCTCGCCGGCATCATCGACGCCAGTGTGGCCGACACCCAGGTTACCATCCGCATGCCCGCGCCCCATTCCCTCCAACTGGACGTCGAGGTCGAGGCGGCCGGGCAGGGGTGGACCGTGCACAGTGTCAACACCGGCGTGCCGCACCTGGTGGTGTTCGTCGATGATCTCGATCGGGTGGATGTCGATGCGCTGGGTCGAACGTTCCGGTATCACGCGCGGTTTGCGCCGGCCGGAACCAACGTCAACTTCGTCGCCCGGGACAAGGAGCGGCTGGCCATCCGCACCTACGAACGCGGGGTCGAGGCGGAAACCATGGCCTGCGGCACCGGCGCCACCGCCGCGGCCGTGGTGGCCGTGGCCAGGGGCCTGGCCGCATCGCCGGTGCAGCTGACCACCCGGGGCGGCGTACCGCTCCGGGTACAGTTCAGCGGCGATGGCCCGGCCGCGGACCACGTGCTCCTTCGGGGGCCGGCTCATGTTGTCTACCGCGGCGAACTGACCGTTGAGGCGCTCGTCGAATAATCGCGGCGGCGGACCACGGCCCTGCCGGCGGCCTCGCCCCTTTCTCCGCAACCAGAACACGGAGTTTGCCATGCAGCAGATCAAGGGTGCCATTACCGCCCTCGTCACCCCCATGCGGGACGGCAGGATCGATGAACAGGGGCTGGTGGACCTGATCGAGTTCCAGATCGGTGCCGGTATTCACGGCCTGGTCCCCTGCGGGACCACCGGTGAGTCGGCCACGCTTGATTTCGACGAGCACAAGCGGGTGATCGAACTGACCGTGCAGACGGTTGCCGGCCGGGTGCCGGTCATCGCCGGCACCGGCGCCAACAGCACCCTGGAGGCGATCGAGCTGACCGCATCGGCCAAGGCCAGTGGCGCCGACGCGGTGCTGTCGGTTGTGCCGTACTACAACAAGCCGAGCCAGGAGGGGCTGTACGAGCATTTCAAGGCCATCCTCGAGGCGGTGGACATCCCCATGGTGCTCTACAACGTTCCCGGCCGGACCGTGACCAACATGCTGCCGCCCACAGTGGCGCGGCTGGCCGCCCTGCCGGGCGTGATCGGCATCAAGGAGGCCTGCGGCAGCCTGCAGCAGGTAAGCGAGGTGATCCAGCGCTGCCCGCGCGATTTCATCGTCTTGTCCGGCGACGATTTCACCGCCATGCCCACCGTGCTCATTGGCGGCCGGGGCGTGATTTCGGTGGTGTCCAACCTCGCCCCGGCAAAGATGGCGCGGATGGTGGAAGCGGCGCTGCAGGGCAACCTGGCCGAGGCCAACGCCCTGCACTACGAACTCTTTTCGCTCATGGGCGCAATGTTCTGCTACCCGAGCCCGGCCCCGGCCAAACAGGGGCTGGAACTGATGGGCCGGATTGCCTCGGCCGAGGTGCGGTTGCCCATGACCAGGATGGATGCCGCCAGCCTGACCCGGCTGCGCCAGGATATGCAGACCGTGGGCCTGGTTTGAGCGGTCCGACCAAGGAGACAGCAACCATGACCAGGGTTATCGTGGCCGGCGCTGCCGGCCGAATGGGACAGCGGATCATTCACATGGTGCAGGCCCATCCCGGGCTGGAACTGGCCGGCGCCTTCGAGGCGGCCGGGAGTCCGGCACTGGGCCGGGATGCCGGGGCGATCAGCGGCCTGGGCGAGACCGGGGTGGTGATCACCGCCGGCCTGGAATCGGTCATCGATCGGGGCGAGGTGCTCATCGACTTCACCTTCCATACGGCCACCGTGTCCTTCGCCCGCCTGGCCGCAGAAAAAGGCCTGGCCATGGTCATCGGCACCACCGGCCTGAAGAACGAGCAACTGGCCGAGATCAGGGCGCTCGCCCAGGCCCACTTCCCCTGCGTGCAGTCGCCGAACATGGCCATCGGCGTCAACGTGCTGTTCAAACTGGTGGCCAAGACCGCGGCCGTGCTCGGCGACGGCTACGATGTGGAAATCGTCGAGGCCCACCACCGCATGAAGAAGGACGCGCCCTCGGGCACGGCCCTGCGCCTTGGCCAGATGGCCGCCGAGGCCCTGGGGCGGAACCTGGACGAGGTCGGGGTGATGGAGCGCAACGGCATCATCGGTGCCCGCACCGACCGGGAAATCGGCATCCAGACCATTCGCGGTGGCGATATCGTCGGCGAGCACACCGTGTATTTCGCCGGCGCCGGTGAACGGCTGGAGATCACCCACCGGGCCACCAGTCGGGACAATTTCGCCAGGGGGGCGACCCTGGCCGCGGCCTGGGTGGTCGGCCAGGCAAACGGCCTGTACACCATGTTCGATGTGCTTGACCTGGCCAACTTCTGACCCCGCCGGGGGATCGTGCCCGCGGTTCCCCCTGCTGCCTCCCTGTGACCTCCACCCCGCCTGACGCGTCCGCTGCCGGCCTGGCAGCGCTGGCGCACACCGCCTGCCTGGGACTGGGCTCCAACCTGGGGGACTCCCTCCAGATCCTGCACACGGCCTGGAATCTCCTGCAGGACGAAGCCTCCATCCGGGCCGACCGCCTGTCCGCCCCATACCGCAGCGACCCGCTCGGCATGCAGAGCGCCCACCGCTTTGTCAATGCCGCGGCGCTGGTCCAGACCGACCTCACGCCGCTCGCCCTGTTGGCGCGACTGCAGCGGATCGAGACACGATGCGGCCGGACCCGTCCGGCCCACGGAGCGGCAGGCTACCGGGATCGGACCCTGGACCTGGACCTGCTCCTCTATGACGACCTGGTCCTGCGCACAGCCGAACTGATCCTGCCCCATCCGCGCCTGCACAAACGCCTCTTCGTGCTCGAACCCCTCGCCGAAATCGCCCCTGAGTGGGTGCATCCCCTGCGGGGCCGAACCGTGGCCGACCTGCGGCGGGATCTGCTGCTGGCCGATCCGGACCAGCGGGTCGAGCGGATCCGCTGGCCCTTCCCCCCGGTGCCGGGGGCCGCGCCGGCGCCGGTCTGAAAAAGTCCCTGGCCGGGAGAATTCGTTTCGACATTTGCAGGTCCACGGCTATAATGGCGCCATGCCGACCGTGGAACGATTGCAGCCATCCCGCGCAGGGGGCAGAAGCGAATGACCCCGCTGCGCCTCCTGATCCTGGGTGTGCTGTTCTATCTTGCCTGGCGCCTGCTGCGCGCGGGGGTGTCGCGCAAAAAGACCGACGCCCCAGGGGAAACCGGCGCAAACGGCGAGGTCAGGCCGGAAGACGTGCTCGTCGAGGATCCGGTCTGCCACGTCCTCGTCCCCAAGCGGCAGGCTGTGCGGCTGCGCAAGGACGGCGTTACTTATTATTTCTGCAGCGAACGATGCTGTGATCAATTCACCGGGGAATCCGGAAAAGGAGAGCAATGAAGTTTTTCATCGACACCGCCAACATCGAGGAGATCAAAAAAGGTCTGGCGCTGGGCATGGTGGACGGCGTGACCACCAACCCCTCGCTCATCGCCAAGGAGCAGCGGCCGTTCACCGCCATCCTCGAGGATATCTGCAACCTGGTGGACGGCCCGATCAGCGCCGAGGTGGTCAGTCTGGACGCCGACGGAATGGTCGCCGAGGCGCGGGAACTGGCGAAAATTCATGAAAATATCGTTATCAAGGTACCGATGATCGAGGAAGGGCTGAAGGCTGTCAGGCGGTTGGCCGCCGAGGAGATCAGGACCAACGTCACCCTCATCTTTTCGGTCTCCCAGGCGCTCTTGGCGGCCAAGGCCGGAGCCGCCTACGTCAGCCCCTTTGTCGGCCGGCTCGACGATATTTCGGTAAACGGTCTCGATCTTATTGCCGATATAATGACAATACTGCGGAATTACGGTTTCGCCACCGAGGTGATTGTCGCCTCGGTCCGCAGCCCGATGCACGTGGTTGAATCCGCTCTGCTCGGCGCGGACATCGCCACCATTCCCTACAAGGTGATCGCCCAGTTGGCCAAGCACCCGCTGACCGACATCGGCATGCAGCAGTTCCTCGCCGACTGGGAAAAACGCCAAAAATAAGCTGGGGTGAGCCATGGGTTACCGCCTGCTGCCGACGGTCCTTCTCCTTTTGACGATAGCCCTGCCGACTGTCGCCGGGGCAGCCATGTACGCCTACGTCGATGACCGTGGCGTCAAGCATTACACCAACGTGCCCGGTGACGGCCGCTTCAAGATGATCGAGCGGCCGCAGCGGCGGGGTGGCTCGCCCGAGGATCAACTGCTGCGCACCATCTCGCGGCGGTCCACCATGGCCCTGGCCAGATCGGGCGGGGTGCGTTTCGTGGATCCGAAACTGCCGGCGAACCTGAACCGGTACATTCACAAGGTGGCCCGGGAGCACGAGGTCGATCCGCTGCTCGTCAAAGCGGTGATCAAGGCCGAATCCAATTTCGACCCCAATGCGGTTTCGCCCAAGGGCGCCCAGGGGTTGATGCAGCTCATGCCGGGCACCGCGCGGGACCTCAAGGTCAGCGATCCCTTCGACCCGCTGCAGAATATCGACGGCGGCACCCGGTATCTGCGCGCTCTGCTGGACAATTTCAAGGATGTGGAGTTGAGCCTGGCGGCGTACAACGCCGGGCCGGGCCGGGTCGCTCAGAACGGTGTGATTCCCAGCATTCCCGAGACCCAGGCGTATGTGGCCAAGGTTATGGCAACCTACCGCTCCTACAAAGGCCGCGTGGCCTCCCTCTCCAATATCAATGTCCGGCAGATGGTAACAGTGAATTGAACCGCCGCGCCAAGATTTTCAATCTTCCCAACCTGATAACGGGCAGCCGGTTTCTCCTTTCCGGCCTCCTGATGGTGCTCCTGCTTTTCGAGCAGACACCCCGCACCGCCTTGATCGCCTTCTGGGTGTTCGTTGTCGCCGCAGGCTCCGACTGGATCGACGGCTACTTCGCGCGCCGCTACAAGAGCGTCACCGTGCTCGGCAAACTGATGGATCCGCTGGCCGACAAGGTGCTGGTCACCACGGCCCTGGTCATGCTCATCCCCACCGGCAAGGTGCCCGCCTGGCTGGCACTGATCATCCTTTGCCGCGAGATCGTGGTCACCGGCTTGCGCGGCGTGGCCTCCTCGGCCGGCATCGTGGTCGCGGCCAGCGGCCTGGGCAAGGTCAAATCCATCATCCAGTACATCGGTCTGGGCACGCTTATTTTCCCGCTCGGGGTCCTGCCGATCCCGTACCTGCACCAGATCGGTCTGGCCATCCTCTATGTGGCCCTGGTTGTCACCGTCTGGTCGGGTTTCGATTATTTCTACGGTCTGCGCCGCGTCTTCCTCGAGGACGAACGCTGAGTCATCCCGCCAGCATCACGATCCCCAACCCCATCAGCAGCAGGTACACGGTGCGCAGGTAGGTCCTCCGGTTGATCCGGCCGCTGATGCGCGAACCGGCAAAGGTGCCCAGCAGCACCGAGGGCAGGGTCAGCAGGAAATAGGTCAGGGTACTCAAGGTGATCACGCCGCTGAAGGCGTGCACGGCCGCGGTGAGGTAGCCGCTGAGCGCAAAAAACCCGGTGAGCGTGGCCTTGATCTCATTTTTTTTCCAGTCATGCAGGGTGGTGTAGATGATGGCCGGCGGGCCGCCCGCGCCGACCGCGGCGTTGATGCTCCCGGAGAAAAATCCGGCGATGTAGCCCCAGGCGATCGACGGGTTCAGTGGCCTCGGCGTGAAAACCAGGTTGAAGGTGCTGATGCTGATCAGCATGAAGCCGAGAAAACGGTTGATCAGCACCGGGTCCGTTTCCTTGAGCAGCACCGTGCCGGCGAGAATTCCCGGCAGGGAGCCGAGGAGCAGCGGCAAAATTTTGCGCCACTCGAACAGGCGCCGCAGTTCGTAGGCCATGACCGTGGTTATGACCAAGCCGCTGACGATGCACAGCGGCACGGCCATTTTGACATCCATGATCAGGCAGAGCAGCGGGATGGCCACCAGGCCGCCGCCAAAGCCGGTCAGGCCCTGGATGAGGCCGGAAAGAAGAAAGATGAGACTGCAGAGCAGGACGGTGGTCATGATCGGGTCCGGTTCGCTGGTTGGCGGGGAAACTGGCGGTTCGCCAGGGCAGGGTGGAGCGACCGGCGGACTATAGACGAAAAGGAGCGATACCGGCAATCATTCCGGCCGGGACCGCCGCCTTGCCGCCCACCGGCCGGTGACCGGCCGCACGGACGGGGCTGGGCGCCGGTTTTTTTTCGCGCACCTTGATTTCCCTCGATTTCGTGTGAGATAATACCCTGCCAACAGGTCTGTGACACAGCGTCACCCCGCAGCGGGGCGGCGTCACCTTTTCCTCAAGGGGCAAGAATATGCGTTGTCCAAAATGCGGGTACATCTCGTTCGATCATCTGGAAACCTGCAGGAAGTGCAACAAAACCATCGGTGATGCGGCCGGTGATCTGCAGGGTACCGCCTTCGATTCCGCAGCGCCGCCGTTCCTGCAGGTGGCGGGCGGAGGTCGCCGGGAGGAACGGGCGGGTGAGGTCGTCCTGGCCGCGGCGGCAGAACCGTCCATTCGGGAAGAGGCCCTGGGAAGGGAAGCGGAAACGCCGGACGAGGAATTTGTCCTGGAGGACCTCGCCTTTGACGAACCGCCGGAACAGGAGGAGATCGCCCTGGTCGATGACAGTCCGGAACTCCGCCTGGGTCTGGACGATGCCGAAGAACTCTCGCTGGAAGGCGATGAGGAACCGGTGCCGGAGAGCCCCGCCCCGGCAACGGCGAGACAACTGCCCACCATGGATTTCGGCGACCTCGACATCTCCGACCTGGCGCCCCCGGCCCTCGATGGCGCCGTCGAACCGCCGGAAGCGGAGGAGGAGCCGGCTCCGGTCCGCGAGCCCGCCCTTGCGGCCGCGGGGGTATCGTCCCCGGCCGGCGCCTCCGGGCTCGAGGACCTGCAGTTCAACGATCTCAACCTGGAGGGCCCCGACCGGCTGGCCGCGATGGAAACCCCGGCCCGACCCGCGCACCCGGTGCGGACCGGCACGGCCCTGGATACTTTCCAGATCGATCTCGGTGAGTTGTTCGCGGAAAACAAAAAATGATGGCACCGTAAAAAGTCAAAAACCGCAACAGTACGTTTCTAAAAACAGCATGTTGCGAAGCAAGAGACGTCGTTCTCGTGGCTTTTTACGAGAACGGCAAAAAATAAAAAAAGATTGACAGGGCTCCGGTGGCTCTGCTATAGAAACGAGTCTTCAACACCGCTGCCGAGATAGCTCAGTTGGTAGAGCAACGGACTGAAAATCCGTGTGTCCCTGGTTCAAATCCTGGTCTCGGCACCAG
>Ga0265295_1000964_pt1 | contig 53931 bp, 48 predicted proteins | sample Munlansysbiofilm_FD_192503 | JGI IMG/M metagenome (GOLD analysis project Ga0265295, IMG submission 192503) | Leachate microbial communities from a municipal landfill in Southern Ontario, Canada - Methane capture system biofilm | ecosystem: Engineered > Solid waste > Landfill > Unclassified ... | reverse complement strand
GGTGGCCACAGCAGGGCAGACACACCCGTTCCCATCCCGAACACGGCAGTTAAGCGCCCTCACGCCGATGGTACTACGGTTTTCCGTGGGAGAGTAGGTAGCCGCCGGGCCTTTTTTTGCCCACATGCCAGCCTGGTTTTGGTTGGTTCAAGATAGTGCACATCACTGTACAAGCAATTCATCAAAAGGCTCGTATGGACTCCTGGAAAAGGGGACCATACGAGCCTTTTGGTGCGTTTTGCTGTATATGCCCTTTTTGGCAACCTCTCTGAGATTGTCCTTTTTTTGTGACCTCTCGTCGCTCTTTCTTGGTATTCTGTGGAAACCAACTGCAATAGCAGGTATACTGGGTCGAGGAGGAACGAGTGGCACTGATCCCATTTTACAAACCCACCATACGCCGCAAGGATATGGATGCCGTACTGCAGACTATGGTAGACGAAAGGATAGGTCCAGGAGAACGCTCGCAAGAGTTTCTCAAGCAGTTCTGCCTTCTTGTCGGGGCTCAGGAAGGCATTGTACTGAGAAGTTATGTCGATGCCCTCTCTGCCGCCTTGAAGCTCTGCAACATAGGGGTGGGGAGCACCGTTGGGGTGAGCATCCTCTCTCCGATGGTATATGAAGCGGTCATTGAGAGCCTTGGGGCGAAGGTCCTCCTCGGTGATATCGACCCCGACCATGGGTGTCTCTCCCTGGGCGAGGCTGCGCGCCTGGTCTCAGAAGGGGCGACAGCGCTGCTTGTCCATGAGCCCATGTGCCAGATTCCCTACGGCTGTGATTATCGCCAGCTTGGGGTGAAGGTGGTGGAGGACATCAGCCAGAGCCTGGAGAGTACCTACGAGCAGAGCAAGGCCGGCTCTTTCGGGGACCTTGTCGTCTGTGCCTTTGAGCAGGACTGCCTCATTTCCACCGGTGGGGGATCTGCTCTGGTATTCAACGACCATGCGTTTGCCCAGCCATTGAAGAAGTTCTACCAACAGACCCGCTCCTATGAGGAGCTGCCTGACATGAATGCCGCCCTGGGCATCATCCAACTGGCGAACCTCCCCCAGCAGGTTGCCAAGAGGCGGGAGTTCCATGCCCTCTTCCGCAAATCCCTGCTGAAGACCCCCCACAAGCTCTTTGGCATAGGAAACATCGACTTCGAACCGAATGGGTACGGCTTTTGCGTCGTGCTGGACTCCAAGGCCGAGGAGGCCATCAAGTTTGCCAACAAGTACCAGGTCTCTGCACAGAAGACCTTTGAAGATAGCCTGGGGACGTTTCACAACCAGCGTTTTGACCTCTATCCCCATGCAGTGCCTCCCCTTCTGAGGGCGCTGTCGTTTCCCACCTATCCGTTTCTCAGGCAAGGCGATGTCGAGATGCTGATGAAAGTGCTCTCGCACCTACCCTAAGGAGTCCCCATGAAAAAACGAACACTGCACAAGGTGCTCATCATAGCCAACTGGCAAAAGACAGCCTCCCATGAGCTTTCCGAGAGGATAACCTCCTACCTGGGGGAGAGGGACATCACTTCGACCATCTTCCGCACCTGTGAGGAGAATGATCCTCTGGTGGTCGGGGAGGGCACCGACCTGGTCATCTGCCTCGGTGGGGATGGGACGGTGCTCTACTGCGCCAGGTACCTGCAGGACCTGGGCATCCCGATCCTGGCGATAAACCTGGGGACCTTCGGCTACATCACCGAAATCTCCGTCGATGAGTGGGAAGAGGCCATCGAGCACTACCTCAAGGGTCGCAACTCCATCAGCCGCCGCCTTATGGTGCGCGTGGCGGTCATGCGCAGCGGCGAACGGGTGTTCTCCGGCCACGGCCTCAACGAAATGGTGGTGACCTCCAGCGGCATCAGCAAGGTCATCAATCTCTCCCTTGCCATCGGGCAGACCCATGCCGGCTTCTTCCGGGCTGACGGCCTGATCATAGCGACCCCCACCGGATCAACCGGGTACAGCCTTGCAGCGGGGGGGCCCATCCTCGATGTGGACTTATCGGCCCTGGTTGTGACCCCTGTCTGTCCCTTTACCCTTTCCCACCGTCCGCTGGTCATCAGCGGTGAGTCGAAGGTCTCCATCACCATTCACAAGGGCCAGCGTACCGGCCTGATGCTCTCCATAGATGGGCAGCAGACCTTCACCTTGGAAGAGGAAGATGTCATAATTGTGGAGAAATCTAGAAGTAAAGCGCTCCTAGTCACAAGCGAAAGGCGTAACTATATAGAAGTAATACGTGACAAACTCAACTGGTCAGGAGGAGGTCTCCATGCTTGAGCGCCTTGATATTCATCACTATGCCCTCATCGACGATGTAACCATCAATTTTGGTGAGGGCTTCACCGTCATAACCGGAGAGACTGGAGCGGGCAAGTCCATCATCCTTGGTGCCCTTGCCCTGCTTTTGGGAGAACGGTCCGATCCACAGGCCATTCGCAGCGGCTGTGAAGCCGCAACCGTCAGCGCCACGTTCTTTCTTGGTGAGAGCGTCCCCCCTGTCATAGTGGACTATCTCGCTGAGAATGACCTCGCCCTCGATGACGGGTCGATCCTGCTCTCCAGGACCGTACGCAGCAACGGGCGCTCCAGTGCATATATCCAGGGCAGGGCCGCCACACGGGGGGACCTGACGCTGCTAGGGGAGGAGCTGCTGGACATCAGCGCCCAGCGCGACCACCAGAGCCTGCTCTCAAGTGCCAACCAGCTGTTGGTGCTCGATGCCTTCGGATCCTGCCACGTGGAGAAACAGAGGTACCAGGAGCTGTACAGGCTCCTGCAGAGCTTCGGGCAAGAGCGGGTACAGCTCAAGAAGAGCCTGCAGGATAGCGCTCGTGAAGCGGAGTTCCTCAAGTTTGCCGTTGATGAGATATCCAAGGCAAAGGCCCAGATAGGGGAGGACGAGGAGTTGGTCGAGCAGATACGCACCATCTCATCCTTTGAGCAGATCCATGACAGCCTGAGCCTGGCCACCACCTTGCTGCACGGCTCTGATGCTGGAGCGAGCCTGCTGGGGAGCCTCCATCAGGCTGGCAAGCAGATAGGCATCGCCTCCAAGAGCGATGCGAACCTTGCCGAGTTCCACCAGAGGCTGGAGAGCTCCTCCATCGAGCTTGAGGACATCTATGAGAGCCTGCGCGACTACCTCTCCTCCATGTCCTTCTCACAGCTGGAGCTCGACCAGCTGCAGGGGCGGCTCGCCCTCCTGCAGCGGCTCAAGAAAAAGTACGGCCACTCCCTGGAGGCGATGCTCGCCTTCAAGGCTGAGAGCGAGGAGAAGCTTCAGCAAAGCGAGCAGGGTGAGGACCTTCTGCTGGACCTTGAGAAGAAAATAACCAAGACAGAGGCCGCCATGCATGCGGCGGCAACAACCCTCACTGCGGTGAGGCAGAAGGCCGCCCTGACCTTGCAAAGGGAGATAGAGGAGACCTTGAGGACCCTTGGCATGAAGGAAGCGCTCTTCACCATCGAGGTGGCACCCTCTGCCCCCTCTGTCAGCGGAGCGGACTCGATAGCCTTTATGATCTGTGCAAACCCGGGCCTTGAGAGCCGCCCCATCAAGGATGTGGCAAGCGGAGGCGAGCTTTCCAGGATTATGCTTGCCTTGAAGACCACCCTCAGCCATCATGACAGGGTGGAGACCCTGATCTTTGATGAGGTTGATGCAGGCATAGGCGGAAGTGTCGCCCTCGCTGTTGCAAAGCAGCTCAAGAGACTTAGCAAGAGCCATCAGGTGCTGGTCATCACACACCTCGCTTCCATAGCAAGCCAGGCTGATGCCCACCTTGTCGTTTCCAAGGATGTCTTGGATGGGATGAGCTTCAGCCATATCCAGCAGGTGGAGGGCCCAAGGCGGGAACAGGAGATCGCCCGCATGCTCAGTGGGGATGAGGCGAGCGAAGTGAGCCTTTTTCATGCAAAACAGATGTTGAACGCCACAAAGTAGGAGGTGGGTTATGGTAGAGAGCAAAAAGAAGGAGAACGGGTTTTATGTTGGGGAGGATGCGAACAACCCCCTGGCTGAGATAACCTACCACCCTCGTGATGAGCGGACCCTGGTCATAGACCACACCTATGTCGCCGATGCCCTGCGCGGGCAGGGGGTGGGTGGTCTTCTGGTACACAAGGTTGCAGAGCTTGCCAGGAAGGAGAACAAGAAGATCATCCCCCTGTGCTCCTATGCCAAGCGTGTCATGATACAGAACCCCGATTACCAGGATGTGCTCGCTGACGAGGATTTCTAGACAAACAGAACGTACAATACCTGAAAGAAGGGAGAAGTCCCTGCAATTCACATCCCACCCAACCACAACCCCAGCTCAGGTAGCTGGGGTTGTGTCTGATGAGCCATCAACGTCTTTTGGTTGACCGGCTCTCTAGGAATACACTTGGTCCCAACGCCCTAGCCGAGGGAGATGTCAAAGTTAAGGGCCTTGCCCAAGGCGTTGATCAGACCAATGTCGGTATCCTTGTGAGGTTTCTTCTTCTGGCTCAGGAAAGGGTAGACTGCGTTCTGTATCTGCGTCAGGTCTGGCTGGAAGGAGTGCTCCCGCACTATCTGCAGGAACTCCAGGATGAACCGGATGTTCTTGTCATACAGGCCGAATGAGTGTATCTTCTCGGCAAGATAGGCCATCTCCGCATCAAAGAGCCTTTGGATGATATCCCTGTCCGAAGGCCTCGTATACTTTACATAGAACCCGATCAGGGTGACGAACGACTCCTTGTACTCATCCCACAAGGGCATGGTGCCGTATCTGAACAGGCTTTTCATAGCCCTCAGGCACGAGCCTATGTTCTCCTGGTAGAGCGAGCCCATCGGAAGATAGGGCGTAGCCTTCGCCAGCGATGCGTAGTGGTGGATCTCTCGGGAAATCCTCTTGATCTCACTGCTTTCCAGGCGGCAGATGCCGTTGTCTATCTGCTTGAAGAGCTCGTCGCGCATCCTGGGGGGGATGTCCTCGGTATCGATGAAACGGCTCTGGATCTCCCCGTTGCGCATGTCCCTCAGGCTCAGCGTATAGGTCAGCTCGGATCTCCCAGGAGCAGGGTCAAGGGCGGTGCACTGGTACCTGACCAGCGAGAACTGGTTGGAGATCTCCAGGATCTGCGTCTTCTCATCCTTGAATTCGTACTTCTCCAGCTTGAAGAACCCATAGGTGTCGGAATGGTCCTCAACCAGTGCGATCCTGCGGTTGAGCACGAAATAGAGGGCTGCCTCCACTTCTCCCGGCAGGATGTCCAAGGCCTCCAGGGCCAGGTCCTCGCCATCGCCATCCTGCTTGCGGTTCGACTTGGCGCGCTTGAGGTCCTCCAGGAGGGAGGCGAGCAGGTCATCCTTGCAGAACCTCTTGTACAGGTCAACCGCCATCAGGGCATAGACGATGTTCTGCCTGGGTTCCAACCCTGCAAGGTCGTTGAAGAACCATCCGCAGCTGGTGTAGGCAAAATGCCTGTACTGCATGCCCAGCAGCAGCGAGGCGATGTTCGTGCGCTCCTTCTGGTCAAAGGGATACTCCTTGTCCACGTTGGTGAGGAACTCATCCATTGTCAGCAGATTGGAGATCACAGGACCGAACATCTGCACAAGGTGGCTCGCTTCCAAGGAGCCTGCGAAGATGCGCCTCACCTCCTTTTGGAGGCAGGCATCAATTTTCCTGCCCAGATTGTCGAAGGCCTGGCGAAGGGGGGTCCTCCACTTCTGGTTCCAGGATTCGTCCCCGCCTGTATGGCAGCCACAATCCTTGTACCACCGCGACACCCCATGGACACAGGACCAGCTGGTCCCCTTGGCCTCCTCTCCATCATGGAGGGTGGCATGCAGGGTGGCTGGGTGCGCTTCCAGGTAGGTGGCATAGTTGGTGAGCCTGAAATCGGAGCGTTCATGCACTTTCTTTATCAGGGCGGCCAGGGCCATATCCCCGTAGGGTTCATGATGGCCGTAGATCTCCCCGTCGGTTGCGGTCTGGATCAGCGGCTGCTTCTCCTCCCGCTTGATGGTAAGAAGCCTTGCATACAGATTGTCCGCATCGCGCAGCAGGTGCCCGAAGCTGATGCCCTCAGCAAGGCTCGGGTGGTAGAAGAATGCGCTGATCGTCGAACCCTTGGCTCCGGTGAGGATGAAGGGCTTGCCGTACGGGGCGCTCTTGCCCTTGAGCTCGACCATCTTGCCCTCCTCATTCTCCACGCTCTTGCACTGCCAGGGCGAGAGGATGACAAACTTCAGGCCGTACTCGCTGAGCAGGTCTATGATCATGGGGTTGATGCCGGTCTCCGGAAGCCACATGCCTTCGGCTTCCCTGCCAAAGCGCAGGGAGAAGTCCTTCAGGCCCCAGACTATCTGGGCCCTGGCCTCCTCCTCGGTGCAGAGCGGGAGCATGGTGTGGTTGAAGCTCTGGGCCATGGCGTTGCCATGACCGAGGCGCTCGACGCTTTTCTTGTCCGCCTCGATGATGAGCGAGTAGGTATCCGTGTGCTTGCGTTTGAGCCAGCTGAGCAGCGTAGGGCCGAAATTGAAGCTGATGTACTCATAGTTGTTGGTCATCGAGAGTATTCGTCTGACCCCCGAAAGATATCGGGAGTGGACATTTGCATTATAACAATCGGAATAGATTCTCTCGTTCCAATCAGGATATGGTGAAGCCGAGAGTTGTTTTCCTATGATTCCTGTACGTGGATTCTCCCTAGGGGGCTGATAAAAATGCCCATGGAGAATCAAGTCGGTTGTTTTATTTATCTTATTCATAATTCATCAGAGAGTATATCATAGGATAGAGAGGCAATGATAGGCCAATCTGGGATGTTTGTCTTGCCAACCCATCCCTCATGGGTGAATATGGAGGAAAGGAGAATCAGGATGAGCATACATATTGTTGCTAAGGAAGGAAGCATCGCTGAGAGCGTACTGCTTCCAGGGGACCCCCTCAGGGCCAAGCATATAGCCGAGACATACCTCAGCGATATCTTTTGCTACAATGAGATCCGCGGCATGTACGGCTATACCGGCTATTGGAAAGGCAATCGCGTCTCGGTGCAGGGCACCGGCATGGGCATGCCCTCCTTTTCCATCTACGCCCATGAACTGATAGACACCTTCAAGGCAAAGAGGCTCATACGGGTCGGAACCTGCGGCACCATCGATGAGAGGCTCCGCCTCAGGGACATCCTCATCGCCCAGGGAGCGGACACCGACAGCGCAATGAACCGTTCGCGCTTCGGACTCTACCAGCACGCCCCGACGGCATCGTTCTCGCTGCTCCAGAAGGCCTATACCCATGCCCTGAATGCCAAAGTCGGCTTCAAGGTCGGAAACGTCTTCACCAGCGACCAATTCTATGACACCCAAGGGGATGCAAAGGTCGCCCTTGCACGCTCGCTAGGGACGCTCGCTGTGGATATGGAGACGTGCGAGCTCTATACCCTGGCCCGGCTCAAGGGCGTGGAGGCCCTGACTTTGCTGAGTGTCAGCGACTCCATCCTAAGCGGGGAGCAGGTCCCGCCAAAGGAGCGCCAGAACACCTTCAATGCGATGATAGACCTGGCATTGGAGACCCTGTTCGATTAGGGGCCAACGTGCATGCTGTTGACTAATGGAACTGTTTCTTTTACGATTACCCATCGTTTAATACACATTCCGGGAGCAAGCATGATTCTGATCAACATTGATTCCTTGTCCACTACTGAACTGCAGTACATCGCACAGCAAGAAGGGTTGGAGAACTGGCAAACTTTAGAGAGAGAAGAGCTCATTGACGAACTTGAGGAAGCCTATGGCGAACAAGATGACGATATTGCTGCCTCAGGGTTGAGGAACAAGGGCAGTCGCAAGAGGTTTTGCAACGCCCTCACCGATTTCCGAGGCAATATGCAGAATGTCCAGGGGCTGCCTGGAGTTGAAGACCTCCCAGAAGTCTATGCCGAAACGGCAATCCATCTCCTTTTGAGAGACCCCATCTGGGCGTATGCCTACTGGTCCATCTCCCCCGCGACCAAGGTGCAGGTGTTCGGTGAAGACGAACAGAAGGGCGGGTCCCTTTTCCTGCGAGTAACCTCCCTCTCCTTGCTTATCAACAAAGAGAAGACCTTTGACATCACCGTGGGCGTCGACGATACCCAGTGGAACGTCAACCTTCCTGAAATGGGCCACAGCTACAGCGTCGCCCTCTGCTATAGGAACAAGAAAGGCCTGGAGATGTCCCTTGCCGAGAGCAAGAGCGTCTCCACCTACCCCTCGTACTGGGCTGACCACTACCATGAGATGGCCATGGACCCCAACCTGTTCAATGTCCATTTCTCCTCCCTGGTCACCAAGGAAGGGGAGATAGTCGATAATGCCGTGCTGCAGGAAATAGCACAGACCTTAAGCGGAGGTGTGCTTTAATGTCAAAAAAATCCGTAGCCTTCATCCTCAATCTCCATCTTCCCTATGTGCGCCACCTGGAGTACCCGCGCTTCCTTGAGGAGGACTGGCTGTTCGAAGCCATCTCCGAGAGCTACCTTCCCATGCTGCGCATGTTCTACAAGCTGCGCGAGGAGAAGGTCCCCTACAGCCTCACCGTGAGCATATCCCCCACCATCATGTGCATGCTCACCGACGAGCCGCTGCAGAACAGGTTCAACTCCTATCTCGAGCTGCATCGCGAGCTCGGGGAGAAGGAGGTCCTGCGTTGCGCCGCTGAACAGCCCCAGTTCCTGGAGATGGCCCAGTTCTACCTCGACCAGCTCAAGCAGAACCTCACCGATTTCAACGACCTGTACAGGGGCCATATCCTGGAAGGGTTCAAAAGCCTTGAGTCCAGCGGCCATCTCGAACTCATAACCACCGCCGCAACCCATGCATTCCTCCCCCTATATCAGGAGTATCCGACCGCCATAAACGCCCAGGTTGAGCTGGCCATCCAGGCCTTCCTCACCACCTTCGGCCACGTGCCCAAGGGTTTCTGGCTTCCTGAATGCGGCTACTACCCCGGTCTTGAGGAGACCCTCAAGTACCACGGGATCACCTGGTTCCAAGTGGCGAGCCAGAGCATGCTGCTCTCTCCCGATAGGGTGCTCAACGGGGATTATCGTCCGATCCGCTGTCCCAATGGGGTCGCCGCATTCCCAAGGGATTACCAGGCGACAAGCCTGGTCTGGTCAAATACAAGCGGCTACCCCTGTGACCGCTCCTACCGCGAGTTCTACCGTGACATCGGGTACGACCTTCCGATGGAGTACATCGGCGAGTATATCCACCAGCCTGAGGTGCGGGTCTTCACCGGCTACAAGTACTGGGCCATAACAGGCAACACCGACCAGAAACACCCCTACGACCGTTCGACCGCTCAGAAAAAGATAGGTGAGCATGCGCTCAACTTCCTCTATAACCTGAAGAAGAAAGGCGATGCAATCTCCTCTTCCCTGACTGATGCGCCCCTCTATACCCTCGGCTTTGACGCAGAGCTTTTCGGACACTGGTGGTTTGAGGGCATAGATTGGCTTGAGCAGGTGCTGATCCTCAGCAGCAGGCCCGAACAGGAGGTGGCTCTGGTCACTCCCTCAGCCTTCCTGGCCAAGGAAGGGGAGAAGCTGCAGGTTGCAAGGCCAGCTTTCTCCTCCTGGGGCCAAGGCGGATACAGCTCAGTCTGGCTTGACGGCTCGAATGCCTGGACCTACCGCCACATCCACAAGGCCATCGAGAGGATGGAGGAGCTCGCCGTACGCTTCAGCGACCAGATCAGCCTGAAGCAGAGGTTCCTCAACCAGGCGGCACGCGAGGTTCTGCTCGCCATGGCCAGTGACTGGCCCTTCATCCTCTACAACAAGACCAGCACCGAGTACGCACAAAAGCGCCTTACCGACCACCTGAGGAACTTCAATGTGGTATACGGCAACATGTGCAAGAATGCAGTGAATACAGAGTGGCTGGTCAAGGCAGAGAAGCGTGACATCCTCTTCCCGGATATCGACTACAACATCTTCAATCCCGAGCGATAGAGCTTTCCTGCAGTGAATCCAAACCCCCTTCTTTTCAGGAGGGGGTTTTTCACATCTGATGGATACTTGGGAAAACTTAGGTCAAAGGCCTACGCCTGTTAAGCGGTTATACCCCCTATGTACCCATCTCACCACAAATTAGAGGTAAGCTTCGGTTGTAATGTGGTGGTAAGAAGTGTACATTTATGGAAGAGAGTGGGAAGAAATCCCAAAATCCAGTAAGTTTTGTAAGGAGTATGGGAGATGTTGACTGGTGAGTTCTACAACACCATAGACGACAAAGGTAGGATTCTTATCCCTGCACGGCTTCGCAGCGCCTTGGAAGGCGATGCCCTGTACGTGACCAGAGGGTTGGAAACCTGCCTGTGGCTCATGCTCCCCTCCCAGTTTGAAGAGTTGAAACACCTGATAGTCGATGGGCCCGGGGCCATGTTCGACCGTAAGATGCGCAACCTTCAGCGCGGCATGATAGCCCCCGCACAGCTGTGCGAGATAGACAAGGTGGGCAGGATCAACATCCCACCGAAGCTGCGCGAAAGCGTGGGTCTGGTGGTTCGCCAGGAGAGTGTGCTCCTGGGGACAGGCAACTATCTGGAACTGTGGAACAAAGATGACTACGAGACGTATATGGATCTGAGCAATGCTGATTTCCTGGATGCGGCGCAGTCGCTCAGCGATATGATCAGGGGGAAAGATTGATGGAGTATGTGCACTATCCGGTAATGAGACAGGAGATCCTGGAGTATCTCAAACCCCCTTTGGACAGGGAGGCCTACATGGTCGACTCTACCTGCGGGGAGGGTGGGCATACCCACCTGTTCCTCTCCACCTATCCAAACCTGCACGTCACCGGTCTTGACCGCGATGCCACCATCCAGGCAAAGGCAATAGAGCGCATGCAGCAGTTCGGAGACCGCTTCACACCCAGAAACATCTGGTTTGACGAGTTCTTCGACGAGTATGACGGCCCGCCTCTGGACCTCGTCCTCTTTGACCTGGGCATATCGTCGTTCCACTACGAAGAGTCCGAGCGCGGCTTCTCCTTCAGGCGGGGCGAGCTTTTGGACATGCGTCTGGATGAGGATGCCCCCATCAGCGCACTGGATGTGGTCAACGGCTACCAGGAGGAGCGCCTGGCCAATGTGATATACCAGTTCGGCGAGGAGCGCTATTCGCGCAGGATAGCCAGGGCGATTGTTGAGAAGCGTAAGACAGGGAGGATCACGCAAAGCGATGAGCTTGCCTCCATCATCTACAAGGCGGTCCCCTCAGGGTACCGCTATGGGCGCATCCACCCTGCAACCCGCTCGTTCCAGGCGATCCGCATAGAGGTCAACAGGGAGCTGGACAGGATCGAACCCGCCATCAAGGGGGCGTTGGATGCGCTTCGCAGTGGAGGCAGGCTTGCGGTGATCAGCTTCCACTCGTTGGAAGACCGCAGGGTGAAATGGTTCTTCAAGGGCCTGGCCGAAGGTGATGAGCCTACCATCAGGATCCTGACAAAGAAGCCCCTGGTACCCACCGATGCAGAGAGTACGGAGAATCCTCCCAGCCGCAGTGCAAAGTTGAGGATTGTCGAAAAGACCTAGGAAAGTAATTGGAGAGTGATATGGAACAGGATTGGTACACCTCTGATCGCCATCAGGCACACAAGGGGCAAAGTCCCAAAGTGGAGCGGATGAAACACGCCGCCACCATGCTCATGCTGCTCGCCATCATGGGCAGCATGCTCGTCCCTGTCTGGCAAAGCGCCGTGAACAGGGCCCTTGAGGTTGAGTACAGGTCCATCAGCTCGTCGCTGAGGAACCTTGAGGAGCAGCAGAGGCTGCTTCGCTCCCAGATAGCACAGAAGAAGATGCCCGAAGCCCTGGCACAGGGGGCCTGGCGTGAGGATATCCTGCTCCAGCAGATCGACGCCGAAGCCCTTGTGATGGTCGGAAGGAGGCTCTGATGGCAAGGATGGGGGGCTTTTCCAACCAACGCTACCCGCTTGCGCAGGTTGCCGCCATGTGCGGCGGCATTGTCGTGCGCCCCCACGGCAGGATAGTGGAGGATGTGCAGATAGATTCGCGCACCTGCTCGAACAATTCGCTCTTCTTCGCCCTCGACGGCAGGTACGAGAAGGGCATCTCCTTCGTCGGGCAAGCCGCCATGCGTGGATGCAGCGCAGTTGTGGTGCCCGCCTCCGAGAAGGAGCGAGCCCTTGCCCTGACAGAGCCCTACAGGTGCTCTGTCATCCTTGTCCACGACCCCCTCACTGCTCTGCAGAGCCTTGCTCGCATCTACCGCACCATGGTGGGCAGCTTCACCAGCGTCGGCATAACCGGCAGCTGCGGCAAAAGCACCACCAAGGAGGCCCTTGCCGCCATAGCCGCAACCTTGGGCAAAACCGTCAGGACACCGGGAAACCTCAACAGCGAGATAGGCCTGCCTCTGAGCATCCTGCTTCTTGAGCCTGACACTGATTTCGGCATCTTCGAGCTGGGCATCGACCATGTCGGTGAGATGGACCGGATGGTGGAGATGCTCAAGCCCGACATAGGGCTGCTGACCAACATAGGGCTCTCCCACCTTGAGAAGTTCAAGAGCCGTTGGACAATCCTCAGGGAGAAGGGCAAGCTCTTCCATCCTGCAATGCAGATGGGCTTTGTCTCCGATGATTGTCCCTACACCGCGCTCCTGGAGGAGCGCTCGCACCTCAGGCTCAAGCCGTACGGCCTTTCTGGGGTGCAAGCGGTTGACAGGGGCCTGGATGGGTGGGACCTCACCTTTGAAGGCGAACGCTTCCAGGTCTCGTGTGTCGGCAAGCACCTGCTGCGCGACGTGATGGGGGCGGTGCAGGTGGGCCTCGCCCTCGGAGCCGACACAAGGGATATTGCACAGGCTCTCCAAGGGTTTCACCCGATGCAGGGCCGGTCGTTCGTGCACAAGAGCGGGGTCACCATCATCGACGACTCCTACAATGCCAGCCCCGAATCCACCTCCTCAATCCTCGGATACCTCAGGACACTGCAATGGAAAGGGGAGAAGAAGGTCGTCCTCGGTCCGATGAAGGAGCTGGGCAGCGAGAGCAGAAAGGCCCATGCCCTGGTTGCAAGGCAGCTGCAGGCATCAAGGCTGGGAGCGGTCTCCCTCTATGGTGAGGAGATGAAGGGCGCCTACGACCTGCTGAAGGGAAGCGGGTACTCCGAATCCCTCTTCTACACCGACGATTTCACCGAATTGGAAAGCCATCTGGTCAAGAGGAGCCGCCAAGGCGACCTCTTCCTGCTCAAGGCATCAAGAAGTGTGGCGATGGAGCGGTTGATACCTGCCCTGAGCCAGAGGGGATAGGGGGTGGCTATGCTGGTAGTGGAGATGGCCCTGGCCTTTGGCCTGACATTTCTCATCTCGTTGCTGCTCATCAGGTTCGCCCCGATGTTCCAGGTCTCCATAAAGGCTGAACTGGAGAGCACCCATGGCATGAAGAGGGGGACCCCATCGGTGGGTGGCCTCGCCTTTGTCATGGGAAGCGCCCTGTCCACCCTCATCTTTGCCAGCCGCTTTGATCTGGGGGTGCTCCTTCCCCTGGTCGCCCTGGTCCTGTTTGCCGCTGTAGGGCTGGTCGACGACCTGGCCAAGGCGCGAAGAACTGATGGGGACGGCATATCGTCGCTCTCCAAGCTCGCCCTGCAAGCCTTGGCAGGGTCTCTGCTGCTGTTCATCCTCCAGGGGAACAAAGCCCTCACCACAACGGTCATGGCTCCCTTTCTCAAGGAGGGCGGCCTCACCCTGGGTGGGGCATACTACCTCTTTGCCCTCCTGTACATCCTGTACTTCGTCAATGCGGTGAACATCACCGACGGCCTCGATGCCCTTGCTGCGGGGTCATCAATGCCGTTGCTGCTCCTGCTCGCCTTTTTTTCCTATAGGGCAGGGCGGTCCTTCTCCCCGGCCCTGATCGGGGCCATCCTTGCGTTTCTCCTGTTCAACAGGAAGCCTGCCAGATATTTCATGGGAGATTGCGGCAGCCACGCCCTGGGCGGCTATATCGCAGTCTCAGCCCTGATGCTCAAGGCAGAGACGGTGATCCTGGTTGCCAGCGGCCTCTTCCTCATGGAATTCGCCACCAGCCTGATACAGATCATAGCGATCAGGAGCACAGGGCGGAAAGTCTTCTCCATAGCACCCCTTCACCATGCCTTTGAACTCAAGGGCGTCGCCGAACGGACAATCGTGGGGAGGTTCACCCTGGCCTCCTGGATCTTCGCCTCCCTGGGGCTGCTGTTGTTCCTGGGAACAGGGTGGTAGCCGATGAGGGATAGGGCAAAGCACTCCTATGATGATTGGTCCGCCTCATATGGGGACGGCACCAGCTCGCTCGAGGAGACCGGCGGCAATGCAAGCGCCTTCACCTTCCTGTGTGTGACGGTCATACTCACAGCCCTTGGCCTGATCATGCTCTACAGCGCCTCATACCATGAGGCGCTGAGCCACAACCTCCCCCATTACTACTATTTCCAGCGCCAGACGATGTTTGTCCTCTTTGCCCTGCTCTGTTCGGTGGTGATCCGCTACATGCCCCTCTCCTGGTTCCGGTATCTGGCCATTCCCATCGTCCTTGCCTGCCTTGTCCTGATGGCCCTGACGCTCTTCACCTCCTTTGGCCAGGAGCGGCTGGGAAGCCGCAGATGGCTGCAGGTAGGACCTCTTCCCTCCTTGCAGCCCTCTGAGCTGGTAAAGGTGGGCACGATCTTGCTCTTTGCCCTCTGTTTCAACAAGGAGGTGGGAGAACTCTCCTTTCTCAAACGTTTCGGCCTGCCGATAGCAGTGGGCCTGCTCTTCTCAGCGATGATCCTGCTGCAGAAGGACTACTCCACCACCATGCTCTATCTTGGCCTGTGTGTCGCCCTGCTGCTGGTGGGGGGGATGGGGATCGCCCCCTTGCTGGTGGGGTTTGCATTCCTGTTCGTACCGGCTGTGATGCTGATGCTCTCCCAGAGCTACCGCGTGAAGCGGATCTTCTCCTTTGTCTTCTCCAGCATCGATCCGGGGGGCATCAACTACCAGGTGACCAACTCCCTCAAGGCAATAGGGGCCGGAGGGCTCTTCGGTGTGGGGCTGGGAAACGGAACCTACAAGCTCGGCCTCATCCCCGAGGTCCAAAGCGACTTCATCTTCGCCTCCATCTGCGAGGAGGTGGGTTTTGTCGGCTCAGCCTTCATCCTGGCCCTCTTTGCCATGTTCGCCATCCTGGGCTACAACGCCTACATCAGGATGCTTGGCCGTGACCGCTTCCTCAGCATCACAGCCTTTGGCATAACGACGATGATCTTGCTGCAGGCGATCATCAACATCGCCGTTGTCACCGGTTTGCTGCCGCCGACGGGCATACCCCTGCCGTTCTTCAGCCAGGGGGGCACCAACCTTTTTGTGGTGATCTGCCTATCGGCGCTGCTGTATAGGATCCTGCTCATCTCCAGCGGGCGCATCCCCCTGGAGAGGAGCAGCCTCTCGCAGCAGAGGCGACAGGAGTTCCTCTTCGACACCTACGAGGATGAGTCATGAAGAGCTCCGCCCTGAGGGTCAAGGTCGCCACCCTTCTTGTGGTGGTGCTCCTGCCCCTTGCATATTACTCCCTATCGCATGTACCCTCCCTATACATAGATACTGTCCAGCTCACCGTGGTCCCGGAGGGGATGCAGAGCCCGGCTTCACTCAGGGGCGCACTGGCCACCTACAGGGGCAAATCCCTTGTATCCCTCTCCCTGAACCGTGTCAGAAGGGAGCTGGAGGCCCTTGCCCTCGTCGAATCAGTCAGGGTGAAGAGGGCTTTCCCCTCGACGCTGCTGGTGGAGGCGACGCTGGTGGAGACCCCGGCCCTGGTCCTTGCCAAGGATGGCGAGGATGAGACGGTCTTTATCTACCTGTTGCGTGAAGGATCCCTGCTGCCCCTGGGCCGTGAGGACTGGGCCCTCTTTGACGCTCATGCGCTGAAGGTGGAGATCCCCCTGGGGTATGCGGTGATGATGGAAAAATATGGGGTGGATGCGCTATTTGGAGAGGTAATGGAGCTTGCGGCCTCACTTGAAGGAAATAGCACCTTGATAACTCGCATAAAATACGATAATAATAGCAGTAACAGCTTTGGAAAGATGGTATTGGAACTCTCCGCTTTACATGCCCAGATTTGGTTGAGGGAGCCTGTCACAGCAGACCAGGTGACCCAGGCCATACATCTGGTCCAGGAGGACCAGAGAGAGTCGCTTTCTTTTCTCAGGGAGCAAACCATACGCTATGACCTCTACAAAGGGGCCATGGTACGAAGAAACTAGGACCGTCCATAAGGGGGTTGTGTCAATGGCAGGTGATAAAATGCTGATGGGGCTGGATATAGGTTCAAGCCGGACCAGATGTGTAATTGGTTCGGTGAGCCGGGAAGGCCTGCTTATGGTCGACAGCATCTGCGAGCGCCCCAGTGAGGGGGTGCGTTCGGGCACGATCGTAAATATCGAACAGACACTGAAGACCATCCAGTCGGTGGTCAACGAGGCCGAGCTGCAGGCAGGGGCCGAGATTGCAGAGGTGATCATCGGCATCGGTGGGGAGCACATCATAGGGATTGCAAGCACCGGAGTGGTGGGCATCAACAGCAAGGACCAGGAGATCAAGCGCGAGGACATCTTCCGATCCTTGGAAGTTGCACGCGCCTTTGAACTGCCCCAGGACAGGGAGATCCTCCATACCCTGGTCCAGGACTTCCAGATCGACTCGCAGATGGGCATCAAGGATCCCATCGACATGCTCGGACACCGCCTGGAGAGCAGGGTGCTCATAGTCACCGCCTCCTCGGTGATCTGTCAGAACGAGCGCAAGTGCATACAGCGTTCGGGCCTGGGCGTACAGCGCCTGGTCCTGCAGAGCCTTGCCGACTCCGAGGTGGTGCTCAGCTCCGAAGAGAAGGAGATGGGCACGATCCTCATAAACATAGGCAGCGGCGTCACCGACATCATCGCCTACTCCAAGGGCTCGCCGGTCTATACCGGTGGGGTCAACCTCGGCGGTGAGGCTGTCACAGCTGACATCGCCTACATCCTGAACAAGACGCGTGCAGTGGCAGAACAGATCAAGTGCGAGTCCGGCCACTCCTACGTGCCCTCGGTATCCAACGAGGATATGGTGATCATCCCCCAGGTGGGCGGCCTGCCATCCATCAGGATGCCCAAGAAGGAGCTGAGCAAGGTCATAGAGCCGCGCATGGCAGAGATCTTCTCCCGCCTGCAAAATGATCTTGAAAAGGCAAATGTCCAAGGTGGCTTCGGAGGCGGGGTCGTGCTTGTAGGGGGGGGTGCCCTGCTCAGCGGGGTGACCGAGCTTGCAAGCGAGATTTTCCGCCTGCCTGCCCGTTTGGGATTCCCCGAGGCCATAGGGGGCCTTGACCGCTCCTACATCAGCCCGATGTACACCACTGTGCTGGGGCTTCTCAAAAGCGAGGCGAAGAAGGTCAAGGAAGTCTCTCCCAAGAGCAAGGCGCATAAAAGTCGTCCCCGGCGCAAAGAGAGCGGGGCAGCTTCGAAGATCAAAAGTTTCTTCAGAACACTTTTTTAGACATAAGAGCCTGTGGGCAAAGGAATAGATATGGATTTCGGAATGTTTGAAGTGGAAGACATGGTACATGATGAGCAGGCCTCGGCAACGGTAATCAAAGTTATCGGCGTCGGAGGTGCCGGGGGGAATGCGGTCAACCGCATGATCGCCAGCGGCCTGAAGAAAGTGCACTTTGTAGCGATGAATACCGATATGCAGGCTCTGCAACGCTCCAACGCACAGACAAGGATCCCCATAGGCAAGGAGCTTACCGGAGGCCTTGGCGCCGGTGGGGTCCCTGAGGTGGGTGAGAAGGCGGCTCAGGAGAGCAAGGAGGATATCCGTCGTGAGATGGAGGATGCCGACATGGTCTTCATCACAGCGGGCATGGGAGGGGGCACCGGCACAGGAGCCGCCTCTGTCGTCGCTGAGATAGCCAAGAGCTGTAACGCCCTGACCGTGGCGGTGGTCACCACCCCGTTTGCCTTTGAAGGGAAGAAGAAGCTCGCCCTAGCCTTGGCAGGCATTGAGAAGCTGCGCAAGCAGGTCGACACCCTGATCATCATCCCCAACCAGTACCTCCTGAAGGTGGTGGAGAACAACACCCCGATCAAGCAGGCCTTCCTCATGGCCGACGAGGTGCTCTATATGGGGGTGCAGGGCATAAGCGAGCTCATCACCGAACCCGGTGAGATCAACATTGACTTTGCCGACGTGCGCACCGTGATGAAGGGCAAGGGTGATGCCCTGATGGGCATCGGCTTCGGCGAAGGGTCCAACCGTGCCGTCGATGCAGCCCGGCAGGCTGTGAGCAACCCGCTGCTGGAGAACTCCTCCATAGAGGGGGCCAAGAGCGTGCTGGTCAACCTTTCCGGCAGTGATACCCTCACGTTGCAGGAGTACCAGGATGTGGTGGAGATCATCACCGAGAAATGTGCCGAGGATGCCCTGATCATTGCAGGCCAGGCCTTCAATCCCGAGCTTGGGGACCGCATCAAGGTGACGGTCGTCGCCACCGGCTTTGAGCGCCGCCCTGAGGTGAGCGGCAGTGAGGTCTCCGACATGGACCTGCTCAAGCGCCGTTTCACCGCTTCTGCCAAGGGCGAGGAGCCCCAGGAAGAGGCCCCTGCCAGCAGGGAGGAGGTCGACGCGGGCTCCATACAGGTGAACCGTTGGCAGGATCTGCAAAAGCAGATCAAGAAGGTCCCTTCAGGCAAGGATGATGACTACTCGATCCCTGCAGTGCTTCGCTACTCCAGAAAACCTGACGAGAAGTAGGCATGTCCAAGGAGACCGACCTCGCCTTGCTTGAGGAATATGGCGATTACCTGCTCTTTGAACGGCGCCTCAGCAGCGCTACCATTGAGGTGTACACCCAGGAGATCGGTTTTTTCCTTGAGCTCATCCAAGGCAGCATCGAGGATATACAACCCTCGGAGGTGGAGCGCTATCTCGTCGATTCGGCAAAACAACGCCGCCTTTCCGAGCGCACTGTTGCTCGGAACCTCTCAGCCTTGCGCTCCTTCTTCCTCTACCTGCAAAAGGGGAGGATCAGGGAGGACAACCCCCTGGAACAAATCTCGTCCACGCGCAGGGCCCCGGCTGTCCCCACCTTCTTCTCCGTTGAGGAGGTCGACCTCCTCCTCGATTCCATCGAAGGGGAGACCCTTCTGGGTAGACGGGACCGCACCATATTCGAACTGATATACTCGTGCGGCCTGCGCATAAGCGAGGCTTGTGACCTCAAGGTGGGTGACTATAGCAAGGGGACGCTCAGAGTTTTGGGAAAGCGCAACAAGATGCGCCTCGTGCCCGTAGGGGAGGTGGCGACAACCGCCTTGGATCTCTACCTCAAGGAGGTGAGACCCCTCCTGATCAAGGCCCGCTCCACCGAACAGACCCTCTTTGTCGGCAGGAGGGGAAAGGCCCTGACGCGTCAGGCGGTCTTCAAGCGCTTTCAGCAGTATGCCCGCCCCTTGGGCCTTGAGACCAAGGTGCACACCCTGCGCCACAGCTTTGCAACGCATCTGCTTGCAGCAGGTGCCGACCTCAGAAGTGTGCAGGAGCTGCTTGGCCACAGCGACATCCAGACAACCCAGATATACACCCATATAGAGACGGGCACCCTCAGGCAGTCCTATGATGCCTACCATACCCTGAAGGAAGAGAACCCCTGATGAGCATCCTACTGATCCTCTGTCCCATCATAGCCATCGGAGCCATCGTCGATGCCATAGCCGGAGGCGGGGGGCTCATAACCCTTACCGCCTACGTCGCTGTGGGGCTGCCTCCCCAGATTGCGTTGGGCAACAACAAGTTTGCCGCCGCCGGGGGCACGACCATCGCGTGCTATCGCTACATACGCAAGGCCCAGGTGGACTGGAAGGTCGGCACCATCGCCATCCTGTTCTCCCTGGCAGGATCGGCCCTGGGTTCCTCCCTCGCCACGCGCTATGCCGATGCATACCTGCACTACCTGCTGATATTCCTGGTCCCTGCCATTGCCCTCTTCATCATGCTCAAGCCCGACTTCGGCCAGGCCAAGGCTATGGAGGAAAAATACTCGATCCCCCTGTCGGCTGTTGCAGGACTGCTGTTGGGTGCCTATGACGGCTTCTTCGGACCGGGGACGGGGATGTTCCTCACCCTCATCTTCACCTCGATCATAGGGCTGGACCTGCTCAAGTCCTGTGGAACGGCCAAGGTGGTGAACCTCGCCTCCAATGTCGCTGCCCTGGTAACCTTCATCAGGTTCGGAAACATCGACTACGCCATCGCCATCCCGTGCGCCATCAGCGCAGTGATAGGGGGCTACATCGGCAGTGGTCTGGCCATACGCGGCGGGGTGAAGGTAATCAGGCCTGTGATGCTGCTGGTGCTCGGCCTGCTGCTGGTGAAGGTAGCATTCTCAACTTTCGGCCTGTTCTGAAGCGATGAAGGTTGTTCCTCCCCAGTAGGGGTATGAAACTATCCTTGTTGCTTGCCATCTCGCTGCTGCCCCTCACAGGGCCGGCAATGCTCGCCCTTGCACGCCAGGACCCCAGCAAAGAGGTGCTCATGAGAACCTTCCCCCAGCACTGGCACCCCGGGAGGGTCGCCAGGATGCTGAGCTTCCTCTCACAAGCAGACTCAAGCGGTCATGCCACGGACAACGGCGTGGTCTTCCTGGGAATGGAGGGCTACCCCCCGCTGCTTGCAGCGGAGGAGAACCCTCCCTTCAGGCTTCTGTATCGGGGAAGGCTTCCCGCACAGGGGGAGCCGATGATCTCGGTGTGCGGCACTCGCAAGGCCGATCTCCAAGGTGAGAGCTGCTCCTATGCCCTCGCCTTGGAGGCTGCGGCAAACAAGGTCTCCGTGGTGACCAGCCATAGCTCGGGCATAGACCGATCGGCCCTCTATGGCGCAAGCGACGGGCGGGGCTCTGTTTTTGTCACGTGCGACTGCGGTCTGGACACCCCTAGGATCAGGGGCAACAGGCTGCTTGGCGGGATGAACCTCATCTCTGCCTTCGAACCCGATGATGCACCCCTTCGCTACAGATGCCTGTCTCGCAACGTCCTTACCGCAGCGCTCTCCCCCCTGTTGGTGGTTGTGCAGGCGCCACAGCGTTCAGGCTCTCTGCACTGTGCCTCTCTTGGCCTTGATATGGGGCGCGAGGTGGTGGTCCACCAAAGCGGGTTGCGGCCCCTGCCCTGGTGCGAAGGGACGCGAGCGCTCGCCCAGGATGGGTGTCCTGTTGTGGACGGGTACCCTGAGATAGCCGCCTTTTTGGGGTACGGACAGACAAAAAAGGTGACTCCTGCCACCGGCAACGGTCCGTTGTACCGGTATGGCAACTCATGCTATAGTATCTGTCATGAACCAGGATGACCAAGAGGCAGTTGATGCCTTCCTTGACTATCACAAGCACATCAGGGGCTCCAGCGGGCATACCCTCAAGGCGTATGTCTCCGATATGGCCAGGCTCTCCCTGTTTTTGCAAGGCCTGGGCTGTCCGCTGTTGGAGATGGCCCCCTCCGATGCCCGCCTCTACGTCCGATACCTCACCACAGAACAGCCATACAGCGAGTCAACGGTCAACCGGATGCTCAGCAGTGCCCGATCCTTCTTTTCGCATGCCTTGCGCAACAGCCTGGTGGAGGTGAACCCCTTCTCGCTGATATCCCTGAAGAAGAGCCGCTCCAGCCTGCCGTCGGTGCTTACCGTAGGGGAGGTGGTAGAGCTGCTCTCACTCAGCTATGAGGATTTCCCCTCTACGCGCAACATGCTGCTGTTCAGCCTGCTTTATGATACGGGGTGCCGCATCAGTGAGGCTCTGGCCATCACCGAAGAGGATGTCTCTTCCCTGAAGGGGGAGATCAGGGTGGTGGGCAAGGGCAAGAAGGTCCGGTATGTATTCTTTACCGAAAGGACACAGGCCCTTATTCAGTACTATCTTTCGCTGAAACACTCCCTTTTTGGCCGTACCGGGCGATTGTTTTGTTCTGATTCGGGAAAACAGTTGCCGCAGAGCACCGTTGGTAGTATTTTTGCTAGGTATAGGCAAACACTTGGGTGGCAGAAGAGCTTCACCCCGCATGTATTGCGGCACAGCTATGCTACCCATTTGCTTGACAATGGGGCTGATATCCGCCTGGTGCAGGAGCTGCTTGGACATGAGAGCATCTCCACCACCCAGATATACACCCATGTATCACAGAAGCGTCTGGCCAAGGTCTACTCCTCGTGCCACCCGCATGGAAGGAAACAGAATGATTAGTTTTAGAGGGACGACAATAGTCGCAGTCCGGAAGAATGGAAAGGTCGCCATAGCCGGGGACGGCCAGGTAACCGCCGGAGATACAATTCTCAAGTCGAATGCACACAAGGTGAGGACCCTTTTTGACGGGAAGGTCATCACCGGGTTCGCAGGAACCACAGCCGATGCCTTCACGCTTTTTGAGCTGTTTGAAGTGAAGCTCAAGCAGTACAACGGTGACCTGACCCGATCTGCTGTGGAGCTTGCCAAGCAGTGGAGGACCGACAGGCAGCTGCGTCAGCTTGAGGCCATGATGCTCGTCAGCGACGGCACCAAGATATTCCTCATCAACGGGGCAGGGGATGTCGTCGACCCGGAAAGGGATGCCATAGGAATCGGAAGCGGAGGCAACTACGCCCTCGCCGCCGCTTTGGCCTACCTTGAAGCAGCTCCTGAGCTTACCGCCAAGGAGATCGCCGTCAAGAGTGTGCAGATAGCCGCAAAGCTCTGCATCTATACCGACGACTCGATCGTCGTCAAGGAACTGTAAAGCCATGCAATTCAATGCAACCAAGAAGCTCGACGAGATGAAACCCAAACAGATCGTTGAGGAACTGGACAAATATATCATCGGACAGGACAAGGCCAAGCGCACCATAGCGGTGGCCATCCGCAACAGGACAAGGCGTAAGCGCCTTCCCGACAGCATCCGTGATGAGGTCTCTCCTAAGAACATCATCATGATAGGGCCCACCGGTGTGGGTAAGACGGAGATAGCACGGCGCATAGCCAAGCTTTCCAACGCACCGTTCATCAAGGTCGAGGCGACCAAGTACACCGAGGTCGGCTATGTAGGGCGCGATGTGGAGTCCATCATCCGCGACCTCATGGGCATCGCCGTGCAGCAGGTGAAGACCGAGCTTGCAGAGCTCCAGGGGGAGAAGGTAGCCGTCCGTGTGGAGGAGAGGTTGCTTGACCTCCTGCTTCCCACCGTGGGCAAAGAGAGTGAACCGAACAATGATTCCAAGGACATAACACCTGAGGGAAAGCCCTACACCGACAACAAGCAGGCGACACGGGAGAAGTTCCGTGCGATGCTCAAGGAGGGCAAGTTCGACGAACGTGAGGTCGAGGTCAATGTACAGAGCCGCAAGAAGATAGGAATCGAGGTGATGGGACAGGCCAACATGGATGATCTTCAGGATGCCATGCAGAGCCTCGGCTCGATCTTCGGTGGGGGCAAGGGCCATGCGCGCAAGCTCACCATCAAGCGGGCCAGGGAGATATTCACCGAGGAGGAGACCGAGAAGGCTGTGGACACCGACCGTGCAGTCGACGAGGCCAAGGAGCGTGTCGAGCAGATGGGCATCGTCTTCATCGATGAGATCGACAAGGTCGCCAAGACCGGCGGCTCCTCATCAGGGGGCCCTGATGTCTCGCGTGAAGGTGTGCAGCGCGATATCCTTCCCATCATCGAGGGGACCAGCGTCTCCACCAAGTGGGGGGTCATCAACACCACCCATATCCTGTTCATAGCCAGTGGGGCCTTCCATGTATCAAAGCCCAGTGACCTGATCCCCGAGCTGCAGGGACGCTTCCCCTTGCGTGTCGAGCTGGACGACCTGACTGCAAAGGATTTCTACAGGATCCTCACCGAACCTGCCAATGCGATCACGATGCAGTACAGGGAGCTGCTCAAGACCGAAGGGGTCACCATCATCTTTACCGATGAGGCGATCACGCGCCTGAGCGACATCGCCTATGAGGTGAACAACACCAATGACAACATTGGTGCCCGAAGGCTGTTCACCATCATGGAGAAGCTGCTTGAGGAGCTCTCCTTCAGCGCTGATGAGCTCAGCGGCCAGGAGATCACCATAACCAAGCAGTATGTGGAAGAGCGCCTTGGGGATGTGATCCAGAACCAGGACCTTTCGAAGTTCATTCTCTAGACTAGCTAAGGAGTTTTTTGTGGAATTCATCACCCTTGATGCCCAGGATTACGAAACTGCACTCAAAGAGGCCCGTCTAACGTACGGGACCTCTGTGCGGGTGCATACCCGTAAGGACTATCAGGTCAAGAAGGGCTTGAAGAAAGAGACGCGCTGCACCATCACCTTCTATCTGGTCAAGGAGAGAATCCTTGGTGACGAGGCTATTCAGGAAAACCTGCATAGCACAGAAAACAGGGACGATGGAGAAGACAGTGAAATCAGCGAGAACGCTGAAAACCAAGAGCATAGTGAACAAGAAGAGAAAGTTGGAACCATAGAACATATAGAAATCAAAGAAAACAAAGAAAACAAAGAAAAAATAGAACTGGAACTAGAAAATCTCCTCCCAAGTAAGCTGAAACCCCTTGAAATTGGAAAGAACCAACAAGCGTTGTTGAAATCCCTGCTTGAGGAAAATGACTTTGCAGACACTTACATCCAAGAGGCATTACCAATACTCCTGCAGGACAAGCAATTTGAAACCCTTGAGGAACTGGAGATGGCCCTGCTTGAATATGTCATCGAGGGTGTGACTATCAACCACAGCCAGTACACCAAGCCCAAGCAGTTCTTTGTGATGCTAGGTCCCACCGGGGTGGGTAAGACTACCTCATTGGTGAAGATGGCCATGTTCTATCTGAAAAGCCTGTACAGAAGCGATGAGGAGAAGGTTGCCTTGCTCTCTCTCGATTCCTATAGGACCGGGGCTACCAACCAGATCGAGCTGTTTGCAAATGACTTTGCCCTGGACCTCTTTCATGCACATACCGAAGAGGAGCTGTCAGAATTGCTTCCTACCTTAGAGAGCTATGCCTTGGTCTTGGTCGATACCATGGGTACCAGTGCAAACCAAGATGAGCTCTCCCTCCACCTCAAGAGCCTTTTGATGCTTTTGCCCCAAGAGGAATCCTCATATGCTCTGGCGGTGAGTGCCTCCCATAAACATAGGGATCTCGATCGCTTCGTAAAGCTGTTTTCGTCTTACAAGCTGGAATCGTTAGTGGTCACCAAGCTTGATGAGACTGAGGCCATAGGCAATGTCTTGAGCGTAAGCAAGCAAAGCGACCTTCCTCTGTTGTTCTTCACCAATGGACAGAAGGTCCCTGATAACCTGCTCAAGGCAACCAACGCGGTCATACTCTCCTACCTGAGAGGTTTTACCCTCGATCTGCTGGTGCTGGGGCAGAATCAGAACAAGAGCAACGTATAACTTATTTGGCTATATATGAGAAACTGAAGAATATCAGTTAGATTGAATTGTTGTGCTGAGGAAAAAAATGGAAGACCTTGATTACCTAGAGAAATTACAAAACCCTAAATATTGGTTTCAGTATGCAATAAATCAAAAATATATTGGGGATCAAATATTAGATAATTGTATGATGAAAAAAGAAGTACTTCAGAATATTAATGATGTAAATTCTAAATTTATTACACTATGGGAAAATGCACATTATCATTATGGGATTGGAATAGAAAATGGTCTAAAAGGGATAGTGATTAAATATTCCCCTGATAAAATCAATTTCAAGATTGAAGAAAAACAAATAGTACTTAAAAATATTGGTGGAAAACCAGGAAAAACACATGATTTATTATCATTAGCTGAATCTGTTAATCTTTTTTCCGATCGATATCACTTATTTAAATATGAACAAGACATTAAATCTTTAAAAATCGTATTGAGCCATTTATCAGATATGATTAAATGGGGAGCTAGATATCCTATTCCAAATGGAAGTAAAAAATATTTTGTATTTGATGATTCTATTCCATCAGTACTAGTATATGGATTTCATATTTTAGATGTTATTGAACCAATTTTTCAGTTATTTAGTACTGAGTTAAAACAAACTACAAACTAACAAAATATCCTATAGGAGGAATTATGCGGATTATTAATACTTTCGAAAAGGATGAAGATGATGCACTCATATTACTCGAGTCGTTTAATCTTGAAAATGCATCTGAACAAGAAATGAAGGAATTGATTACACATCTTCGAAATCAATTTAAAACAAGATATCAATATCTTGTTGGTGAGTGGCGCAATGCTAAAAGAGCCAAAAGCACTAGAAATGGACAATTTATTTCTAATAAAGAAGTGATTGATTATTTAAAATAAACCTAACATTTGCTTAAACTTAACATGCTATTGTTACAATTTTGTATTCACTTCACCGTTTGGCAAAAAGAGTTGCTAATTTATCAATTCAGATTTTAAAAACACTCGTCGTTTCAGGTCTAAAGTTATTTTTAATAGCTATTTTTAGCTATGATTTTTCATCTTGTACTATATCGTCTTACCTTTAGACAATGTTGCTAGTGGTGTTGAAACAGATAAAACGTTAAATACCAGCTTATAAAAACAGAATATAGACTTACCGCTTCCCTGACCGGTCGCTCACAACCTTGCCCTGACTTATCAGCGACCCTATGATCTTGCCTATTGCAGGGGCGGCTATGTTGCTTCCCCATTGGGTATCCCCCTTGGGGTTGCCTGCCGCCACATAGATGATGTATTTGGGCTTGTCCAAGGGGACAATGGCAAGGGTCGATGCAAGGACTGTCCCCCCCTCATAGCTGTTTGTTTCGGTATTCATGATCTGCGAAGTGCCGGTCTTGGCCCCGATACGCACCCCCTGGATGGCAACTGCTCTGGCAGTGCCCCCCTTCTGGGTTGCCTCTTCCATGGCGGCCAGGATTGAAGAGGCGACAGAGGGGGCGATCATCCTATCGACAACAGTACGTTCTCGCCTGTAGGTGATCGGACCATCATTGGCTTCACTGCGCTTGAGGATGAGGTGGGGGAGAAGCAGTTCCCCTCCATTGGTGAAGGCAGTTGCAGCCACTGCAAGGTGCAATGCCGTAGTGGAGAGTTCCTGTCCAAAGGATATGGTAGCTTGGGAACGCCCTGACCAAGTGGAGGGGGTTGCGATATAGGAGCGAGTCTTTGATGGCAGGTTGATGTCGTAGCTTGAGTTGAAACCGAAGCGGTTCAAGGTTTCAAAGAACAGGCCAGGATCGGTCTGCATTGCCCACTTTGATATCGCCCCGTTGCATGACTTGGCTATCATGGAGTTGGGATCGACCGTACCATGGGCTGAGGTACAGACAATGGTGGTCTTTGCACCCTTACCTGTGGTAAAGGTGTACGATCCGTCACACTCAAATGGCTCATCTAGATCCGCTTGGTCTGCCTCCATGACAGCAGCTAGGCTAAAGACCTTGAAAACTGAACCAGGCTCGTAGAGGTAATTAGCCACATGGTTGCGCTTTTGGATGTCAGTTGATCGGGAAAGGGCATTGGGGTCATACCAGGGGTAGCTGCTCATGCCCAGGATGTCTCCATTCTGGGCATCAAGGATTATGGCGATGCCATAGTCGGGGTTGTGCTCATCGGCAATGTTCTGCATCTGCACATCCAGGAGGTACTGGATATCGATATCCAGGGTAAGGGTTATGTCCTGTCCATAGGTTGAGTCGTCAGTACCGGTCTGGGGGTAGGGGTTCAGGAAGGCTTCCTGAGTCAGCTCCACCCCCTCCGACCCTTCGTTGTCGATGTTGGTGAACCCTATGGTCTGGGATGCGTGGAAGGTTGCAGGGTAGTCGCGTCCCATGCTCTTCACCACTGATACCTGCTTGGTGAGGTTGGTGCGTGAAAGCTCGGAGAGGAGGGGGGCGACCTGGGATGGGTCTATCTTTTTCCTGATCTGGGCATAGGTTGTGTAGGCCCCCGCCTGCTCCTGGATCTGGGCAGGGCTCATCCCTACAAAGGGGGCAACCACCTCTGATACCAAGGCCAGGTCCTCTATCATGGTGAGATGGAAAAAGACTCCCCAGTATGGGGTCTGTATGGCCAGTATCTTGCCGTTTCGGTCGTATAGGGTCCCCCTTATGACCTCTTTGGAGACAAGGGGGTTCTGGTAGGTTTTCCTCTGGGGTTCCTGGCGATAGATGACAAAGCCTATCCTGATAAGCAAAATCAGCAGCAAAATCAGGGTTGCAGAGAGGAAGAACCGGTAATATGAGCGATTTGGACTGGTATCCATGATTTTTTTATATTACTATGTACGAAAGGTAATGTCGAGTTATGGCTAAAGACAACTATGATGATATGATGGATAGGTCTGAAAAAAGATCTTCCCGAGGTGGTAGGAATGAAAGGCCTTCAAAGGGCCTTATCTGGACCATCGCCTTGGGGATAGCCATATGTGTCGTCGTGATCATTGTCTGGTACCAGTTCTTTCCCAACAATCCTGACCGGGGCGACAGCAGAACCCTAGCAGCCGAGGTCTCCGCCAAGAAGGTGGAGGTGGTCGCCGATGCACCGCAGGTGCTTCCTCCCACAGCCTTGAATGTCGAGGAGAGTTCGCCAAAGACACCGGCTCCCCCTGCCGAACCAGAAAACCAGGCCCGTTCCCTAAGTGATATCAAGCCAAGGTCTCCCATAAGCTCCAAGGTTGTGCAGTATGCCCAGCATGCAGTGGCCGAGGGTGAGGACCTTATCAGCATTGCAACGCTCTACAGCCTCAAGACACAGACGCTCATCAGTGTAAACCAGATACGCAACGTCCAGGCGGTGAAAAGCGGGGTGACCCTTGAGATTCCCGACCGTGATGGTCAGCTATATACAGTAAGGGAAGGGGACATGCTCTCCACCATAGCCAGGAAATACAGTCCCAACCTGGGATGGAAGACCCTGCAGGAGCTCAATGGCCTGAAGAGTGAGAACCTCTCAGTAGGCCAGCGCCTCTTCATCCCCGACACCTCCAGCGCCTCCCTGATCCAGATGGCGGACATAGCCCCCATCCAGTTCCAGAGGCCAGCAGCAGGCTCCATAACAAAGCTGTTCGGCCAACCCCATACGAATCCCGCAACAGGGCTCACCGAGTCCCTCACCGGCATCCTCATAGAGGGGAGTCCCGGTTCTGCAGTAGTAGCCTCGGCAGCAGGTAACGTAGTGAGTGCCGGCTATGAGGTGAAGGGCAGGGGAAGGTTCGTGGAGCTCAGCCACGAAGGTGGCTATCGCACCACGTACAACCATCTTGAGAATGTCGAGGTGAAGATAGGCATGACCCTTGCCAAGGGCGAGATCATCGGCAGCATCGGCACCAGCGGCACAGCCTACGATAAGCCCACCCTTTACTTCAGCATAGAGCAGTCAGGCATTGCACTCGATCCTTCGCAGTTCTTCTAGAGACTGGTCTCGGTCTGCAAAGATAGAAAGCTGATGCGTTGGTCTCTTTGGTACGAAACTCACCTTAAGGCAGCCGGTCATCAGCCCATGGAGTGTACAGGTTCTTATAAGAGGTATCCAAAGGATCTGTCAGGGAATTGCCGGAGAATGAATTTGACCCGCTTATTGTATATGTAGGTTCCGGACCTCCGCCGATATAGCACCCTCCGCCATCTAGCGGGGCCTGGTTGCCGGTGATCTGGTTTCCTGTAAAAGAGCCTGTCGGACCAAGAGTGCTGACAAAGACACCGCCACCTTTTCCTTGCTTGCCAGCACCGGTAGTCGACACACTGTTTTCCGTCATGACGTTATCGGAGTACACCCCTTCAACCGTGCCCAGACAGACTGCACCTCCAAACCCAAACTTCGTATTGCTGACTACCTCATTCTTAGTGAAAACATTGAGGGTAAACACCCCATACTCTCCAATCCAGCCGATAAGCGCGCCCCCACCTTTCGAGGCAGACAGGTTTTCTGTGAAGCTGTTGCCCGAGACTGTGCCGTACAGATTGTTGATGGTCAGGCCACTACCATCATCGGCTGAATTCCCGCTGATGGTATTATTGAGCACAGCCCCGTCATATACCCTCTCAATATAGACACCACCCCCTGGAACCGTCACAGAATCAACCAGGGAGGGCACATTGTTCTGAATGGTGTTGTCGGCAAATACCGCTGCGTCAGTCGCATCATACCCTGTCGTAACCATCGGGGTGCCAAGGTTCTCAATATATACGGCAACACCTTTGTTGGCTGTGATGGTGTTGAGCCTGATGGAGGCACCTGAGTGCATGGTACCGACTTGGATGCCACCGCCTTTCAAGCCATACCCATACGACCCGTAGCGTGTGTTCCCTGTTACCTCGTTGTTTTGGACCGCACCTCCATCCATCTCTCCCATGACTATTGCCCCTACAGGGCCATTGGTACGGAATGTGTTGCCAGATACATCAGCATGCTGATGGGTAGTGCCTACAAGCAAACCAAGCCAGTTATCTTCAACCAGATTACCGGAGACGATTCCCCGTACGGTACCGATATGGATTCCAACTCCAGTTGCTCCACGTATTTCATTGCCAATGATTTTAGCCAACTCCGAACTCTCGGAGACTTGGATATTGTTCCTGCTCCCCTCAAGGATGTTTTCCCGAATCTCCCCGGAAAAATTGAAAATCTCTATGCCGGTCTCCCTACAACCGGTTACTTGGGAGCCCTGTATCGTTCCTACATACGGAATCTTGTCAGTATTGTAACTATGCCACCTATCGATGAATAGGATGCCGTAATCAACATCGGGAGCAGTACGAACGACAACATCGGTGATGTCGATGTCCATACCCACATGACCGGCCCACTTCTCGGTATCGTTGCTGTTGGTGATGGCAGGCGTCCCGGCTATGGCACCCACTACAGTCAGGCTTTCCAGTGCGGTATCGGGATCGAGAGCCACCGAACCTTCGATGATCGTGGATTCTTTGCCCGAACCGACAAGCTTCAGTCCTTGTCTGACAGTGATGGATTCATTGTAGGTACCAGCAGGAACGTTGAATATGGATCCTGTTGAAGAGTCGATCATTTGCTGTAGTGTCTTGCTGATGGAAATGGTTGTATCAGTGCTTGCACAATACCCTCGGGGATCGGAAACTTCCACCGAGACGGTAAAAGAGGATGCTGCAGGGAGTGCTGTGTATTCACGCACCACGGTCGCACTATAGGCAGGATCGCCTGGCTGTACGGTATAGGGGGGGGAACCATCACCGAAGTCCCATGCAAACTCACTCTTCCCAAGGAGGAAAGCCCCGCTTGGCACTGCGGTGAAGGTAACGGTAAGGGGCAGTGTGTCTGAGGTCTTGGTGGCAAACACTTGGACCGTAAAACTGGCGGGATCGGGATCGTGGCCCACATCCTCATGTTCAGGAAACACATCGTCAGGATTGTCATGATCGAAAAACTCTGGAAGGCCGTCCGCATCGACCGTAACTTTTTTCAGCTTATCATTGTTTGATGAGGGATCCCAGGTATCGATCAGGTCCTGGAACCGCAGGTCCAGACCATCCATAAACTCATCCAAGGCCGCATCGACAAGCTGCCCATCATAGTACTTTTCCCAATCGATGGCATCGCCCCAGTCAAAATCAGGAAAAGCCCACTGTCCTATGTCCACATCGGGGACTTTGTATCCACCGCCGGGCAAAACCCCCCCTAACGATGATGTATTGGTGTCCGTTGGAGTTTCTGCCCTGTTTGGTGTTTCAGAAGCTTGCACCTCCCCGTTCTTCACCTCAAAAAAAGTGGTGGTAAGGTCGGTGCCGGACCCGACGATCCCGACGATTTTATCACCGGTGGTAGAACCTTTGAATCCAGTCACACCCCCTAATGCGATTCCGACATATTTGTTGTATGTGCTCACGCTCTTGAATGCAGGAGGAATGTCCTGTTCATTGACAGCAAGGTTTACCACGCCATCGGTAAAGGTGATGATCGCACTGGCATTTTCAACAACCGTAGCGGTTTTCTTGGCTGCACCAATCCATCCCAAAGCATGCGCACCGGTGGTGGTCGCCGCAGCCTTGGCAGCCCCACCGAAGGCCCCAAGGGGCGTTGCCAAAGCCAGGGTGGCATTGATGTTGCCCGCAGTATCCCTGACTGTCTCAAGGTATGCAATCTCTTTTTCACACTCTTGTTCATCAACGATATCAATTTGGGTGTTGAGCTGGTTGGTGGTCTGTTGCATGAGGTAGAGCAGCTTCTTCATCCCGACCCCAGTCTGTCTTGAGATATCGTGGATGTTGAACCGTACGGGGGTATCAGTGTCAAGCATGATTTCAATGAGGCGCCTGGCATGCCACTCATTCGGCTCCTTTGCCGGCAGGGCTTTTTCTCCATCCGGTACATTGCCATCGTATGCAGCCAGCGCAAGGTCAAGCTTTGTGCCTACCGCTCCCAACTCCTTGCAGATCGTATCAAAGGCATTCAACTCCACCAAAGCTGCATCGACCCGTTGCTTGAGCACAATCCTGTCAGTCGCATCCAAATCTGCATATACAACCGAATTGACCAATGAAGTTACACGGTTGAACCCGAGGGCATACTTGAGCAAGGCCAGATGGATTTCATCTTCCGTAACGCCTTGCGTCTGCAAAAAAGCTCGCGCTGCTGTCATGGGTTCACCCAGTGATAGGAGACTAGGTGAATCCCCCTGCACCTCAGGGTCAGCTATCTGTGGACTGCATGAAATCACCAAAAGTATGAAGAAAGGGACGATCAGGATGAACAGGGACCGTCTTGCTGATCTTTTCATGATGCACCCCTTTGCTTTCAGTTGCCAGGATACTTCCAATATCCCACAAATCCGGTCATTGTCAATCTTCTGTCATGAGCTAATTCTGGGATACGTAAAAATACATCCTGGTTTTGCTCATATATATAGCTGGTCGTAAAGGTCACCATGAGATGGTCTTGCCACCAGACAAAAGAATGGATTTGTAACGAAGCGGGGGGTAATGCCAGGAGGGACTTAGGGGATTGTTTTCACCGGCATAAGAAGAAAAGGCTGGCCAGTATCAGAGCCGAACCATGTGCTGGGGCGCTGTAAGTTGGGATGCCCTATGGGTTGTTCACGTTCAAAAAGGAGCAATACACCATGTGTATGGCCTGTTCAACCACCAATTCTTCACGCAACGACCAGGTTCTGCTATCATCAGAATGAGGCTCAGGCAATGAGTAGGAATGATGAAACCTTAATCGGGAGGAGCTGCCATGGGCAAACATAGGATCTATACAATGGGCTTTGACAGAGAATACCCCCTCTATATTGCAAAGGAGGAAAAAAAGGGCCGTTCGAAAGCCGAAGTAGATGAAATCATCCGTTGGTTGAGATGAGGTGGAGGCTCACCTGAGAAATCAGACAGACTGTGAGACCTTCTTTACACAGGCCCCCCAACCAAACCCTTCCCGCCCTCTCATTACAGCAGTGGTCTGTGGTATTCGGGTAGAGAATATTGAAGAGCCCCTCATGCAAGAAATTCGCTATTTGGATAAGCTCATCGATGAGTTGGCCAAAGGCAAGGCGATGGAGAACATTTTGCGCAAACAATGACCAAAGGGAAAACTAAAGGTTGGCTAGTGCGTAGTACTGAAGAATCGATCTGTTGGGCAAAGACGAGTTTGGTTTTTGAGAGAATTGTATACTTGTCTGCTATGATCATTAGTTTTCGCTAGGAAAAACGAAGCCAAATGAAATATCCCAAGGAACTCCCACTAAATGACTGTACACATTGTTGTTGAACAGAGGAAAAGGGTTCTATCTATCCCATGGGCATCTACATGAAAAACTCAACGATATTAGGGATTCTGTCCCAGCAGATCAAATCCACATCTCAGACACAGCCCGGTATGACAACTTAGAGTATCCCCACAGTCAGGACATCGCCATTTTCCTTCTTCCTTTTCCAGTAAACTCTCGATGCCATGTTCTTGTATGAATTTGAGGTTCTCTATCATGCTCATGTGGTATTTGTCATGATATCTTTTATCCAGTGTCTTCAATCGGTTGCAAGGGAACTGTTCGCACTCAAAACAGAACCTGACCAGACCCTGCGCCAGCAGATTGCAAAGACCTTTCACATAGGTGCAGTTCTTGCCCCGTGGTATGCAGCCTACACAGCATTTCCTATGGCTGCCCTGTTTATGCAGATCGTTGTGCATTGACAGATAGCTGATGCATATTCCGCAGTTCATCCCGCAGGGAGCAATGAGTTTTTCTTCCATTGGACAAAACTCCTTTTTGAACTTCTTCCTCTACCTGCAAGCAGTGTATTTCATACCAGCTGACAAAACAATCAGGACCCAAGCCCAAGGACAAAGGTGATGGGTCTTATTCATACACATGCCCTGTCAGCTTCTCACAGAGCCTCTTCGTCTCTGCATCCGCATCCTTTCTCAGTCCTCCTGCATGGAGCCTGTCCAGTTCGGTTCTGACCACCTTGAAGGCCTTTGGAGTTACCGGGTAGTGCAGTGAAACCATTACCGCTGCCATCATACATACAAGCGGTGCTATGCAGAATATAAGCCGTATGCCCTGTATCGTTGAAGGTGCCTGTTGGGATAGGGAAGCATTGAAGCCAATGAGGGTGAGTAGGGTGCCGAAGAGCCAGAGCACAAAAGCTTGGACGAGCTTCCTGATAAGGGTGAACATACCGGCAACGGCCCCTGAACGGGCCTCTCCGTTGAGAAGCTCGTCCACATCAGATGACTCGGGAAGCATTGCCCAGGGCATCGATATGATGGCAGAGAAGCCAACTCCCATTATTGAGGATAGGGTGATGAGCAGGACCAGGGGGATATCATGGGGTATGAACAGGAAGGTGCACATCGCTATGCTGAGGATGATCGCCCCTATGGTATAGCTTCTTCCCTTGCCAATCTTGTTGGCAAGGAAAAGGTAGAGCGGTAAGCATATGATCTGGGACAGCAGCATGGAGCCCAGGCAGAAGATGTAGATCTCAGGCCTGCCGAAGTAGTACGTGACAAAGTAGATGAAGGCTGCACTCATGATATCCATGGCGCTATAGGCTAACAGATACATGCTGATGTGTATCTTATACGTCTTGTTTTTCATCAGAGAAGAGAGGTTCCTGAAGGACTCCTTCAGGGACTGGGTTTGCTTGTGACTTGCTTCAGGTGATTCCCATGTCCCCTTGAAGACAATGATCCAAGGTATTGCGTAGAAAATGCCAAAGTACAGTCCAACCAGGAAGAACCCCTTGGCCTGGTCATGCTTATACAGGTTGTTCACGATGAAACCAGGCACTGTCCCTGCAATAAGGGCTGAGAACTGGGAAAACAGCATCTTGGCGCCAGAAAGCCGGGTTCGTGTCCTGTAATCAGTGCTGATCTCGGTGACCAGGGCATTGTAGGGCACCATAACCGAGGTGAATACCGTACAGAAGAGAAGGTATGCAAAGAAGTAGTAGGCTGCCGTAAAAAACTGGCTGTCAAACCTTACCGAGATCCACAACAGGAAGAAACTCAAGGCCACCGGCACAATGCCAATGAGGAAGAAAACCCTTCTTCGACCGAACCTGCTTTGTGTCCTGTCGCTGATACACCCGAACAGGGGATCACTGATGGCATCCCATGCCTTGCCGCCGAACACTATGAACCCTGCAACAGCAGGGGAGAGCCCCACCACATTGGATAGAAAGAAGATGAACAGGGTGCTGATGATAAGAAACGAACCGCCTCCGTAGATATCCCCACTTCCATAGGCCAACAGGGTCTTGGTTGTTACCTTTCTTTCTTGCATGGCTAACACTCCTTTACGTGTTTCTTTCTTAATGAAAATAATATGCCCTTCATATACAGTTGTAAAGAAAATAATGGCTAAAGATTGCTTTATCGCAGAACATGGTGTTTACTTTCAGTTGGAAAGTAAACACCCAATATGATCATGCATCTGGAGGTTGTCACCATGTTGGAAGTTAGGAAAATACCCCTAGGATTCGCACTGTATCTACACGACACCTGCATCCTGACCGATGAAGTAGGAAGCCCCCTGCTCAAGCTGGGAACAGGAAAGGGCTCCTTTTCAGCTAATCATGGCTCATACACCATCAGGGAAGGGGGGCTTGTCTGGCACGACCTGCCCCAACCGCTTGTACATGCTGTCGATGAGGACCTTCTTAGCTTGTCGTATGAGGGATATGGAGTGCTTACCATCACCCTGTCACCACAGGACACCCTTGTGTTCACCTTTGCCTCTGATGGTTACAAACCCATTAACCGGTTCAAGATACACCTGGTGTGTGATGGGAGCGAACCCATCTTCGGATGTGGGGAGCAGTACTCCTTTGTGGACCTGCGCTCCCTTGCCATCCCCATCTGGGTGCAGGAACAAGGCCTGGGAAGGGGACCGAATGCAGTGAAGCTCTGCTGTGACATTGCAGCAGGTGCTGGGGGGACACGGTACAGCACGTATTTCTCGATGCCTGCCTTTGTATCCAAAAGCAGGGCTTTGTTTGCGAGAAGCTCCTCCTATGCCATCTTTGACTTTAGGCAAAAAGGTGCATACTCTCTGCTGTTCTGGCAAATCCCCGAATCCATTTCCCTTACCCTGACCACCAGCCTTGCCTCTTCAGTGGGAGCCCTAAGCTCCAGGTTGGGCAGACAGAGAAAGCTGCCCTCCTGGGTGGGCAAAGGCATGAGCCTTGGCCTCCAAGGAGGGGGGGATGCAGTCCTGTCCAAGCTGGCTATGTTTGAAGCAAATGCCCCTGGTTGTGTTACATCCGTCTGGCTGCAGGACTGGGTAGGCAAGCGCCTAACCAGCTTCGGATCCCAACTGCTGTGGGACTGGCAGTACAACAAGGAGGCCTATCCAGACTTTCCCCAGTTCATCAAAGAGCTGAGAAAACGAGGGATACGGGTATTGGCCTACATCAACCCCTACCTTGCCATGGATTGCCCGATGTACAAGGAAGCCTCATCGCTGGGCTTCTGTGTGAAGAACAGCGATGGGGCGGACTATTCGGTCAGGATCACCACCTTCGATGTCGCCATCATCGATCTGACCAACGGCGATGCCCGCTCCTGGATCAAATCCATCATCAAGGAGAATATGATCGGTATAGGGCTCTCTGGGTGGATGGCTGATTTTGCTGAGTTCCTGCCCACAGACTGTGTGCTATCTAATGGCAGCGACCCGGAGCTGGCCCATAACCTCTACCCTGTGCTCTGGGCGGAGGTCAACAGAGAGGCCATCGAAGAGGCAGGTGTCAGTGATGAGTGCTTCTTCTTCAGCCGCAGCGGCTACCTTGGCAGTGGCTCTGTCATGGATATGTGCTGGGCAGGGGACCAGATGGTGAACTGGGACAAGGATGATGGTCTTGCAAGTGTAGTGCCAGCGGCCATCAGCCTAGGGCTGTGTGGCATTCCCTACTGGCACTCAGACATGGGTGGATACACCACCCTTGGCTGGGTGAAGCGAAGCCGGAACCTTGCCATACGGTGGGCAGAGCTTGCACTCTTCTCCCCTTTCATGCGTAGCCATGAAGGCAACAAGCCTGAGCGCAATGTGCAGTACTATGATGACGAGGACCTTGTCAGGAAGACAGGGTTCCTCGTCCGTGTGCATGATGCGCTGCATCCATATTTGCAATCATTGGAAGAGGAGTACCAAAGAACTGGCCTTCCCTTCATCAGGGAGATGAGCCTTCACTATCCTGAAATGTCCCCTATGAGAGCACAGTTCCTCTATGGACCTGACATTTTGGTAGCACCGGTCTTGAAGAGGAGTGCTACCAAAGTGCGTATTTATATCCCTGATGATTCTTTTGTGTTTGCATATGATAAGAAGCCCTATACGAAGGGGTGGCATCGGGTTGCTTCTCCTCTTGGCAAGCCGGTGTTCTTCTGTCGTTCAGGCAGCCCTGTCTCAAAGCAATTGGAAATGCTCTCTTTTTACCGTTGCGAAATCACTTTCTGTCCCCTATCATGCAAGTAAGAGGTACATAGTATGACATCAAAAGAACGCATGTTGTTGGCCTTGCATCGGGAAAAACCTGATCGGTTGCCTGTCTCCATCCACCAGTGGCAGGGTTACCACCTGGATACCTACCTTGGAGGAATGAGTGACCTTGAAGCCTGCATCCACCTCGGCTTCGATGCCCAAATCCAATATTTTGAAGATATGGCCCAGTTCTGGCTTGTGGATGCCGACTACTCAAAACTCAATACAAACCAGTGGCAGGACGATGCAACGGCGATCTCCACCGACCCTGATAACCGGATTACCCATCACACCATAACGACTCCCGGGGGGATCCTCAGCTACAAGACAGCCGGAGACCGCAAGACAACGTGGATCACCGAATACCTGGTCAAGCATGACGAGGACATTGACCTCGTTGCAAAATACATGCCTGTTCCTGCGTTGCATCTCGACCCGGTGGCCAAACGATATGATCAGATCGGAGACCATGGAATTTTGAGGGGCTTCGTATGGGGAGACCAGGCAGGCTGTTGGCAGCATGCGGCTTGCCTCATGGATATCTCCGATCTTATCCTGGCCACCTACGACAAGCCGGACTGGGTCCATAGGTTCCTCTCGATTCTGCTTGAAAAGAAACTGCAGTTCATCGATTCAATGAAGGGGGCAAAGTTCGACCTGATCGAGACAGGCGGCGGCGCCTCATCTTCAACGCTGATCTCACCCCCGATTCATAAGGAGTTCTGCCTGCCCTATGATCGGAAGATGCACGACGCACTGCATGACCTGGATTTTATGGTCACCTACCACACCTGCGGAGGAACGCTGGGCATCGAAGAGTACATTGTCGCCAATGGCTGTGATGCCTCTGAAACCCTGGCACCTATCAGTGTGGGCGGCAACCAGGAGCCTTGGGACGTACAGAGGAAAATTGGGGACCGTGTAGCCTTGATAGGGGGAATCGATCAATTCAACACCCTGGAAGGCAGTGATGAGGATATACGCTCCATGGTCCACACGTTGTTCGAGACGGTGGGACAGGATGGGGGGTACATCTGCTCATGCTCCGACCACTTCTTTGACACTCCGGTCGACAAGCTGCGGGTGCTCACCTCAGCTGCCAGGGAGTGCATCTACTAAGGGGATGCAAGAACCCCTGTCGACAATCTGCTGGCGGACCTTGACCACCAGCAGGTCGTTGTCCCCATCCTTAATCCTGTCCAGCATCATGGTGGTTGCAGCTTTTCCCATAAGGGTAGTATTGACACGCATCGTTGTGATCTGTGGGATATAGGGCATCTCATAATCCAAAACATCCCCATGAGCCATGAGAGAAATGTCATGGGGGACCGATTTGCCCAATTTTTCCAGCTGTACTATCACATGGGCTGCCAATTCATCATCCAGACAGAAAAAAGCCGTAGGTGGATGCTCGATCGCCAGCAATGCCTCAAGAGCAGCTTGGAAACGATTTTCATCGCCATTGTAGTAGCGTATGCTCAATTGCCGCGAAAAGGGGATTTCTTGTTCGGCAAGGGCTTTTCTGAAACCAAAATGCCGGTCATGGATCAGGCGCGGCAGATTGAGCCTTTCAGTATCAATGAAGGCGAGCCTTGTATGCCCCTGGTCTATGAGATACCGAGTAGCTTCAAAAGCCCCTTGGAAATCGTCGGCGCAGATGCTGTAAAATTTATCCTGAAAGTCGTTGTTCATCACCAGAACAACAGGAATGCCGTTTTGCTCGAGTGTCATGAACAGGGTAGGATTGCCAAAATGCATGGCAAAGACAGCTTTGGCCCCGATATCGGTGATCTTGGCCATGATCTTCTCATCATCCATCTCATTGGTGATGGGGACGATCACCGTAGTATATCCTGCATCACGCATGTTCTGTTCAATCTCCTGGATCACCGGCCTGATGAACACCCAGATAAACGCCCAGGCAGGGTCAATGTTGAACAGGACTGCGACAGTATTGGTCTCTTTGGTTGTCTTATTCTGGTTGCGGAGTTGATGGATAGGGTAGCCAACCTCCGATGCATACTTGAGGACAGTTTCCCGCGTCTCAGAAGAGATTCTCCCTTTCCCATGGATGACCATGGATACAGTAGGGACCGAAACTCCGGACTTCTTAGCAATATCCTTTAGCGTTGGCTTCATCTTTCAACAGCTCCTCTTTGTGCATTCTATACTATCATAGAATTTTTATATAGTGATTAAGTTAATGTAAAAATGATAAACTTTAGCATTTTTTTATGATAAATTATGTTGACAACGGGAAATCCTGTGCTAGCATTAAAGAAAGACAGACTAAAAGAGGTTGTTATGAAACGCATAAGCCAACTGATTCGTGTCAAACCAGGTAAGATTGAAGAGTACAAAAGATACCACGCCGCCGTCTGGCCCGAGGTCGCCCGTATGATCACAGAATGCAATATTACCAACTACTCTATTTACCACCATGACGGACTGCTCTTTTCCTATTTTGAATATGTCGGCGACGATTACGCATCCGATATGGCGAAGATGGGTGAAGATCCCATGACCCAAAAATGGTGGGCTGTGCAAAAACCCTTGCAGCAACCCTACGAAAAACGGAAGGCCGATGAATGGTGGGCCGAGATGGAAGAAGTATTTCATCAGGATTAGGAGTAACCCATGGAACGAACCCCGGGATGTTTGGAAAAACTGGATCGAATGCTAAAAACCTTACGCCATGAAGAAGCCGACCGGGTACCGGTCAGTGATTTCTTCTGGGGAGGCTTCATCAGCCGTTGGAAAGAAGAGCGTAACCTGCCCCCTGATGCCGATATCTATGATTACTACGATTTGGATTGGCAGTGTACCACCCCTAACATGGATCCCCATATCAAGGACTTTGAGATCATCAGGCAAAATGATGAGGAAGTGGTGGTCAGAACTGGCTATGAGGCGGTGATCCGTAAGAAATTTTCCGACCCGATGCCAGCTTTCCTCTCGTTTTCCATTGAGGAGATAGAGCAGCTTGACGATTTCGTCTTTGATGACCCCTGGGATGACAGGCGGTATTTCTCCGGCGGGGATAACCAGATAGCCGGGGTCGGTGACGGCTTTAGCCGCAACACCCCCCCCTGGATTGACACAGTCAGATCCATTTATCCCAAGCGACCCGTTTTTGGCAGCATCTGTGAGGGCCATGAGCAGTTATGGCGCATACTTGGCAGTGAAAATGTGATGATGTGGATCGGATTGTATCCTGAGGAGCTGGGTAAGTTCATTGAACGCCTAGGTGATTTCCTGGTGGAGATGACAAAGGCTCAGATACATGCCGCCGAGGGGATGCTTGATGGCATGGTCATCTGGGGCGATGTCGCCTACGTCAATGGCATGCTGTTTTCGCCTGTCTACTGGCGCCGTTGGTTCAAGCCGATTGTAGAGAAGATGATCAACGTCTGCCATAGAGCCAATATCCCGGTGATCTACCACGGCTGTGGCAATGCTTCCTGCCTCTATGAGGATTTCATCGCCATGGGATTGGACAGCTACAACCCCCTTGAGGCCAAGTCCGGCCTTGATGTGGTGACCCTTCGTAAGGAGTACGGCCACAGGATGGGATTCTGTGGAAACATGGATGTCCTTGATTGGGCCGAAGCTCCCATGGATGAGTTGAAAAGCATCATTATGCGCAAGCTGAATGCTGCCAAGGGTGGTGGATATATCTTCCAGTCGGACCACTCTGTCCCTACCAACGTATCTGCAGACCGCTATGAGTTTGCCCTTGATCTTGTACGCAAGCATGGTGTCTATCCTTTGGATCTTGGTGAATATGATATTCCGGAGTTGGGGTAAAAGATGACAGATAGAGAGAGGGTCCTAGCCAGCATCAACCATAGGGAACCGGACAAGGTGCCGGTGGACCTGGGCTCTACCCCGAGTTCCGGCATCTCTGCCATCGCCTACAACAGGCTTAAGGCACATCTGGGCATAGCAGACGAAAAGACTAAAATATACGATGTTGTCCAGCAGCTTGCCGAACCCTCCAATACCATCATCGACCGTTTTGGTGTCAGCACCCTCGATATTGGAAGAGCCTTTACCACCGATGAGTCGGATTGGTACGATATGAACCTTTCCGACGGCAGCCCGGCCCAGTACCCCACGTGGTTTGTTCCGGAGTCCTCTTCAGGTGGGGCATGGGATGCGTACAACAGCAATGGCCTGAAGATTGCCCGTATGCCGGAAGGGGCAACCTTCTTCGACCAAACCCATTTTCCCTATCTTGACGGGTACCCACATGATTATTCACACCTGCCTGATGCCATGGATACCGTATTGTGGTCTGCCTTTGCCCATAGTCCCTGGGACAGGGCAGGCAAGGATGACTTTTGGACAGACCTGAGAGAGAAGGCACTGCACCTCAGGCGAACCACCGACAAGGCCCTGATGGTCATGGCTGGTTGCAATCTGTTCGAATGGGGGACATTCCTCAGACGGATGGACAATTTTCTGATGGATATCTATTTGGAACCGGATGAGGTTGCACGCCTGCTTGATGCACTGATGGAGCTTCACCTGGATACATTGTCCAAGGTCTGCGAAGCGGTGGGCGATGTTGTCGACATCATCCGCTTCGGTGATGACCTGGGCATGGATTCAGGACCGTTCATGGCCCCTGAAAAATATCGGCAGTTGTTTTATCCGAGACACAAGAGGCTGTGTGACTTTGTACATGGCCATAGCACCATGCACACCTTCCTGCACAGTTGCGGCAGCATATCGGCTGTGATGCCGCACCTCATAGATGCAGGCTTTGAGATTATCAATCCTGTACAGACCAATGTCCAGCATATGGACCCTGCCTTCCTGAAAAAGGAGTTCGGCAGGGATGTCGTCTTCTGGGGTGGCGGGGCCGATACGCGCAATGTCCTGAATAATGGCACAGCCTCTGAAGTACAGGCTCATGTTCGGCAAAACATGGATATCCTCAGTAAGGATGGAGGGTTCGTATTTGCCGCAATCCATAACATCATGCCCGATGTGCCACCAGAAAATGTAGTGGCGATGTTTGATACGGTAGCAGCATATGGGGATTTCGATAAAAAAGGGGAAAAGCGTGAGTATTGATAGTATCGGCTTGGCTTTGAAAATGGTTGGCGTTGGCAAACGCTACCCTGCAACCATCGCGGTGGACAATGTGGACTTTGAGGTCTATGCAGGAGAGGTCCATGCCTTGGTGGGGGAAAATGGTGCCGGCAAGACGACCCTCATGAAGATGCTGGCCGGATCCTTTAATGATTACACCGGTGCGATCTTCATCAACGACAAGATGGTCCGCCTGAGTTCCCCCTCGATAGCCAAGTCCTATGGGATCGGGATGATCTATCAGGAGCTTAGCCTTGCCCAACCTATCAGCATAGCTGAGAACCTTTTGGTGGGCCGCCTTCCTCGCAAAGGTCTGTTCATCGATCGGGAGAAGATGGTCAGGGAGGCAAAAAGACTGCTCAAGACAGTAGGCCTGGATTTGGATCCTCTGTTGCCCATCGAGGACATAAGCCAGCATGAGGCCCAGTTGGTGGAAATTGCCAAGGTGCTGGGTACCAACCCTTGCATACTGGTCATGGACGAACCTACCAGTGCCCTTTCAAGGGAGGAGGTCGATAGGCTGTTCGCCATCATCGCCAAGCTGCGCAACCGGGGCATGGCAATCGTCTATATATCACACCACTTGCCTGAGGTCTTCCAGGTTGCCGACCGGGTGACGGTCATGCGGGATGCAAAAAAAGTCGCCACAAAAAATATAGATGAAGTCACCCGTGAAGAGATCGTACATATGATGGTCGGCAAATCGATCAAGGAGTTGTACAAACGCGAAGAGCGACAGATGGGCAAGCTCAGGCTCGAGGTCAAGGGTCTCAGCCGATATGGGTTCTTCCACAATATTGACATACGGCTCCATGAGGGTGAAATTCTGGGGATCTGCGGCTTGTCAGGGGCAGGACGATCGGAGCTTGCCCAGGTGATCTGTGGGGTGGAGCAGGCCGATGAGGGCTCGGTTGTCCTGGATGGGGAACCCCTGGATGGATTGTCCATGGCAAAGCGCGTGGTGCGCGGGCTGGGCTACCTCACCGAGGATCGTAAGCTTGAAGGCCTGGCTCTCCGCCTTGCGATGGATGACAACATACTTTCGTCTGTGATCCCCCAGCTTAAGCAGGGAGTGGTCTATAACAAAAAAACTGGTTGGCCCAAGGCTGAAAAGCTGATCAAGGAGTTGTCCATCTATCCCTCTGACCTGGACAGGACGGCAGGGAATCTATCAGGGGGTAACCAGCAAAAGCTCTTGTTGGCCAAGTGGATGGCCATAAATCCAAAGGTGCTGATCCTGGATGAACCCAGTAGAGGTGTCGATGTAGGGGCTAAGATGACAATCCATGAGACCATCGAGAGACTGGCACGTGAAGGGAGTTCCATTTTGATTATTTCGAGTGACCTGCCTGAGTTGGTTCGTTTGGCAGATAGGGTGATTATCATGCGCAAAGGCCATTTTACCAAGATTATGGAGCAAGACGAATGTTCGGAAGAGTCGTTGCTGTTAGCTGCCAACACTGAGATGATAGTATGAACGTAGCACAAAAAGTAGATACAAGGGCCTTGCGGACCAACCGTTTTTCAAAAGTCCTCAGCACGGTAGGCATCTATGCCATCGCCGCACTGTTTCTGTTGCTGGGAATCCTTTTGCAGAGTATGGGTTTGATAAATAACTTCATGACCAGTCAAAACCTGTTGAATATAGTCGATGCGGTGTCGCTGCTGGGGATTGTGGCTGTAGGAATGGCATTCATTACCTATTCCGGCCACTATGCCGACCTTTCGGCACCCACAACCATAGCCTTGACGGGGATTGTCAGCGTAGAGCTCCTGCGGTACGGATTTATTTCTGCGATGGTGGGCGCTTTTGTGGTCGGATTGCTCATCGGTGTGATAAATGGGGTCGTCATAGGCAAGTTCAAGGCAAACCCCATCATTTGGACGCTGGCGATGAGCTACGTCACCATGGGTATCATCCGGTTCATCTGGGTGAACAAACAGATTTACCCGGATATCATCACCGATGATGTCAGGGCGGTCATGCTCTTCGATAACATCTATCGGTTCCGGTTGTTCAATGTGTTGAGCCTGCCGCTGATCTTCATGTTGCTGCTGGTTGTTGCAGGCCAGTTCATCCTGAAACGAACACCGTTCGGTGCCCAGCTCAAGATAACAGGTTCTGCCAAACGCACAGCCAAATTCTCCGGCATCAATGTGGAGCTCATGGTTACCCTCGCATTTGTCATATCGGCTTTCACGACAACCGTCGCCGGCCTTGCCATTACATCGCTATCGCGCGTAGGAGCCTATTACAACGGTGCAGGATATGATTTCAGGGCAGTGACAGCCATTGTCATTGGTGGGATGACCCTGGCAGGGGGACGGGGATCAATTATCGGAGTCCTTGGCGGAACTCTGGTCATTGGGCTTATGAACAATATTATGACTTTGCTGGGAGTCGGAACCTTCTCCCAGGACATCATTCGTGGCGCCATCTTCATTATGGTGGTAGGAATCAATGCAAAGACTCTACGGAGCATGGGACGAGATGATACGTAAAAAATTATCTGATAAAAACAGCTTGTTGTCACTTGGCGACCGTTTCAGAATATATATTCTGTTTGGAGTCATCTTCCTGTTCATGTCACTGTTTGCTCCAAGGTTCTTCAATACCTATAACCTGACAACGATCTTGCGCACAGTCTCCATGAATGTGACCATCGCCCTTGGTTTCACGATTGTCATGATTTGTGGTGAGATGGACCTCTCGATAGGTCGTACAGCAACCTTTGCCGCTGTCATAGCGCTGACCTTGCAGAAGCATCTAGGATACGGTCTGAGCATTCCCATAGCGGTATTGGCCGGAGCCTTGGTAGGCCTCTTCAATGGGGTTCTGGTAGCCAAGGTGAAGATCAACTCCTTCATCGTCACCATAGGCACGATGACCATTTTGCAGGGTGCAACCTATACGATTACGGGCGGGAACTCGGTGAGCCTTTCTGGTGACACAGTCTTTGCCATTTCGGATTTTCTGGCAAAGCCCATACTCCCCATGCTTCCTCCCCGTGTCATCCTGACCATCCTGTTTGTCATCATGTTCCATCTGTTTGTTTCCAACTCCCAATGGGGTAGGAACTTCTATATGGTTGGCGGAAACCGTACCACAGCCTGGCTGGCCGGGATCAACACCGATCGTGTGACCATCACCGCATTTGTCCTTTCTTCGACCATGGCGGCTGTTGGCGGCATCCTGTTTGCCATGGAATCGAGTGCAGCGACGCTTAATATGGGTGACAACTCCCTTATGTACGTAGTATCGGCGACAATTATCGGAGGGACGGCCATGTCGGGTGGGAAGGGCGGTATCCTCAAGTCGGTAATTGCGGTTCTCTCTCTTGAAATGCTCTATACCGGAACTATTTTGTTTGGGTTCGGCAATGAGGTGAAGATCTTTATTTCTGGTCTGATCCTCGCTCTTGTAGTGCTGTATGAAGCGTATGCATCATACAAGCACGAAAAGACAATTGGACAGCGTGCCGAGCTGCTGGATGAGCTGGCGCAGATGGCCGCTCGGCCCAAGGTGTGAACGTACCGACAGTTTGTCGAGTATGATACTGATTGATAGCCAAAGAGGAGGCATCACATGAGAAAACAGGTTACGTTCGTTTTGTTGGCAATGGTTATGCTCTGTATAGGAGGATTATTGTTTGCCCAGGGGGGAAAGGCTTCCGGACCCAGTGCAGGCGATCCAGCTGCAAATCTTGAAGCATCGCTGAAAGTTGATTCATCTGTTTTGAAGGCAGCAGATGGCCAACAGCTGTTACGCTTGTCAAAAGAGTTGTCTAAAGTTCCCGCTCGGCCTGCAAACCCCAGTGCTCTGCCTGAATCCAACCCACTTCACTGGTACGACATGGAATATGCCGGATGGAATGTCAAGAAATCCAATATTCCTGTTTCTCCAAAAGATGGTGCGATCGGCAAGCGTGTGGTTATGATCGTTCACGGTGACCATCCTTGGACAACAGCATGTACCAATGGCGCCAAGAAAGTCGCTGATGCGTACAGCATCGATCTGAAGATTCTCTCTCCCAACTGGGATCTGGCGGTACAGAATCAGATGATAGACCAGTCTATCAATGAACGCCCCGACATGATCTTGCTGATACCTCTCGATGCCACCACTGCTATCCAGCAGGCACGCCGTATCAACCAGTCCGGCATCCCCTTCATCTTCTTCAATACCCTGCCCACAGCAGAGGCAATGAACTATGCCATCACCTGGACTGGTCCCGATGATTTTGGACAAATGCGCAAACTCGCAAAGGTCTTTGCCGATGAGATGCGTGCCCGCAATCCTGGCGCAAAGGAACTTGGCATTGCCTATGTTCAGCATGCCCCCGGCGGGTCTCCCTATTTTGCCCGTTCGTATGGCCCTCTCTCAGAGTTGGCCGGCTATGCTCCTGAAGTTGTGACGCTCGACATGCAGGCACCTGGTTTTGAAGCCGACCGCACCATGCAGTTGGTATCAGACTGGCTGACCCGGTTCGGGCCTCGCCTGAAAGGCATCTTTGCTGCCGATGACTCAGCTCAGGCTCTTGGCATCATCGAGGCACTGAAGAAGGCCGGTCGTACCGATATCGTTGTCGTTGCCGCCGGAAACTCAAAGATAGGAATGGATATGGTTTCTGATGGCTCTTTGTTTGCCATCACGTACCAGACTGCCGAGGGTGATGGTGCCTTGGCTGTACAGACTGCCGCTGACTGGTTCAATGGTACTGAGTTGCCGAACAGACGCGACCTTCCACAGCACATGATCACCAAATCCGACGTAGCGGACTTCTATCCTCCACAGTGGTAGGAGGAGCGCCGCTTTGAGCTTCTGATCTTATTTATGAGTACGGTCCCCAATTGGGGACCGTACTAATTAAAATCGGAAGGCAGAGGTAATCTACTGTAAAGGTCTCTCATGAAGCTACACATGAGTTGGTCCTTGGCATACCGTCCCTGAGACAAGGCTTTTCGGTTGATGACTGGCAAAGGCATAAGGAGCGTCACATGAATTCACAAGAGAGGGTGGCCGCAGTTTTTTCTGGTGAGTTGCCTGATAGGATACCCCGTTGGTGTGGTTCATCCCCTGAGTTTTGGAATAAGGCTAAACTGGAGACGGCCCTGAATGATGAAGAGCTTCGCATTCGGATGGGTGATGACTTCAGACGTATATTTTCCGAATACAAAGGGCCTGCCGTAGAGCTGATGGAACGTGCCACCTGGTGTTCCCCTTTTGGGATACAAAGGGAGGGCATCGGATATGGTCAGCCCATGTCGCACCCCATGAAGGATTTTGAGGCCATCAGTGAGGTTGAACAGTGGTCTTGGCCTGATTCCGGAATGGTGGATGTTTCAACCCTTCGGGCACAGGCATCGGTATGGAACGGCCAGTATGCAGTTCTTGGAGGAGAGTGGTCCCCATTTTGGCATGATGTGATCGATCTTGTCGGGCATGAAAACCTCTACTTCAAGATGTATGACCATCCTGAAATGGTAAAGCATATCTTTGAGAGGGTCACCGACTATTATTTTGAAGCATCAGTGAGGGCGTTCGATGCCGCTGCAGACCTTATGGATATATTTTTTATCGGAAACGACTTGGGTGGCCAGACTGGCCCCCTGATGGGTGTTGAAATGTTTGAAGAGTTCATAATGCCTTCCATGAAGCGCCTGATACAGCTGGGGCACGATTACCACCTGCCTGTGATGCTTCACTGCTGTGGTGGGTACAGGGACCTGATGCCCTCGCTCATACGGGCTGGCATAGACGGCCTGCATGCTCTTCAGCCCGATGCCAGGGGAATGGATCCGGCTTCCTTGAAAAAGGACTTTGGAGGGATGGTCGTGCTCAATGGGGCGATAGACTCCCACAATATACTGATAAACGGCGAAAGCCCTGAATGGGTGAGGGAGGAAACCCGTAAAGTGATCTCAGTGATGAAGCCCGGGGGGAGATATATTGGTGGTGCAAGCCATGATACCATCCTTGAGGAAACTCCGGTTGAGAATGTTCTGGCAATGATGGATGCAATCCAGGAGTTCGGATCGTACTGATTCCAAGGTGGTGCCATGATGTCAGGCAGCTGGATCATCACCACATACTAATTCTCTCCAAATAATACGCAATCTTCTCTGTTTTTGACCTGGGTCAAATCATAAGCCCTGTATAATGAGTATTGTTCAACCAGATACACGATATATCAGGAGGAACGATATGAAAAACATTGTAATACAGCTGGAGACCCTGAGTTGCCCCACCTGTGCGGCTAAGATCGAAGGTGCTTTGAAAAAGACAGCCGGCGTGAAGAATCCGTCGGTACTGTTCAATACCTCACGCGTAAAGCTCTCCTATGACGAGCAGGTTATAGGCCTGGAGGGTGTCAAGGGCGTTATTTCCAAGCTCGGCTATGGCTCCTTGTCAGTAAGGGAGACGCCATAATGAAGAAGCCCAGTAAAAAGACCCTGGTGATTATAGTAAGCGTCTTGGTGGGTATCTCGTATATCCTCCATAAGACGATAGGCTACCACCCGGTGACAGTTGGCGTCATGGCGGTATCCACAGCCATAGCAGGAGGCCCTATCTTGCGTAGGGCCCTTGCGGCCTTGCGCTACCGAATTGAAGGCATCGATGCCCTGGTCTCCATTGCTGTGATCGGGGCCTTGATCATAGGCGAATATTGGGAGGCGGCGGCTGTGACCTTCCTGTTCATGATAGGTGATTACCTTGAGAGCAGAACCCTTGAAAAGACACGGTCCTCACTCAAGAGCCTGATGGACCTTGCCCCCGAAACGGCACGGGTCAGACTCGATGGGGTGGAGCGGACGCTCTCTGCCCATGAGCTGGAGAAGGGTATGGTCCTGGTCATCAAGCCCGGCGAGCGTATAGCTGCCGATGCGATGGTGTTGGAAGGTAGTGCCTATGTCGACCAGGCAAGTATAACCGGCGAACCCATTCCTGTACTCAAAGAATCAGGTGAACGCATATTTTCAGGCACCATCATCACTTCTGGGTACCTGGTCGTAGAGGCCACCGAAGTTGGGGAGTCCACAACCTTTGCCAAGATTCTCCATCTGGTTGAAGAGGCACAGGATGCGAAAGCCCCTACGCAGAAATTCATTGAAAGGTTCTCACGCTACTATACCCCCGCCATAATTGTACTTGCCCTTGTCACGTACCTGATCTCCCGCGATGTGCATATGGCTCTCACCCTGCTTGTCATCGCCTGTCCTGGAGCCTTGGTAATTTCAGTGCCGGTCTCCATCGTGGCTGCCATCGGGTCCAGTGCAAAGAACGGAATCCTGGTAAAGGGTGGTGAGGTGATAGAAAAGCTGAGCCGCATCCAGGCTGCAGCCTTTGACAAGACAGGGACCCTTACTGAGGGGAGGCCCTCTGTAGTATCGGTGCATGCCTATGGCCTGAGTGAGGAGGAACTGCTGAGGATAGCTATGATCGGCGAGACCTATTCGGAGCATCCCTTGGCCACCGCCATTGCAAAGGAAGGCGCCAAGCGTGGTATTGTAACCAATGAACTGCCTGAAAAACCTGAACATATACAGGGGAAGGGTATTCGATTCACGTTGGGGGGAGAGTCCTACTATATTGGAAACAGAGCCCTCTTTGAACAGAACGGGATAGGCCTGGCTCTTTCCCTCAAAGACATCGAAAGCGAGGAGCATGAAAGAAGGACTGTGGTGATCGTCGGGACCTCTGTACAGGTTATCGGGCTTATTGCCATAGCCGACAAGCTCAGGGAAGAGGCCTTTGGCGTCATCAGGGAGCTGAAGAGGCTGGGCATCAAAAAAAGCGTCATGTTCACCGGTGATAGCAGGGGTACGGCAGAAACAGTGGCCCACTGCTTGAACCTAGATGAGTTCCGCTATGAGCTTTTGCCTGAGCATAAGGTGGAGGCGGTGAAAGAACTGCAAAAGAACTATGGCAGTGTCGCCTTCATAGGCGATGGCATCAATGATGCCCCATCCCTTGCTACTGCCGATGTCGGGATCGCCATAGGGGCAGCTGGAAACGATGTGGCGATGGAAACCGCCGATGTGGTCCTCCTCGGCCAGAAGCTGGGCGCCCTTGTCGATGCCATCAGCATCAGCCGTATGGCTGTCAGGAACATGAAGCAGAACATTTTCTTTGCAATTGGCGTTGCAGTTGTCCTTTTGGTCGGAGTGTTGCTCGGAGGTGTCACCCTTTCGGTGGGAATGCTTGTGCATGAAATGTCCGTACTGCTGGTAATTATCAACGCCACAAGGATCCTACGGTTTGCGAAACGGAAAAAGTATACTATCGTATAGAGTATAAGGAAGGTCTTGTATGCAGTGCACCCATCATAGTTGTCTCACCATAGTTCCCCTCTTTCACAACCTCGATAGAGAGCAGATGCACGCCGTTAATGCGATCACGCGCGAACATACCTACGCTGACGGAGAGCTTATCTACTATGCCGGAGAAACCACGGGAACCTTGCTTGTGGTTCATACCGGCAAGGTGAAGATCTACCGCCTTGATGCTGAGGGCGAGCAGCAGGTCATCAGGATCCTCTCTCCCGGAGAGTTCTCCGGGGAGCTGGCCCTGTTCAGCAAAGAACCTACCCAGGACTTTGCACAGGCGATAGGGAATTGCTCGCTGTGCATGATCGACGGCGAGGAAATGCGGAAGATTTTGGTAGCGAACCCTCTCATTGCTTTGAAGATCACCCAGGAGCTCAGCCGAAGGCTATCACAAAGTGATGCTGCCCTGCACAGCATTGTCAAAGGGAGTGCAGAGCAGCGCTTATCCGGGTACCTCTATGATCTTTCACAAAAGGTTCATACTACTACCATTGTCCTTCCTGTGGCCAAAGGGACCGTAGCCTCGCTTCTTGCGATGAGCCAGGAGACCTTGAGCCGCAGATTGAAAGTCCTCGAGGAAGAGGGTGTCATCGAGTTGGGAAAGGGTAGGGAGATTGTCATACTCGACCAGGAAGCCCTGGAGTTGAGGAGCCATAGCTAGGAGCGTCCTTGACCTCTTTCCCTGAGTCGCCAATTATGTCAGCCAGTATACAATGCTCTTGATCCCCAGCGAAGATTGATGTGAAGCTGTGCAACGCCATTACATTGGATAGCCCATGGTAATGCATGAACATGAGCTTGGAATGGGAGTAATTATACCAATGGAAACCTCATATGCTGAGGACTCCATTGATGGTGGCATGAAGCAATCATCGATTCAGATGTTTAGACACTGGCCTGTATCCACTTCTGTATAGTCGTATCCAGAACTTCCCAGAATCGCTGAATACCAGCTCATATTCGCTTGGGTAGGACTCGCTGTAAGTATTCGCTTGAAACGTAAAGGGAATAGAATTCCCCGAGCCGTCAAATACCGTAAACTCGGATTGTACGAATGTCTCTGTGGCTAATAGAGGATCAGTAATATCAGGATCGGGATTGGTATCGAATGAGGAGACCATCTGCAGCCTTATATGATCGTCATCAAAAATGTCTATGTAGCGCGCAGTTGTGCTCCATGCAGGAAATGTGATGTTCTCTTCGACGCTCAGGATCGGGATGGTTTCACTGCCTGAATAGATTCTCAACTCATAGGCATCAGGTGCCAGATTAGGCGTAAACCCTAGCATTGCAATTGTAAAAGAATAATCATCGCTGGACAACAACCCATAATTTCCTACCTTCACATCGTATCTTCTTGCTGAAGATTGCCAAAAGTGCAAGCGTCCCTGACAAAATCAATGCTCAGTAAGAGTTTTTTCTGTTTACATTGAGGAGCTTGCCTGAGCAATTGGTTGAAGAGATTAACCAGACTGCAGCGTTCAACAGTACAATGCTGGCTGACGATTACAAGCAGTCTCTTTCCATAGGAGACCAAGAATAGCCACCTTCAACCCTGAGTGAGGAGTCCCATGAGCAAGAAGATGATCAGGAGGAGTTGGAAACAGGTGAAAATGAGGGCAATGATCTGTAGCGGTTTATGGCTGAAATCATGCATTGTTCCTGGAGGCATATTTTCCCCTAGTGGGACCGACACCGTAAGACTTCCACGATACAAGGGGAAATCCCTGCTGTATCTTCCCTCGAAAGCAGTATGCCGGTAAGGAATTGCTCAGTATCAACTGTCGTTGTAAGTGAGATCAATAATCTATAGCTCCCTGTGACTTATTCTAATTACAGGGCATTTTCCCATGTATAATCTCCAATAAACTCATATATTCTTGAAAAATAACTTGTGAGGTGATACGATTCATGCTACTATGTAGTTAGAAAATACTTCTAACTACATCGGGAGGCATGGAGCCATATGTACCTCGGATATGATGTTAAGAACGGCGTCAAGTACGCCAAGATCTGCTCTTCCAGAAGAGAGGGGAACAAGGTCATCTCAACCCAGAAGAGCTTGGGCAGGGTCCTTGACGAGCAGAAGGGGATCTTCCAGAACAAGGAACGGGGAGTCTTCACCTATGATGTGTCGACCGACACCTATGGAAAGGCCGACCCTTCATTCGTGCCCAAGGTCAAGAGAAAGGATGCCAGGGAAAAGCTCATCCTTGACTTCGGTGACTCCTACTTTCTTGAGGACTTCATACGTAAGAATGGCCTTTGGACATGTATCAAGTCCCTTGGATATGGTAATCCTGATACAGTGGCGGCCATGGTGCACTACTATGTGCTGTGCAACCTTGCCAACTGCCATGCCTCAGATTGGTGGGATGGCAATTATGCAAGGATTCTCTATCCCGATGCCAATCTTTCCAGCCAGCGTATCAGCGACATGCTGGGCTATATAGGAGAGGAGAGATTCCATCGGGACTTCTTCAAGGAATACTCGA